>Ga0310122_10002129_pt1 | contig 12638 bp, 10 predicted proteins | sample CB6_Bottom_1051__FD_203503 | JGI IMG/M metagenome (GOLD analysis project Ga0310122, IMG submission 203503) | Marine microbial communities from Western Arctic Ocean, Canada - CB6_Bottom_1051 | ecosystem: Environmental > Aquatic > Marine > Oceanic | place: Canada: Western Arctic Ocean | collected...
CCTTGGTGCTGACTATGTGCTTCTGCAGTCCCAGTTCCTTGCGGCTGATGCCCATGGCCAGGCCGATTGCTTGGGGCAGGTGCAAGATGGGCATATCAATCTTGCGCTGTGCTTGAGCTTGAGCCTTGGGCTGGTAGCCGTCCAGGTTCAGGTGACACAGGGGACAGGGGGTCACCATGGCATCGGCGCCCAAGTCTTTCACGTCCAATGTGTGTTTGGCGACCATGGCCACGGAGTTGGTCTCATTGATGGTGAGTATAGGGAATCCGCAGCAGCGGGTCTTGCCGCTGAAATCCACCACGGTCGCACCAAGGGTCTCAATCACCTGCTCCAGCGCCGTCAGCCGCTCCGGGTGCTCTTCCATGTCCAAAGCGTCGGTGGGCCGCACTAGGTAGCAACCGTAGAAGGGCGCCATCCTGATTCCGGACAAGGGACGAGTGATTAGCTCGGTCAGCTTGTCCAGTCCCACGTCCTCAATCATTACCCACAGCAGGTGCTTGGGATTGGCGGTGCCTTTGTACTCCAGACCCTCCACGGCCAACTCTTTGTTTACCCGTGCCAGGTACTCGGGGTCCTTCCTCATCCGGTGGTTGGCCTGGCTCATCACACCTTGGCAGGTGCTACAAATAGTCATTATCTGCAATCCCAGGTCTTCCGCCATGGCAAAGGTGCGGGCGTTTAGGGTGTCGCCCAAGAACTCATTCTTTTCTTGGAGCACTCCGGCGCCGGTGCAGGAAGCCCCCGGCATCTCCTGTAACTCGATCCCCAAGCGCTGGCAAATCAATTTGGCGGCCCCATACAACTCGGGGCAGCCCCCGCGGGCTACACATCCGGGAAAGAAAGCGTACTTCAACCGTTGCCTCCTGTTTGATGGGACCTACCGCATGGGGACGGTCCCTCTGGTTCATAATTTGGTTCCAGCAATCTAATCCACCAGCTTAGTCCACCAGCTTAATCCAGCGGGGGGTCTTCCAGTTTCTTGACCAGTTTTCTGACGTTCTGGACGTTCTCGATGTTGGGATGGATTAATGGCGGCATCTTGCCGTGAGTGAGGGCTCTCAACCCCACCGGAAGGAAGCTCATCAGTCCCGGTATATTCGTGATGCCTACGGTCTTAACCGGCAACAGCGCCTCATTCAAGGAGCCGCTATGTCCGACGATATCAACGAACGCTTCAGCGTGGCGGGCGCCGTTACTATTGTTTAGTCCGGCTTCCATGGCTTGGTCTCGCAGGGCCATGATGCGGCCCATTGGGTCGACTCCCTTGGGGCAGGCCGAAACACATTCGCCGCAGCGAGTGCAGTCCCACATGCCCGTGGGCTCCACCAATTGCTCCAATCGCTCCTGGGACACCCCTTTTTCATCGCCGTCCCTGGGATCCGCGGTAAACCGGTAGGCCTTGGCCAAGGCGGCGGGACCCAAGAAAGTTGGGTCCACTTCCATCACTGTGCAGTCCGAGACGCAGGAGCCGCACATGATGCAGGCGGTAACAGAGGACAGGTGGAGCATGGACTCGTTGGATGCGATGTACTCCGCCTCGGGCTCATCGCCTTGGGGCTGGAGGTAAGGGACCACTTCCCTGATTTTGTCCCAGAACAGGCTGAAGTCCACCACCAAGTCTTTGACCACCGGCATAACGCCCGCAGGCTCAATGACTATGGTGTTTCCATCAGTCAGCGCACTACTCGCTTGGGTCTTACAAGCAAGGCCGGCGTGACCGTTGATTCGCATGGCGCAGGAGCCGCAGATTGAACTGCGGCAGGAGCAGCGCAAACTAAGCGTACCGTCCTGTTCTTCCCTGATTTTAATCAAGGCATCGAGGACGGTGGCGCTATCATCCATGGTGACAGGATATTCCTGCCAATATGATTCCGGGTTTTCCACTTCGGGGTCATAGCGGCGAATACGAACCGTTACATCCATAACTCAGTATTTCCTCTCTTCAGGCGTCCACTTGGTGATTGAAACTGGAAGGTATGAGATTTCCGGCCCCACCTCACCCTTCGTAACGACCACGTGTTTCATCCAGTTTTCATCGTCCCTATCGGGGAAGTCCGTGCGGGCTTGGGCGCCCCGGCTGTCCTTGCGGTCCAAAGCGCTGACCGTAACGGCACCGGCGCAGTCCAACATGAATCCCAGTTCCAAGGAAAAAATCAGGTCGGTATTGAAAACGCTCCCCTTATTATCAACAGGCACGCTGGCATAGCGCTCCCTAAATCCGGTCATATCTCGTAGCGTTTCTTCCATGCCGGCTTGGTTGCGGTAGACAGCCAGATTGTTGTTCAATGATTGACCCATGTCCAAGCGGATTGCACCAACACGGTCACCGTTTTGCGGGCGGTCTAAGATGCCTTGCAGGCGCTCCTCTTCCTTCTTCACTACTTCGTCAACGTCGAATTCCACGTAGTCCACATCGCGAGAGGCGAGGGCGGCGTGATTCCCCGAGCGTTCACCGAACACGATGGTGTCCAGCAGAGAGTTGGCTCCAAGCCGGTTTCCGCCGTGGACACTAACGCAGGCGCACTCGCCAGCGGCATATACGCCGGGCACATTGGTCAGCCCGTCTATATCGGTCTTGATGCCACCCATGATGTAGTGCATGCCCGGACGTATGGGCACCGGGTCGGTAATCATATCCACGCCAATCAGGTCAATACCAATCTCCCTGATCTGGCTAAGTTTCTCCATAATCAGGCTCTCGCCCAAGTGGCGGCAGTCCAAGAACATGCAGCCATTCACGCCGTTCCCGGCGTTAATCTCGGTCTGTTCCGCTCTGGAAACCACATCCCTGGAAGCAAGCTCCATCATATTGGGAGCGTATTTCTCCATGAACCGGTCTCCGTTCTTATCCAGCAGGTATGCGCCTTCACCACGGGCTGCCTCGGAAATCAGCACCCCGCTTCCCTGCAAGGTTGTGGGATGATATTGGACCATCTCCATGTCCATCAATCGCGCGCCAGCGTTGTAAGCCAAAGCCATGCCGTCGCCGGTGACTATCAGGGCATTGGTGCTGGGCTCGAATGTCCGTCCTAGGCCGCCGGTTGCGAAGATTACGGTTTTAGCTCTTATCGCATATATCTGCCCGGTGCGGATCTCCAGAGCGGTCACGCCACAGACTTGGCCGTCCTCTTGAATCAGCCCGGTGACAAACCACTCCTCGTAGCTGCGTATACCGGATTTGATTAGTTGCTCGAACATGACGTGGAGCAGAGCCTGGCCAGTAAAATCGCCGACGTAGAACGTCCGGGCTTTCCTCTGGCCGCCAAAGGCGCGGGTGCCCAGCTTGCCTTCGTCGTCCCGGTTAAAGGTGACGCCCATGTGCTCCATATCAATGAGAGAGCGTCCGGCCGATTTGCACATGACCTCGATGGCGTCTTGGTCTCCCAGGAAATCGCTGCCCTTTACTGTGTCGTAGGCGTGGTCTTCCCAATCGTCACCACGGTCGGTCAGGGCGGCATTGATGCCTCCCTGAGCAGCATTGGAATGGCTTCTGACTGGGTGAACCTTGCTAATTATGGCGGTGTTGGCGCCGTTGGCCTGGGCAGCAATAGCCGCTCGCATGCCAGCCAGTCCGGCCCCGATGATTAAAACATCATGCTCCAGCATGGAGAGTCATTCCTCCGGTTTTGCCGATTGTATACTGCTATTGGGTATCTTATTTTCACCCGGTGCCTTGGCGACCAGGGTTAGAGACATTTAAATGGATTGGGCTCATTGCCTAAGGTGCGGCGCCGTAACGAAAAACTTCGAGTTCAGTATATCGCATAATAACCACTCCCACCTCATTTACCCGGATTGGGAGCGCGCCATTCCGCCACGATTGTCTCGGCGGATTATGGTTGTATTGTCGTTATTGATGCGCTCCACCACCTAAGCCCTGTTTAAGATTGTGGCCCTTCGACAACCTCAGGACGAAAATATGCGATGGCAGATAGGGCGGTGCAGTCTAAGATTTACTTCCGCATGGCCAACAGCAGAGCGGCTATGCTTTTGACGTCTTGTATCTCCCCGGTCTGAATCAGGCCGGGGATGGTGTCTAGGGGCACGGTTACCACTGAGATATTCTCGTCGTCATCTCCCGACAGTTTGGCCGGGCTCAAGTCGGTGGCCAGGTAGGCGTACATGAATTCGTCGCACCAGCCGGGAGCCAACCAAAAACTTGAAAGAAGCTCTAGTTTCCCAGCGGTGTGCCCAATCTCTTCTCTGAGTTCCCGGATGGCTGCTTCCTGGGGGTCTTCTCCGATTTCAATCCCACCAGCAACTATCTCCAGTAGCTCTGCTTCGGCGGGCTTTCGGTACTGCTTGACCATCAAGACGTTTCCCTGTCCGTCGATTGGCACAGCACATATGGACTCGCAATGCTCCACAATTTCCCGAGTGGCTATTAGGCCATCGGCCATGCGTACTTTATCGACTCGCAGCTTTAGAATCTTGCCCTCGAACTTAACTTCGCTGCTTATGGTCGGTTCTGTATTGGATCGGCCTTCGGATGCTGAACTGGAATCTGCCACTTTGACTAATTACCTCACTGTCCTCGTATGCTGACGCCCAACCTTCGGGTCAAGGTGGCGTAGTAATGGCTGGGAGGATTGGCCCGCAGGAACCTGGCTCGGTATGGGCTTTGCTTCACGATGACCTTGTCTCCCGGTTCCATTGGAAAGTCCACATAACCGTCGATACTCAGCGTAGCGTCTTGGTACCCTTCAAGGCTTAACTCCACATTGGACTCTGCTGACAGAACCAAAGCGGCGGTCAGGCCCATGTGGGCGGCCACCGGCTTCAGAACAAGGGAGTCCGAGGCGATGTCCAAGATAGGCCCGCCAACCGCCAGGTTGTATCCAGTGCTGCCGGTGGCGGTTGAGAGAATCACGGCATCAGCCCGAAATGTGGTGAGTTGGGCACCGTCTATGTAGCCGGTGATGGTGACCACCCGGGACACTGCGCCTCGGGCCAAAACCACATCGTTCAAGGCGTGGCAAGGGCCGACCTCGCTGACGCCGCCGTTGGCCTTTACCAACGTTGCCTGAATCATGTAACGCTCTTCGACCCGGCAGTCGCTGTTTATGTAAAATGGCAGTTTTTCCAGGGCCTCGTGGACTTGGAGTTCTGTCATAAACCCCAATCGGCCCATGTTGACGCCCACCACGGGTATCTCGTTGGGGGCCGTCAATTGAACAGCCCTCAAGATTGTCCCGTCGCCACCCACGGTAATCACCAGCTTGGTGTTTTCAGCCCGGTCCTGGAAATTGTCCAGATTCTCGGCAGGCGAAATCCAGCTATCCTCGGGTAAGGGCAGTTGGTGCAGGATAGTTGTGCCCAAATCCAAGGCTTCGGGAATGCGGGCGTTGTATATGATGCCTATGCTTTTCATGTCGTTAAGCTATTAGCCGTTAGCAATCAACTTTGAATATTAAGCTTCAGGCCGTTGAGCCGAGCCAGTCTAGCACCGGCCGTAAATTAGTGTCAATTATAGCCCTAATGCTGTTAGTGGTCCTCAGATATTAGTAGGCTGCTGGACCGCCCATCTCACGGCGTTAGCGGCCCCACCGCCGCTTTTGACAACTCCAGCACGAATCCCGGCGCAATCCCAATGAATAGCATTGCCCCTCCGGCGATGGCCAAGGCAGCCCAAGAGGCTGGAGGCGCAGAGATTCGTTCCGCCGTAGTAGAGGTTTGGAGGAACATCACTCTGATTATTCTCACGTAATAATATGCCGACACCACGCTGGTGATTACACCCAAGATAGCCAACCAGACTAAATCAGCGTTTACCGCCGCCGTGAAGATGTAAAGTTTAGCGATGAATATGCTGGTGGGAGGCACTCCCAGCAGTGCGGCCAAGGACAGGGCCAGAATTGCCGCTAAAACCGGAGACCTGCGGGCAACTCCTGCGTAATCTTCGATGCGGTCACTGCCTATGCGCATGCCTATGGCGGTTATAGCAAAGAAGGCTGTCAGGTTTGCGGCAGTGTAGGCAGCCAGGTAGAAAAGCACGCTGTCTGGGCCGATGGAGGCGAATTCGGGAATGTTGGAGTCGGCCCCGGTGACTTTAACACCCGCAGCTACGCCCACCAGGATGTAACCGGCGTGGGCGATGGCGCTGTAACCGAACAAGCGCTTGATATTGCTCTGGCTAACTGCCACCAGATTACCGATGACCATAGACGCGGCTGCTAGCGCAGCCATCAATGCGGCCCAATCCAGGCTCACATCGAAGAACCCGGAGAAAAACACCCGCAGCAATATGGCGAAGGCCGCCGCTTTGCTGGCCACGGACAGGAAGGCAATCACAGGGGTTGGGCCACCCTCATAAACGTCGGGGACCCACATCTGGAACGGCACCGAGGATATCTTGAACCCGAATCCCACCAACAACAGCACTAACCCCACCAGCAAAGCGTAGTTTCCGAAGGGAATATCCCCGGAAGCATTGCCCACGCTGGCAGCAATCTCCGAGATGATTGTCGTGCCGGTGAACCCGTAGATCAGGGCCATTCCATATAGCATCAGAGCCGAACTGATGGCCCCAACAATAAAGAATTTCATCCCGGCTTCGCTGGATTTGGCACTGTTCATGAAGGCGGCCAGCGCAACCAAGGGCATGGTGGTCAGTTCAACCGCGATGTAGATGGTTATCAATTCTGTGGCGGCGGATAGCAGCATCATCCCCGTGGCGGAAAACAGTATTAGGCCGTAGTACTCGCCCTGATACTGGTCCATCTGCCGAAGGTAATCCGTGGATGACATGATTACCAATGCAGCGGCGGCCAATACTAGGAAGTTGAAGAAAATTGCAAAACGGTCCACGGAAAGGCTGCCCAGCAAGACGCTGGGTTCACTGGTAGCCAGCAACTCCGACCCCTTAACCAGGTTTAGGGAATCGTTTAGGTCGAAGGCTTGAATCAGGGTTAGGGCCAAGGGCGCAAGCAAACCCAAGATTGCGAAGATTGGCAGCAGACCTTTTTTGGTCACCACCAAATCCAGCAGGATAACCAGCAGGGCGGTTCCCGCAACACCCAGATAGGGGGAGATTACGTATAAGTCGTGGGCGGACATAGCCTAACCGGCCCCCGGCAGAGCTTCCAACATCGGCGCCAGTCCTATCTCAAATACGTCGGTCAACAAGGATGGGTAGAAGCCAATCCCCACGATGGTTATCACCATAATCAGTAATGGAATCGCCTCGACCAAGCTGGCATCCGTGATTTCATCGAAACGCTCTCGACGGGGACCAAAGAAAGCCCGCTCCATCATCCACAAGATGTAGCCCGCTGCTAGAACAATTCCTATGACAGCCAAGGCCGTGGGCCAGTCGTAGGCGCGGAATGCGCCCATGAACACCAACAACTCGGACACGAAACCGCTGAGCCCAGGCAGACCCAAAGATGCCAGACCGGCCAGAAGAATCGCTCCGGCCACGATGGGCATCCTTCCCGCCAAGCCGCCCAAATCGGGTATGTAACGGGTATGGGCTTTGTCGTAGACCAGCCCTACACCCAAGAACAAAAGTCCGGTGATTGTTCCGTGGGTAAAGAGCTGCATGGCTGCGCCGTTTAGTCCGGTCACCGTCAGCTCGCCCTCGGCAATCCCCACCGAGCCTATGCCTATCAGGACAAGGCCCATGTGGCTGACACTGGAGAATGCAATGAGCCGCTTCAGGTCGGTCTGGCGCATGGTCACCACCGCCCCGTAGAGCACGCTCACCACGCCCAGAGCCACCAATGCCCAAGCGAACCGGTCCGTTTGGCTGGGGAACATACCCACATTGATGCGCAACAGGCCGTAGCCGCCCATCTTCAATAGAACCCCGGCCAGCATCACACTGGCCGCAGTAGGCGCGTCAGTGTGGGCATCGGGCAGCCAGGAGTGCACCGGCCATGTGGGCAGCTTGATGGCAAATGCGGCGAAGAACAGCCAGAACAGAGCTGAAAGCGGTATCAGCACTCCGGCGGAAACTAAAATGGTGCCCTTGGTAGTCAGTTGGGTCATATCGAAAGTGCCAAGTTCCGGGGTCAGGAATACCGTAACAATGGCCACCAGCATGAAAGCGCTGCCCAAGAGCGTGAAAACTAGGAACTTCATGGCCGAGTATTCTTTGCGGCCACTGCCCCATATGCTGATGAGCATGTACATGGGGACCAATTCCAGTTCCCAGAACATGAAGAACAACAGCAGGTCTAAGGTTGAGAACACGCCCATGACTGCGGTCTGAAGCAGCAGCAACCAGAAGAAATACTCTTTGACCCGGAGCTTGATGTGCCAAGATGCCAGTACCGCACAGAAACCTAAGAGGCCGGTTAGGGCGACTAGGGGAACGCTGAGGCCGTCTACACCTAAGAAAAAGTTGGCCTTTAAGCTATCCACCGGTATCCAGGCAAATTTATCCACCATCTGGAAGCGGTCAGCCCCGTCGCTCAGGTCGAAAAAGGCGAAGACCACCAGAGACAGCACCAAGTCGGCCAAGGCCACAGCCACCGCAAAGAGGCGAATATTACGATCGCCCCTGACCAACAGCAAAATGGCCACCGCACCGGCAGCCGGCACGAAGACCGTGGCAGTCATCAATCCTGAGTATCCCGAAATATCCAATGCGACTCGACTTTGTTTTGTGTTCAGCCGTCAGTTATCAACCTTCGGCTTCTGAAAATTACCTGATAGATCGTTAAGACAATAAGAATCCCAGAATTATTAGCAAGCTCCCGAATACAATCACGCCACCGTAGGACTGCACCTGGCCTGTTTGCAGCCGACCGATAATCGGCCCCAAGTTGCGGAAAATCCAACCCAAGGTGTCCACCAAGCCGTCCACGATATTACGGTCCAGCCAATCCACGATGCCCACTAAGAAGCGGTAAAAGACGCTCCGCACCACGACACCCTCGTAGAGGGCATCGATGTAGTACTTGTTGGCCAGCAACGTATGCAACAATCCACCGGCTTCCAAGGGGTCTCTTTCTGGTTGTCCACTCCAGTCTTCACTCTGGTCATCACGCCGCCCCATATAGAGGCCAGCGGCCAGAATTATCCCCAACAATGCCCCAAGGGTAGAGAGTGTAGCCAATGGCCTGCTGAACCCGTGTATCTCTATGTTTCCAGCTAGCACCGGGACAGAATTTTCAAGTCCGTGAAGCAAGAACTCGCTGATCCAATGACGAGGGATCCCGATTTCCTCTTCCCACTGGGGGTTGGCTAGGTAGCCTGAAAGGATGGCAGCGACTCCCAACACCAACATGGGGAAGAGCATGATAACCGGCGATTCGTGTAAATGGATACCTCCATGGCCGGAAACGTGAACAGCGTCGGCTGAACCGGGTTGGTCCGTTTGTCCCTGTTCCTCTAGCTCCTCTCGGTCCTCTCGGTCCTCTTTTTCTTCTTCTGCCCGATCGGCCAATTCCTGATCAATACCGCCCCGGAACTCGCCGTGGAAGGTCATGTTGATCATGCGGAAAGTATAGAAAGCGGTCAGCACAATACCGACCATTAGCATGATGAAAGTAGCCCGGTTCACCCATCCGTCCACAAGGCCGCTGCTATACCATGCGCCCGCCAGAATCTCGTCTTTGCTCCAGAAACCGGCTAAGGGAATGATTCCCATCAGGCTCAGGCCACCGATGACCATTAGCACGTAGGTTACCTTCATGTGCCGGACCAACCCGCCCATGTAGCGCATGTCGAAGGTGCCGGTGGCATGGTTGACGCTGCCCGCCCCGAGGAACAGCAGAGCCTTGAAGGACGCATGGGTAAATAGATGGAACATTGCAGCACTGTATGCGCCGACGCCCAGGGCCGCCATCATATAACCCAATTGGCTGACGGTGGAATAGGCCATCACCCGCTTGATGTCGTTCATCACCAGAGCCATGGTCGCAGCCATGACTGCGGTGAACGCGCCGATGAGGGCAATCACGGACATTGCGTCGCTGGACTGTGTTATGACCGGGTAAAATCGGGCTATCAAGAACACGCCAGCGGCGACCATGGTAGCTGCGTGAATCAATGCGCTGACCGGCGTGGGGCCTTCCATAGCATCGGGCAGCCAGGAATGGAGAGGAAACTGTCCGGACTTTCCCGCCGCCCCGGAGAATATTCCCAAGGCAAACCAAGTAAGCGCAGCGCCGCCCAAGACTCCTACCCCACCCACCGCGACCGGTTGTGCTGCTTGCCAAATGTCGGGTATGTGGAAGGCGTTAAGCCCGGCGGCAGCGAAATCGTCGGCCCTCAAGAACAGGTAGAGAATGGCTATTAGAAAGCCCACATCGCCGATTCGGGTGATGATAAACGCCTTCTTGGCGGCAGCCGCCGCTGCTGGGCGCTCGTGCCAGAAGCCAATCAATAGGTAGGAAGAAACGCCCACCAATTCCCAAAAGGCATAAAGCTGGATGATGTTGGTGGAAAGCACCACTCCCAGCATTGACGCGGTGAACAAGGCCATGTAGGCGAAGTAGCGGGAGAATCCCGAGTCTCCCTTCATGTATCCCAAGGAGTAAATCTGCACCAGCAGGCTGACACCGGTGACTACAATCAACATTATGGCAGTCAGTTGGTTGACCAACAGGCCCAACTGGATCTCGGCGCTGCCCACCGTCAGCCAATGGTAGGCTTCGAACTCCAGGTCATGACCCAAAATAACGGAACGTAAGGTCCAGACTGACAAGCCCAGCGCTGTGCCCAATGAGGCAATCAGCGTGAGTCCGCTCAGCAGTGAGAATCTATTGAGGAATGGCCGTATTATCAGACCGATAAGGACAAAGGTGCCGAATGGTAGGAAGAAGATAGCCCAGATGGCTGCTTCCGGGATCATCTAGAGCTTCCTCAAAATTTCGTCGGCCACATGTTCTCTGCCCTTGGGCACGTAGATATTAAAGGGAACCCTCTCTCCCCAATCTAGTATGTCCCCTTCCGGCAAGATGCGGGTGGGCAGCCCTTCGCCTTCAAGAGCTTCCTTCCACATCTCGGCCATCATCAAATTAGGCGCTTTTTTGTATTCAACCCACATATTAGCTATCAGCCGTTATTTATCGGCCCATCTAGTTGATATCCCAGCCTGGCCCGCTTAGGCTTCGAGTTTTACCCTTCGACAAGCTCAGGACGAACGGAACAATCACAACAAATTTTGTGCTCGCGCTTAATTGCGAAGCTCCGCTGCTTCGGTTAAGTCCACCGACTCCGTATTGCGGTACATGGCGAATACTATGCCCAGCCCCAGGGCAATTTCAGCGGCTGCAACGGTAATGATGAACACCGCAAAAACCTGCCCAGTGAGCACCCCGCCCAGGTTTTCCGCCAGGTTTTCTTTCAGGCCAGCAGGCGCTACGTACTTGGCCAACGCCACAAATGTCAGATTCACGGCGTTGAACATAAGCTCGACGGACATCAAAACTGCCAGGACGTTACGGCGGGCCAACGACCCATAGAGGCCGATGGCAAAGAGGACCGCCGCAATTATCAGCATCGCTTCAAGAGACATGGCGCATCACTCGGAAGATTCTGGGGGTCTGGGGCGCATCAGCACCAATGCCCCGATTAAAGCCGCCAGCAACAGCACCGACACAGCTTCAAATGGCAGGACGAAGTCCCCTATCAATAAGTCCGCTAGGCCAGCTTCTTTTGCGGCAGACTGTTCTTCTTCAGTGAATCCCGAAGATTCCAGGTCTTCAGTGTCGATGATGGCCACTGCGCTGGTCTGCACCAGGGATACCTTTTCCTGAACATCATCCGGTATCAAGTCCCAGTCAGTGTCGATAGTCACCACCACCAGGGCTGACAATAACAAGGCTGCGAATAGCACCGCTGGCAACTGCAGCCGGTTGGGCAGGTTGCCCTGTTGCACGTCACGGGTCAACATCACGGCGAAGATAATCAGGATTGAGATGGCGCCCACATATATGAGCACCTGGACCACAGCCAGGAACTCGGCATTCAACATCACGTAGAAGCCAGCAACCGAGACGAACACCAAAACGAGCAATAGCGCCGCTCGGAATAGGTCTCTGATAAGGACCACTCCCAATGCGGCGCCGATGGCCACTACCCCCAATATCCAGAAAATTACGTCCTGAAATAACATCTAGCTGGAAGCACCCCCGCCGTCCGATCCTACTTCCCCTTGGTTACTGCCGGGTTCTGGGGCATCATTGCTGCCCTCGGAACCGATGTCATCCCCGTCGATTAGGGATGGTTGCGCAGCCACTAGCTCTCGAGGAAAGCGCATGCCAGCCTTTTCACTTTGATGCCATTGCCATGACTCTCGCCCAACCTGTTTCCAGTCCAAGGGTTGTCCGCCTCTGGGGTCATATCCTTGGCTCTCCAACTGTGGCCGGAGGAAAGTGCTGGGGTGTTTTCCAGACTCCCGCAGTTGGTCGATGGTTATCACCATTTGTTTCCTGGAATATTGTCCTTGCTCAAACCCGCTGCCCATGAAAAGAGCGTCGTAAGGGCAGGCCTCAACGCACAATCCGCAGAACATGCACTGGAAAATCTGAATGTCGAAAACCTCCAAGCGATACTTGTCTCCTTGTTGTGGAGCTGTCTCGCTGGGGCTGGTTTCGATTTTGATGATACCCAATGGGCAATATTTGGCGCAGGATGCGCACCCAGTGCAGCGTTCCTCATACCAGACGAATTCTTCTCCCCGAAAC
>Ga0310122_10002130_pt1 | contig 12636 bp, 9 predicted proteins | sample CB6_Bottom_1051__FD_203503 | JGI IMG/M metagenome (GOLD analysis project Ga0310122, IMG submission 203503) | Marine microbial communities from Western Arctic Ocean, Canada - CB6_Bottom_1051 | ecosystem: Environmental > Aquatic > Marine > Oceanic | place: Canada: Western Arctic Ocean | collected...
TGCGTTGGATCCAAAAGGTGGTCAGCCCGGCCGAGGCCGCGCCATTGATGTCCCAGGAATTGGACGACACGAATCCCAGCGCCGTCCTGCCCACCTCTAGCCTCTCCAGCCCCAGCTGATACACCCGCGGGCTGACTTTGAAGATCTTGACGTCCTCGACGCTGATGATCGCATCGAGCAGGGTCTCGATCCCCGCGCTGGCGGCCGCCGCCTGCAGCATCCGTGGCTCGCCGTTCGACAGGATGGCGAGCTTGACCCCCTGGCTCTTCAGCGATTCCAGGCCTGGTCTCACGTCGGGAAACGCAGCCAGGGTGAGATAGGCCTCCATCAGCCGGTCGCGTCGCGCCGCGGTGAGATCGAGCTCCAGGCTCTTCGCCGCATACGAGAGGGCGTCCTCCGTGACCTGCCAGAAGTTCTTGTGTCGTCCCATGAGGCTGCGCAGCAGGCTGTACTGGAGTTGCTTGACGCGCCAGACCTGGGCGAGCGCCCTGCCATCGCCGGGGAACAGTTCCTCACACAGCGTCGTCACCGAGAAGACGTCGAACAGCGTCCCGTACGCATCGAAGGCGAAGGCCTCGATGCGCCCCAGCCGATCTGCTGGCTGGGCTGCGACGGCGGCGGCGATCGCCCGTGCCGGCGAAACGGCGGCCGCGGCGGCCGCGGCGGCCCCGCAGCCTCTGATGAAGTCCCTTCGTTCGGTTCTCATGCTTCCTCTCCCCCCGCACGTCGCTGCGGGCACTCAGCGTACATCCTCCGGCGTTGCTGACCCCGAAGCAGGTGCACACCCGAACCTATGATGGACCCGTGAGACGCCTCTCGCCGCTGAGAGCCTGCGGCCTTCGCCGGCGAGCATAGCGTGGAACCGCCCGCTTGGGCGGGTGCGAAGCTGGGCTCTGCGAGCGGGCATCATCTCCCGATTTCGCGCCTCGGGGCGCGCTCACAGCGAGGATATCGACCGAGGGAAGCTGTTCGCTGCGTTGATCCAGTGGCTACGGTGAACCACGAAGCGGCGGGTGGCGGGCAACAGCTCTCGTCAGTCGGTGTATAACCAACCGGATGCCGAGAAGGGCGAGGGCGGGGGACGGACTGGCGGCGGCGTTGAAGCGCGTGGTCAAGTCCGTCGAGACGACACTGGGCGCCGTGATCACAGAGGCAGAGGGTCAGGACCTCTTCGATGTGGTCGAGGCAGTTCGGCTCGACATGGTGGCGGTTCGCAAGGGCGACAGGCGTGGGCTGGCCCGGGCGCGCCGGCGTCTGGGTCGCTTGTCGCTGGCCGAACGCACCGCCGTCGCGCGCCCCGGTCAACATCGGGCTGATGCACCGTATTCAGGCCCTGCTGGTCGAGGGTCTCGAGCGGCGCGACCCGCCCGATACGCGACGCCTCGCCCATCTCTTGCACCTGGTCTGGCGCACGGGAACCCATCCCGTCCACAAACCGACGGTTGAGGATGAGGCGCAGCACCTGTTCAGACTCTTGACTGACCCTATTCTGGACGAGTTGCTCCAGCTTCGGCGTGAGGGTCACGCGGTCCGGCTCCGTACCTGGGTGGGCGGTGACAAGGACGGCCATCCGGGTGTCGGTCCGGAAGAGACCGACAGAAGCTGCAACCTGTCGCGCGCCAGACTTCTCGCGTTCATCAACGACAGCCTGTTGCCACCCGTGGAGCGGGACGTCCGATTGTTGTCCGGCCGTCGCGTGCCGGACGCCTGGGTCCGGCTCCGGGCGGCGATCGACAGTCTGCAGGTGGTGACCATCGGCGACGGTGGCCGTATTGCTCTGCTGGGAAAGGCGTTGACCCGGCTCGCGTCGGCGTATGCGCGGCGGCATGGCCAGCCCCATCCACGGCTCGACGACCTGCGGCTCCTGCTCGAGCAGTTTCCGGCGCTGGTCGTGCCGCTCGAGTTGCGGGAAGAGCATGGGCTGTTTCGGCGCGGACGCCCTATCGCCGCCATGCTGAGCTACCTGCGCGACGTCGCCCGCGGCGGTCAGGTCGACTGGTACGTGCGGGGGTGCGTGGTCAGCATGACCGACCGCGCCGAGGACCTCTGGGAGGCCCAGGCACTCGTGCGCGGCCTGCTGGGCGAGTCGGCGATCCCGATCGTACCGCTCTTCGAGATGCCGCAGGTCCTGCCTCGAGCCGCCGCCATCCTGGAGCGCGCCGTCGGTGACCCGGCGTTCTCGGCATCGATGCGCCGCGACGGCGGCCTCGAGGTGATGCTGGGCTACTCAGACACAAGCAAGCGGATGGGCGTGCTGGCCAGCCGGGTGGCCATCCACGACGCGATGACACGGATCGGGAGTTGGGCCCGCCGGCACGAGCTCAGGGTGCTGTTCTTCCACGGGTCCGGCGGCAGCGTGGGACGCGGAGGCGGATCCATCGCCGATCAGGCGGCGTCGTGGCCGGCCGGCGCCCTGGAGGTCGTCAAGCAGACCCTCCAGGGGGAAATGGTCGAACGGACGCTGGCCACCCCGGAGATTCTCCGCAGCCAGGTGCTGCAGATTGCCGCGGTGCAGGCGGCGCCGCCAAGGTTCGCCGGCGCGAGTCGCGCCGCGCACGATCTGGCCGCCCGGAGCCAGCACGCGTACGCCGAGCTGGTCGGCTCGCCTCCGTTCCTCCATTTGCTGCGCGACGCGACGCCATACGCGAGGCTCGGTGCGCTCAACATCGGGAGCCGGCCAACGACACGGGTGCGCGGCGCTCCAACCGGACTCGAGCAGCTCCGCGCCATCCCTTGGGTGCTGTGCTGGACGCAGACACGCTATCTGCTGCACGCCTGGATCGGCGTCGGCACCGCCTGGCGTGCCGTGCGGGATGACCCGTCGGCGCGCCGCCGCCTGCTCACGGCCCTCCGCCGCGACCCGCTCCTGCGTAGCTACCTGCGCCAGCTTCGATTCACGTTGACCAAGTCCGCTCCGGTCATCTGGCGGGAGTACGTCAAGACCCTGACCGGCGTGCCGCCCCGCCTGGTGACACGGCTCGAGCGAGAGTGGACAGACGCGCGCGATCTCGCGGCTCAACTGACGACCGGTGACGATCTGTTGTCGGACCGGCGCTGGCTCGGCGAGAGCATCCACTACCGCGCGCCGATGATTCACCCGCTGAACCTGATCCAGATCGAGGTAATGGCCCACCCGCGCCTGAGCCCGGCGCAGGAATTGCTGTTCCGGGAAACGGTCACCGGGATTGCCGCCGGGATGTTGACGACCGGGTGAGGGAGTGACCACGCCGTCGACTATGGGGCGCCCGTGGCGATGCCGGTCGAGACGCCGGTTCCCGCCAGTTCGACATCGGCGGCCGACAGGATCGCTTCATAGCACCGGTACGAGGCCTTTCTGGCCCACGAAGACGGACGCGAATTCAAGCAGATGGAGTACGTCGCCACGCGCAGGTGACGCTCAGGGCAACACCCGCCAGCATCACGGCGACCGTCGTCTGGTCGTGCTTTCCTCGACCGCTTGACAGAATGATACGTTGCACGTAGTATTCAGTTTAACGTAATACTACGTCAGACGTATCACTGAGCGAGCGCGATGAGTCGACAGCAGACAGGCCTTGACGACTTCGGTCGATTCGCGGAACCGGCCCTGCTGATTCTGATCAGTCTGGCTGACGGTTCGAAGCACGGCTACGCCATCACCGACGACATCGAGCAGGTGACCGGTGTGCGTCACGGCCCGGGGACGCTCTACGGTGCGTTGGCTCGTCTGGAGTCGCGCGGGTTCATCGAACCGGTGAAGAGCACCGATCGGCGCAACCCGTACCGGTTGACCGACCTCGGCCGGGCGGCGTTGCGTACTCGTCTCGCCGCCCTCGAGGCGGTAACCCGGGCGGGTCAGCGTCGCCTCGTCGCCAGTGAGGGGTGAGGCGGCGAGATGACCTGGTTGCTGCAGTTGTATCCGCGAGCCTGGCGCCGGAGATACGGAGCCGAGGTCACGGCGATGCTGGCCGAGGAACCGCGGTCGCTACGTCTGGCACTTGACCTCGTGGCAGGGGCGGTGGATGCGCGGATGCACCCGCAATGGACGCCTGGTGCCGCGGAAGCAGAAGGAGACCACGAGATGACCGCGAACACCGCCTGCACCTATGCCCGAACCGGCTACGCACCCCACAGAGCAAAGATCTCCGCCGCCTGGATGCTCGGCATCAGTCTGGTCAGCGTTGTGATCGGGCTCACCGTGTCATCGGCCTTCGGAGACAGCCTCTACACCGAGGCGCTCTTTACCTCAGCGTTCTTTATCGCGCTCCTGGTCTCGAACTTTGAAGGCCGCGACCCCCGGCCGTACACCGGCGCCGCCCGAGTCGTCATCCTCACCACCGGGTCGGCACTGATCTACGGCTTCTTCCTCGCGGTGTCGCTGGTGGCTGAGAGGCTCTAGTCTAGACAACGATGACACCCAGGACGAGAACGGTGACAGTCGCCAACGCCCCCTCGCGGCGTTCACGTGGAGTGAGAATCCCCAGAATACCTCGGACGACGCCTCCCATCTCAGGCACGGGAGCCGACGCGAGAGGGGCGTGATCATCGGGAGCGGCCACGCGAAGCAAGGATTTCGCCACAGGACCAGCCTCGACCACGAGCCAGGGCGACGGGCCAGGGCTCGCAAGGCGCGGCGCACGTCCGGCCGCGTGGTCGACGTTGGACACCCCTTTCGACGCTTCTCCTGTTGCTCGCCCCGGCTCCCTCGAGCGCCAAGTCTTGTGGATCTGACAGCGAATGGAGTGTCTAATAGCGCCTGTCGCTGTGTCGTTCCCGGGAGGAGATTGCTCATGCCAGATCCGCGACTCACCGTAACCCGGCGAGAGTGCCTGACCGCGCTTGCCGCCACCGCGATGTTTCCCACGCTGCGCGCCAGCGCGGCTGAGGGGAAGTCGATGCGTGGGGCGTTCATGATTCTGAGCACTCCGTACGAGGCCGGGGGCGCGGTCGACTACGAGGGGTTGGCGAAGCAGGTGGTCTTCTGTGACCAGTGCGGGATCGAGGGGCTGGTCTGGCCGCAGAATTCCAGCGAGCAGCGTCATCTGAGCCAGGAGGAACGACTCCGTGGGTTCGAGGTGCTGGCGAATGCCGCCAAGGGTCGCGCGCCGGCGTTGGTGCTCGGGGTGCAAGCGGACGACACGCCGGGGATGCTCGCGTATGCGGAGAAGGCCGAGGCGCTCGGGCCGGACGCCATGATCGCGATTCCGCCGACCACGGCGACCTCGTTGGATCAATTTCGCAGCTACTACGCCGCGCTGTGCGACGTGACCGACCGGCCTATTTTCGTGCAGACCAGCGGGGGGCCAGACATTGAACTGACCATCGACTTTCTGGTGTCGCTGGCCCGGGAATTCCCGCAGTGCGGTTACGTCAAGGAGGAGTATCCGCCCGTCCAGCAGCGGATGATGGAACTGGCCAAGCATCGCCCCGACCCGATCAAGAGCATTCTTGGTGCCAACTTCGGACGCGGGTGGGCCTACGAGATGCGGCTCGGGACCGACGGGGTGATGACCGGCGGGGTGATGTACGCCGACATCTACGCCGGGTTGTGGGACCTGCATCTGGAGGGTCGCCACGACGAGGTCCGCGACCTGTACGGCAAGTTGCTGTTGATGCTCAACCTCGACAGCTTGATTCCTGGAGTTCGGCTCTACGTCCTGCGGAAGCGGGGGCTGTTCAAGACCGTCTTGTCGCGCCGCGGCGAGTACAACTTCACCCAACCGCAGATAGATGAAATCGAGCACCGTTTCGCCGCGCTCGAGCCGCATCTCCGCGCCTGAATGCGCCTGAGCGTCGAGCCGGCAGATGGCGGCTTCGGTGAAACCGAGCCCCGCTTGGGTTCGTGAATATGACGGTGGCCGAGCCCGGTCGCCGGTTGAGGTTGCGGCCCGTGTCGGCGCCGGCGGCCGGGCACACTGACGAGCGGATCATGGAACGCCGACCATATTTCTTGCTCGGCGATCTCGTCAGCAACACCGCCGTCGGCGGGCTCGTCGCTCTCGTGGTGGCGTCCGTCGTCGGCGAGACCTGGCCGATGGCGCTGGCCATGGTGCTGGGGATGCTGGTCGGCGACTTCGTCGCGCTGCCAGCCGCGGTCGGGCTCTCGGTCTTGTTCGGCGCGATGGAACTGATGCTGCCGGTGATGCTTTCCGGCATGTTGTCCGGCATGGTCGTCGGGATGCGGGCCGCCACCGGGCCGATGTCGACCGGCGCCGCCCTCGGTCTCGGTGCCTCGCTGGGGCTGCTGGGGCTGCTGGCGACGTACGGTCTCAACGCCTACATTCAGGGGAAACATCACCCGTGGGCCTCGTGAGCACGGTAGGAGAGCGTCTGTTCTGATGGATATCGCCACACAACGAAAGTGGGACAACGCGGTCCGGGGCTATGACCTGATGAACGGGTTCGGGCCCGAGCGTCGCTGGGAGCCCTGGAAACGGCAGTTGTTCTCACACATGGCCGGCAACGTGCTGTTCCTGGCCATCGGCACCGGCCAAGACATCCAGTTTTTCCCGCCCGGTCGCCGCATCACCGCCATCGACATCAGCGAGCGCATGCTCGACCAGGCTCGACCCCGGGCCGAGCAGTACGACGGGGACCTCGAGCTCCGCCATCTCGACGTGCACGACCTCGACTACCCGACGGCGACCTTCGATCAGGTGTTCACCTCCTGCACGTTCTGTTCGGTGCCGAACCCGGTCGATGGTCTACGCGCTCTGGGTCGCGTACTGAAGCCCGGCGGAACGCTCGGCATGTTCGAACACACTGGCAGCCGTTTTTTTCCGTTCGGCCTGATGCTCGACCTGATGACCCCGCTGACCCGCCGCCTGGGCCCCGAACTGAACCGGAATACGCCGGACAACGTACAGCGGGCGGGGTTCGTGGATGTGGTGGTCGAGCCGGTGTATCTCGACGTCGTAAAGATCATCCGTGCGCGGCGCCCTCGCGCGGCTGCCACAAAACTCTACTGATTCCGCACCCTCCGCCGTCTCTTGCGGGGGTCCGTGCGTGAGCGGGCGGGCTTGCTTGAGCGGGATTGTCGACGAACAACGCCGTCCGGCACGACTCAAGGCCCAAAAGATGGCGCTGGCCGTCGACTGGCTGCACCGAATTCAAAGCATTGTGGGGGACGAGCTTTGACCCTGGAGCTCCAGACAGAGCGTCCTTCGTGTCCCTAGTCGGCGATGAAGCCCGCGAGGCGGCGGGCCCCCGCGACGAACTTCTCGCGAAGGGAGTTCAGGGCATCGGTCACCGGGGCTGCCTGTTGGTCCAGCTTCTCCAACTCGTCCGCCGCCTCGCGGGCGCGCGCAGCAAGCTGTTCAGGCGCGGCGTCGAGGTCGAGAGGCATGTCACCGCCCCCGGCAACAAACCCGATGCCCGCCGCGACGGTTGCGATACCGACGTACTTGATGAGTCGAGTGATACGCATGATGGCACCCTTGGGCTGTCGGATCGTCTATCGGCCGTTCGCTCCCCGAGCGTGAACGGCGCCGTGACAAGAGTCCGGCTCGGGTGCCTATTCCGCCCGCAGCGCAATCATCGGATCCACGCGCATCGTCCGACGTGCGGGAATCAGACAGGCGAACAGCGCTGCGCCCAGCAGCACGAGCGACACCGCGAGGAACGTCGACGGGTCGGTGGGCGCGGTGTCGTACAGCAGATTGGAGAGCACGCGGCTCAGCGCGGTCGCACCGGCCAGCCCGAGAATCAAGCCGAGCACGACCATGGTCAGGCCCTGGCGCAACACCATGCCGACGAGGCTGGTCGGCGGCGCGCCAAGCGCCAGGCGCACGCCGAATTCGCGAGTGCGCTGGCTCACTGACGTGGCGATGACCCCGGTGATGCCGGTGATCGTGATCAGCAGCGCCAGCCCGGCGAACAGCACCAGCAGCGTCATGGTCAGACGTCTCGTCACGAGCGTGTCGTTGACGGTCTGAGCCAAGGTGCTGAAGTGTTCCACGGGTTGCTCCGGGTCGACCGCGTGCACCGCTTCGCGCACCTCCGTGGCGAGCGACAGCGGGTCCATCCGGGCCCGGACCAGGATGCGGGTGGCACCCGAGACCTGGAGAAACGGGCGATAGAGCGTGTCCGTGGGAGCGCTCTCGAGCCCGTCGTGCCGCACGTCGCCGACGACGCCGACAATCGTGAGCCAGTCCGCGCCGCCGTTGAGCGTCACGCGCTGGCCGATCGGGTCGGTGGCCTGCCAGTGGCGCTCGGCCAGCGCGCGGCTGATGATCGCCACGCCGGGGCCCGCCTCATCATCCAGATTGGTGAACGTCCGGCCCCCGAGCGCCGCAATCCCGATGGTCTCGAAGTATTTTGGACTGGCGACGCGCACGTCGAGACGGGGCCGCAGATCCGGGTCTTCGTGCTCACGGCCCTCGATATCGAAGGCTTGTTGCTGCGCCGGTTGCCCGTCGAGCGGGACGTCGCTCGCGGCCGCCGCCGACAGCACACCGGGCCGGCTCTCGATGCGATCGAGCACGCCGGTGAAGAGCTGCCGCCGACTGTCGGGCGTGCGGTATTTCGACCAGTTGGGAAACACCTCGGCGGTCAGGACGTTCTCCGGGTTGAACCCAGGGTCGACCTGTTGCAGCTTGTAGAAGCTGGCCAGCAGGAGGCCGGCGCCAATCAACAGCATGAAGGACACGGCGACCTGCGCCACCGTCAGGCCCTGGCGAAACCAGTGTCGGCTGCCGATGTCGGTGCTTTGCCCGCTCCCTTCCTTCAGTGCGGTGGACACGCTGCCTCGGGCCGAGAGCGCCGGGACGAGCCCGAAGGCGAGCCCGGTCGCGACGGACACGACCAGGGCAAAGACGAGTACCCACCCGTCGAGTGCGATCTGGCTGGTTCGCGGTGTCAACAGCCCGGCGAATGATACGAGCAGGTCGAGCCCGGCCCAGGCGAGGACAAGCCCCAACGCCCCCCCAGCGAGTCCCAGCAGCGTGGTCTCGGTGAGCAATTGCGTTACGATGCGGCCTCGACCCGCGCCGAGGGCGGAGCGCAGCGCCAGCTCCCGCTCTCGTCCGGTCATCCGGGCCAGCGTGAGGTTGGCGACATTGGCGCAGGCGATGAGCAGCACGAGCCCGGTAGTGCCAAGCAGAATCAACAACATGGGCCGAGCGTTGCTGGTCAGCTCGTCCGCGAGCGGGGTGGTGACGGCGGTGTAGCCGGAGCCCGGTTCATACACGTCCGGGAAATCCTGTCCGAGCCGCCCCGCCACGGTGGCCAGATCAGAGCCGAACTGCTCGGTTCCGACCCCGTCCCGCAAACGCCCAAAGGCGACCATGCCACGAAACGCGGTGCGGTCTTCATGCATCCGCGCCTCACCACGCGCCCGGAAGGGACACGCGGACGTCGGCATGTACACATCGTTGTCGCGTGGATACTGTGGAATCGGCGGCAACACCCCGACTACGGTGTGCGGTCGGTCGTTCATCTCGAACACGGTGCCGACAATGTCCGGGTCTCCACCGAAACGTTGCTGCCAGTAGGGGTAGCTCAGCATCAGCACCGCTTCGGCGCCCAGGTCGTCGTCTGTGTCGACGAACGACCGCCCGAAGAGCGGCTGCACGCCCAGCACGTCGAAGAAGTTCGCGGAGACGACGCCGGTCAGCACGCGGTCCGGTTCGCCGCGGTTGAGCAACGTGAACGCCATGCCGTGATACTCGACAAACCCGTCCAGGCTCTCGAGTTGATCCCGGTAATCGATGATCTCCTTGACCGAGAAGGGGATGTTGTCCGCACCCGCCCCGGGCGCCTGTTGCCGGGCCAGCACCAGTTCGTGTCCATCCTGATAGGGAAGCGGCCGGAGCAGCACGCCATTGACCACGCTGAAAATCGCGGTGTTGGCGCCGATACCCAGCGCCAGCGTGGCCAGGACCAGAAGACTGTAGCCGGGATGGTGCCACAGGTTGCGCGCCCCGTAACGGATGTCTCGGAGGATGGTGTCGGCCAGCCGAGGCTGGTCTGTGTGTGGATGGTTGGCGCGGCCCATGCGTGATTATGCGCTCCGCCCGACGGAAAACACTAGCAGGGTGCGCAAAAACGACGTGGGGCGGTTTTCGGAGCGCGGCGCCCAGCTGGCTAGGCGCGACGAGGGAGCAGGCAGGCCGCCTGTGACCGAAGAAGCAACAACGCCAGATGGGATGCCCCGCCCGAAAACCTGGTCAGTTGCCGGGGGTGGCGTCGGCGTCCAGACGTACGACCTGTCCCGGGAGAATCTCGACCCGGTGGGCGCTCCGGTTCCCGGTGTTCGAGTTTGTGAGGTTGACAACATAGGTGCCGGGCGGCAAGACCACCTCCTTGTCGCCGGAGTCGCCTCGGGTGGTGCCTACCGTCCGGGTGTCGACCCGGACCTGGACCTGGACCTCTTCCCTGGACGTCACGACCAGCGAGCCCGGGAAAATCGCTTCGCTGAAGAGCGTGCGATGTCCAGGAAGGATACGCACCGTCCGTCGCACTTCCCCGAGAGGGCTCACGAACACCAGTTCGTGTCGCCCCGCGGTTAGGACCAGTTGCACCGGGGTGATCCCCCGTGGCTCCCCGTCCATAAACACCTCTATTGCGGAGGGTGCCGAGGTCACGTCGAGCTGTCCCACCAGCGGGGCCGGCCCGGGCGCCGTCCGTGTGACCGGAATCTCCGTCCAGAACAACAGCTCGAGGACGTTGGCCGCCTGGTCCTGGAGCCCCGCCGGCGTCCAGATTCTGACGCTCGCTACCAGGGCCAGCGCCAGCAACAACAAGAGCGATGGCCGTCGAGCGCGCGACTCCGTGACGGTTGGCACGTCGGGAGCCACCGGTTCATCGGTCGTCCTGAACGTCCAGTCGTCCTTGATCGGACGTCGACTCGAGGAGTCATCCGAGGACAGCGAGTCAGACTCGACGGCGCCTCCCGGCGTGCCGCGAGCGTTCTCCAACCGGTCGACCTTCAGCCGTATCCCGTTCTGTCGCGGTTTCCGGGACACTTTCGGCGGCTGCCGCGGCGGGGGGGCTACGCTGACGTCCGAGGGGGACTGTGCCACCGGCTGTTGGTCTAGCTCGCCCATTGGGGTTCCTTGCACGGCGCGGCAGGCGTCCGGCCCTCCTTCACCTTCAAGTACCGTACCGTCATACGCGGGTACCGCGACGGACCGGAACAGCGTGCAAATCTGGGCATGGCTCGCGGTTCGGCCCCGATGGTCGGATGCCGCGGTGGGGAGGCCGATTACCAATTTCGTTGAGCCCGACAACGATCCTGAGCAGTCCGTGGTGCAAGTCCCGGTCGGCACCGAGACCGGCGCTGGGCCCGTCGAACAAGGCGAGAAGAGGGAGAATACGGGCAGTATGCGACCGATGAACAACGCTGATCGACGGGATTCAGCGGCGGTCGAATGCATCGGGACTTGCACCACGGGCCGCTAGGGGCCGCGCTGGCGCGACGGGTGAAAGCACGCGGGCCGGGACTGCGTCGTGTAAGGATCAGGAGATTGTCCACATACCACGTTCACCACGGGCTGCCGGGAGCAGAGTAGATGTCACTGAGGTTGCGAGTGTTGGTGATGGCGAGCGGGCTGATTGTCTCCAACGGCACGACCGCACGAGTTGCGGCCGCTCAGCCGGTGGATCAGGCCACGCTGGCTGCCATTCGGGACGAGGGGTTGTCTCGGTCGCAGGCCATGGATCATGTCAGCTGGCTGAGCGACGTGTACGGTCCGCGCGTCACCGGCACCCCGGCCATCGAGGATGCCCGTCGCTGGGCGATGGAGCGGTTGCGCGCCTGGCGGCTGACCGACGTGCACGAGGAACGTTTCGCTTTCGGCCAGGGATGGTCACTGCGGCGGTTCCATGCACACATGATCGAGCCGCAAGTGATGCCCCTGATCGGGTATCCGCGGTCCTGGTCGTCGAGTACCGACGGGACCGTGACCGCCGAGGTGGTGCGGACCGACATCAGCACCCCCGCCGACCTCGAGACATACCGCGGCGCCCTGCGCGGCAAGATCGTGTTGCCGCAACCGGCCCGCGAGGTCCCGCTGCTGGACGGCGATGTGGTGCTGCGGATGAGCGACGCGCAGCTCGCCGACGCCGCGCGGACTCAGGTGCCGCCGGCGCTGGCCGGCCCACGTCCACGTCGCGCCGGCCGGTCATTCGCGGCCCAGCTCCAGCAGTTCTACGTGGAAGAGGGCGTGGTCGCCGTCCTCGATCGGGGTAGCGAGGCGGTCACCGTGGGCGCCGGTTCCGGGCTGCCGTATCAGACCCAGCGAACCGATGGCGGGACGATCTTCGTCGGCCGCGGCGGACCTCGGAACGAGGAGGCCGGCAGCCTGGTGCCCGCGGTCACTCTGGCCGTTGAGCACTACAACCGGATGGTGCGGATTCTGGACAAGGGACTGCCGGTGCAGGTGGAGCTGCACGTCGAGGCGCAGTTCCATCCGGAAACGGTCGCGACAGACGAGATGAATGCGTTCAACCTGTTGGCCGAGATTCCGGGGACCGATCTGGCCGACGAAGTGGTGATGATCGGTGCGCACTTCGACACGACCCATGCCGGGACCGGCGCCACCGACAACGCGGCCGGGGTCGCCGCGATGATGGAAGCGATGCGCATCTTGCAGGTCGTCGGGGCCCGTCCGCGACGGACGATCCGATTGGCGCTGTGGGGCGCCGAGGAACAAGGGT
>Ga0310122_10002132_pt1 | contig 12632 bp, 6 predicted proteins | sample CB6_Bottom_1051__FD_203503 | JGI IMG/M metagenome (GOLD analysis project Ga0310122, IMG submission 203503) | Marine microbial communities from Western Arctic Ocean, Canada - CB6_Bottom_1051 | ecosystem: Environmental > Aquatic > Marine > Oceanic | place: Canada: Western Arctic Ocean | collected...
GCAGCAACCAAAACATGCCCGGGTATGTGGTAATCCAGGACCCGCGCGGCGCACCGGTCAACGGCGCGGCGATCTGGAGCAACGGCTATCTGCCGGCGGCGTACCAAGGCACCCTGCTGCGGCCAAGGGGCACGCCGATTTTGAATCTCGATTCGCCCAAGGGCATTGGCCGCATCCGGCAACGCCGCGAGATGGACGCGCTGCAGTGGCTCAACCGCCGCCACTTGGCCAAGCGCGGCGGCAACAGCGAACTCGAGGCACGCATCAGCGCTTACGAGCTGGCGTTTCGCATGCAGACCGAGGCGCCGGAGTTGATGGACATCAGCGGCGAGCCGCAGCACATCCGCGACCTGTACGGGCTGGACAACGGCACCACCGCCGGCTTCGGCCGCCAATGCCTGCTGGCCCGGCGCATGGTCGAGAGCGGCGTGCGCCACACGCTGCTCGTGCACGGCGTGCAAATCACTTCAACGAGTTGGGACGACCACGGCGACGTGAAGGGCGGCATGATCCGCCATTGCTCCGAGGTCGACCGCCCCGTCGCCGGTTTGCTGGCCGACCTCAAGCAGCGCGGCCTGCTCGACGAGACGCTGGTCGTGTGGGCCTCCGAGATGGGCCGCACACCGTTCAGGAACGGCGGCATGTCGGGGAACCCCGGCCGCGAGCACAACTCGTGGGCGCTGACCATGTGGATGGCCGGCGGCGACGTGAAAGGCGGCGCCACCGCCGGTGCGACCGACGAGTTCAGCCTGCGCGGCATCGGCGACACCATCCATGTTCGCGATGTGCACGCGACGATCCTCGACCTCATGGGCCTTGACCAGGAGGCGGTCAACTACCAGCACGCCGGCCGCATCCGCAAGCTCACCGACATCGGCGGCCGGGTGCTCAAGGAGATCGTCGCCTGAAGCGATGCAGCTGTCCGGGGGAGCGGTTCAAGCTATGCTTGTGAACAAAAAATAAAGGCCGATGGGATGATCGAGGTGCTTCATTCAGAATAGCCTGTTGCTTTCCTCCCGCGTCGGCTAGGTTGCGCCGATGCACAGGATTACGCTGATTGTACTGGTGGGGTGGTTTGTGGTGTGTGGAACGGAGTCGCCGGCAGCGGTTCCACTTGGCACTCCGGGCTTGGCGGCGCGGTATGCTTTCGATGGTGACGGGCAACCCGTCGGCTCCGTGGTGAAAACGTTCACGATCGTGCTTGGCCAAGCGGAGGGGGCGCATCAATGGCTGCACTTGAGCGCGGAGAAGGCCAACGGCGAAACGTTCCGCGTGTGGACGCTTGGCTCCAGCTATCCGCCGCGCACCGAAACGGCGGCACGCGAAACCGTGTCGCGCTATCTGCTTCAAACAGGAGCAAGCCAACCGTTCGAGTACCGCAATCGATTCACCGGCGCGGCAGTGCTTCCGAAACTGGGCGCGTGGGAGCACCTGTTTCCGAGACAAACGACGGATGCGGCGGAGGGCTTGTTCCCGGCCCAAGTTCAACTTTTGGGCCACCGTTACCGGCGCTTGGCCAAGGCGGCAAAAGACGATGTTGCGTCGCCGCCGGAGGCGAAGGTGATTGAGTTGCTGCCGGATTTGTTGCTCGGGGTGCCGCACGCGACCAAGCAGAAGGATCAGACCCGGCTCTTCGATGAGTCGGACTACGAATTAATCCCGCTGACGCAGGCGGATTACGAACAGATGCTCGATGCCGGGATGACGTGCCTCTACATCAAGCCGGAGATGGCGAACTGGGCCAAGTCCCGCGATACATTTTACTGGGGCCCCGGCGGCGCGGATGTGAGTTACCCGGAGTGCCTTTACCGCAGTAACTACCTCGGGCCGGCGTTGTTTCTCGACGAGCCGGCGGTGGTCACTCGCGATCACCGGATTCGTCCCCGCCTGCGAAAAGATCCGGCTTACCGGAAGGCCATCACTCCGCAACTCGCGCTGGATGAACTCCGGGAACATTTTCACAAGAAAAAAACCGAAGGCACGCCGACGGCGCTGCTGCGCGGCTTGGCCAATCGGTCGGATGTCGATACAGGCCGAATGAAGTTTCTGCAGCGCAACATTTACAGTTGGGAGACGATGGTCAGCACGGCCGGTTATCAGTTGTCGGAGGGCGGCGCTGCTCCGCCGGACTCGATGGTGTGGGAGCCGCCCGGCCGCGTGGGCACTCGCCGGACGCTGCCGGAGATGAACATGACTTACGGCTGCCAGATTACCGTCGATAGCCCGAAGAATTTTGTCTCCATTATTTACGGTTTCCTCCGGGGCGCAGCGCGGGCCACGGGCCGGGACTGGGGGATGAGCATCTACGGAGCGGTGGATCGGGCGGACGCTTTTTGGTTCCAGACACACGCGCACGACTTGGGCGCGCGGCTGTTCTTTTTTTGGGACAGCTACAAACTGGCCTGTGTGCCGTTCGACGAATGCCTCGCCTTGGCGCGCAATCTTCGGGCGCACGCGGAGAGCCATCCGCACCGTGACTTCGCCCGTCTCAAACGCGCCGGCGAAGTGCTCATCCTGATGCCGCCCGGCTACAACCTTGGCCATGTGTTCATGGGCAAGGGCAGCTTGTGGGGCGTGGGTGAACTTAATCTCGAGCGCCGCAACCGCGAAGGCGTCAAGTACCGCGTTGTGATGGGGAATTTCTTCACCGAGATCGAGCGCTGCCTCCGGCAGGGAGTGGCGTTTGATTTGTTGTGGGATCTGGACGGCTTCAAGCACACCGGTTACCGCGAAGTGGTTCGCATCCGGGAGGACGGCCGGGTGGAAGTCCGGGCCGGTGGGAAAAATGTCGTTCTCGACCAAGCGCGGACACCGGCCCGGCCCGGCGGCACACCGCCGAAACTGGCCGTGGACGTGTCCCCGGCGGCACTGACAATGACAGCACGCGCCACCATCACCGAGGGCGCCGCGCCGGTTTACTACACAATGGGCGCCGATAAAAAAGGAGTGTACCGGAACGCGATGGCGGCGTGGGAGTTGTACGGGCCGGAGGATGAAGATTACCGGTTTCTGCGATGGGAGAGTGATGAGGCGCGCATCAGCCGGGGCGACGATGCCACCACGGTGGAGATTGGGTTCAACGTGCAAGTCCCCGGGCATTACCGGTTGCGGACATCCACGGTGGACATGGCCGGGCGGACGGCGGTGGTGTGGACGGAGTTTGACGTCAAGGCCCGCTGATGCCGTCCATGGCCAAGCTCGACCATGTTGCCATCGAGGTGTCGGATCTCGACGCTGCCATCCAGTTTTATGAGCAGAAAATCAGGCTGAAATTTCTGTTCAAAAAAGTGGACGAAGCCCACGGCGAAGCCTTCGCTTACCTCGAGATGGAGGGGGCGCGGCTTGAGTTGCTCCAGCCGTTGCGCTTGGCCAAGCGGTTCACCGCCGATGAGCAATCGTATTGTCCGCACTTGGCGTTTGCGTCGGATGACATCCACGCCACCGGGCAGGATCTGCGTGAAAAACAAGTGACCGTCCTAAAGGGGCCGCTGGAGATCCCAGGCATGGTGCGCTGGCTGTACGCCGCCGACCCGGACGGCAACGTGCTGGAATTCGTCCAGTGGCTGCAACTGGAGAAGCCGGTCAATCCTACTTGAGCTGATCCGCTTGCAGGATGCCGTGGCGGATCCGGCCGCCGCGCGGGCCTTTGCAGGTGTAGGTGATGTGCACCGCGCCGTCCGCCGTTTGAATGACGGAGGGGTAACTGAAGGAGGTGGCACCGTCGCCTTGCGGTTCGAGTCGCCGCTTGAGTGGCCAGGTTTTTCCCTCGTCTGACGAGATGGAGATGGTGAGATTGTCGCGTGCCTTGTCGGAGTCGTTGTACACGATCAGCCAACGGCCGTCGCGCAGGACGATCGCCTCGAGGCTCGAGCCGGGATTGGGAATGTCGGTGTCCAGCGCTGCACTCCACGTTTCGCCGTTGTCGCGGGAGAGGCTGGCCATCACCCGCCCCGGAGGCGGACCGGAGTCGCGGCAAAACGCAATGATCGTCCCGTCGCGACGCCTGGCCAAGCTGGGCTGTATGGGGCCAAGGCCGATGATCGGCCGGCTGGCTCGCCACGTATCGCCGTTGTCGTCGGAGATGGCGACGAGCGAGGCGTTGAAGCCGTCGGAATAAATCGGGAGCAGGATTCGCCCGCTTGGCAGCGTCAGCGGATGGGTGCGGGGCATCCAGCCGGTTTGCCGCTTGAACGGGTCCTTGGCGGCTTTCACCAGCATGGCCTCGTAAGGCTGGGCGTATTCGGCCCACATTTCTGTATCCAGTTTCAGCTCGTCGAAGCGCTGCTTCATCACTTCGGCAAACTCCGGGCCCGGCTTGAGTTGCACGAGCCCCTGCCACGACCAGTTGGGTGCGCCGGTGCCTTGATAATCCTCCGCGCGCCGGAACTTCAGCAGGCCGCATTCCCAGCGATGCGCCAGCACGGAGACCCAAAACAACCGGAGCCGCCCCTTGGGGTCGATGTGCAGAACCGGGTTGCAGTCGGGGAAGCCGGGCGTGTCGGCCATCTCGAAAATCGGCCCCCAGCGCTTGGCCCCTTTTTTCAGGCGGGCACCCTGCACGAGCACGTCGTCGGCCGAGCGCTCGCCGGAGCCGTGAAACCAGCAGGCCAGCAGGTCACCGTTGGGGCACTGCACGATGCTGCTGGAGTGGGTGTGCTTTTTGGTGGGCGGAAAAATATCGGTGGTGGAGAAGAGGGGCGCGGCGTTGGCCAAGGGGAGAGTGCCCAAGAAAACCAACGACGCAAATGAACCAAGCCGAATAAAATAACGGTGAAAAATCACGCGCCCATTGAAGCAAAGAATCAGGATGAAGAAAAGAGCGCAAGGTTTGCGTCTTGCGCTTGGCCAAGCGTCACGGTCGCCGGGGTGTGACGAGGCGGTAATACCGGCTTTGCTCCCCGGCGGGGATCGGTTCGGCCCAAGTCTGGCTTTTCGGCTCGGGATCTGCTTCCCAATTATGAATCCGTTCCCAAGCACCAACGCCCAGAGTTTCCTTCCGGAGCAGGGAATAGGTTTTACCCGGCGCAGAGTCGAAGCGGAGCACGATTGTGCCGTCTACTGACAGGCTGGCCTCTATTTTCAACTGGCTGCCACCGTCATCCAGCAACGAAGTGTTGGGCCGACCGGGGGTGGCGGTTCCGGGGAACGGCGTGACCGGGCCAACGCCGTCCGGGTATCGGCCCTGCGAGACGCCCTTGGCCTGTTCACTGAAGGCAATCAGGTCGATGGTGTTTCCCGCCGGGGTGAATAGGCCGATGGTTTCCCCGCCGGCGCTTAGCTTGAAGTGGACATGGTTGTTCCCCCGGTTCGTTTTTTGATCCGCCAAAAATTTGCGAAAGCCGTGTGCCGCAATGAAGGACAACGGGGCAACCGGCTTGGCGTCGGTCGCGTCGGACCGGTCGCCCAGCAGCAGGCCGGCCAGCGGGGCAGGGCGGTCGTCCGGGTTGTACAGTTCGAACCAGTCCGCGCCGGAGCCGGGCCAAGGCATCCACTCGTTGATTTTCAGCGTTGAGACAGGGGCCAGTTCCAACGGCGCGTTGGCCTCGCCGGGCGTTGGCTTGGCCAAGCGCCACTGCCCCAGACTTTCGTTGTCACGGGCGATGGTTTGATCCGGCAGTTGAAGGCCGAACGTGACGGTATCCAGAATCTGTTCCCCTTGATCGGTGCGAGCCAAAAGGGAGACGGTCTGCCCATCGGCACCAAGCGCAAAGCCGGTGTGCAAGCCGGGCAATTTGGAGTCGTCATCACACCACACAACCAGCCAACCGTTGGCTTCAATGACGGTTCCATTCGGGAAGACAAACCGTGCCCCGTCGTTTAGGCCGTCCACCAGGCTCATTCCGGCCAGATCGACGGGTTGGCCGGTGCTGTTGTGCAGTTCGACCCAGTCGGGTGTGGTGGTTCCGTTCGGTACGGAGCCACGGTTCGAGGCCATGACTTCGTTGATGACGACTCCCTCCGGCAACTGTTCCCGGCTGCTGGAGAGGGAAGCCCAGAACACAAGATCGGTATCACGCTTCCTCCACTGATGAACCTCCACAGCCAACACGTTTTTGCCCGGACGGAGGGCGTTTTGCGGCAGGAGAACGGGGCCGTGCACGCTGGCTTGAGTCACCCAAGCGATCGGTTTCCAAGGGGTGGCGCCAGTGCTTGGCTTGAGATTGAAACTGTGAACGGGTTGGCTGTTCAAATAAAACAAGGCGGCGTCGTCCACGAGGTGCTCGATCCGTAACTCGACTCCGTCTGTGCCGCCGTCGAACTGGAATTCGGTCCGCAGAAAGTAGGTTGTGCGCTTTGGCGGAAGTACTGTTGCGACCGGTGGCGTGAGATTGTCAGCGCCCAGCGGGGACAGGCCGCTTGGCCAAGCGTTGTCGTCGAAATCCAGTTGCTGCCACCCCGCGCCGGGGTGTTCTGTCGGGCAATATTTCCAGAGGGCGGAGGGTGCCTGAACCAGTGAGGCGGTTACCATCGGGCCGCCAAAGCGAAAGGAGGATTCGGGTGTGGGCAGCGATCGTTTGCCGTCGGCATCCACGAAGGTGCAGCGCCAGTAGTACGTCGTGCCAAGCTGCAAGCGATCAAACGGGATGTCCAGGCGCGTGAGGCTGGTTTCGCTGGATCGCCAAAAAACAGGGCGGGAGTAGCGGCCCTGTTCGCTGCGTATTTCCCAGATGGTGGATGCGTGTCCCGCTGCGGTTTCGTTCCCGGCCTTGAACGCCGACACCGCGAGGGATGCAGGCGGGAGGACGGAGCGACCCGAGGCGGGTACCAACGCTCCGGGTTGGGCCGGCAGGGTCAGCGGCAGGCACATACGATTTACGTGAGGCTGGCGAAGCTCGGCGTAAGTGACGAAGGCGTCGAGCCCCATTCGCCGGATGTTGGCCGGTTGCAGCAGCGTGTTGTTCAAGTGAAATATTCTTTCCCGGTACTCGCTTTTGAAAGCCTGCAAAAAGGCCGACTTGAAGGCGTTGCTCCCGCGGAATATCGACCTCTCAAGATATTCGCCCACAATGTGATAGTCAAAGTCCCACGGCAGATACACCCACTTGCCATTGGCCCGGTGCCATAGGAAAAAATTATGGTTGGATTCGTCCCGGGCAAGCATCCACTCCCGCAGGGCAATGGAGTCAAGGGTTCGGTCCACATCCCAGTGTTCCCGCAGGTAGGTTTGCAGGGTAGCTGTGTCTTTCCGCGCCTCGGCTAGGCTGTTGATCAACTCTTCCAGTTCAGTGTGGCCGCGCCACTTTTGGTTTTTTAGCGAAAAAACCCATTGATAACGCTGCAACGAAGTCCACCCGTCGTTGGGGGGGAGTGGATATCCGCCGCCGCTGCCGTAGGGCCCCATGTCATTGACTATGCCGCTGGATTTGAAGAAACGCCCCGGTTCCTCCCTCGGCAGATCCGGGTAAAGTGCGGCTCTCTCATCGCGGTAGCGTTCCAGCAACCATTGGTCGTGCGCCTCGATCTCGAGGCGTTTTGACCGGCGGCTGTTGACCCAGAAATCCACCCACCGCGTGCGCGGGCCGGGAAAGCCGGCTTCCACGAACAGGAAGTGTCCGGCCATGGTCTTGTCGTCTTTGCTGGTCATTAATAACGCCCGTTGCCCGTTCAACTGGTTGTACCGTGGAAAGCGTATCTTGTTGGATCTGCTCGCACCGGAACGCCCCCAGAAACTTCCCTGGTTCCGGGTCTCGATGTCGCGCACCACACCCTCGTACACGAGCACGGCCGGGGCGGTCTCGTTCCATCGCCCCTTGGGCGTGACCCCCAACTTTGGCGTGAAGCCCCCGACCGGGTTGGCCACAATGTTACGGCTTAAAAACTTTTTGCTCTCACGCGAAATGAACATTTCATAGGCCGGTTTGCTGGATTCGTAATGTGGTGTCACAAAGTAGCCGTACCAGTGCAGCGGATCATGCGTCCTCGGCGACACGACTTCCACGCCGTTACTGCGGTTTGCCAAAATACGATACCGCACGATGGTGCGATCCGGGTGCGGGGGGAGCGCGACGATAAAATGTTCCCCATTCCGTTTCATCTTTTCCTGGGTTTTTTCCTCATCGGTGCTGTCGATGTCCTCGATGAAATATTCCAACCAAACGATCGACGGGATGTTTCCGTCGCTGAATTTTACACGGATACGCACTTCATCCGTCGCCCGGATCAAGCCACCCCCCGACCCCGTGGTGGTCAGGCTCTCGACAACCGGCAACGGCTTGAGCAACACCGTCGCATTGGGCCGGGCGGGGCTTGGGCCTGTTGCCAGTGGCGACGCCAGCCAGTTTGCCGGGGCGTCTCCCGGCGCGCCGCCGTTCACCCGCTCAAGGGATATCCCGCGATACTGGTGCCGCATGGGGTCGATGCCGGTCCATCGGTCGCCCGCCCCCAGTGCATCCGCGCCGATGGGCCAGGGGAATTTGTCGGAGTATTCCACCGAGTCGATCCTGTTGTCGGTTGCATCCCGGAGGTGGACTTGGTCGCCGCTGTTGCTCAGCCCCCCCTCGAACGGCCCCAGCACGCTGCCTTTGGCCAAGGCGTACTCTCTGACCGCTGCCAATCGTTCCGGGTTCCGTGCCACCAGAAGGAATCCGCCCGGTTCAACGGTTGTCCCGGCGGGAAAAGCGAACTGGATGCCACCGGACAGGCTCCAGCCGCCCAAGTCCTGCGGTTGACGGCTGAAATTATGCAGCTCGACGTACTCGTGCACGTCCTTGGCCAAGTCCAAAACCGGGTATCCGTCTGTGTCGAACTGCGGTTCCTCAACCGGGTGATACATGATCTCGTTGATCACGACCCGGCCGGGCTTGGCCGTCGCTCCCGCAACGTTGTACGTCCACCCCGTGTTTTCCAGCGGAAGGAACGGAGCGTCAGCCCTCGTGATGCCGTGTTCCGGATGCCATGCCACATGGGCGGTTCCATCCGGCAGGGCTGCAAACTTGAACGCATAAGGCCCCGCTCCCGAGCCGGTGACGGCAGTGGCCGGCTGGCCGTTTATTTGTAAATCCGCAACATCGATACCTGTCACCGGTTGGCTGAATTGAACCAAAATCTCGTTCAACTCAGACAGCGAAAAACCGCCGGGAGGATCGACTCTAGTGACAAGCAGCGGCGGGGCGGCGGCGGCATCAAGCGATGCATCAAACAGGAAATCGTCACTCCCCCGGCGTACATTCAACGCCAGCACCGCCAGCGTGTTTTCCCCGTCCACAAGCAATTTTGAAGGGGCATCGAGTTTGAAGGTGATGAACTGGTGTGGTTCATTGGCGTCAACTCCGGCGACGGAGGTTGAGGTGGGATCCTGTGTTGGCACATTGTGTCGCGCCACTTCAACCCCGTTGATCCAAGCCACGAACCCGTCATCCACGAGAACTTTCAGCGTCAGGTCGCTCAACTGCCCCGCCTTTTGCACGTCGAACGTTTGCCTCAAAAAAACCGACGAATATCGGTTCTTCATTTTCCCCAGTTCCGTCCCTCCCTCAACCGTCTCTCCATAAAAAAACGGAGCGGAACCGACCGCCCATTTTATGTCATTGAACTTGCCCAGCCGCCAGGCAGCCTGGTCGGGAAGAGAGGCCGGGCGCCGGCCCTCGTAGTATCGCCACGACGAGTTGGCACTGACCAAAGTGTCCCCGGATAGATTGTTTGCCCCGGCGATGCCCATCAGGAACATCAACGCGAAGGCGGCACGTGTTCCTTTCCAAAAAAACACCCTGAATTTTGGCACTTAATAGTAAGGGTTGAAGTACTTGTTGACCAATTCACCGTCCCTCTGGATTTCCATCAGGCGCTCGGCTTTGATGCTCGCGGCGTGCCCATCGAAATAAGAGGTGTTGATCCCGGTCTTGTGCATGACATGCAGCCGGGTGCCCACCGCGCTGATCCCGGTTCCCCCGCCAAAGGCGGTTCCACCCGGCGAGAAACTGGCGTTTGCCATCGAGTGCGGATCTTCATTCATTAACATGAACTTTTCAGTAGGGTTACGGATTCTGGACAGGTTAATGCCGGGATGCAGCCCACCGGTCACTCCGTTGATGGGAGAGGTCATGCTGAAATTGACCCGCAATGCCCGGCCGATGTCCCCGGTGCTGGGGCAGCGGTAAACGCCATAAACTGTTCGATGCTTCAAGTCCGGCCGGTAGCCGTTGCGAATGATTTTCGCCCCGGCAACATGGGCGAAAAGCGCCCCCGCCTCGGCATGAAACGCGACGCCCGGGTCGTAGCGGTTCCAGTCTCTCGTCGGTTGCTTGACAGCGGCTCCGGGCCCGCCCCACACCCAGTCCTCGTGCCAGTTCCTGTCCGCACCACCGGCGAAGGGCAGATAGTCGTCATAATCATCGGCGTACATCATCATGCCAAGGGACAACTGGTGCATGTTGCTCAGGCAAAGGGCGGAGCGTCCGCTCTCCTTGGCCGAAGCCAAGGCGGGCAGCAGCAGGGCGGCCAATATGGCGATAATGGCGATCACCACCAATAACTCGATCAGGGTGAACGCTGAACGGTCCCGCCGTGAGAGTGCGCCTGGCCAAGCGCACTTTGTGAAACCGTTGCCCGATGGCCGTGCTGTGCCGGGTTCAATGCCAGCGCAGGGTCTCATAAATATATTGTTGGTTCTGAAATTCATAATGAAAGTCCGCATACATGATGACGCTTCCGGATTGATTCCCGGCATTGGGGCTGTGGCGGGCGTACTTGGGGTCGGGGGGATTGATTGAGTTGCTGGGCGCATGGGGGCCGCTGGCGTTGTAAACACGTTCGTGATCCCAGTCCGGCACGATGTGGTAATTGGCACACCCGAAAAAGTAAATCTGGTCCGGATCCGGCACCGAGGTTGTTTTTGGGTACATGATCCCGTTGGGGCCGGACAAGCGCTCGTTGATCCCGTACCCGATCACGGTCTTGATTTTTTTCCCCTTGTGATTCATCCGAAACGTCCGGTACTTGAGCATATTGTAGGGGCCCTCCATGTCGGAGGGATCCCTGAACACATCCATGCTCTGGAAGTACCCGTCATTCATCATGTCCACCAACCAGACATTACCCAGGTTGCTCTTGGGATAGTTTCCATCGTAATCCTCCGCGTACATGATCGTCATCAATGCAATTTGCCGTTGGTTGTTCATGCAGGCAATCTTTCTGGCCTGAATTTTTGATTTCGACAGCGCCGGCAGCAGCAGGGCTGCCAATATGGCAATGATGGCGATCACCACCAGCAACTCGATCAGCGTGAATCCTGCAGTCCGGTGCGCCATTCTGTCGAGTTCCTTTCGCATCATTGTCCCGTGAATCAACGGAAGAAGAGGCGGGCATTGCTGCCCGCCTCCAACCCCAACTACCAATGACCAACAAACAATTTTACCATTACTCTCTCACGGCGCGGGCGTACTGCTGTGCCTCGTCGGCCGGGACGGTCAGCGGGCTCGGCCCCCCCACGTCCGCCCACGGGCCGTTCACCGACGCAGCTGCCTGCAGCTTGCCCTCGAAGGTCACGGTGACGGTTCCGTCCCCGTTGTTGACGATGCTAAGCGCCGGTGCCGGCGGCCCAACGTCTCCCGAGACTGGTGCGTTCACGCCAGGAGCGAAGTCAAATGCAGCCACGTCCAAGGCACCACTTCTGCCGGTCGAGCCAACACCCATGGCCAGGTAACTCCCACCAAAGTCGCTGCCACCACCCGCGGTCACCGTAAACACGTTGGCCTCTGTGCTGCCATCCAAGTACACGCTTACCGTGTGGCCACCGTCACTCTTCTCGATCGTCACCCAGAACTCATGCCATTCGGTGGTCGACAACTCAAACTCGGTCCCGTCCTCGGTGATAATCACCTTGCCGGCCTCATTGAGCGAGAAGGAGATGTTTCCTCCCGCACCCTGCTTGATCCCGATATTGCCCTTGCCCCCGTCGTGGTTCTCGTAACCATCTCCTCCTGCCGGGTAGTCTTCAACTCCTCCACCACCGTCAACGTGCAACGGATCCAGCGGTCCATCGGTAGGAATCCTCGCGATGAAGTGGATCGTCGCCCCGTCATTCAGGATCGTGTCCGAGCCTCCCTTGTCGCTGATGCTCTGGCCCAGGTAGATCTTGCGGTTGCTGCCCGAGTCCGAATAGCCGTAATCTCGCGGATCACCGGTGTCCTGTAGACGAACGTAGCCGTCAAGCAGGCTCACGCCGCCCGGACGATTGTCGTCTCCGAATACTCCGCCAATGGCTGAGCCGTCCCACTGATCCGAACCATTGTTATGATTCCACGATGAGATATCGCTAGTGTTCAGCGAATAGCTCCATCCTCCCTCGGGGGCATTGTAAGCAGAAGCCATCACTCCTGGAGGAATCACAACCGCCTCGGTTGGATCTTCCTGCGGATCGGGGTGGGTGAACACGGTGTAAAGCGTGGTCTGCGGGTCGGTGTCCACCCCGTCGTCGGGATTGTTGCCCCGGTTCACCTCGCCCTTGGCCGCGATGAGGATTTCCTTGGTGGTCATTGCCACGGTCGGACGGAAGGTCCGAATCTCGGACGGCCCGTTATTCGTGAATGCGAAGAACGACGGCGTCAGGTAGGAGAACGACTTGCTGCCGGCATCAAATGCCAGAACGCGAACCGTCACCTGATGCATGTCAAACGGGTTGTCCTCTGCGGTCG
>Ga0310122_10002134_pt1 | contig 12631 bp, 13 predicted proteins | sample CB6_Bottom_1051__FD_203503 | JGI IMG/M metagenome (GOLD analysis project Ga0310122, IMG submission 203503) | Marine microbial communities from Western Arctic Ocean, Canada - CB6_Bottom_1051 | ecosystem: Environmental > Aquatic > Marine > Oceanic | place: Canada: Western Arctic Ocean | collected...
CATCCCGGCGAAAGCCTCGACCGGGCCCTTCACTTGTCGCTGAAGCTGGATCGGCTGACCATCGAACGGTCGAAACAGTGGATACCGGTCATGCCGGTTATTGGGGACACCCGGAAACCATTCGAGCACGCTCCTACCGCAGTGCCAATTCTATAGGCATCATGCGCAGGGTGAAGTCGAGGGCGTTCTCCAGCTCGTTGCTGAGTGAGTCGAGTTGTTGCTGGTACGGTTGATTGACCATGTCGTTCAACACCCGATCTGAGATCAGGCTGGCCATTTGTTTGTCGCTGTTTGCCGCCATCACGATCCATTCGGATACTTTTTGGGGGGCGTCGGCCATCGGTTGGGGAGCCGGGGTTGGCTGGAGAGCCACGGCCAAGGCGATGCTGGCCAAGCCACCGGCGAAAACCCAGCGCCACACCTTGGCCAAGCTGGCCGTTGGGCGGGCTTGTTTTTCGGCTTCGGCGTGGATGGCTGCCATGATTCGCCGGTGGAGAAACGGCGGGAACTCTGGCGCATCCCGCTTGGCTTCGTCGCGGAGACGCAACTCGATGTCCGGCCTAGCGCTTGGTTGTGGGTCGTCTTTCATAGTTCGGTTGATTGGTGATTATTCAGTTAGCCGTTTGTCCTGATTGTTATTTCGCATTCTCCCTCTCCCCTGCCCTCTCCCGCAGGGAGAGGGAGCTTGGCCAAAGGCCGGGAGGGGCGAGTTCCACCTCGCCCCAATAGACCTTGTTTATCCTGTCCATCCATGTTTGTTTTTGTGCCGCCCCTCCGGGGTTTGTTTGTTTTTTTTGGGACGTCGTACCCGGGGCTGACGCCCTGGGCTCTTTCATGCCGCCCCTCCGGGGCTTCCCGCTTGGCCAAGCGAATGTTATTTAACCGCGAATGGACGCGAAGCAACGCGAATGTAGCGGAGCATTCCTTCTTCCTCAGGGAGAAGGTGGCCGCAGGCCGGATGATGGTGAACCCCCGGATGGTTTTTTGCATAGGCCAATGTTCGATCGCAGGATTAATCATTACGGGTGTCACTCGTTGGCAATTCTTCAGCCAATTTTCGGCGGGCGCGGTGCAGCAGCACTTTCACCGAGCCGACGCTCTTATTCATTACGTCCGCGGTCTCGGCAAGGTTTCGGCCTTCGCCATAAAAATGCCACAAGGCGGTGAACTGGCTCACGGGGATCAGCGTCCTGGCCCGGCTCCAGACGCCCTCGGCCTTTTCGCTGGCGATCAACTCGCTGCGAGGGGTGGTGTCGGTGACTCCGTCCGCGTACTCCGACTCGAAAAGGCGCTTTCGGCGAAAGTGGTTGATGGCCAACCGCGAGGCGATGGTGTAAATCCAGGTCGTGAAGGCGTATTGCGGATTGTACTGGTGCAGTTTGCGGTAGGCGGTGACGAAGGTGGATTGCAGCAGATCCTGCGTGAGATGATGATCGCCGGTTTTTTGGTACAGAAACGCGAACAACCGGCCCTCGAGCCGGGTGACGAGTTGCTCGAACGACTCCATGCAGCCCCCTTTCGCTGCGACGGCCAGAGCGAGTTCCTCCGCCCGGACCGTGTCGCGCCCGGTAGTATCCGGAGGCGAGGCCGACTCCCGCCGACTCTCTGCCGGAATCACCATCACAGAAGCTGTGGGATACTGGATCAAACTTAAGGTAGGTCGATGTCGAGATCCTTCAGTGCCGGGTCGATCAATTCAAGGAACTTGTCCACGCCGATGGCGAAGTGGATGGACACGGTCACCTCGTCGCGCGTGACTTTCAGCCCCTTGAGGATGTCCTTGATCTCCGGGTTCTCTTCCTGGCCCAGTCTGGCAAAGCCGATCAGGCCGTTGACCATCGCCTCCATCTGCTCGGCGGTGTCGGCGTCGTAAGCGCCAACGGCGAGGGAGAGTATTAGATTCCCGTCCGACTCACCCATCACGATCGCAGCCTGCTTGACCATTTGTCTTACGTTATCATCGTCGATCTTTTCCTTGAGCGACTCGACATCGGCATGGGCGATGACGAAGGCGTTCTTCGCTTTTTTACGGATCGACTCGAGACTGGGCGGGAATTGTTTCGCCACACCCTTGCCGTTGACGAGGTCGATGCCCTTGGCGGCCAACTCACGACTGGGAGCCAGCACCGCAGTGGTGTCATTCACAAAACTTACGTAACCCCGCTGCTTGTCGTCCCGGTCGCCGGCACCGTGAATCTCATGTTTGCTGTGCTCGGTTTTGCGGTAATGCTCGTCCAGCTTCATGAACGCCAGCAACTTGGCGGTGTTTGCCTTGTGCGTCACAATGAGGATGCCGTTATCCTTCTCCTCATTGCCAAACAGGGTGACTCCGTGGAGGGCAGTCAACGGGTCAAACCCGATAATCTCAATCAAGGCGTCGAGTTTTTCCGCGCCCTCCTCTTTGCGAACTTGTTCGAGGATGGTGGTGCCGATCTTCGACGCCCGGAAAGCGTCCAAGTCCAGATGTGCCACGAACTTGGCGTCCTTGGCGATGTTGGCCTTATCGACTTTAGCCGCTTGGCCGGCGGTCAGTGCCAGGGCCAAGCCCAACAGTGTGAATAGAGTTTTTTTCATGGTTTTGGTTTTTAAATTGACGCCCTTTGACGTTTCATTGTTTGCCTATACACGCTGTTGATTCTGGAAGTTACGCCCGCCGTAAAAAAAGAATCGCCGCTACTCGCGCATGATGGTGATGAAGCCCGCGTCCTGATTCGGCGCGATGTAAAGACTCACCGTGCTGCCGTTGCCCGCAACGCTGGTCTTGTTGAGCGATCCGCCCGGCGTGAGGGAGAACTTGGTCTTCGCCGACTCGCCGACGTTTACCGCACTGCGAACCTGCACCGAGTAATTCATTCCGGAGAGCGTCTTGAACTCCAGCTTCACCCAGTCGCCTGCGCCAGCTTCGACCAGCTCCGTTGCCACCGAGTAGCCGAGGTTCGGGAACCCGACACTCACGGCATCGCTGCCGTTGTACGTCGCCGTGTACGACTTGAGTGAACTGCGCGCCGGACCCTTCACCTTTTTTCCGTTTGCCTCGAACTGCGACCCATGCGCCGGACAACGCAGCCCCACACCCTTTTGGAACGGGTTCACCGTAGATCCCTTGTGGGTGCACTTGGCCGACACGGCATAAAACTGGTTGCCCGGCATGCGCGTCACCACGATTTGGCTGCTCGAGGACGGGATGCCCGGGACGCGCAGCCGCACCGAGCCGTACGACTTTTTGAGTTGCGAAAAATCGTCAAAACTCATCCGGAACACCGCCGTCTCCCCGGCCTGCACCCCGGACACAAACCACCGCCCGGGCCCCACTCCGCAAGCGCCTCCGCAAACCGAGGCGAAAGCCAGGGTCCGCAGAGCGCCGCGCCGATTCATTTGTTTTTCCAACGATGTCATGGCTCCAAAAACTTGGTCGACTCTGCGCAAAATCGGGTCGGATGGAAACTAAAAATTGCGCTTACCCAAGCGGGCGGTTTTGTCGTGACAGACGCCTTGGATTCAGGCTTGCTCCCGCCGGTGCCTAGCCAAACCAGGGCCGATTTCCTTCCATGGCAAATGACCCCGACCAAATCGCCCGCATCGAGGCGTTCTTGAGTGAAAACCTCTCCCCCGCCCGCTTCAAGCATGTGATGGGTGTACGGGAAACGGCGGTGGACTTGGCCAAGCGGCACGGCATCGACGCCGACCAAGCTGAGTTGGCCGCCCTGCTCCATGACTGTGCCAAGGAGCGCCCCGACGACGAGTTGCTCGCCTTGGCCAAGCGCCACGGGCTGGAGGTGGACGGGCACGAGCAACAAACGCCCGGCCTGCTCCACGGCAAAGTGGCGCCGTTTGTCGCTGCGGAACAATTCGGAGTGAGCGACGAAACCGTGTTCGATGCCATGCGATGCCACTCCACCGGCGCGGTGGAAATGGGGCCGCTCGACCATGTCCTGTTTGTCGCCGATTTCTGCGAGCCGAGCCGCCCCTACACGGCGGCGCAGGATGTGCGCGAGTTGGCCGAACGCGACCTCGAGGCCGCTGTGCTCGAGGTGATGCAGTTCAAGCTCCGCAAAACCCTGCTCAAGAAACAGTCGGTACACCCCGACTCGTTTCACGCCTACAACGCCCTGCTCAACAAACGAACCCGCGATGGCAACGTCTGAACCGATTTTATTCCGGCAATCAAACAGTAACCTTTTGCAGGAAAACATCCGGCAGTTCACCCTCATCCGGCCTCCGGCCACCTTCTCCCTGAGGGAGAAGGAATCAACTGGGACGCGCTTGGCCAAGCGAGGTGGTTGTGTCGCGGGAGCGTCTTGGAGTGCGGCCGTCCCTGCCGCTTTCGGGGGCCGAATTAGGGACTGTAAAAAAGGAAACATGGATGAACAGGATAATTTGGGAGCGAGGTGGAACTAGCCCCTCCCTCGTTCCTTGAAACTTGAAACTCTCCCTTCAACCTCATCCGGCCTCCGGCCACCTTCTCCCTGAGGGAGAACGCCAAACAATAACGATGACGTGCAGTTCAATAATTAAAACCCGAATAAATACTTTCTCCCATGAAACTTTGTGATCTCAATCCCGGGCCCGGCATCGGCGCCAGCGCGTGGCACGTGGAGATGGACGGCCACGGCCTGCTGATGGATGCCGGCACGCATCCCAAACACGAAGGCAACGCGGCGTTGCCACTGTACGATGTGATCCGGGAGCGCCCCGTCGACACCATCGCCGTCACGCACTGTCACCACGACCATGTCGGCTCGCTGCCGGTGGCGCTGCGATTCTTCCCCCGGGCGCACGTGATGATGACCGAGCTGAGCTACTTCATCGTCGAGCGGGTGCTGCACAACTCGGTCAACGTGATGAAGCGGCAGGCAGAGGAACAGGGCGTTGCCGAGTACCCGCTCTACACCCATCGCGAGGTGGACGAGCTCGCGCCGGTATTCCAGGGCTACCGCTACAACCGCGAGATCGAGTGGGGCGCGTTCGAGAAGGCGGCCCGGGGCCAAGCCTCCCCGACGCTCGAGTTTCACGACGCCGGCCACGCGCTTGGCTCGGCCGGCATCATGGTGCGCGGCAAAAAGGAGACACTCTTTTACACCGGCGACGTCTGCATGCACGACCAAACCATCCTCAAGGCGGCGCGGTTCGGCGAGGTGCAGGCCGACGTGATGATTATGGAGACAACCCGGGGCACCCGCGAAACGCCCGCCGGCTACTCACGCGCCGGCGAGATCGAGAAACTCGTGAGCGCCATCGAGGCCGCGTTCGAGCGCGGCGGCAGCGTGCTGATCCCCACCTTCGCGCTGGGCCGCACGCAGGAAATGCTGGCCCTGCTCGCCCTGCTCATGAAGGAAGGGCGGCTCAAGGAGCAGACGGTTTTCATTGGCGGGCTGGGCCGGGTGTTCACCGAAATTTACGATCTGCAATCCCACCGCGCCAACCGGCAACACACTAATCTTCAATTGAACGAAGCGCTCGATCTGCAAGTGCTCGACCGCGATGGCGCCGCCAAAATCAAACTCAACAAGCGACGCCTGTTCGTGATGACCGCCGGCATGCTCACCGAGAACACCACCGCTTACGACTTGGCCAAGCGCATGGTCGAGGACCCGAAGCACGGCATCTTCTTCGTCGGCTACGCTGATCCCGCGACGCCCGGCGGCCGGCTCAAGGCGGCGGCGGTAGGAGATACGTTTCATTACAGCGACAGCGCAGGCGACTTGGCCAAGCGCTGCGACGTGCGCGACTTCGACCTCACCGCACATGCCAACCGCGAGGCGCTGCTCGAGTTGGTCGGCCAAGTGGAACCGCGCACGCTCGTCCTTGGCCACGGCGACCCCGAGGCACGCGCCTGGTTCGAGGAACAGATCCGGAGCCGCTGGCCGAAATTAAAAATCCTCCAGCCCCAGCCGGGCGAGACCGTCGAAGTTTGAGCACAAAAAACGGCGGTGAAGAGTCGCTTGCATGCCTCTCCACCGCCTGGAGAAACGCAGCCTGAGCTAAACTGCCCGTTCCCCCCTCTGTTCAAGACCTGCGATTCAACCGTTTGGAGGGTCGATCCGGGTCTTGGTTAGCCGGTCGCGGCGTCGGCAGGCAATTGCTGACTGCAGAACCGCTTCCGGCAAAAAGAAACCCTTGGCCAAGCGGAAACGCTTGGCCAAGGGCACAAAACCATTACGAGCCGTAACCCGACTCGCCGTGGCTGTTCAAGTCGAGGCCCTGATCCTCCTCATCCTCACCAACCCGCGCTCCCCCGGTCACCACGTCGGCGATCTTGAAGGCGATCAGCGCAACCACGCCGCTCCAAACGATGGTGACGATGACAGCCTTTAACTGAATCCAGAGTTGGATATCAACTGTGAATTTTTCAACTCCGCCAGCTCCAATCGCCAAGCAACCCGTGAGCAGGGCGCCAACGATCCCGCCGATGCCGTGCACACCGAAGACATCCAGACTATCATCATAACCTAATGCCCTCTTAAGTGAAGTTGCGCAGAAATAACATGCCACGCCAGCCGCAAGGCCAATCAATATCGCGCCCATTGGCCCGACACTTCCGGAGGCCGGCGTAATGGCGACCAAGCCGGCAACCGCACCGGTGGCAATGCCCACCGCAGTCGGCTTCTTGGCCACCAGCCATTCCACGACCATCCAGGTAAAGGCCGCCGTCGCGGTGGCAACCTGTGTCACCAGCAAGGCCATGCCGGCTGTGCCATCGGCAGCAAGCTGACTGCCCGCGTTGAATCCAAACCATCCGACCCAAAGCATGCTGGCACCAACTACTACTAGCGGCACACTGTGCGGTGAGATTGCCGTGGAACCGTAACCCTTTCGTTTGCCCAGCATGATGCAGGTCACCAAACCAGCAACGCCTGCGTTAATATGCACGACTGTGCCACCTGCAAAATCGATCGCTCCCCAGCCCGCAATCAAGCCGCCGCCCCAGACCATGTGCCAAATCGGCAAATAGGAAAAGGTGAACCAAAGGGTCATAAAAACCAGAACCGAGCTGAATTTCATACGCTCAGCAAACGCCCCCACAATCAGCGCCGGCGTGATGATAGCGAACGTCATCTGGAATGTGAAATAAACCGATTCAGGAATGGTACCGGCGAGCGTATCAACCCCCACACCTTTCAAAAAGAGCTTATCCAAACCTCCAATAAATTTGTTACCATCCGTGTACGCCAGACTATAGCCATAAATTGTCCAAAGAATCGTCATCAGGCAGGTGATGGCGAAACATTGCACAAGGATGGACAACACATTCTTTCTTCGCGCCAGACCGCCATAAAACAGCGACAGGCCGGGAATGGTCATGAACAGCACCAAGGCCGTGGCCACAATCATCCAAGCTGTATCGCCGGAATCCAGTGTTGCCGGTGCTTCCGCCGGTGCCGCTTCTTCAACCGCAGCAGGAGCCGCCTCGGCGACTGCATCCTGGGCCATCAGTGATTCAACCGGCAACAATGTTGCCGCCAATACGAACAGCGCACTCGCAAGCACGCCTAAGAGGGTTTTTTTCTTCATGCTCATTAACAAGGGTTATTGCGGCTCAACAAGCGATTCGTGCCAAGCAACACAAACTCACCCGCCCTTTAGCATCGGCCCTGCCAACCCCAAAAACCCACCCGCCGATACCATCCATAACCGACTGTGCATTAAAGGGTTAAAAAAATGTAGAGTCACCGGATAGCGAGCAGGAAGCTTTCAACTGCGTGTCGACTTTTTTTCGTGCTGTGCAATTTGAAACAGTTTGGCCAAGCGCAGAGCTTCGGCGTCGAATTCTGAATCGCCACCCGTTAATCTCCGCCCATGCCTCAATCCAGGTATCCTTTTCGCAACCTCATTTTTGAGGGTGGCGGCGTCAAGGGCATCGCCTATTCCGGTGCGTTGGCGGTGCTCAAACAGCGAGGCATCCTGCGGCGCATCCAGCGCGTCGGCGGTGCCTCGGCCGGTGCCATCAACGCCACGCTGCTCGCGCTCGGCTACTCGCTCGAAGAGATTCGCGACATCCTGGCCAAGCTGGATTTTCGCAATTTCATGGACGACGACTGGGGTGTGCTGCGCGATGCCAAGCGCCTGGTTCGTGACTTCGGCTGGTACAAGGGCGACTTCTTCCGGCAATGGATGGCCCATCTCGTCGAGGCAAAAACCGGGAACCCGGACGCCACCTTTGCCGACTTGGCCAAGCGGCGCGGCAAGCCGAAGCTGCATCTCGTCGCCACCAACTTGGCCACGCGCCTCAGCCAGGTTTACTCGAAAGACCACTCGCCCACCCTGCCGGTGGCCGACGCCGTGCGCCGCTCGATGTTCATCCCGCTATTCTTCGCCGCCGTGCGCGAGTCGGACGATTTGTTCGTCGACGGCGGCGTGCTGGACAACTACCCGATCCGGCTGTTCGATCGTGAAAAATATGTGGCCAAGCGCGACCGCAAGCGCCACACCGCCAAGCCACCGCACTACGCCGGGGCCAACCGCGAACGGCGCGGCAACACCAGCCCGTTCGTTTACAACCGGGAGACGCTTGGCTTCCGGCTCGACAGCCGCGAGGAGATCGCGCTGTTCCGCGACGGCGCAGCGCCCAAGCGCGAGCCGATCGACGACTTTTTCGACTACGGCTGGGCACTCATCCGGACGCTGATGGGGGCGCAGGACAGCCGCCATCTGCAAAGCGGCGACTGGCATCGCACCGTGTACATCAACACGCTCGGAGTCGGCACCACCGACTTCGATCTCGATGACGAAACCAAGGCCAAACTCGAGGCCTCCGGCCAAGCCGGCACCGAGCAATACTTCGAGTGGTACGACGCCAACGCCCCCGGCAAGCGTCCACTCAACCGCCCACCGGGCTGATCGCGATTCATTCAAAAGCAGCACTCCGCTTGGCCAAGCGGCAGCGCCACAGCGGGATCATTCTTCATCGCGCCGACGGCGTGGAGGAAAACAGGGCTGTCAAAACTCTTTTACCCCGTCTTTCGCTGTTCGGGGGTTAAAGTGTGTTGTTTGTTCCATTTTGGGTCAAAGGTCTGCCCCACATTTCTTTTTTGGCTCTTCGATCCGAGGGGGTGGCTGGCTGGGCAGGGTGAGGTTGAACTGGTGGAGCAGCAACTGGAGATCCTTCCCGGGCTGGGTGTGGCGCGTGAGGATCAGGTTGCGGCCGTCGCTGGTCGGCAGGTGTACGTCGATCATCTGCATGGCCTTGAACTTTTCGAGAATGGCGCGCGGCGTGAGTCCGGGCGCCTTGGCCTTGGCTCGCTGCTTCAAGGTCACTTGCAGGCAGTAGCTCAGGAAGCTGACGAAGATGTGCGCTTCGATGCGTTCGTCTTTCTGGTGGTGGATGGGGCGGATGGCGAGGTCGTTCTTGAGTTCCTTGAAGGCTTGTTCGATTTCGGTGAGGACGATGTATTGCTTCCACAGTTCCTCGGGTTTTTTGGCGGTGAAGTTGGTGCGGAGCAGGTAGGTGCCTTCGCCCCGGCGGGCTTTGCACAGTTTCTTCCGGTTGAGGCTGAAGGGGAAGGTCTCGGGGGAGACGGTTTCGTTTTTTTCGGGTATCCGGATGTCGATGAGCCGCCAGACGTTGCCGGCCTCTTTTCTGGCCGCCCCGATCCATGATCCAGAGCCGGTTCATCTTGCCGTATTGCTTTTGGATCTTGCACAGGAAGTCCGGCAGCGTGGTCTTGTCCGACGTGTTGCCGAGCATGACTTCGTAGGCGACGGGGAAGCCTTCGGGCGTGACGATCAGCGCTATGACCACCTGCACGTAGTCGGGCCGCTTGTCGCGGCTGTAGCCGAAGCGCCGCAACCCGTCCGCGCTTTCGGGCGGATCGCATTCAAAGTAAGTGCTGGTAAGGTCGTAGAGAAGGATGTCATACGAGGCGTTGAACAGATCCGCCCAGCGCTCCTTCAAGTAGGAAAACAGATCGGCCTTGTGTTCGCAGAGCTTGTCGAGGCAGCGGTAGAGCGTGTCCTTGGCCGCGACCGGGTCGTCCTCGCCGAGCAGGTCGGCCATGGCGCAGTTCTTGAACCAGTCGCGGTGGAGCCGCCACTCGCTGCCCGGGTCGAGCAGGTGGTAGCCAACGAGCGTCTTGAGGACGTTGAGCCAGTCGGTTCCCTTGCGGCTCCGCGGCAGGCGCGACGCCCAGAAGCGGTCGAGCCCGAGATTGCTCCACAACTCCATGGCCAGCCAGCAGCCGCCCCATTGGCGCGGACGGCGCAGGCTCAACTCGTTGAGCCGAACCTGGACGGAGTTGGCGACCCCCGCCGGCGCAGTGCGGTCATCCGGGAAAAGACTCATCTGCTTGAAGGAATCGTTCGACTCATCGAGCACATCGATCGTTGAGCACCACTGCGCCCGCTGGGCATCGTTGATCTCGCCGAGATAGAGGAGTTGCCGCTTGATCACGCCCCGGCGGGTGCGCAGGCGAAATGAACTTGCTGATGGGATGCTCCTGTGGCTTGCCCTTCGAATCCGGAAACACAAGCGATACGCAAATCGGATCCCCTGCAGGCTCAACGGAAACCCAGCGCGTGCGCGCCTCGTCCCGAGCCTTTCTCATGGCAGGAGTCCCGGGCTTGGCTCCCATCAGGAGCATGGCCGCGTGGATATGCATGGGCCGGGCTGCAATGGAGAGAATGGACTCGTGCTCCTTACTGCCTTTCGTACAGGCAACCAACTCCAGCAAACCTTTGTGAAGGCAAACAGTCGCATTCACGTCGATGCACCGTTCCTTCAGGTTCAGCTTGACGCCGGGGAGGTTGAGTTTCCGAAGAGCTTCCTCCGCCCCTGGCGAGAGTTCCGGAACTTGCTCACCACCCCACCCGACACACGAGAAAATAAAAATCCCGAAGACAAATTTAAGTCGAATGGTCATGCCAAGTTCCTTCTTGGGAATAGTGTAAGAGAACCCAAGATAATTGCGATCATTCCGGTGCGCTTGTTTGCGTATTTTTTATGTCTTTTTGCGACACACTGGCAGCACGGGGAATTGCGCATCGGCAGCCATGAAGTTACCAGCCGTTTACTTCTTCTTAGTCCGCCGGGTTTCAGCACCGACTTCCTTGAGGAAGCCTGTCAGCATGTGGTGAAGTTTCCGCGTTTGCTCGGGGTGTTGGCGGGAAAGATCGCGGGATTCGGACAAGTCTTTCGAGAGGTCGAATAGTTCGAGTTGTTCTTTCCTCCACGTTTTCACTAGTTTGAAATTGCCCAGCCTAGTAGCGGAGATGGCGGTGCGGTCGACAGCTTGGTGAAACACGAGAAACGGGTTGGCGCGTTGGATGCCGCCTTGTCCGGCATTGTGCAGCACGGGGCGCATAGATCCGCCATCGATGTTTTGCGGCAACGGCTTCGTGTAGTCGGCCAAATCAGCCAAGGTGGGCAGGATATCGAGGCCGGTCACGGGCACAGTGCTGACCGAGTCGGGTTTCACGCCTGGGCCCAACACAATAAACGGCACGCGAATGCCGCCTTCGTAGAACGAATGTTTGCCATCGCGCAGCGGGGCATTGCGCGGTTCCTGCGCTTGGGGCGCCTTGGGAATGCCGGTGCGGCCGCCATTGTCGGAGAGGAAAATGAGGTAGGTGTTTTCGACCAGTTTTAGTTTGATCAACTTGTCGAGAACGCGGCCGATCGACGTGTCCATATCAGCGGTCATGGCGGCGAACTCGGGCATGTTGTGTTTGCGGCCGGGCGGAATCTTGCGCAGTCGCTCCAAGGTGGATTGGTTGTAGAAGATATCCAAGTGCACGGCGTAGTGCGAAAGCTGGAGGTAAAAGGGAGTGGCCGACGCGTGTTGGCGATCAATGAAATGCAGGGCTTGATCGGTGATGGTGTCGATGCGCTTGGGATCTGGCGAAGCTGCTGGCCCGCCCGAGCCCTTGGATCCGCCGGTGCCGTTCCCGGTGTATCCGTCGGAAAAATCGTAGCCCTGTTGGTGAGGTGACACTTCGTCGTATCGATGATCCCATTTCCCGAAATGCGCGGTTTGATAACGTGCGTTCGCGGCCTTGAGCATGCGGGGAATATTCAGCTGGCGGCGATAGGTGGTCGTCCAGCCGGCGCGGTCGGAATGATATTCATGACGAGCCGGGGTCTTGCCAGTCTGAATCGCCCGACGCGTAGGACAGCATGAGGCCGCGAGGGAATAGCCCTGCGTGAAACACATACCCATGGCCGCGAGGCGTTCGATGTGCGGGGTCCGGAAATAATCGCTGCGCGTGCGGGCATCCCCAGGGATGATTTGCAGTGAAGACCCCACCCAACTTTGATCATCAGTCAGGATGACCACGAAGTTCGGAGGCTGGGTGGACTTTGCCAGAGCTCTTGCCGCGGTTGCGACGTTCGCGGAGGCGGCCAGCAACAGAGCTGAACATATATGTGAAACTCGATTTATCACTCGCACACATTATTTTATCATTTTCCTTGCGAGGCTTCGAGCTTTGTCTTGAGCGCGGTGGCGGTCTGGGACTTCAGGGGCCTGATCGCTTATTGCCGGACGCTGCATAAACTTTATGTATTCGAATTTCCGGACCCTACGCGGTCAATGCGACGGCGACCGCATCTCGGAGAGGGCGTTGCGTTCTGCTCTCTTCAGATGTATCCGCATCTGCTTCAGCGTTTCGGAGTGAGTTGCTGATTTGACGAGATTGT
>Ga0310122_10002137_pt1 | contig 12608 bp, 17 predicted proteins | sample CB6_Bottom_1051__FD_203503 | JGI IMG/M metagenome (GOLD analysis project Ga0310122, IMG submission 203503) | Marine microbial communities from Western Arctic Ocean, Canada - CB6_Bottom_1051 | ecosystem: Environmental > Aquatic > Marine > Oceanic | place: Canada: Western Arctic Ocean | collected...
TGGAAAATTTATTATGGAGGGCCTCGCGAATTTAGATCAAGTAGCTTATGTTCGGTTTGCTTCAGTTTATAAAAATTTTAAAGAAGCGAAAGATTTTGAACAATTTATTGGCAACTTGAATGTCTATAAATCAGAATAAATATAACAAACATTCATATTTTATGAGTCTTGCTTTACAGCAAGCCCATAAATCATTAGGAAATACAAAAGAAAATCCTGCAGTGGGATGTGTAATTGTAAAAAATAACCATGTTATAACCTCAGGTTTTACTAGTATAAATGGACGACCTCACGCTGAATATAATGCTATTAATTCATCTAAAGTTAATCTTAAAGATTCAGAATTATACGTAACGCTTGAACCTTGTTCACATTACGGAAAAACACCACCTTGTGTAAAAACAATCATAAGAAAAAAAATTAAACGAGTTCTTTTTTCTATAAAAGATCCTGATCCACGATCATATAACAGAAGTACGAAACAATTTAAAAAAAGAAAAATAAAAGTAAGAAATGGAATTCTTAGTTTTGATATAAAAAATTTTTACAAAAGTTATTTTAAATACAATAAAGATATTTTACCCTTTGTAACTGCAAAAATGGCTGTTTCCAAAGATTTTTATACAAATAATAAGAAAAAAAAATGGATTACAAATAAGTTTTCCCGAGGAAGAGTACACTTGATGAGAAGCAGTCATGACTGCATATTAACTACTGTTAATACAGTTATTATCGATAATCCAAGATTAACTTGTAGAATTCGTGGCTTAGAAGATACTTCACCACCTAGAATTATTTTAGACAAAAACTTAGAAATACCAATTAAATCTAATTTAGTTAGCTCTGCAAGTAGTTATCGTACTATTATTTTTTTTAATAAAATTCGCCAAAGAAAAATTGAAGTTTTAAAAAGGTTAAAAGTTGAACTTATCAAAATTCCTTTAAATGAAGATGAAAATTTTAATTTAAAAAATATTCTAGTGAAAGTTAAATTATTAGGTTTTTCTAGAATTTTTCTAGAATCTGGATTAAACTTGACTACTAATTTTTTAAATGAAGGTTTGGTAGATGTTTTACAACTCTTTATATCCAGTAAAAATCTTAACAAGAATGGAAACAATAGTTTTAAAAAAAATATGAAATCACTTTTAAAAAAAAAAAAATTCACTAATGAAAAAGTTAATCTTTTTGGTGATAAATTAATCTCATACAGTGTTAAATAATGTTTTGTGGAATAATTAAGCATACTGGAAAAATTAATAAAATAAATAAAAAAAATAACAATTGTGTTATAGAAATTCTTTCAAAAATTAAATTTTCAAAATCCGAGATCGGGTCTTCCGTTTCATGCTCAGGCACTTGTCTTACACTTGAAAAATATAAGGGAAATTTAAGCAAATTTTATATCTCAAAAGAAACTTTAAATAGAACTAATTTTAAATCTTCAAATAAAGGAGATCTTATTAATTTAGAAAAATCATTAAAATTTGGAGATAATATATCTGGCCATTTTGTGCAAGGTCATGTGGATACTACAAGCGCAATTAAGAGAATTGATTTTGTTGGCAAATCTTGGTTTATTAATTTTAAATTGACAAAAAAATACAAAAACTATCTGATTCCAAAAGGATCTATTACAATTAATGGAGTTTCATTAACAGTCTCTAAAATCTTAAAAGATGGATTTCAAATAGTTATTATTCCTCATACTCTAAAACTAACTAATTTAATGTATTTGAAAGAAAAAGATGTTGTGAATGTTGAATTTGATGTTTTGGGTAAATATATAAAAAGTTTTTTAAAATGAGCAAAAAAAAATTTTCAAAAATAAATGAAATTTTGCAAGACGCTAAACGTGGTAAAATGTTCATTCTCGTGGATGATGAGGGAAGAGAAAATGAAGGAGATCTTGTTATTCCAGCGTCTAAAGTAACAGCAAAGTCAATTAATTTTATGGCAAAATATGGTAGAGGACTTATATGTCTAGCTTTAAATCAATTCCAAGTAAATAAACTAAATTTATCTTTAATGTCTCCAATCAATAAATCTAGAACTCAAACTGCCTTTACGGTTTCTATAGATGCTAAAAAAGGAATTACAACTGGTATTTCAGCTCATGATAGAGCTCTTACAATTAAAACTGCAATTAGAAAAAATGTTTCTCAAAAAAATATAGTGTCACCTGGTCATGTTTTTCCTCTTGTATCAAAAAATGGTGGTGTCTTAGTAAGAGCGGGTCATACCGAAGCTTCTGTTGATATATCTAAATTATCTAAATGTGGTGCTTCAGCGGTTATTTGTGAGATCATGAATGATGATGGAACAATGGCAAGAGGCAAACAGTTAATAAATTTTATAAAAAGGCATAAATTAAAAATGGGGAAAATTAATGATCTAATAGCTTACCGTCTAAGCCGTGAAAAATTAATTAAACTTAAAAAAACATCAATTATCAAAATTAAAAAACAAAATTATAATATTAAAATTTTTGAAAATTTATTAGACGAATCGGAAAACTTTGCCTTAATTAAAGGAAACATTAAAAAAAACAAAAACCCCAGAGTAAGGGTTATTTCATCAAATATAGTAAAAAATTATTTAATGGGCGAAAAATTACCAAACTCATTCAATCAAACTATTGAACTTTTTAAAAATCATAAAGATTGTGTTTTAATTTTCATAAGGGATTCAAATCTTCAATCTGTTTCGGACACCCTAAGAGGATATAAGAGTAAAAAGTTTTACAAAAGTGGCCAGGATAAATTAATTAAAAACTACGGTATTGGTGCCCAAATTATTAAAGCTTTAAATATTAAAAACATGATATTAGTAACTAGATCAAAAAAGAAAGTTGTTGGTTTGGATGGTTACGGTATAAAGATTACAAAGCAGGAAATAATTAAATGAAAGTATGCATAATTGTGTCAAATTTTTACCCTGAGATTAGTAAATTACTAATAGACGGAGCTGTATCAAAACTAAAAAAGAATAAATTAACTCATATCAAAATATTCACTGTGCCAGGTACTTTTGAAATTCCAGTTTTGGTATCTAATTTGATTGAAAAATATGATGCATTTATAGTACTGGGATGTGTTATTAGAGGGGAAACCCCACATTTTCATTACTTATGTTATTCTGTGATTAATGCTTTAACAAACTTAAGTATAGAATCAAAAAAGCCTATTGGAAATGGAATTTTAACTTGTGACAACAAAAAACAGGCTATTAAAAGAGCTGATAAAGATAAAAGTGATAAGGGTGGTAATGCTGCCGATGCAGTAATTTCAGTATTTAATATAATTAATTAATGCAAGATATTAAAATACGTCAGAATCCAAGAGTTATAGTGATTCAAAAATTATACAGTCATCATTTAAATCATGATTCTGAATTAACTTTTCCAAAACACAGGTATAAAAAATTTATAAAAGATGTTGTTAATGGAACTATCGAAAGAAAAGAATTAATTCAAGATTTGATGAATAAAAAATTAAAGAATGATATTAGCGAAAATAAAACTGAACTAATGATTAAATTAATGATTATGGCAGCAATATATGAATTTATGTATATGCACAAAACTCCTGTTAAAGTTGTGATTAGCGAATATTTAAAAGTAGCTGATTTTTTTGTGCAAGATTCACAAAAAGGTTTTTTAAACGCTATACTTGACAAAATATCAAAAGTAAGCCGAGTTAAGAATAAATGAATTTACATTGATTACCAAATATTTATGTTGCCTTTTATCTTTTTTTTTGGCAATTTGCGTTTTTTAATTCATAATTAATATTAATAAATGATTAGCACACTTAATTTTATTATAGTCGCAGGCTTATTAGCTATTTTATATGGTTACATTATAGGTAAACAAATTCTATCTGCCAGCCCTGGCAATGTAAAAATGCAGGAAATAGCTAGTGCTATTCAAGAGGGTGCTAGAGCTTACCTAAAACGTCAATATAAAACTATAGCTATGGTAGGAATTGTTATCCTAATTATAGTTACTTACGCTCTGGGTGTTTGGGTTGGTCTAGGATATTTTATTGGAGCTTTTTTATCAGGAACGGCCGGTTACGTGGGTATGTTAGTATCAGTTCAAGCAAATGTAAGAACTGCCGAAGCTTCTAGAAAAGGTTTGGCCGCTGGCCTTAACATAGGTTTTAAATCTGGTGCGGTGACTGGAATGTTAGTTGCTGGTTTAGCTTTATTGGCAATAACAATTTATTATCTAATTTTGTTAAAATTAAATATTGAAAATAGGGAATTAATTAATGCACTAATAGGACTAGGTTTTGGTGCATCATTGATATCAATTTTTGCAAGATTGGGTGGTGGTATTTTTACAAAGGGTGCTGATGTAGGAGCTGATTTGGTTGGTAAAATTGAAGCAGGAATTCCTGAAGACGATCCTAGAAATCCAGCTGTTATAGCAGATAACGTTGGAGATAACGTCGGTGATTGTGCAGGTATGGCTGCAGATCTTTTTGAAACTTACGCAGTGACAATCGTTGCCACTATGGTTTTATCATCAATTTTTTTCACAGATAATCTAAGTATGATGATTTATCCATTAGCAATTGGAGGTTCATGTATACTTACATCTATTGTTGGTACTTTCTTTGTAAAATTAGGTTCAAGTAAAAATATAATGGGCGCTCTATATAAAGGATTTATAGCCACTGCTCTTTTATCTGTAGCAATTCTTTATCCTGTGACTGATAAAATTATCGGTATGAATAATGTATACTCTTATGCAAATTCTGAATTTAACGGTTTTGGACTTTATGTATGTGGAATTATTGGATTAATCATTACAGGACTTATCATGTGGGTAACAGAATATTATACAGGAACAAAATTCAGGCCAGTGATAAGTATCGCAAAATCTGCTGTCACAGGACATGGTACAAATGTAATACAAGGATTAGCCGTTTCTTTAGAAGCCACAGCTTTACCAGCTTTAATAATTGTTAGTGGAATTTTATTTACTAACCATATAGCCGGAGTATTTGGAATCGCTATATCTGTTACTACAATGCTAGCGTTAGCTGGTATGGTTGTTGCTTTAGATGCATATGGCCCTGTTACTGACAATGCAGGAGGAATAGCAGAGATGTCTAATCTTCCTAAAAATGTTAGAAAAACAACAGACGCTTTAGACGCTGTGGGAAATACAACAAAAGCTGTTACCAAAGGATATGCTATTTGCTCAGCTGGTCTGGGAGCATTAGTTTTATTTGCGGTTTATACAGAAGATATTAAATTTTTTTCAAAAATTAGCGGTTCGCCACTAGAGAATATTTCAGTCAGTTTTGATCTTAGTAATCCTTTTGTAGTAATAGGATTGTTAATTGGCGGTATGCTACCTTATTTATTTAGTTCTATGTCAATGCAGGCTGTTGGTAGAGCAGGAGGTGCTGTTGTAATTGAAGTTAGACGGCAATTTAAAAAAATTCCAGGAATTATGAAGCGTAAAAGAAAACCTGATTATGGTAAGTTGGTGGATTTATTGACTAAAGCCGCAATTAAAGAAATGATAATTCCATCTCTATTACCAGTCTTATCACCAATAATTTTATACTTCCTCATCTTAATAATAGGTGGAATTGAAGCAGCGTTATCTGCAGTAGGAGCTATGTTACTGGGTGTTATTGTAACAGGTTTATTTGTTGCTATTTCAATGACTGCAGGTGGTGGTGCGTGGGATAATGCAAAAAAATATATTGAAGATGGTAAATTTGGTGGAAAAGGATCTGAAGCGCATAAAGCAGCCATTACCGGTGATACCGTCGGCGATCCATATAAAGATACAGCGGGTCCAGCAATCAATCCAATGATTAAGATAACTAATATAGTAGCCTTATTGCTTTTAGCTGTAATTTCACAATAATTTTATTTTCTTTTTGTTTGCATTTTTTGTCTAATACTAGACAAGAAACTATATATAAAATTTTCTTTTCGTATCTCGTTTTCAGTAATATTTTTTGTAAAAGTTAGTCTTTTCATTTTATCTTTATTATAAAATTCTTTTTTTCTAAGGATACCGTATTTATCGAACTCTAATACTAGAGTGTTATTTTTTTTAAGATAATTTTTTCCTAATTTTGTCAACTTTCCTCGTGTAAGGGTTCTTTCTATATAAATCCACAAATTATCATTGGTCATTCCTTTTGTTGAGGGTTGTCCAAAAATTTGAATAGTATCATTTTTATTGGATACATTGACAATTATTAACTTTTCCCTTTTTTCTAAATATGATATTCCATGTGTTTTTATTACTTCATTACGTTGACAGCTGGTAATGAAAATAAAAATTAAAATTAAATATACTGTTTTTTTCATATGATAAAGCGCATTAAATTAGCAAACTCACAAAAAGACATCATATATAATAATATTCTTTTATTATCTCGCAACACATTATTTTATACTAAATTTGATTTAATTGATACTTTTCAAAATCGAATTCATCTGATTTTTATTCATATTTCATTTATATTTATAAAAATAAAGCAAAATGATAAAAAAAAAATATATAAAAATTTTTATCAGGAGATGTTTGATTTGATATTTAATAAAATTGAATTAAATATGAGAGAAATTGGATTCGGCGATAGTACCATAAATAAAAATATGAGATATCTTATAAAAACCTTTTACAATATTTTATTAGGCTGTGAGAAATATAAAGAAATGAACCTGAATACTAAAAATATATTCTTTAATAAATATTTGAGGCTAAATAATATAAAAAATACCACTAATAATAAGGACATAATTGAATATTTTGATAAATATGAAGCTTTTTGTTTTGATTTAAATCCTGATAGTGTATTAAAGGGTGAATTAAAATTTAATTATAAATGAGTATTTACTATGGCAGTTCCAAAAAGAAAAACGTCTAAGTCTAGAAGAAATAAAAGAAGATCTCATCATAGAATATCTTCAATTAATATAATTGAAGATAAGAAAACCGGTGAATTTAGACTTTCACATCACATTGATTTAAAAACAGGTCTATATAACGGTAAGCAAATTCTAGAGCCTAAAAAATAATATTATCAACAACAATATTTTATTATGTCTGATAAAGTAAAAATTGCTATTGACACCATGGGCGGGGAAAACTCTCCGAAAAAAATTATTGACGGTATTGAAATCTCATTAAAATCAAATCACGAAAATTTTTTTTATTTATATGGTAAAAAAGATTTATTAGAAAAAGAAATTTCTAAAAAAAAACTTCTTCAAAAACATTATGAAATTATTAACACCGAAGACGTTATTTTGGATAACGAAAGTCCGTTAACGGGCGCTAAAAAAAGTAAAAATAGCAGCATGTGGAAAGCGATAGAGTCTTTAAAAGAAAAAAAATCACATATATCTTTATCAGCAGGTAACACGGGAGCTTTATTAGTTATATCTAGACTTCTTTTAAAAACAATAACCGGAATTAATAAACCAGCTCTTGCTGCTTTATGGCCTAATCAAAATGATATGAGTGTTGTTCTCGATTTAGGAGCAAATATTGAATGTAATGAAAAAAATTTGACTGACTTTGCTTGTATGGGTTCAGCGTTATTCAAATCTCTTTTTGCAAATGATAAACCTAAAATTGCTTTACTAAATGTAGGTCTTGAGGAATATAAAGGTAAAGAAGTTTTAAAAAAAACGTTCTCTATTTTAAAAGAAAATAAAATGAAAAATTTTGAATTTAGCGGTTATGTAGAAGGAAATCATATAATGGATGGAAATACAGATGTAATTGTTACCGATGGGTTTACTGGAAATATTGCATTAAAAACGGCAGAGGGAACAGCAGATTTTATAACGAAGAATTTAAAAAATTCACTGAATAAATTATCGATGTTACTTTCGTACAGTTCTTTTAAAAAATTTAAAAACAAACTAGATCCAAGAAAATATAACGGAGCAATTTTTTTAGGTTTGCAAAGTCCGGTTGTAAAAAGTCATGGATCAACTGATTCAATCGGTTTTGCACATTCGATAAATGTTTGTAATAAAATAGTCAGGTCTAATTTAATTAAAAGGATAGAATCTAACTTAATTACTGTTGACGCTTAGTTAAACCGGTAATATTTTTAATTAATGGTAAAAAAAAATTTTACTAGAAAAGATTTATCTAATAAAATATATCAAAATTTAGGTTTTTCTAAAAATCTATCTTCAAAAATTGTCGATAATTTTTTTGAAACTTTAATATCAGGAATAATTAAATCAAATAAAATTAAAATTTCGTCTTTTGGAACTTTTAGTGTTTTAAATAAAAAAGAAAGAATGGGAAGAAATCCTAAAACAAAGGTGGAAGCAAAGATTTTTTCTAGAAAAGTTGTAAAATTTAAACCTTCACTATTACTTAAAGAGAAGTTAAATAGAAATGAATAGTTTCAATAAATCTGAAGGCTCATACAAAACAATAGGAGAAATTACGAAGGAACTGGGTCTTATAGACAAAAAGACTGGCCGTTTACAAACACATACTATTAGATATTGGGAAACACAATTTAGGCAAATTAGACCGACGGTGAAAGCTGGAGGACGAAGATATTATTCAGTAAAGATTTTTAAAATTATCAAATATATAAAATTTTTATTAAAAGAGAGGGGTTTAACAATTAATGGGGCTAAAAAAATACTAAATAGTTCAGATACACATTCTATTGACGATAATATAAATATAGGTATAAATAAGTCCGATTTAAATAAAACTAAAATTATTAAAAACAAAATTAAAAATATTTTTAAAATTATTAAAGAATTAAAAAAATTTAAATAATGGCAAAAAAAACATCTATAAAAGTTCGTCTGGTTCCCGAGGCCAAGCCAGACAGCCCTTTTTTTTATTATGTAAAAAAACCTAATTCAGGTGATAAAGCAAAGGTCAAGCTAAAGGTAAAAAAATATAATCCTTCAACTCGAAAACATGAAATGTTTGTTGAAAAGAAATTACCACCTCATAGTAAGTAACTATTTTTTTTTAAAATTTCTTTTTTGAAAATCTACATAGCTCCAAATCATTGATTTCCATATTCGACGTGTTGTTTTGTGATCAACTTTATTTTTGATAGATTTATTTTTAATATTTTTTAAGATTTCATTAATCCTTTTATGATCAACGATTTGTTTTTTAAATTTTTTTAAACCCAGCATGTATTTAACTATCTGTGTTCTCTTTTTAATCAATGTAAAGATCTTTGTGTCTAATAAATCAATTTTGCCTCTAGCTATCTTTAATTTTTTTTGGTTATTCATAGTGACAAATAAGCAATTTTTATTTTATTAAATAGATATGTATATTAATTTTATGATTGATGAAAATAAAAATGTTTATATTTCATATTGGTTATTGTTAATAACTTTTCTCGTAGCTTTAACGATTATGGTTGGGGGCATTACTAGATTAACTGATTCGGGCTTATCTATTACTAGATGGGATGTAATTTCTGGTATATTGCCACCTTTGTCACTGAGTGATTGGGATAAATCATTTATACTTTATAAACAAATACCAGAATACAAATTGCTAAATTCATCAATGACTTTAGAACAATTTAAAATAATCTTTTGGTGGGAATATATTCATCGATTATTAGGTCGTATTATTGGATTATTTTATCTTATACCTTTATTTTATTTCACATATAGAAAGGTAATAAAAAAAAAATCACTAATTTCTTTATACGTGGTCTTAGTTCTTATATTTCTTCAAGGCTTTATCGGATGGTATATGGTTAAAAGTGGCTTAACTGAAAGAACTGACGTTAGTCACTATCGACTAGCTCTCCATTTAACTTTAGCCTTTATCATTTTTATCTTACTATTGTGGAACTATCTTAAATATAAAAATCAACAAATCTTTATTCATAAAAAAAAATTACCATTCTACTTACCAATTTTTTTTACATTTTGTATACTTGTTCAAATCTGCATAGGTGCTTTTGTATCAGGCTTAGATGCTGGACAAATATATCAGTCATGGCCTTTGATGAATCAGAGTTATTTTCCTGATGATTCTGATTTAAAAGATTTATTTTCTATGAAAGTTTTTGAAACACCTTCGATTGTACAGTTTATCCATAGGAATATAGCTTATTTTATAATTTTATTATTTAGTTTTATTGTAACAATTATATACAGAAATAAAGATTTTAGTTATTTAAGAAGCACAGCTTTATTAATTTTTTTATTTCTTCTATTACAAATTTTTCTAGGGATTTTAACAGTACTTTCTGGTGCGCAGATAATTTTAGCATCTATACACCAAATCGGGTCAATACTTTTAATTACGACAACTTTAATTCTAGTATTTAAAAATTCTAGAATTAACTAACAACTTTAAGTTTAACGCTTTCAGAGGTTTCTAAAGCTTGCTTTAGATCTGCAATAATATCATCAGGATGTTCAATTCCCACTGATAACCTTACATAACCCGGCGTTACTCCTGCAGCTAATAATTCTTTTTCAGTTAACTGACTATGAGTTGTTGTAGCTGGATGTAAAGCTAAACTTCTAGCATCTCCAATGTTAGCTACATGATAATGGAGTTTAAGAGAGTCAATAAACTTTTTGCCTGCTTCAACGCCGCCTTTTATTTCTATTCCAACAAGAGCACCATTTCCTCCCTTAAAATATTTTTTAGCTCGGTTTGCTACCTCTCCTTTATAAAGAGTTGGATATATTACTTTTTCTATATTTTTATGTGTAGATAAAAATTTAACAATTTTTTCAGCATTAGAACAATGTTGTTTAAATCTTAATGGTAAAGTTTCCAAACCTTGAATATGTTGAAAAGCATTATCTGGTGATAAACACGAACCTAAGTCACGCAGTAATACAACTCTAGCCCTTACGGCAAAGGCCACATTCGCTCCAGTTAATTCTGGAACAACTTTCCCCCACACAGCTCCGCCATAACTTGGATCTGGTTCATTAAATAAAGGCTGTCTTTTTGGATCTATGGTCCAATCAAAATTTCCTCCATCTACTATAATGCCTCCAATAACGGTTCCATGACCCCCTATATATTTAGTCAATGAATTCACGATTACTGCAGCTCCATGTTCAAATGGTTTACAAATGATAGGTGATGCAGTGTTATCCATTATTAAAGGTATATTATATTTCCTTCCGATGTCAGCAACTTCTTTAATAGGGAAGGGTCTCAAATATGGATTAGGAAGTGTTTCAGCATATATGGCTCTTGTTTTATCATCAATTAACTTTTCAAAATTTTTTGGATCTAAAGGATCAGCATATCTTACCTCTATCCCTTGCTTTTTAAGTGTATGAGTAAACAAATTTACAGTTCCGCCATAAAGATCTGTTGAACTGATGAAATTATCGCCAGACTGAGCAACATTTAGTATAGAAAATGCTGAAGCAGATTGTCCAGAGCTGACCGCTAGAGCAGCAAGACCTCCTTCCAATGCGGCAACTCTTTTTTCTAATGCATCACATGTTGGATTCATTATACGCGTATAGATGTTACCAAATTCTTTTAAGGCAAAAAGATTAGCCGCAGTTTCTGTATCCTTAAATTCATAGGAAGTGGTTCGATATATAGGCACAGCCACTGCCGTAGTGGCAGGATCACTTCTGTATTCTCCCCCATGCACCGCTATTGTTTCTGGGTTTTTTGTATTTTTAGTCATTTTTTTTTCCTTTTTTAGTGCTTTAGAAAAATTCAAGGTGCACAATATAGTCAAATACCTATACCGAATTTCTGCGTAAAAAAAAAACCCCAGACATGGCGGTCATTAAACTATCATTTTAGCTGTTTTATGCCCGCAAGTTGATACAAATCGGCAACAACTAATTTAACTAAAAAATAAACTAATTGTAAAGACTTTTTAAGTTCCAAAAGATTTGACATTGACTATTAATCTCAGTATTTATGCGCAAATTACAATGACAAACTTTATTAAGAAGAATGAAATAAAAAATAATTGGCTTTTAATAGATGCCGAAAATGCAATTGTAGGTAGACTAGCTGCTTACATTTCAAAGGTCTTAAGAGGTAAAAACAAAAGTCAATACACTCCACACATGGATAATGGTGACTTTGTAGTAGTAACGAATATAGAAAAAATTAAATTTACAGGTAAAAAATTCAATAACAAAAAATACTATAGACATACTGGTTATCCCGGAGGTCTTAAAATTACAAATCCATCAAGATTAATGAAAAATAAGCCAGAAGAAATTTTGAAATTAGCTGTTAAAAGAATGTTGCCTAGTGGATCTCTAGCAAAAAAACAACTTTCTAAATTAAAAATTTACAAAGGAACAACCCATCCACACGAGTCACAAAATCCTAGAATTATTGATTTGGCCAAAATTAATTCAAAAAATTATATCTCAATAAATTAATATGGAGACTCAATTAAGTTCAAAATCGAGCAACAAAAAAATCAAGTTAGATTTTAAAGATTCTAAATATGCTACTGGTAGGAGAAAAAAATCCATTGCTAAAGTTTGGTTGAAAAAAGGATCAGGCAATATTCACGTTAATGGAAAAAAAATGGCTGATTATTTCAAAAAACTAAATTTGCAAATCGCAATTTTTAGACCTTTGACTATAGTTA
>Ga0310122_10002138_pt1 | contig 12607 bp, 9 predicted proteins | sample CB6_Bottom_1051__FD_203503 | JGI IMG/M metagenome (GOLD analysis project Ga0310122, IMG submission 203503) | Marine microbial communities from Western Arctic Ocean, Canada - CB6_Bottom_1051 | ecosystem: Environmental > Aquatic > Marine > Oceanic | place: Canada: Western Arctic Ocean | collected...
AGGAGTGACGCTTTTTTACTAAAGAAGTTTTTGCTGAAGCAAACCGCATTTGCTAACTTTGCTTCGTTTTTTCTAAAAAAATGAAGAGAGAAACAACACCACAGTCTGTAGAAAAAGGAAGGTTTTAAAGCAAATCAAAAATCTAAAACCAAAAAATTACCCCTTATTAAAAACCCTCTTTGACGGAGGAACTATCAGACTCTTTTGTGACACAAAATCCACCTTACTCTCTATATGAAATTTACTCCCATAAGTAAAGCGTAAACTCTGTGCATGTAACATTAAACGTGGTGCACCATGGTGGAGAAGTCTGTTTGCATCACTCTGTGTCATGTCTAAGTAGTCATTGGCAGCTTCGTAAGATGCCCCGTAAATAGGGTCTCCTAAGATAGGATGTTTCACGTGAAACAAATGAATACGTATCTGGTGAAGTCTTCCTGTGTGGGGGTAACAAGCAATCAAAGAAGCATCTAAAGCTTCATCATAGGCTAGGGGAACAAAGTCTGTATGAGACGCTTTTCCTTCATCAGAAATGTAAACTTTGTGTTTGCTTTCTTCGTAGCCACGTTGGTTGACTTTGATCTTTTCTTTGGAAGTAAAAGGCTCGGTTAGTTTGCCATCTACCCAAGCCAAATATGTTTTTTTAATACTACGGTTTTCAAACAGTCCTTTGAGATGTGTCTCCGCTTTTTTATGTTTTGAAGCAAGGAGAAGACCAGAAGTTTCCATATCTATACGGTGGGTAGAGTTTGCATTGTCCCCAGCAATGGTACGGACTTCATCTAACATGGAGTAGGGTGTAGCCATAGTGTTTGGATGCACTAAAACACCTGAAGGTTTTTCAAAAAGCATAAAGTCATTGTTTTGAAAAGTAGGGCGCAGACCTTTGCCTTTGGGAGAAAAGAAGACCATTTCAATTTCACCTTGTATTTTGGTACCCGTGTGCATCATGGATTGTCCCTCAATAATCAGGCGCCCTTTGGCAACATGCCTTTGGGCTTGGCCTTGGGTAAAATTGAGGGTACGCATGACATAGAGAAATGCAATGGTCTCTTCTTCAACAATAAATTTCTCTTTGACAAATGGCATAATATGTTTACCTCAATGTAACTGATTTTAGGGTAGAATTCTATCATAAAAATATGTACAGTACGCATGATGAATACCTTAGGTTGTTCAGTGGGTCCTATAAATTAAAGGTTCAAAATGGTTGAAAGATACGCACGAGAAGAGATGGAAAAGAATTGGACGCAACATGCAAGATATGCAGCATGGCTTGATGTTGAAAAAGCAGCGGTAAAAGCATGGGCAAAATTAGGAAAAATTCCTCAAGAAGATGCTGATAAGATTGTTAAAAATGCAAGCTTCTCAGTTGAGCGTATTGAAGAGATTGAAGCAATTACGAGACATGACTTAATCGCTTTTAATACAAGCGTAAGTGAAAGTCTTGGAGATGAGTCTAGATGGTTTCACTATGGTATGACTTCTTCTGATGCAGTGGACACGGGTGTGGCCCTTCAAATGAAAGCTTCACTAGAAATTATCATTGCAGATGTAAAGATGTTAATGGAGTCTATCAAAAAAAGAGCTTTAGAACATAAGATGACATTGATGGTTGGACGTTCACATGGTATTCATGGCGAGCCTATTACCTTTGGTTTAACCTTAGCCGTTTGGTATGATGAAATGGCACGTCACCTTACAAACTTAGAGCAGACTATGGACGTCATTGCTGTGGGTCAAATCTCTGGGGCTATGGGTAACTTTGCACATGCACCATTGGAACTTGAAGAGTATGCCATGGAAGAGTTAGGTTTAAAGTCTGAGCCTTGTTCAAACCAAGTCGTGCATAGAGACAGGTACGCAAGATTGGCAACGACATTAGCACTTCTGGCATCTAGTATCGAAAAATTTGCTGTACAAGTTAGGCATTTACAAAGAACAGAAGTGTATGAGTGTGAAGAGTATTTCGCAAAAGGTCAAAAAGGATCTTCTGCAATGCCACATAAAAGAAATCCTATCTTGACAGAGAACATTACAGGTCTTGCAAGAATGATTAGAGCGTATGCTGCTCCTGCTATGGAGAACGTAGCGTTATGGCATGAGAGAGACATCTCACACTCCTCTACAGAAAGATTTTGGTTACCAGATGCATTCATCACTTCAGACTTTATGTTGCACCGTATGAACAGCGTTATTGCTAACTTAACAGTGATGCCAGAGAACATGATGAAAAATCTTAACCTGACAGGTGGACTTGTATTTTCTCAACGTGTCTTGCTTGAGCTTCCTATCGCAGGCGTAAGCCGTGAAGATGCGTACAGAATTGTACAAAGAAATGCCATGAAGGTATGGGAAGAGATACAGCAAGGTAAATCTTCAACGAATGATAAAGGTGAGTCACTTTACCTTCAATACTTGCTTGGAGATGATGAGTTAAGAGAGTCTCTCTCTGAAAAACAAATTCGTGAATGTTTTAACTTTGAGTACTATACTAAAAACGTAGACGCTATATTTAAAAGAGTATTTAAATAAACTTTACCAGATTCCCTCTTATTTTGATTGTGGCGTTGTTTCTCTTTTCATTTTTTTAAAAAAACGAAACAAAAAATCGTCGTTCCTCTCGAATCGCTTTGCTTTCAAGGGCGTTCGGAACGACAAGGAATATTATTAATAAATGGGCTATCGCCAAATCCAAAACTACTTAAGAAAATGTCACTTTACAAAGAGATATATTTGTATAAATTAAACAAATATATACGTACATTTCCCACCCTGACGGACCCTCTTAACTATAATAAAAGATTATATATAATATCTCTGAAAATGATGTCGAAATTCAAAAACACACAAGGTAAATTTGAGTAAAATCAAATTAATAAATTAGCACTCTTAAAAGTGCCTAGATGCAAGGGATAGGGAATGATAAGAGTAGTCAAACGAAATGGTAGAGTAGAAACTTTAGATGTAAGCAAGATTCAAAAGTACACAGCTGCTTCTGTGGAAGGGCTTGTACGTGTCAGTCAGAGTGAACTAGAAGTCGATGCCAAACTACAGTTTCGTGATATGATTACTACTGAAGAGATACAGACAACCCTTATAAAAACTGCTGTTGACAAGATTGACATTGACAGACCTGACTGGACCTTTGTGGCTTCCCGTCTTTTCCTTTATGATATTTACCATAAAGTGACAGGGTTTACAGGGTACAACAACCTACGCGAACACTTTGAGCGTGGTGAAAAAGAGGGTCGTATTGTACTTGGACTAAAAGACAAGTATGACCTTGACGAACTCAATGACTACCTTCAACCAGAACGTGATTTACAGTTTACATATTTAGGTATTCGTACATTGTATGACAGATATCTTTTAAAAGACAAAGAAGGTACACCTATTGAGCTTCCACAGCAACTCTTTATGGGTGTGGCAATGTTCTTAGCTCAAAATGAATTTGATTGTCAAACATGGGCAAAAAAGTTTTATGACATCTTGTCAAAATTTGAAGTTATGGCAGCCACACCAACACTGTCAAATGCAAGAACTCCAAGACACCAACTAAGCTCTTGTTACATCGGTTCAACACCTGACAACATTGAAGGTATCTTTGATGCCTACAAAGAGATGGCACTACTGTCTAAGTTTGGTGGCGGTATCGGTTGGGACTGGTCTTTGGTTCGTGGTATGGGTTCATTTATTGATGGCCATAAACATGCAGCAGGAGGGATCGTTCCTTTTCTTAAAATTGCCAATGATGTAGCGATTGCCGTTGACCAACTAGGCACACGTAAAGGTGCCATAGCTGTTTACATAGAGCCTTGGCATGTTGACATCCGTGACTTCCTTGACTTGAAGAAAAACTCAGGAGAAGAGCGTCGTAGAGCCCATGACCTTTTCCCTGCTATTTGGTTAAATGACCTTTTCATGGCAAGAGTAGCAGCAGATGAAATGTGGACACTGTTTGATCCTTTTGAAGTAACAGAGTTGACAAGCCTTTATGGTGAAGATTTTGAGAAACGTTATATTGAACTTGAAGAGAATGACGATAAAATCACAAGAGAAAGAGTTTCAGCCAAAGGCTTATGGAAAGAGATGTTGCGTTCATACTTTGAAACAGGAAACCCTTTCCTTACATTTAAAGACACAGCCAACAGAGCAAACCCAAACAAACATGTAGGGGTTATCCGTTCGACGAACCTTTGTACAGAGATTTTCCAAAACACAGGACCAAACACTTACAAAACACAATTTACATTTGAAGATGGTTCAGTAGAAGCCTATGACGAAAATGAAATGTTAACGGTAGATAACGGGACAACCAAACCAGCCAAAAAAGTGACAGCTCTTGACAGCTTAAACGGTAAACAAATCTGGATTGTTGACAAAGAGAAAACAGATGGCGACACGGCAGTATGTAACCTGGCTTCCGTAAACCTCTCGAAAGTAAATACAGAAGAAGACTTAGCGCGTGTTGTCCCTATTGCCACACGTATGCTTGACAATGTGATTGACTTAAACTTTTATCCACTGGCAAAAGTAAAAAAGACCAATGAGAAGTCACGTTCTATTGGACTAGGTGTGATGGGTGAAGCACAGATGCTTGCTGAACAAAAAATTGAGTGGGGAAGCCATGAGCACTTTACCAAAATAGATGAAGTGATGGAGTCTTTCTCTTATCATATCATTCGTGAGTCTTCTAACTTGGCAATTGAAAAAGGTGCGTACCCAACATTTAAAGGTTCAGACTGGTCAAAAGGTATTTTCCCTATTGACAAGGCAAATGAAAATGCTTGTAAGTTGGTTGACAGAGGTGGATTGTTCGGTTACACCCATGACTGGCAAGCACTAAGAGAAAAAGTAAAAACGGATGGTATGAGAAATGGTTACTTGATGGCTATTGCACCAACCTCTTCCATCTCTATCTTGACAGGGACGACACAAGCTATTGAGCCTGTGTATAAACGTAAATGGTTTGAAGAGAACCTCTCTGGGCTTATCCCTGTGGTTGCACCAAACCTTTCAGCAGATACTTGGCAGTACTACACACCAGCCTATGACTTAGACCAAAACCTCCTCATCAAAGCAGGAGCCATTCGTCAAAAATGGTTAGACCAGGGGCAATCGTTGAACATTTTCATCACGCTTGACAAAGCTTCAGGTAAATACCTCAATGAGATTTACATGAATGCCTGGAAGTTTGGATTGAAGTCAACCTACTATCTAAGATCTCAGTCTCCTGAGTCTTCTGGAGATGTAGAAGATCGTTCACAAGAATGTGTTGGGTGTCAATAATATCTTGACGATTTAATCTCGTTCCTCAGCTCCCGCTGTGGAACTTTTATCGGACGCTAAACTACATAATTTTATTTCTATATACGTTATTGTAATGAGAAATGTACTTAAAACTTTTTCTTTTTCCCAAACTGTAATTTCCTTCTCTTCATTCCTTTTTTTCTTTGTTGATGCAACAAAAGAATAAAACGAACCCAAAAAAAGAAAATGCAAAGAGCTAGCGCTTGAAATTGGATTGAATAGTGTGAAGACGGCAAGGAGTAAATGGATTGTCTTTGAAGATTAGGGAACTATTTTCCTACAAGGATATATAAATATTGGCGATAGCCTCGTCATCATTAAAAAGAAAGGTCACTCCGAACGACCGAATAAGCGAGTAGCGATTCGAGAGGAGTGACGATTTTTTACTAAAGAAGTTTTTGCTGAAGCAAACCGCATTTGCTAACTTTGCTTCGTTTTTTTCTAAAAAAAATGACGAGAGAACCAACGCTACAGTTTGTACAGAAGGAAAGCTTCTATTCTATGTAAACTCTTGGGGGTATAGGTAAACGTACGCTAAAATAATTAATATAAGAATATTATTATTTTATGTTATACTACCTAAATTAGGGAGAGTGATATGAGTATTTTAGATGCATCCATTTTGTTTACACGCGCCAATAATTTAAGAGCACAGTTAGATTATATCTCTGGGCATAAAAATGTTGAAGGAGCAGATTTATTGGAATTCAATAATCTGATTCGGCTACTCGATAAAATATATATCTCCACCAATACCAAAGCCCACCGTATAGAATTAAAAATGTTTATTACCACACATGGTGAATACATTTACTCTAAGTTTGTAAAATTGTCAGATGAAAAGTTTGATACAGACTCTTATGTGGAAAATGAGAAGCTTACACTAAGGCTATAAAAGGGATTTGACTTCAAAATCTACATGAATAGACTCAACAGAGAAAATAAGCACTTTTAGCTCTACTTTTAACCCTCAGTATAGAAAATAAAATAAAAATGCTTATTTCGGCCTCTCACAAGAGCATATTTTGACGTAATAACTCTCTTTTTTATGCACCAGTATAAAGTTGTCTTGGTCTGGCAATCTTCGAAGTCTCATCTTTTTTAAATTCTATCCATTGCGTAATCCATCCCACAGTTCTCCCAATCACAAAAATAGGTGTAAACATAGATTTCGGTATTTTTAAAGCAGTTAAAATTATCCCCGTGTAAAAATCAATATTGGGGTAGAGGTTTCGTGAAATGAAATACTCATCATTTAAAGCTATCTCTTCTATTTTTCTAGCAATGGCCATGAGTTCCGAATCTAAGTTAAGTTCATCATGTAACTCATCTTGCAGAGCTTTGAGGATTTTGGCGCGTGGGTCAAAGTTTTTGTAAACACGGTGACCAAATCCCATCAGACGGAAATCATCATTGGGATCTTTGGCTTTTTTGATAAAGGCTTCTACTTTGTCTACTGAGCCTATAAGTTCAAGTTGTGCAATGACTGATTCATTGGCGCCGCCATGGGCGCGTCCCCAAAGGGCAGAAATCCCTGAAGAAATGGCGACATAAGGGTGCGCACCAGTCGAAGCAACTCCCCGTACTACAGTAGTGGAAGCATTTTGTTCATGGTCAGCGTGCAGGGTGAAAATGGTATCTAAAGCACGCACTTCTACATCTTTTATATCTTCATGCCTACCACAGCAAAGATGCATTTTCCCACCAGGATAAGCACGCATCATGGTAAGGAAGTTTTTTGTAAAACCTAAATCAATGTCTGGTTCTATAAAAGGGATGCCTAATGACTGCCTGTAAGCAAAGGCTGCAATCGTAGGTATTTTAGAGATGATACGGTGTGCCATTTCAAGGTAAGCCTCTTCATCTGCTATGTTGACATGTTCATCATAAAATGAGGCTAGAGCAGTGACTGCTGCAGAGAGCGTTGCCATAGGATGTGCATTATCGGGGAAGGCATCATAAAGCTTTTGTAAACCTCTATGAAGAAAGGCACGATGTCTTATTTCAAGATCAAAGCTGCTGAGCTCATGTTTGGAGGGAAGACGTTTGTTTAAGAGTAAAAAACACGTTTCCATATAGCTATGATTTTTTGCTAAGTCTTCTATGGCGATGCCGCGATAGCGAAGCTCTCCTTTCTCTCCATCTATAAAAGTAATACTAGAGGTACATGCCGCTGTTGCTGTAAACCCTGGGTCATAGGTAAACATACCGGAGTCTGTAAAAAAACTGCGTATATCGACCACATCAGGACCACGGGTACCTTTTAAAATGTCATATTCGTAACTTTCACCTGTTGCATTGTTTGTGAGGGTCATAGTGTTTTTTGGCATAATGGAAATCCTTTTGGAGTGCTATTTTAAGTTGTTTTACTATAACGTGCTAGTGTAGAATATGTGTGTATTGTTTTTTGAATTTCCTCTTTATGTGGATTGTGGTGATGTTTCTCTCCTTACTTTTCTAGAAAAGTAAGCAAAAGTCGTTGTGCCTCTCGAATCGCTTTGCTTTCAAGGGCGTTCGCCACAACAGGGATTAATTAATATGGCTAGGCTATCGCCAATGTTTAGAGATGTCTATGTATGAAATTTTTTCGGTGTGCAATTACACACCTCTGGCTATGAAGTTTCTTCTATGGATTCTGTCAAATCTTCCAGAAATTGTTTTTCATCATATTCTAGGTTTAAATGTTTCACAATCTCTTTCATGTCTCTTTCTGCGTTGCCTAAACAGGATGTTGCTCCAGGGCTAGGGGTCATGTTGAAGATGATGCCTGTGCCTGGGTTGATGGAGGCTTCTCCTAACATGAGTTTTTCTTTCTTTTTGTCTAAGACTTGAGGGCGTATCCCCCCAAAACCTTTGGCATAGGTGATATCATCCACAGAAAGGGATGGCACAATTTTTCTAGCATCTTGTACAAAAAGTTTTTTGTTAATGAAGGGAACTTCAAAGAGGAAGTTTTTAAAGACGTAGTTTCGGATGTCAGAGTCTTTCAGTAAGTCCCAAAAGATTTTAACAATGTGAAAGTCAAAATTGAGGGTTTTGAAAAAGTCTAAGTAAGTACCAGGCTTAAAACGTTCAAGTTTTGGAAGCATAAGGGCTGTAGGGCCAAAACGTGTTTTTCCTTCTGCTAAAATATCTGGGTCACCATGTAAGGCAGCAAAAGGGAGTTTATTGTTTTGTACCATGTACACTTTCCCTTTTAAAAAGAGTTCTTCAGTCATGTAAAAACTCCCTGCCATGGGTAGACAACCCATATCTTTACCATATCCCATTCTGTGGGCTAAAAAGAGTGAGTGTGCCCCTGCGTTGACCACGACGAAGTCTGCGCTAAAGGTTTCGCCATTTTTTGTCAAGATTTCAAAACTTTTATCCTCTTTTTGGAAAATATCTGTGACTTGGGTGTTGTAAAAAATATCTGTTTCTATGCTGGAACATTCTTGGTCGGAACATTTTTGGGCTTGTTCTGCCAAAGCTTCGGACATAGCACCATAGTCTACCGTGGTGTACTGGGTATTGGTTCCCATGGCTATGATGGGTTCAGGACGTACTTTTGTTTGCTCTTTGTCTGCGTAAACCACTTTAGGTTCAAGTGTTTTTAGTTTCTCAACATCCCAAAGTTCAAGGTAGGGGAAAAGTGTTTTAAATTCGTTATAGCGGTGCTCTATAAAAGCGACTTCTTTTTTACCTACGCCTAAAGCCATTTTCTGGTGCGAAAACATGATTTTTTCTTCTAAACCATACTGTAGACAAAACTTTTCAACCATCTTTGCTGTACGTTTGGTGATTTTGGCTTTTTCAAGGGTATAGTTTGTTTCAATGTCCCCAATGTGGATGGTTTGTGAATTGGAAGTACCTTTAGAGTTTAGGGTGGCTAGGGCTTCGTATTTTTCAAGAAGACCTATGGATTTGACAGAGGTATATTTGGCCAATTCGTAAAAAAGTGCCGTACCTGAGATACCGCCCCCTACAATGAGCACTTCATAATGTTTGTTTTTCATGCTTGGAGCTCCGAAGCTAAATTTTTGGCAATGGTTTTATAGTTTTTGACGTCTAAAAGTCTCTCTTGGCCTTTAATACCAATGTTTGCGACTTCCTCTTTGCTTAAGGCAATGAGCGCTTCAATTTTCTCTTGTATTTTGTCCACTTCAAAAGCAGAAAACCAAGCATCTTTTCCATCGCTAAAAACAGATGAAACATGAGCTCCTTGCGTCATTAAGCAAGGCACAGCAGAAGCGTAATAATCAAGGATTTTAACGGGTGTGGAAGTGTTATAGATAGGAATATCGGGTAAGAGTGCCAAGCCAATGTCTGCATGCGCAATAATGTCCAATAACTCGTCTTTATTTTTAGCTGTACGTATGTCTATTTTACTTTGAAGTTCTGGGTAACGTGCTACTAAAGTCTCTGCTTGTTTAGGCTCTTTTGTTGCAATAATAAGTCTCCATTTTGGACTTTTTACTTGTCTAAAAGCATCTAAGACCGTTTCAAATTCTCTTGTTTTATCAAAAGTGCCTTCATAACAAAATCTTTTTTCATCTTCTTTATGTTGTACGTTCGGGTGTAAGACTTCTGGGTCAATACCGGGAGGGCAGAGGATGGTTTTAGTCTTTACATTGGGAAAAAACTCCTCTTTCATTTTTTCTGAGGTGGGTAAAAAGAAGTCACAGGTATTGATGATGTTACTTTTATTCTTAGAGCTAAAGGTATGGGTAAGGGTGTGCATAAAGTGGGATTTTTTGTGTAGTTTGTCGTAGCGCATTTTAATGACTTTTTTGGGAAAAGAGAAGCGAAAAGCAGTTTTGTATCCATAATAGTCTTTCTCTTTGAGTACTTGTTTCATGATGTTGATGTCATTACGTACCATAACAAAGTCATAAGAGGCAAGGTCTACCTCATGTGAAGAGAGTTCAGAGAGTAAGGCATTTTGATAGCGTGAAGGCACAATGAATCGCTGGCCATCTTTGCACTCAAAGTCAGACTTAAAGTCAGAAAAATAAACAATGTCTACAAACATATGTTCTTTCATATAACGTTCAAAAAGTGGGGCAATGAAGTTATGGGAGCTGTATTCATCTTGGTCAGTAATATAGAGTAATTTTTTCATTTAGGTACCTTATCCCAATTTATATGCATATATTATAGTATGTAGAGATAAATCTTCAACCCGAATTCACACATAGTACACAAATCTTTGTTAGAATAGCAGTATGAAAGCACAAAAGAGGCTCCTCCCTCCCCTTTCCTCTTTGACTTTCTAGATAACTTTTCATTTGTTTTGAGTTCCCTATCGAGACTGTTTATTTTCAAATCCCTTTTTTGAAAAGTTATCTATATCCACATCCATTTTTTCCAATCTAAACATCAGCCAATAAGTGTATAATATTTTAAAATTATGAATCGAAAGTTAAAAAAATGGAACGTAAAAAGATATATAACCCAGAATCAAAAGAAAAAACATCTGAACGAAAAATATTTGGTGGAGACCCTACCGGAATTTTTGAGCTTAATGACATCAAATACCAATGGGCATATAACCTTTGGGAAATGATGCTGAACAACTCTTGGTACCCTAAAGAAGTCGATATGACAAGAGATGTCAATGACTACAAGCACCTCACCTCTGCAGAAAAAGATGCTTATGACAAAGTGTTGGCACAACTCATTTTTATGGATTCATTACAAACGAACAACATTATTGACAACCTTAACCCTTTTATTACTGCTCCTGAAGTAAACCTTGTTTTGGTAAGACAAGCTTTTGAAGAAGCTTTACACTCACAAAGTTATGCGGTAATGGTTGACAGTATTTCGACAAACTCTAAAGAGATTTATGAGCTTTGGAGAACAGATATGAAGCTCAAAACAAAAAATGATGCTATTGCTAGAGTGTATGAAGACCTTTCAGAAAACCCTACAGACACGAACATCGTTAAAGCAATGTTTGCCAACCAAATTTTGGAAGGGATATACTTCTACTCTGGTTTTGCTTACCTGTACACCTTGGCACGTTCAGACAAAATGTTGGGGACGGCACAAATGATTCGTTTTATCCAAAGAGATGAAGTGACACACCTTTTACTTTTTCAAAACATGATTAACACAACCAAAAAAGAGAGACCAGAACTTTTTACCAAAGAGCTTGAAGAGGATGTCTATCAAATGTTTAGAGATGCGGTAAAGCTTGAGTCTGAATGGGGTGCTTACATTACACAAGGGCAAATTCTTGGTCTTACAAATGAAATTATTGAGCAGTACATTAAATATCTTGCAGACACAAGATTGAACGCAGTAGGTATGGATAAACTTTATAATGTGGAGCATCCTATTAAGTGGGTGGATAACTTCTCTAAGTTTAATGACCAGAAAACCAACTTCTTTGAAGGAAATGTAACCAATTATTCAAAAGGAAGTTTGGATTTAGACGACTTTTAGGACGCGTAATGTTTCAAAAACCTAAAACTTTGGAAGTTATTACCCTACAGCTTCCCACTCATAAGCGTTATCAGGAGAATCTTGATAAGCTTTTGGAAACCCTGAAAAACCATCAAAAAAAACAGCTTATCCTTGCCCCTGAAGTCTTTTTAACAGGGCTGGACTATGAACACTTGATTACGGCTGCAAAGTTTTCTGCCAAAGCCTTAAAAACGCTGAAAAAAGAGGTGGGCGAGCAAGTGCTTGTACTCACACTTATCTTAGAAGATGGCGACAATTTTGTCAATCAGGCAGTTGTCATTCATAAACACAAAATCATCCATACCCAAGAGAAAGTAAAACTCTTTAAACTAGGAGATGAAGACCTTTACTTTAAAGCAGGGAAGAAGAAAAAGATTAAACCTTTTGAAATTGAAGGGATCACTTATGCTTTGCTGATCTGTTTTGAACTACGATTTAAAGAGTTATGGAAACAAGTGGAGGGTGCAGATGTGGTGTTAGTGCCTGTACGCTGGGGGAAGGCACGTAAAACACACTTGGAAATACTCTCTAGGGCTTTGGCAGTGATGAATCAGTGTTATGTCATGGTCTCTAACTCTTCGGACGAGGATATGGCTTCTTCTTCAGCGATTATCTCCCCCACTGGAGCAGAAACAATGAACGATAAGCAAGAAGCAATAGAAGCTACTATAGACTTCCGAGAGATAAAAAAGATGCGCCGTTACATTATAATGGATGCGTAAATCTTAGAGCAATACGTTGCGAGAGCTTCCTGCTGAAGGAAACTTAGCGTTCGCGTAAGATGGAAAGGCTTTGCCTTGAAATCGGTATAATAATAAGAAAATGAGAGAATGATGAACATAAA
>Ga0310122_10002139_pt1 | contig 12606 bp, 6 predicted proteins | sample CB6_Bottom_1051__FD_203503 | JGI IMG/M metagenome (GOLD analysis project Ga0310122, IMG submission 203503) | Marine microbial communities from Western Arctic Ocean, Canada - CB6_Bottom_1051 | ecosystem: Environmental > Aquatic > Marine > Oceanic | place: Canada: Western Arctic Ocean | collected...
CAGCCCCGACGGCAAGTACCTGGCGGTGGCGGGTCTGACCGAGGTCACCAACGCGTTTGCCGGCACCCACAAGCCGATGGTGCTGCTGATGGACTGGGAGACGGGCGAGTTCAAGAAGAAGCTGAAGGTCGATTCGCGGGGAATGGCCTGGGGCATCCGGTTTCATCCGGAGGGATTCCTGGTCGGTTCCGGTGCCCCCTCGGGCGCCCTCTGGTTCTGGAAACTCGACGGCGACAAGCCCTTCCACACCTTCAAGCTCAGCGGCGGCGGCCGCGCTCTGGATCTCTCGCCCGACGGCCGCCAGGCGGCCGTCGCCCAGACTGACCGCAAGCTGCAGATCGTGCAGTTCACGGCCAAAGGGGCCTAACGCTTCGGCGGCGGGTTGAAACACCCCGAGAGCGTGTTCGTCCGGTGGCATCCTGTCATCCCGAGCGCAGCGAGGGATCTCAACCGTTGTCGAGAGTCCACCGTCGAGATCCCTCGCTGCGCTCGGGATGACATGTCGCGCCCAGACTCATTCGGCGTCACCGGCCTCGCGGACCTTTTCGAGCACCAGCCGGTTGCCCGCGTCGTTGTACTCGATGCGGTTCATGAACGACCGCATCAGCATAATGCCTCGACCGCCGGGTTTGTCGAGGTTTTCGTCGGTGGTGGGATCGGGGACCGCCGCCACGTCGAAACCGGTACCTTCGTCTTCGATGACAATGGTCACGCGGTCGTCAGCGAAGCTGCAGTCGACGTGAACCTGCTTGGCGGGATCCATTCCGTTGCCATGCTTGATCGCGTTGACCAGGGCCTCTTCCAATGCCAGGCGGACTCCGAAAAGGTCGTGATCCGAGTACGACCGAGCCTCGAGCAACCCGATGATCCGCTCCTGCACCTCCCGTCCCTGTGACGTGTCACTGGAGATACTGACGGTAAAATCGTCCGCGGATGAGGTCATCACAGGACAGCCGGGCGAAGCGATGGGGAGGGTAAAACGGCTCGGACTCGTTCGAAGCGGCTGCCTCGGGCTGAGCCCTCAGTGAGCGACACGGTGGTCTCGTTGTGGGGCAGTCCCCAACCGGGGACCGGATCAGAAGCTCTCCAGGGCCTGTTCACGCGAATCGTAGATCGTGAACAGCTTGTCGAGCTTTGTGATCTTGAAGACTTCGAGGATCTCGGCTCGTACCGAGCACATGGACAGCTGTCCCTGTGCGGCCTTGAGCTTCTTGTCCATCACGATCAACTTGCCCAGCGCAGCGCTCGACAGGTATTCGACGTTGCTGAAGTCCAGCAGCACCTTCCGTCGCCCATCATCCTCGACCAGCGAGAACATCTGGTTGCCAATCACCTGGATGTTGCTTTCGTCGAGGATCTTCTTGTCGATGAAACGCGCCACCGTGACGTCACCGACTTCCTCCAGATCAAGTCGGCGATGACTTGCCGCCATGCGATGCTCCCGTGTACACGCCCGAGACTGGCCACAGTGGCCCTGTTTTTTTGAATCATGCGGTCTGTCGAATCGGCTGTCAAGGTGATCCGCTCGCGGTGGCCGCCGAGCTCGCTTGGCGCGTCCGGGGCCGGAGCGTTAGAACCTCTCAGACCCCCTCCAGACCCGATCACCGTCACAACCGGATGCCACGATGAACTCCTCAGCCACGTACTCCCAAACCTGGGACCTCGACAGCCTCGCACCCAACCCCGACAGCGACGCATTCGGTGAACTGCTGGGGTCGTATCGAGACGACCTCTTGGCCCTGGCCAACCAGGCCGACAGCCTGCCTCCGCTGGGGGATCCCGACCCCGAGGTGCTGGGTGCCTGGGAACAGTTCCTGGAATCACTCGAAGACATCGCCAGTCGCGGGACCGAGTTGGACGCCTTCATCGGCTGCCACGCCGCGGCTGATGCCAACAACCGCCGCCTGCACCAGCTCGAAGCCGAGATGTCCGCCCTGGGGCCTCTGCGGGCCCGCCTGGACCTGGCCGTCCAACTGGGCCTCCAGGCCGCCACACCCGAACAACTCAGCGAATGCCTCGCCGCCAGCCAGCCGCTGGACCGGATCGCCTACTGGCTCACCGACCAGCGAACTCTCGCCTCACTCAGACTCCCTCGCGACCAGGAACTACTGGCCTCAGAATTGGACGTCGATGGCCTGCACGCCTGGGGCCGGCTCTACGACCGGGTCTCAGGCGCCCTGCGGATCACCGTCATGGAGCAGGGGGAGCTGGTCGAGAGGTCTCCCGGGCAGGTGCAGTTCGACTCCGCCGACCGTTCGATTCGCCAGAACAACTACTTTTCCTCGTTGAAGGCCTGGCGGACCGCCGGGGACACCTGTGCCGATGCACTCAACCACATCGCCGGGACCCGTCTGACCAAGTACCGCCGCCTGGGTCTCGAAGACCACCTCTCGGCCCCACTGCATTTCAACAGGATGCAACGCGAAACGCTCTCCGCGATGTGGACGGCCGTCGACGACCGCAAGGACACCCTGCTCGGGTTCCTCTCGGCCAAGGCCCGCCTGCTCGACGTCGACCACCTCTGCTGGTACGACCTCCAGGCCCCGCTGCCCACCACCTCGGCCGCCGCCGCCGAAATCGACTACGACACCGGTTGCAACCTGATCATCGACGCCTTCGGCCGCTTCTCACCCGACTTCGGTGAGTTTGCTCGCACGTCGATCGTCGAGAGCTGGATCGAGGCCGAGAATCGTGAGGGCAAGCGGCAGGGCGGCTTCTGCACCGGGTTCCCCGTGCGTCAGCAATCACGCATCTTCATGACCTACACCGGCACGCTCGACAGCATGTCGACCTTGGCTCACGAAATCGGACACGCCTACCACTCGCACGTGCTCCGCGAACAACCGCTGTTCCTGCAGGACTACCCGATGAACCTCGCCGAGACCGCCTCGACGCTTGCCGAAGCGGTACTCGGAGAAGAACGGCTCGAAGCGTCCTCGGACCGCAATCAACAACTCGCCATCCTCGACACCATGCTCTGTGACTCGGTCGGCTTCCTGATGAACATCCACGCCCGATTCCTGTTCGAGGACCGCTTTCACACAGAACGCGCCGCCGGAGAACTCTCGGCCGAACGCTTCTCGGAACTGATGGTCGAGTCGCAACAGCAGGCCTACCTGGGCGCCTTGGGCGAGGACGGCTGGAACGACACCTTCTGGATCTCGAAGCTGCACTTCTACATCAGCTCGTTGCCCTTTTACAACTTCCCCTACACGTTCGGATACCTGCTGTCGCTGGGGCTGTATGCCCTGGCCCGCGAGAGCGGTGGCGGCGAGTTTCCGGAGCAGTACCGCCGGTTCCTTTTGGCCACCGGCGACCGCTGCACCGAGGATGCGGTGGCGGATTCCTTTGGCCACGACCTGCGGCAACCGGACTTTTGGAACCGCAGCCTCGACGTGGTGGCCCAACGGGTGGCCCAATTCGAATCGCTGGCCGGTTAGCGACGCAGCTCGTAACCCACAGTCGCCGAGATCCCCGCACCGTCGACGCCCGAGCCGTGCACGCGGTAGGGCCGGTCGAAAAGGTTCTCCACACCCAGGACCAACGACTGGCTGGTTGTCATCTGCCAGCCATAGCGCACTGTAACGGTCCCGTAGCCGGGTGTCCCCCCGGAGGGGATTCGCGAGTCGCGAAGATCTCGAGGACTCAGCCGATCCTGGCGTCGGGCCATCCAGGCAAACACGTCCAGCCAGTCGGACCCCTCGGCCTCGTGCCACCGTAATCCGACAACTCCCTGTGCGGGGGGAATGCGACTGAGCGGCTCAGCGTCGGTCCGATTGCGGCCACGCGTGTACCAGAAGTTCCCGTACGTGCTCCATTCCTCACCGAGTGCAAAGGACGCGGACAACTCGACTCCATCGATGTCCGCCCGGGCCACGTTGCGACGCTGGAAGAAGTCGACCCCCTCGACCGGATCCGTCCCCACCAACTGCCGCTCGATCAACCCGTCGATCACCATCCAGTAGTAAGCTGCCTGCCCAGCAAAGCGGCCGGTGTCCCACCGCAGGCCCACGTCGTGGCTGGTGGCGTGTTCCGGTGCCAGCCCGACTGTAGGCAGATCGACACCCTCGTTGACGTTGTCCGAGACCGACGTCAGTTCATCCAGCAGCGGTGCACGGAAGCCCTGGGCGATCGTCCCGGTCAGCCGCCACGACGGACTCAACTCGACCACCACACCGCCGGAACCGGTCCAGGCCTGAAAACTGGGTGAGATCGCCGTGTCGAGGGGATCGGTATTGGGAAACAGCGGATCTGTGGGATCAAACATCGCCACCGTGCCTCCCGCCTCGATGTGCGAATACCGCACGCCGCTGATGAGCGTCACACGCTCCAGCACCGGCCATTCCCATTCCAGGAAGGTCCCGAATCGCGAGTAGTAACTGTCGGGCGGGAACTGGGGTGTGAGAGGGGTCGACGTGCCACTCACCAGGTCGAAACGGTTCTTGAAGGCGTCAACATCGTCGTGGTAACCGTCGCCACCAACTCTCAGAGACCCCCACTCCTCCAGTTCCCGGGCAAGCACAAGGCTCATGCCCACCGTGTCGACATCGAATTCCGACCGGTCCTCGATCAGGCTCGAAGGCGGCTTCCGCTTCAACGTCCCCTCCTTGGTTCGCTGGTAGCTCAGGGTCGCCACAAACGCATCGAAGAACCCGTCGTCGAGCAGGCCCTGCCAACGCAGGTAGGCCAGGTTCCGCTGCTGCGGGTCGAAGAGCCTTCGCTCACCGGGAAACTTGTCGGATCGGGGAACGTCCATCTGCTCCAAGTGCACCAACGCGAACGTCAGAGCCTGGTCGTCACCCAGCGGCAGGTCATAACGGATGTCTCCGGCGTATTGGCTGTAGCTGGTCAGCGGTTGTCGACCCAGCGACCCGCCCCGATCCAGGTCGTTGACGTTCAGGTAGCTGACCCCGCCCCAGATCCCGCCGTCGCCCGCGGCGGATTCGAAGCCCAGGCGGGTGTAGGAGGCCAGGTCGGCGGAGCGAAGCCGCTGAGTGATTGTGGTGCCGGTTCCATCGAGAGACCCGTTGAGCACGCGGTCGGCCCGGCGGGTGACCACGTTCAGGGCCCCGCCCAGGGCGTCCGAGCCCCACAAGACCGATTGCGGACCACGGATCACCTCGATGTGGTCCACCTGCCCGGGGTCGATCGTGTTGAAGTACTGGTTGGGGCCAAGCCGGAAGATGCCGTTGTTGAGCCGAATGCCGTCAATCAGCAGGATCGTCTGCGGCCCGGTCAGCCCTCTCAGAAACGGAGACGCCTGCCCGGGCCCGGTCCGCTGCACCAACACGCCGACCTCGCGTTCGACCGCCTGGACCATGTCGAGTGGCTGTCGCCTGCGCAGCGACGCAGCGTCGATGAGCGAGATCTGCCGAGGATCATCCCAGGCCTTCCGATGAGACCTCAGGCCCGACGCGCCCCGGTCGAACCGGCCATCGCCCTGGGCAGCCACATCGCTACGCACCGTCGTCTCTGGCAACACGGGGGGAGTGACCTGGGCCATGACGCCGGCGGCGAGTGCGACCAGCAGCCCGGTTACCCCACCGATCCAGCGCATCGATTCCCTCCGGCGCACACCGTCCCCTATCATCTTGGACATCGGCAGGAAGTGCCGACTGCTTGAGTGACCTTCCTCGGCGGCTTGGGCATCGATTACGATGCCCGCTACGCGGATTCGCCGCCCGGATTTCGAGGGTGGTTTCCAAGACTGAGATTTGTGCAACGAGGGAGCAGACACACGTGGCTTTCACCCACCGCACGCTCGACAATACCCGCTGGATCCTGGTAATCGCCATCGCGTCAATTGCCGGACACACGGCACAGGCAGCCGACGATGCGGCAATTGACTACAACCGGGACATCCGGCCGATCCTGGCCGACACCTGCTACAAGTGCCACGGGCCCGACGGCAATCAGCGGCAGGCCGACCTGCGACTGGACGTCCCAGCGGTCGTCGGCCAGAAACTCGAAGGGGGTCACACCGCCATCGTGGCCGGTTCGTCCGCCACCAGTGCCGTTGTCTCACGGATCACCTCCCGAGACCCCGACGTCAGGATGCCGCCGGCCGACAGCGGCAAGAGCCTGACAGCGGGGCAGGTTGAGTTGATCACGAGGTGGATCGATCAGGGCGCCTCGTGGCAGGGTCACTGGGCGTTTCAGACTCCCACCAGGCCGACACCTCCCGCTGCGGATTTGCCGGGCTGGAGATCCAATCCGATTGACTCGTTCATCCTCGCGCGGCTGCGGAACCGGGGCCTCTCAGCATCACCACGTGCATCGCGAGAGGCGCAGATTCGCCGAGTCACGCTCGATCTCACCGGACTTCCGCCCAGCATCCGAGACATCGACCGCTTCCTGTCCGACACGCGGCCCGGCAGCTACCGGCGGCTGGTAGACCGGCTCTTGGGTTCCACGCGATACGGTGAGCACGTGGGCCGCATCTGGCTCGACGCCGCCCGCTACGGCGACACTCATGGCCTGCACCTGGACAACGAACGCTCGATCTGGCCCTATCGCGACTGGGTCGTCGACGCATTCAACTCGAACATGCCGTTCGACCGTTTCACCGTCGAGCAGCTTGCCGGAGACCTGCTGCCCGAGCCGAGCCTGCAGCAACTGGTCGCCACCGGGTTCAACCGCTGCAACGTCACCACCAGCGAAGGTGGTGCGATCGCCGACGAGTACCGGTTCAAGTACGGAGTCGACCGCGTCGAGACCACGTCCACGGTCTGGCTGGGCCTGACAATGGGCTGTGCTGTGTGCCACGAGCACAAGTTCGACCCGATCCCCCAGGAGGACTTCTACCGCTTCCTGGCCTACTTCAACAGCCTCACCGAGCGGGCCATGGACGGCAACGCCCTGCTGCCTCCGCCTTCGGTCAAGGTACCGACCGCGGTAGAGCGAGCCGACCTCGACGCACAGCGCGAGCAGATTGCCCGGGCCCGCTCGGTCATCGCCAAGGCCTTGCCGTCGATCACGTACACCGATCCCGGTCCCAAGTCCGACACGGAACCTCCCAAGCGTCGTGAGCTGATCTGGATCGACGACCAGACGCCCGCCGGAGCGAAGCTGCAGGCCAGCGGAGACGGAGGCCCCTGGAAATGGGTCACCGGCCCCGAGCCTCGGCCTCACAGTGGCAAACGGTACACGCGACGAACCGCCAAGGGGCTGGGACAGCATTTCTTCACCGGAGCCAAGCCGGGACTGCAGGTCGGCAAGGGCGACACACTGTTCGCCTGGGTGCACATCGACCTGCTCGATCCTCCTAAACAGATCATGCTCCAGTTCCACAGCGGCAACTGGGAACATCGTGCGGTGTGGGGTGAAGATCGGATCGCCTGGGGCAAACCTCTGACGGGCAGTCGCCGACGACTCGGCGATCTGCCGCAACTCGGCGAATGGGTCCGCCTGGAGGTGCCCGTGGCACAGGTCGACCTGAAGCCCGGTGCCGTGATCGACGGCTGGGCATTTACTCAGTTTGGAGGCACTGTGCAGTGGGACACCGCGGGCATCGTGACCGAATCACAAACCGGCCCCCGCCTGTTCGCCTCACTGGCCGCCTGGACGGCCCAGTTGGCCAAGTCGGCCAAGTTGGCCAAGTCGGCCAAGTCGGGCAAGTCGGGCAAGTCGGGCAAGTCGGGCAAGTTGGGAAAGAAGATGCCGGCGGAGGTGCTGGCCGCAGCGAAGGTTCCCGCTGAGAAGCGAACTCCAGCCCAGGCCGCCACCCTGAAGGACCACTTCCTGGTCCACGCCTGCCGCCAGACCGTACCGATGTTCAAGACCCAGGCGGCGGATATGGAAAGTGCCCAGGCTCGCATCGCGGCGATCAACAAGGGATTGGCCTCGTCGCTGATCATGAAAGACATGCCCAAGCCCCGTCCCACCTTCGTACTCAAGCGAGGCCAGTACGACATCCCCGACACGACCCGCCCGGTCCAGCCCGGAGTTCCCTCGGCACTGCCCCCACTGCCGAAGGATGCACCCCTCAACCGCCTGGGACTGGCCCGCTGGCTCGTCCAGCCCGACCACCCACTCACGGCTCGCGTCACCGTCAACCGGTTCTGGCAGCAGTTCTTCGGGACCGGTCTGGTCAAGACATCCGAGGACTTCGGAGCGCAGGGCGAGTGGCCCTCGCACCCGCAACTCCTCGACTGGCTTGCCACCGAATTCGTACGGACCGGCTGGGACGTCAAGCGGATGCAGCGGCTGATCGTCACCTCAGCCGCATACCGTCAATCGTCTCGCTTCCGAGACGACCTCCACCGCTCCGACCCGGGCAACCGCCTGATCTGGCGGGGCCCCCGTTACCGACTCGACGCCGAAGTGCTGCGTGACGCGGCCCTGTGCGTCGCCGATCTGCTGGTCGAACAACCCGGCGGCAAGGGGGTCCGACCCTACCAGCCCTCCGGCCTCTGGCGTGCCGTGGGCTACAGCGGCAGCAACACCGTGCAATTCGTTCAGGACCACGGCTCCAACCTGTTCCGCCGCAGCCTGTACACGTTCTGGAAACGCACGGCGGCTCCGCCGACGATGCTGACCTTCGATGCACCATCTCGTGAAGCGTGTTCGGTGCGTCGAGCCCGAACCAACACCCCGCTGCAGGCCCTGTTGCAGCTCAACGACGTCCAGTTCTTCGAGTGTGCTCGCGGGCTGGCCACCCGCATCCTCGCCGAAGACGGCAACGACACTCAGCGGTTGATCCGCGGATTCCGCATGGTGACCTCCAGGCGGCCCAACGACCTGGAACTGGCGATCCTGGCCCGGACTCTGAACCAGCACCGTGCCGAATACCGTAAGAATCCCGCAGAGGCCAGGAAGCTGCTGGCGATCGGCGAAGCACCCCAGGGTCCGGGGCTGGATGTCGCGGAGCACGCCGCCTGGACGGTTCTTTCCAACCTGCTGCTCAACCTCGACGAAACCGTCACCAAGAGCTGATCCCATCCTGGGCCTCTTCGATATCACCGCCCCAGCCAGGCGAGACCGAGACCTCTCATGAACCAACCCCCTCTCCCGCCCAACGCCGCCACGCTGTCGCACACGCGTCGGCACTTCTTTGGTCGCTCGGCCTGCGGCATCGGCACCGCGGCCCTGGCCTCCTTGCTGGCCGACGAGACCTCCGCGGCCGCTCCGTCGCAGTCCCGGCCTGCATTGCCCGCCCAGGACATCGGCGTGATGGGCAACACCCATTTCCCGCCTCGGGCCAAGCGGATCATCTACCTCTTCATGTCCGGAGCCCCCTCGCAGATCGATCTCTTCGATCCCAAGCCGAAGATGGAAGAGCTGTACGACAAGGACCTTCCTGATTCCATTCGGCGTGGTCAGCGACTGACGACGATGACGTCGGGCCAGAAGCGATTCCCGATCGCACCGTCGATCTACAAGTTCCAGAAGCGAGGCAGATCGGGGACGGAGATCAGCGAACTGTTGCCGCACATTGCCACCCTCGCCGACGAGATGGCCCTGGTGCGGACGGTGCACACCGAAGCGATCAACCACGACCCGGCGATCACGTATATCCAGACCGGAGCCCAGCAACCGGGTCGGCCCAGCATGGGGGCCTGGTTGTCCTACGGCCTGGGCCGGTCCAACCAGAACCTGCCCGGCTTTGTCGTGCTGCATTCGACCTGGAGCTCGAAACGCGACGCCCAGGCTCTGTACACCCGTCTCTGGGGAGCCGGGTTCCTGCCCTCGAGGCACCAGGGCGTGTCGCTGCGATCCAGCGGAGACCCGGTGCTGTATCTTTCGAATCCCGCCGGCGTCAGTTCCGCCACACGACGCAAGACACTCGATTCGCTCGCCGAGCTCAACCGCCAGCGGTTCCTTGCGGTTGGTGATCCCGAGATTGAAGCCCGAATCGCTCAATACGAGATGGCCTACCGCATGCAGCGATCGGTTCCCGAACTCACCGATCTCTCCGACGAACCCAAGCATATTCTCGACCTGTATGGTCCTGACGTCGGGAAACCCGGCACGTTTGCCGCCAACTGCCTGCTGGCTCGTCGACTGGCCGAGCGCGACGTCAAGTTCATCCAGGTATTCATCCGTGGCTGGGACCAGCACGGCAACCTGCCACGCGACCTGCCGCTGATGTCTCGCGATGTCGACCAGCCCGCCGCGGCACTGGTCAAGGACCTCAAGCAGCGAGGCATGCTCGATGACACGCTGGTCGTCTGGGGCGGCGAATTCGGCCGCACCGTCTACTGCCAGGGGAAACTCAGTCGCACCAACTACGGCCGTGATCACCATCCCCGCTGCTATTCAATCTGGATGGCCGGCGGAGGCATCAAGCCGGGTATCGTCCACGGGAAGACCGACGACTTCTGCTACAACATTCTCGAGGACCCCGTCCACATCCACGACCTCAACGCCACCGTGCTGCACTGCCTGGGCATCGACCACGAGAAACTGACCTATCGGTTCCAGGGCCGTGATTTTCGTCTGACCGACGTCCACGGCGAGGTGGTCAGCCAACTGCTCGCCTGAACCGCACTCCGCACCTGGCTCTTCAACTTCCTCACTTCTTGAGTTCCTGCTGATGAACCGTCTGCTGCCCGCAACAGCCCTCCTGGGGCTCGTACTGTTGCCCGTCACGGCTCAGGCCGCGGCACCTGTCGTCGTCACTAACTCGCTGGGAATGAAGCTGGCACCTATTGCTGCCGGAGAATTCCAGATGGGTGCCGAGAAGACGATCCGCGACGCCGGCGCAGACGAACGGCCGGTGCATAAAGTGCTGCTGACTCGACCGTTTCACATCGGTGTCCATGAAGTCACCCAGAAGCAGTTCCTGAAAGTGATGAAGTCCTCGCCGTCCTTCTTCGCCACCGACGGACACGGCAAGGCGCTGGTCAAGGGGCTGGACACCAGCGTCTTCCCGGCCGACCAGGTACGTTTCATCGACGCGGTGGAGTTCTGCCGGAAACTCTCGGCGTCAGTGGCGGAAAAGAAGGCCGGGCGTTTTTACAGGTTGCCCACCGAAGCCGAATGGGAATACGCCTGCCGCGGTGGCACCGTGACCGCCTTCCATTTCGGTAACTCGCTGTCGGCCAAGCAGGCGAATTTCAACGGCAAGTACCCGTACCGCAGTCGCACCGGAGAATTCCGGGCCAGGACAGCGCGAGTGGGAAGTTTCGCCGCCAACGCCTACGGCCTGTACGACATGCATGGCAATGTCTGGGAATGGTGCCTCGACTGGTACCACGTCGATGCGTACCGCAAGACGAGTGCGACCGATCCCCTCGGCCCGGCCACCGGGACCTCCCGAGTGATCCGCGGCGGCGGCTGGTACAGCGACGCTCGAGATTGCCGCAGCAGTTTTCGCTACGCCGAGCACCCTCTGGGCACCTACTACGTGATGGGCTTCCGCGTGGTGATGACCCCGGCAAAGGACGTCCCCGCCGCGCTGCGACGGTTCTGGGATGGCATCGACACCTCCGCCGGCCCCGCAAAACAGCAGGCTGCCGGCTCGGCGACCGTCCTGCCGACTCGCAAGCAGCTTGTATCAGTCGGAGGTGAGTCGTGGCCGCGTTGGCGAGGCCTCCATGGCAACGGGACCTGGAACGGGCCGCGATTCCCCGCCCGTTGGCCGGTCGCCGGACTCAAGTCACTGTGGCGCAAACCGATCGGCGGCGGCTATTCGGGGATCGCCGCCTCCGCCGGACGTCTCTACACGCTCGAAAAACTCAAGAAGCCAGCCGCAGCCGACCCCGCAACCGACCCCGCAGCCGACCCCGCAGCCGACCCCGCAGCCGACACCGCAGCCGACACCGCAGCCGACACCGAACAGATCATCTGCCTCGATGCCGCATCCGGAAAGCGGCTTTGGACCCACCGATACACCGTGGCCTACAAGGGAGTCTCCTACCCAAACGGCCCACGCAGCACGCCCTCGGTTGTCGGCAATCGCGTCTACACGCTCGGAGCCGTCGGCCACCTCTTCTGTCTCGACGCGACCAGCGGCAAAGTGATCTGGAGCCGCGATCTGGTCAAGCAGCACAAGTCGACGGTCCCGCTGTGGGGCTTCTCGGCCTCGCCGATCGTCGTCGACGGCCTGTTGATCGTGCATGCCGGAGGCACCCCCAACGGCTGCTTCATCGGATTCGACCCGAAGACCGGCAAGCAGAAGTGGTCAAGCCTCGGCGATCCGCTCGGATATGCCACCCCGCTGGTGATCGAGCAGTCCGGGCGGAAGCAACTGGTCTGCTGGACCCCCTCGCACGTCCGAGGCCTCGACCCCCGGACCGGCTCGGTCGCCTGGTCACACGAGTACAAGGTCCACAACGGGGTTTCGATCTCGATGCCGATCTACCATCGAGGGATCGTGCTGGTCAGCAACTACTGGGAGGGCGTCCAGGCCCTGCAGCTGACCAGCGACCTCTCGCAGGCGAAACTCGCCTGGGAAGACCGACGCAACCTGCGGAGCCTGATGTCGCAGCCGCTGTGCCGAGGCGAACACGGTTACCTGCTCGACAAGCGGCACGGGTTGACCTGCTTCGAACTGGCCACCGGCAAGAAGGTCTGGGACGACGGCAACCGTATGACCCCCAAGGGCCGCAATCCCCAGGCCACGATGGTCTGGCTCGGCTCCAGCGACCGCGCGGTGGTGCTCAA
>Ga0310122_10002140_pt1 | contig 12598 bp, 8 predicted proteins | sample CB6_Bottom_1051__FD_203503 | JGI IMG/M metagenome (GOLD analysis project Ga0310122, IMG submission 203503) | Marine microbial communities from Western Arctic Ocean, Canada - CB6_Bottom_1051 | ecosystem: Environmental > Aquatic > Marine > Oceanic | place: Canada: Western Arctic Ocean | collected...
CTCCTGACTCCTGACTCCTAGGGGTCCTCTTCCAGATCGTGCTGTTCACCGACGCCGCGTTCCTCCTTCGCTTTCTCCCGCTGCTGCTCGCGTTCTTCTTTCTGGCCGTGGCGGTGACGCCACCGAGCTGGCGGGAGAGCACCAGACGTTTCAGCCTGCCCAACACCGTGTTGCTGGCCGGCAGCATCGCATTTCTCATCAGCGGCGCTGGGGACTTTCTTCGGGTGATCGCGGCATCGGTCGTCTGCAACTACTCGGTGGCGCTGGCGATCGGCTGGGCACGGCGCGCCGGCGCCGCATCGGCTCGTGCAGGCCTGCTGCCCGAGGCGCTGTTGACCCTGGCCGTGACCGGCAACGTGGTGCTGCTGGGTGTCTACAAGTACGCCCTGCCGATTACCGGCGGTTTGTCCGATCGATCATTTGTCGTGCCGCAGCTACTGGCGCCGTTTGGTCTGACCTTCATCGCCTGCCACGGCATCTCCTACGTGGTCGACGTCTTCCGCGGGACGACCGCGCCCCAGGCCAGTCCCGTTCGCGCATCCCTCTATCTCGTGTTCTTCCCGCTGCTCTGTGCCGGTCCGATGGTGCGATACAGCGACATGGGCCCACAACTGGCCCAGCGCCGGGTGACGATGGCCGGGTTCGCCTATGGCGTTCGGCGCTGGCTCGTCGGCCTCGCGAAGGTGGTGTTGCTTGCGGACACGCTAGGGGTGCCGGCCGACGCCGTCTTCGCGATACCGGCGGGCGAGCTCGGTATGCCCCAGGCCTGGCTTGGGGCAGTCTGCTTCGGCCTGCAGATCTACTTCGGACTCTCAGGGTATGCCGACATGGCGATCGGCTTCGGGCGGATGTTCGGGTTCCGGCTGCCGGAGAACTTCCGGTGGCCTTACGCGGCGAATACGCTCACCGAGTTCTGGCGGCGCTGGAACATCTCGTTGATGGACTGGTGCCGCGATTACCCGAGGCTCTCGCTCGCGGACAGCACCAGCCGTGTGTCGCGCGCCCACCAGGCGCAAGCGATCGTCGCACTGTTTCTGTGTGTCGGGCTGTGGCACGGCCCGGGCCTCAACGTGGTCGTGTGGGGAATGTTGCACGGGATCGTGGTGGCGCTCGAGCAGCGTGGTCTGAGCGCCCGGGTCCGACGGCTCCCTGCGGTGCTGGCGCACGCGTATCTTGTGTTTGTCGTACTCGGCCTCTGGGTGGTTTTTCGCGCCGAGTCGCTGCAGGCCGCCGGCGTCATGTTACAGGCCATGACCGGGTTCATTGCAACGGCCGAGCCCTCGTCGCTGGTGCTGACCCCACGCCACTGGATGGCTCTGGTGATCGCCGCGCTGGCGGTGATGCCGATCTGGCCAGGGTTCAGCCGATGGATCGTGGCGATTGACGCCCTGACAACGTCCGCCCTGATCCTGGTCTCGACAAGCTGTATCTACGTGTGGCGCCGTCTGGCTAACACCGTGCTGTTTTTGATTGGCCGACGGTGAGCGCGGTTCACGCTTCTCCTGCCTCCTGCCGGCCTCCTGTCTCCTTGGGCACCCGCCTCTTGATCGGCCAGCGGGCCGGTTCGTGGTGCTGGAGATACTCGCGTTTGGAGATGGACCCGATGAGCATGGACTTCGTCACCCACCAGTTCTTTGGACGTAGCCCGAAGATGACGTGCGCGGCGGTCAGGCCGGCCAGTGAGAGACCGGCCATGCCGTGGATGACATACACCCAGCCCCAGGTGCTCTCCGCCAGGATGTAGGGGTTGGTTGTGATGAACGGTGTGCCCATCCGCCACAGCATCGTGAGACCAGTCACGCTGACGGTGCACCCGACAAAGGTCAGCACGAGGTGATACAACCGGTTGCCGATTGGATACTTGGCCGAATGCGGCCCCGGTACCTCCTGACCGCGTTCTCGCAGGATCTCGGCCTTGAACTCCGGGATGTCCTTTGGACCCACCCAGATCGACCAGAAATCTAGAAAGAACGTCGTGTGAAAGATGTGGAAAACGATGGCGCCGGACAGAACCAGCCCGGCCGGGTAGTGGATGTCCACCCAGTTGAACTGCCAGCCCATGATCGGGAAGAACGCCGTGCCCAGCAGGGTGACGACCGCCCCTGCCACCACCCAGTGGAACAGTCGCGCCATGAAGGTGTGTCGCTTGACGCGTTGGGGCAGATCAGTGTGCTTCGCTTCGAGCGCGTCGGTCTCTTCCTTCGCCCGCACCCGGTGCGCTGACAGGATGATGTAGCTGGCATGGGCCACGAGGAACGTGACGAAGACGAAGACCGAGACCCAGAGGATGTTCCACGCGACGTGGGTGAGCACGCTGCGTCCCCACGGGTCGATCGCAGTTTCGACCATGTTTAGACGGGGCTTCACCCCGAACCCTCGCGGCCGCTTGTGGGGCCCCATCGCCCCACGCCGCTGCCGCGGGCCGCGCATTGTCGCGCGGCCGAGCGGCCACATGATACAGCCCTGGCCGCCTTCACTTCGCGCCGGCGCCCTGCTCAAACGCCGTCGTTCCGCTATCGGATGTAGCCCAGACTGCGCAAACGCCGAAGCTCTTCGGGGCTCAGTCCCTCCGCGGCGTCCTCGTCGGTCGGCAGCTTGCGTGCCTCGGCGTAGCGTAGTCGGCCGGCCAGCGCCTCGGTGAGTCGCTCGACGATATCGGGGTGGCTGGCCGCGACCTCCTTGTGATTCAGCGGGTCGTCGGTATGGTTGTAGAGTTCGAATTCCGGCATCCCCTCCGGCGGGTCGACGTTCTGAACCAGCTTCCAGCCGTTCGAGACCACCGAGTACTGGTCGACGTCGTAGTCGGCGCGGTCGCGTTTGCTGGCAATGCGCTTTCGTTCGCTGAACGCCGGTCGCTCGACCCACCCGAATGCGGTCGGGTCGTCCGAACTCACGACCAGCGGTAGCAGGCTCTGCCCCTGCACAGTCTCCGGCACCGGGATGCCACTCAGTTCGAGCAGGGTCGGCATCAGACTCAGCGATTCCACCGTCGCATCGACGACCATGCCTGCCGGGAGTACCCCGGGCCAATGCAGCAGCAGCGGCACGTTGATCGCCTCGCCATACACCGTGTTGCCATGCCAGCCCCAGCCGTGGTCGAGGAACTCCTCGCCATGGTCGCTGACGAACGCCAGCAGCGTGTCGCCGGCGACGCCACGTTGCGCGAGCCCTTCCATCAGCCGAGCGATCTCAGCGTCCATCCCTCTGATGGAGCCGTCATACCAGTCCAGCTGGTGTGCCGCGTAGACCTCCGGGTCGACACCGGCCGCTTCGAGTTCTTCGCGATTGGGGAACCGCTCTGGCCCGAACCGGTTGCCGTCACCGACCCTTCGGTCGTCGCCCAGTGACTCGCCAACCTGCTCGAGCCGCGCTTCGTGCTCCTCTTTGCCGGTCGGCGAGGCCCACAGCAGGTCATAGGGCGGATAGGGCTCGAACGGATCATGCGGGTCGAATACATGGATGAACGCGAAGAACGGCACGTCGTGGTGGTCATCGAGCCAGGTCAGAAATCGGTCGACGTAGGTGCGCGCTGTCTTGGCGCCGCTGTGCCCGAGGTCGTCGTTGTCGATCGAGGCGCGCTCGTGTAGCACCTCGACACCCTGATGCACATTGCTGAGCTTGCCTGTGAATGAGACCGACGAGGTCGCGAACGTGGCATAGCCAGCGGCACGGAACGCCTCGGCCATTGTCGTGGCACTCGATGACAACCGGTCGGCCATGCCGACGATGCCGTGTGACGCCGGATACACCGAACTCAGCAGGGACGGTACCGCGACCTTGGTCCAGGTGGCGGGCGAGACGGCGTCGGCGAACCGCACACCCTCGGCGGCCAACGCTGTCAAGGTGGGAGCCGTTTTCCGGCTGTGTCCCCAGGCATCGAGGTGGTCACGTCGAAGGGTGTCGCCGAGGAACACGATGACCCCCTGCGGGGTGCTCGCGCCCCCGTCGGCAAGCGCCGCACGCGCGTCAGTGTCCGCGTTATCGGCCGGCGGTACGCGTGCCCCGCTGTTGCGTACGACCGGTGTGCCCCAGAAGCCGACGAGCCCGTCTTCGTCGCCCTCGAGCGAGAGCGCGAGCGTCACCTGCTGACCGGCGTAGTCGGCGAGATCGATCCGCTGTGTCTCCCATCGGCGCGGCAGCGTCACTGTGCGCCGCCAGAGCGGGGCGTCACCCGACCCGGTGTCGATCGCCACGTTGAACGTCACCGGATGGTCCTCGACGGTACCGACTGCCAGCTCCAGCCAGGGCTGGGCCGGCAACGTGAGGTTGAGCGTTACCCGCTCGGGAGCGCGGCTCACGATCGTCTCACGGTAGATCTCGCCGAGCCCCTGCCAGCCGGGGCCCGAGGCGATCGACCGCAGGTGCTCCCGCCGCATGATCAGCCGCACCGATTCGATCGCGAACGTGGCGTCGGCGGCGTCGGTCGGCTGCACGAGAATGTTCCGGAGGCCGCCCACGGAGAACGACCGGCCCGGGTTTTCCAGCCGGTACGTGTGAAATTCGTCGCCCGGCTCCAGCTCGGTGTGCAGCGGCGGCTCGGGCGCGTTCCGGAGGTTCCGGAGGACCCGTTCCTCGTCGAGTTGCCGTCCCCCGTTGAAGGTGACGCCGACCTCGGTGCCGGCCGAGACCTGCATGGTGATCTCGACCGCGTGTAGCAGGTCGTTGTCGTCTAGCAGGTCCTCGGGCCGCACCGCGTGCAGCACCGGCAGCTCGCCGGTGCTGCCGACGAGCCGCCCGTCGACCACCTCGAACCCTTCGATGTCGTTCAGGGCCGCCCAGCCGAACGTTGGGGCCAGGTCCGGCGGCTCCTCCTGTTCGTCGTCCTCGCCCTCGTCGTCGTCCTCGCCCTCGTCGTCGTCCTCTTCCGGTGGCTCCGGGAGAGCGATCGTGCCCTCGCCGTCGAACCGCCACTCGGTCGGGTCCCCCGGGTCGATGGCGACGGTCCCGTCGACAGTGGCCGTCTCGAACAGGTCGACGAGCCGGAGCGCAATCGGCTCGGGAGGCCCGCCGCAGGACGAGAGCACGACCGCCGTTGCCACGACGAGCGAACAGACCAGATGACGCATGGTGTAAGCCCTTTTTACAGGTTCTGAACCCCGGCATGATACACCCGGAGCCTCACTGCCGGCGTCCCTCGTGGCTGCGTCACCGGCCGCCAAGTCTACCAAGCGTTGAACACCGGTGGTTCGTGTGGTTTCCGGACGCCTCGCTCGGAAACCCACAGGGCTCTGCCGGCCGACAAAGTGGTCCCACGTTGTCCGCGGCGACCAGACCGATTGTCTGAGGTTGCCGGTCACCAGCGTGCGGGCGGGCGGACCTCGTCCTGTAGCCCCTCAGGGCCGCTGGCCCGTCTCGACCGGCACGTCGCGCAGCCGTTCCTGGACCGTTCCCGGGAGACCGAGCCGGGTGTCGGCGCCCAGTTGCTCGAGCAGCTCGGCGGTCTCGGGCCAGCTCTGGAACTGGAACGACTGCTTGGCGCCCTCGGCCATCCGGTAGGCGGTGCGGCCCCGGAAGTCCCGAGCGTTGATGTCGGCACCGTTGGTGACGAGATACTCGATCACCTCGTTCAGTCCGCGGAAGGCGGCGCCGTGCAGCGCGGTAAAGTCCGCCTCGTTCACGGCGTTGACGTCGGCGCCTGCCTCGACGAGGAACCGCACCGCCGCTTCCGCGCTGGGCGACCGTACGCCGCGCGGCTGCCGCGGCGTGTAGGTGGCCCGGCCGAGTCCCGTCGCGGCCATCAGCGGCGTCGTGCCGTCGTCGGTGGTCAGATGCAGGTCGGCGCCACCGTCCAGTAGTGCTTGGAGAATCTCGGTGCTGGTGCCGGTGAAGCTCGGAAAGACGCTATAGACCAGGCTCGGACTGCCGTTCAGATCGAAGGCAGCGACCCAGAGCGGTGTCGCGCCACGCAGATCACCGGTGCCGGGCGCGAACGTGTCAAACGCCCCCTTCTTCGGGTAGCCGATGTAGTACATCAACATCGCGGAGCTGGTGATCCTGGCGTTCGGGTCCGCGCCTGCCACCAGGAGCGCCTCCACAAGAGGGAGTCGCACGCTGGCACTCAGTCGGCCACCGGCCCGTCCATGGCGCCGGAACCATTCGGCCTGCCAGGTGCTGACACCGGCGGCCGCCGCGTGCAGCGCGCTGACACCGCCCATCCGGCCGTTCGGGTCTGCGCCCTGGCCGAGGAGGAACTGCGCGAACTGCTGCTGGCCGCTCACGATCGCGAACGGCAACACATGCGTGCCGTCGTCGCCGGTCGTGTTCACATCGACACCGGCCGCGATCAGCGCGTCGGCCATCTCGATGTCGCCGTTGCGGGCCGCAAACATGAGCGGGGTAAAACCCGGTGTCGTCGCCCGGGTGGGATCGGCGCCCCGATCGAGCAGCAACCGCGCGATGTCGCGGTGCGGCGCGGCCAGCGCCCACATCAACGCCGTGCTCCCGGTCTCAGCGGTGACGGCGTTCACGTCGGCACCGTGGTCGAGGATGGTCCGCACGATTGGCAGGGTGCCGGTGCGCGCGGCGGTCATGAGTGGGGTCAGCCCGCTCGTCTGGGCGGCATTGGCATCGGCGCCCGCTGCAAGCAAACGCGCGACCATCGGGACTCCGGCGTTCTCGGCCGCGCGCGCCAGCGGCGTTACACCATGATCGTCTGCGGCGTTCACGTCGGCGCCCGCCTGCAACAGGAGGTTGACCATGTCGAGGTCATCCCAGTGCGCCGCCCACAGCAACGCCGTCGCACCGTCGGCCCGCCGCGTGTTTACGTCGACGCCGTTGGCAAGCAACGTCTGTATGACAGGCGTGTCCTGGTCGGCAGCGGCCGTGACCAGACGGGCGTCCTGCCCGGCGGCGGCGGCGGCGGCCACCGTCAGGGCGAAGACGGCGGGAGTGGCCATCCAGGGTCTTGTGACTCGCATCGCAGTTCCTTGACTCCTGGCCGGCTGAAACCTCTTAAGGTCCTCAGGGCCACTATACGCAGGGCGCCGGCGTACTGTCCACACGCCGATGTCGTCCCTGTGGACGCTTGGAGTCGACGTGGCCGCAGTCTATACTGGCTGCAATCTGGGCGCGCACATGCGCGCCCAGCGCCCCGTGGCCGCGGCGTGGGGCGATGGGCCCCGCGAGGGGCCGAGTGGGGTTCGTGGCGTAGCTACGTCTAGGCAGTAGACGTCATCCCGCAGACGGTCGGCCGGGCCGTGCGGACAGAGCGGGGAGCAGACGATGCAGCGAGCAGTGACCACGGTCGTCGTCGTCTCTTGCGTCGGAGCCCTGTCGCTGCTGACGGTGGGGACGAGTGCGGCCGCCGCTGCCGATACTCCGACGTTCACGAAGGACGTCGCGCCGATCCTCTACGAACATTGTGTCGTCTGTCACCGGCCGGGCGAGGTGGCGCCGATGACGCTGATTCGCTACGAGGACGTGCGTCCCTGGAGCCGGGCGATCAAGGCGAAGGTCGAATCGGGAGAGATGCCCCCGTGGCATGCCGACCCGCGGTTTGGCGAGTTCCGGAACGCCAGGGGGCTGACGGGCGATCAGGTCGCGACGATTGTTGCGTGGTCGGATGGCGGCGCACCACAAGGAACGGCAGCGGACCTGCCGGTAGTGCCGGTCTTCTCGGATGGCTGGGCAGCCGGGGAGCCGACCTACATCATCGAGATGCCGGTCGAGTTCGAGCTGCCGACCCAGGGTGAGATCGATTATCACAACTTCTACACACCGGTACCGTTCCCCGAGGATATCTTCCTTACGGGGATAGAGATGCGGCCAGGGAATCGCGCCGCTGTGCACCACGCGGGCGCCTACAACGTCGAGTTGCCAGCGGATACGCATCTGAAGGACGGCCTGCTCTACTGGGATGCAGACGACCAGCTCGTCGAGCTCAGCACAGTCAGACGGACGAGCCGTGAGGCGCTGGCCGGTGCGACGCCGGGATCAGAGAAACTGATCTCCTACGTACCCGGACGCGGCTACGAAGAATACGGACGCGGCGCTGCCAAACGGCTGGCGGCCGGCAAGATGATCCACTTTCACATGCACTACCAGCCGACAGGACGTCCGGAGACCGACCGGACCCAGCTTGGGCTTTACGAGTACGAGGGGCAACCGACGCACGAGGTGGTCAATTCTCTCGGTGCGGTCGGATCATCGACGTATATCGCCGCCGGGTCTGAGCTGCAGAGTCTGACCCTCCCGGTGATTCCACCAATGGTCGAGGACTGGGAGCTGATCGGCATCACGGCCATCCCGAGTGCCATCACGATCTACGGGCTGACACCCCACTTGCACCTCCGTGGAAAGAGCATGGCCTACAGCGTCACCTATCCCGACGGTCGTCAGGAGACGCTGTTGAGCGTGCCGAACTACGACTTCAACTGGCAGCACTACTACGATTTCGCCGAGCCGAAGCGGATACCGGCCGGCAGCACCATCACAGTCAGGACCGTGTTCGACAACTCGCTCAGGAATCGCTACAACCCGGCACCCCACAAAGAGGTGTATTGGGGCGAGCAGAGCTGGGATGAGATGTATGCGCCGCAGATCCGGGTCACGGTCGACGACCTCGATCTGTCGACATCGAAGGGCAAGACCCAGTAGTCACCTAGGCACTACACGAGCACCGACCCGCATGGCGTCCGCGTAGTCACTGGCATAGCCCGCGGGATACTGACCGCTGGTGAACAGCGCGAGCCGGCTCAGCCGCGACGGCCTCATCTGACGGGCCACGGATACCGACTCGTGACCGTGCTGAACATCGTGGATATCTGGAGGAGTGTAGCGAATGCGACGTGACGCAGCAATGATGATGATGGCGGTGCTTGGCCCGCCGCTGACGGTGGTGTCGGGGGCATCGGCGGAGCCGGTGACAGTGCTCTACGACGACCAAGTCATCGAGATCGAGCGGACGCTGGCTGATCCGAACGACCTGTGGGTCGTCCCCGAGGACCTGTCCCGTGTGAACCGCTTCGAGCTGAAGCCCGAGGGTGCCTGCCTCGACGAGCTGTGTGTGCCGGTGCTGCAAGATCGGGACAGCGAGATGTTTGTGACGCGGGCGGGGCAGCCGTGGTTCAACGTGACCGAGTTGGCGCGGAAGCTCGAGCAGGCCTATGTGGCGGACCACGACCGCCACGTGTGGAGCTTCGGCGAGATTCCGGTGACTCGCACGAGTTTTCTGCGGTCAGCCATGGCGCCCGATTTCGAGCTCCCGAACCGGGAGGGCGAACTGGTCCGACTGTCGGACTTTCGGGGAAAGAAGGTGCTCATCATCACCTGGGCATCGTGGTGAGGGTGCCGCTTCGACCTGCCCGGGTGGCAGGCAGTCTACGAGGAACTGCAGGACCAGAACTTCGAGATCATCACCGTCGCGCAGGACATGTTGGGAGAAGCGGTGACCGCCGAGTGGCACGATCAGGCCACGCTGACCTACACGACCCTCATTGACACGACGCACCGTGTCACTTCCCTCTTCAACTTGTTCAACGTTCCGACCGGCATTCTGGTGGACGAAGAGGGGCGCGTGCGGCGTATCGACGATGGCGCCTATTCGGGGATGAATCCGACAGGGAGTGCCACAATCGGCTCCCACGACTACTCGCCGATCGTGCGCGAGTGGGTGGCCCGCGGCGACGGTAGCGCCAACCTCTGGTCGCGGGACGAGATGGTCGAGCGGATCCGTCGGCGGACGCCGGACCAGGCGCTGGCGTCGCCCACGTTCAAGCTCGGTGTCCACTTCTATCAGCAGGGTGACGAGACGCTGGCGCGGACATACTGGGAACGGGCGCAGGCGCTGTCCCCCGAGAGCTGGAACTTCCACCGCCAGGATTGGAATCTGACCGAGGGGCTGGCCGGACCGCGCCTTCGCGAGAAGATGGGTGCGCTCGGCAGGCCGTTCTACGAGCCGCTCGATCTGCCGGCGACACCGGCCCCGCCGGGTCGGTAGAGAGCGCCCGTCGTTCCTCCCGTTCGTGAGGCACTACGATGAACAGACTGGTGGGTGCGGTTGCATGCGGGCTGATTGTGTCGGGCGGCACGGTGCTGGCAGAGGACTGGCCTCACTGGCGGGGACCGGACGGTCGGCGGATTTCGACCGAGCGCGGCTTGCCAACCGTGTGGAGCCGCGACACCGGCGTGGCGTGGCGCACGCCGCTTCGCGGGCTCGGCGTGTCGTCGCCGATCGTCGCGGGTGACCTGGTCTTCCTGACGTCACAGCTCGGTCGGGGGCCACTCCGGGCCGGGGGGCATCCGGCGCTCGTCCGCGGCGGTCCCGACCCAGCCGGAGAACGCCCCCTCGGCGGTCAGCGGGTAGACGGTGCCGGTGAAGGGGTTGTGTTCTTCGTCAGCGCGTTCAACCGCGCCGACGGCGCCCTCGCCTGGGAGTATGAGGTCCAGGCCGAGGGCGATCTGCCGGAGGCGCACCAGAAGCACAACATGGCGAGCCCGAGCGCCACCTCGGACGGCGAGCGGGTGTTCGCCTGGTTTGCCACGGGTCAACTGGTCGCGCTCGACATGCGTGGCGGACTGGTGTGGGAGCGGCATCTGGCCCGCGACTACGGACCGTTCGAGATCGTGTGGGGACACTCCAGCTCGCCGACGATCTACGAGGACCTGCTGATTCTGCAGTGCGACCACGAGCCCGGTTCGTATCTGCTCGCGCTCGACCGACGTACGGGTGACGAGCGCTGGAGGGTCGACCGGGGCGCCGGTCTTCGCTCGTTCAGTACGCCGACCGTGGTCCCCGGGCCTGACGGCGACGAGCTGATCGTCAACGCCAGCGAGCGCCTCGACGCGTACGACCCGTCGACCGGCGAGTGGCTCTGGTCCGCCGGCGGGCCCAACCAGTATCCGGTGCCGGCGGCGACCCACGACGAACAGGGCACGCTCTACACCAGCCGTGGCCATCGAGCCGGCCCGTATATGGCGATTCGGCTCGGCGGACGCGGCGACGTCGGCGAGACGCACGTCGCGTGGCGGGTGCCGACCGGGGCGCCCTACATCTCGTCGATCCTCTACTACGACGGGTTGATCTACATGGCCAACGGCAACGGCATCGTGACCGCCGTCGATGCCGAGACCGGGCGTCGCGTGTGGCAGGACCGGCTGGGCGGTATCTACTCGGCCTCGCCTCTCGCGGGCGACGGGAAAGTCTATCTCTTCAGCGAAACCGGTGAGACGCTCGTTCTCGAGGCGGGCCGCGAGCTGAGGGTGCTCGCCGAGAACGACCTCGGCGAGCGGATGGTGTCGTCGCCCGCGGTCTCCGATGGCCGGATCTTTATCAGGACCGACGAATCGCTGATTGCTGTGGGGCCGTAGCCGGAGGTTGGCGGTGCCCGTGGCCTGTCGCTCGTCCCACGTAGCGGGGCCAACGGTCTGGGTGGAGTCTCGCTAGCGGGTTACCGTGACCGTGACGTCGTCGTAGGCGACCAGGCCGCCGTCGTGCGCCAGTGCCCGGACGGGGCGGCCGCGCAGCAACCGGTCTCGGAATGAGGTGGCAACCCCAGAGGCGCTCCATGCGTGATTTCAGCTCGCTCGCGTGCATTGCCGTCATCCTCACCGGGGCCTGCGGTCGGCCAGACGTGTCGTCCGACCCCTCGCCGCGACGTTCCGGGTCCGTCCAGGTCTTCACGGGGGGGCGTGTCATCGTCGGCGACGGCCGTGTCATCGACGGCGCGGCGTTCGTCGTGCGCGACGATTTGATCATTGCGGTCGGTCCGGCGGGAGAGGTCGAGGTGCCGGCCGGGGCCGCGGTCATCGATCTGACGGGGCACACCGTGATGCCCGCGCTGGTGAACACCCACGCACATCTCGGGTGGGAGCGATACTCGAGCTGGGGTGCCGAGAACTTCACGCGCGAGAACCTTGTCGATCACCTGAACCGGCATGCGTACTACGGTGTCGGCACCATCATTTCCACGGGGAGCGACAGGGAAGAGATCGCGCTGCAGGTCCAACACGAGCAGCGGTTGGGAGACATCGGTGGCGCCCGATATCTCGTGTCTCCGGGTGTCGGTACACCGGGCGGCGGACCCAACCCACGGTTTACTGACGATGCGGGGTGGTGGGGCCTGCATGCCGTCACCAGCGCCGCGGAAGCCCGAGACGTCGTTCGGGCGGAGGCGGCCCGAGGGGTGCGGATTCTCAAGATCTGGGTGGACGCCCGCGACGAGCAACGCGGAGCCCAGGTCAAGCTGCAGCCGGAGATCTACACCGCGGTGCTCGACGAGGCGCAGGCGCAGGACATCCGGGTCATCGCGCATGCCACCACACTTGAGGACCACAAACGGCTCGTCGAGGCGGGCGTCCGACGGTTCATCCACATGCCGTACGACCGGGATGTGGACGACGAGTATCTGGCGCTGGTGGACGCGCGCAACGTGTTCGTCGTGCCGACGCTGGGTATGGTCACGCGCCGAGAGCCCTATCGGCGGCCGGTATTCGAGGATCCGTTCTTCCAGGAGCAGGTGTCTCACGCGGTCGTGTCGCGACTGCGGGAAGAGGCCGTGGGCGGCCCCGGCGGGGAGAGGCCCCGCACTGCCGCCGCCGTGGAACGGGCCCGTGTCATCGCGGACAACTTCGCGAAGTTGGCGGACCACGTCATCCTGGG
>Ga0310122_10002141_pt1 | contig 12598 bp, 10 predicted proteins | sample CB6_Bottom_1051__FD_203503 | JGI IMG/M metagenome (GOLD analysis project Ga0310122, IMG submission 203503) | Marine microbial communities from Western Arctic Ocean, Canada - CB6_Bottom_1051 | ecosystem: Environmental > Aquatic > Marine > Oceanic | place: Canada: Western Arctic Ocean | collected...
GAACGGAGGCGGGGAGCCCGGCGGGCTTCGGCGCACCCGTCGACGCCTTGGCGAGGGCGTGGAGAGATAGAGAGCGATATCGTGCCAGAACCGCTCAAGACGTTACCGATGATACAGCCGGGGGCCTCGAACGGCTCGCCGCCGATATTCGACAAGGTGGCGATCGTGGGGCTGGGCCTCATCGGTGGCTCGATCGCACTCGCCGCCAGAGAGCACTGGCCCACATCGCTCGTTATCGGCGTCGATCGCAAAGAGGTGCTGGAGAAAGCGATGTTGCTACACGCCATCGACGTGGCTGCCGATGATCCGGTGGTGATGGCAGAGGCGGATCTTGTCATCCTCGCCGCACCAGTGGAGCAGAACATTGCGCGGCTGGCCGAACTCGACCAGTACGTCACGACACCGGCGGTCGTCACCGACGTCGGGAGCACCAAGCGCACCACCGTTGAGGCTGCGCGACGGCTGCCTCCGCGTTTCACCTTTGTCGGGGGCCACCCGCTGGGGGGGGCGCCCCGGGGCGGGATTGAGTATGCGCGACCTGATCTATTTGTGGACCGCCCCTGGCTCTTCACACCGGATGACGACGGCGACGCGGTGGTGCTGGAGCGACTATGTCGTTTCGTGCGCGAGCTGGGGGCCGAGCCTCAGGTCCTCGACCCCGCGGAGCACGACCGGTTACTCGCCTTCGTCAGCCATCTCCCACAGCTGACCGCGAGCGCGCTGATGCACGTCGTTGGTACCACGGCCCAGGAGCGCGGGCTCGCGTTGACCGGCCGGGGACTGTTTGACGCGACCCGACTCGCCTCAAGTCCGGCGGGCATCTGGCGGGATATTTGCCGGTCAAACGCCGACGCGATTGGCGACGCGCTCGACCACCTGATTCGCGAGCTCCAGGCCCTACGGCGGGGATTGACATCGACGACCGAGATCGACCGAGTCTTCGACTCCGCAGGCGCCTGGCGCGCCCGGCTCGCGGCACTCCGGTCACCCAAACGTCCCACCTAAGGGCTAGCAGTCGGAGCGGTCCGCGAGAGCGTACGCTTACTCGCCCGGTAACCCGCCTTGGATGACGACACTGGTGCGGATGAACGCGACCACATCGTCACGCCGCTTGAGGCTCAGGCGCACCTGGTAGCGTCCGCCCCGGTCGAAGGAATGCCGGCGGGAGAAGCGGCGGCGAATCTCACTGACTCCCGGTTCATAGGGCTCGCAGTCGAGAATGCTCTCCGACACCGTGTCGTCGCCCCAGTCCCACTCCGCGCTGAGACAGTAGAACTCTTCGGAGTCATCCGGACCACCGCGCAAGCGCGCGCTGAATGCGATCTCCGCCGGCGCGAAGGCGACCTGTGGACGGGCGCGCAGGGTCAATTCTGGCTTGTCATCGTCCTGGGCACCGGTGTGCTCGCTCCCCACCAGGACCGTCAGCAGCAGCACTGCGGCCAGGAGCACACCCTGGTGCCTCGAGCGGTCGCGTCCACGCATGGCTCGATTGTAGCGCGGTCCACGACGTGTGACCAGCCGCGTGCGATCTCACACGCTATAATCCGCCCGATGCACATACACGCAGAATCTCCCCGTATCCACTGCATGTTTGGCGACCTCGGGGAGGTGCGGTCGGATCTGCTGTGCGCGCCTGTCTTCGAGGACGAGGCGCCTGAGACGCTCCGGAGTCTTGACGCCGGGCTTGGTGGTTCGGTCAGTCGAGCACGAGCCTCGGGCGAATTCAGGGGCAAGCTACACGAGCTGTTCTGGGCCGACATCACCGACACCACCTGGCAGACCCGTCGGGCCCTCTTGGTCGGTGCGGGGATCCGCGAGCGATACGACACGACCCGTGCTCGCACCGTGGCCGGGACCGCCGGCATGGCGGCGGTCGACCGGCGTGCGCGGGGGCTCGCCTTTATCTGTCAGGGGCCAGGCGACACACCGTCGATGGCGCAGGCTACGGTCGAAGGCATTCTCCTGGGAGCCTTTCGGGATACACGGTTCAAGAGCGAGAACGGGGAGGCGCCGCCGTTGAGTTCCGTCGTGTTGCGCTTCGACCGAGACGTCGACGCGGCGACACGCGCGGCGGTCGAGCGAGGCGCGCTCCTCGGCGACTGTTCAAATTTCGCCCGGGAGCTCTCCGACGAACCCAGCAATCTGTTGACGCCGCGTGTGTTCGCCGCGCGCGCGCGCGAACTGGTCAGCGGCCCGCTCACCACGGTCGAGCTGCTCGATGAGGATGCGATCGCCCGCGAGGGGATGGGGCTGCTGCAAGGCGTCGCGCAGGGGAGTGTGGAACCACCCCGGGTCATCGTGATGCGCTATGAACCGGAGGACGCGGTGCCCGGTCCGGTCCTCGGACTGGTGGGAAAGGGCGTGACCTTCGATAGCGGGGGAATATCGATCAAGCCGGCTGCCGGCATGGAGCGTATGAAGCGTGACATGGCCGGCGGCGCGGCTGTCGTGTGTGCCATGCGGGCCATCGGGCGGTTGGCGCCGCCGGTCCGTGTCCTCGGCATCGTGCCCACAGCGGAAAACATGCCGGGCGGACGCGCCATCCGCCCGGGTGACGTGCTCACGGCGGCGAACGGCAAGCGTGTCGAGGTCATCAACACCGACGCGGAAGGCCGGCTGATCCTGGGCGACGCACTCACGCTGGCCCAGCGACTGGGTGCGACGCACCTGGTCGACATCGCCACATTGACGGGTGCCTGCGTCGTCGCGTTGGGACATCACGCGTCCGCTGTGCTCGGTGCCCCAGACACCTGGGTCGAGTCGATTCGCCGAGTCGCCGCGCAGGCGGGCGAGCGTCTCTGGCAACTGCCGCTGTTCGAGGAGTACGCAGAGCAGCTGCGGAGTGAGACTGCCGACCTCGCGAACACCGGCGGGCGGCCGGGCGGAGCGATCACCGCCGGGATGTTCCTGCAAGCGTTCACCGGCGGACTCCCATGGGCCCATCTGGATATCGCCGGCACCGCCTGGTGTGACACGGCCACGCCGTTCCACACGAAAGGGGCGACCGGCGTGGGAGTGCGGACACTCGCCGCCCTCCCGTTCGAGGAGTGGTCCCGACAATGAGTCGGAGCGAGGGCGAGCTCGGCACTCGTGTGTAGTAGGATACTGAGATGCTACAGCAGCCGATCACGCCGCTGTTCATCGACCTGACGGAACCGATCACCGAGGAGATCTCCGTGGTCGACGTGCTGGGGAGGGCGCTCGGTCTTGCCGGTTGGCTGATCCTTGGCGCGGTGGTGCTCTCGGTGATCTTCGCCGGAGCCTTGATCGCACTGCGGCGAAGCAGCCCGTCAGGTGGGCTGAACGCGGGCGAGACCAGCGGCACCCGCCTGGACCTGCATCTACCGTCCCACTGAATCCTGGTCGCGCGACGGCTGCACCGCTGCTAGTTGTTCCCGGCCACGAAGCTCGTCTGTGGCTTGAGGGCCTGCTGGTATTCGAGAATCGACTGCAGCAGCGCGTCCGCGATCTGGTTGCGGTACGCATCGGTCGCAAGAAACGCCGCATCTTCCTGATTCGTCAGGAAGGAAATCTCCGCGAGCACGCTGGGCATGTTCGCGCCGATCAGTACGACAAATGGCGCCTGCTTGACACCGAGGTCTTGGGCATCGGGATGGAGCTCTCGGACGGCGCGAACCAGGTGTCGCTGCACCATATGCGCCAGGTCGCGGGACTCGTCCATCTTGTTGTGCTGTGTGATCGACTGGACCAGCTTCGGCAGATCGTGCATACCGTCTCGAGACGTGGCGTTCTCCCGGGCCGCCACCATCTGCGTGTCCGCGTTGGTCGCGAGGTCGAGGTAGTAGGTCTCGATGCCACGAGCAGTCCGGTCCGTGGCGGCGTTGGCGTGGATAGAGAGGAACAGGTCGGCACCCACGCGGTTGGCGAGTTCGGTACGTGCTCGAAGCGGCATATAGGTGTCACGCCGCCGCGTGAGGATGGCCTCGATGCCGGTCTCGGCTTCGAGTCGTGCCGCGAGGCGGATGGCCACGTCGAGGACGAGCGCGGATTCAGTCAAGCCCCCGGTCTGGGCCCCGGGATCGTAGCCCCCATGCCCCGGGTCGATCACGATTCTGGAGACCCCGAGCCCGAGCTGACGGCCCAGTGAGAAGTCCCCGTCAGAGTTCGCGACAGCCCGCTCTGTGTTCTGACCCGACGTCGCGTCTCGGTCCGAGCGCACCACGTCCGGCTCCGGCGCACCAGGCCGGGCCGTCAACGTGGCGGGCTCGAGACGAGGGACCGTCGCGATTGCCACCGTCGTTTCGGGGAGAACGAAGGGAGTCGGTGTCACGGCGCCAAGCCGACCAAACCGTGTCTCGGAGACCCACGCGATCGCGTCATCGGTGCGCGACGGCGTCACCGGGACCTCATCGGCCGCCCCCTGTCGTGCGTCCGGCTCATGCGGTCGCGGTCCCCCGAACTCCGGATACAGGAGCCGGTGTACATCCGGCCAGACCCGCGCGTCGCGTCCGTCCTCCGATCCCTCGTGTCGGGCCTCCACCGACACTGGTATCCGCTCGTCCACCGGCGGCTCCGGCGCTGCGACCGGGTCCTGTCTGGCCTTGGCGGCCTGCGTCGTGATCGCGGGTGCTGTCTCGAGAGGATTCGTCGTGCCCGGATCGAGAGCCGGCGGGATCGGGTCGAGCCTCCGGACCGCCCATCCCTCGGACGGAGGCGGCAGGTCCTTGGCCTGCGCGCCGGGTAGCTCACGCTCCGCCACCTCGGGCGCCATCTCCGGTCCCACAGACGCCACCGCCCGCGTCGACGCGTCCTCTCCAGTCGAGACGGCTGATGCCCCTTCGAGCGCGACGGCCTCGGCCGTTCGGGACAGCTCGCCGGCTTCACCCACAGCGGGCGGCTGGGTCACGTGAGGGGCCGAGGGCGACGGTGCAGGGGTGTCATCCATTACCACCGGCGACGCAGCCCGGTCTGGCGTGGCCCGTCGGGCCTGCATGACGGCCGTCGGGATCGTATCGATGACGAGACGATACGGGTTGTAGAGCGAGTACACGCTGTACTCCTCGACATCCTCGATGTCGAGAACGACGCGCGTGGTCTGTCCGGGGTGACGGCCGAGACGAATCTCGCGGACCATGTCCCCATCATCGAACGCGAGCGTGGTATTTCGTAACGCCGGCGCCGCATCGGTGCCCCTGAAATCAAAGAACACCCTCGCCGGCGCGTCCAGCCGCTCCGTGTCGTAGCGCACCTCATCGTCGAGCTCGATCGTGACACGAACGACATCGTCGAGCAGCTCCCTGTGGATCGCCCGAAGCTGCACCGGCTCGTCACGGCCGGCGCTGATCTGCACCGGAGCGTCAAGGCGACGGAGCTCTGCGAGCCGGTCGGCTACACGTGAAACGAGCGAACTCGACGGGTATTCACGTTCGAGCAGCCGGAGAAACCGCTCCCCGGACGCCCGCTCGGCGGGCTGCCGATGCCGGTCGAACGCCAGGATCGCCAGCCCCGCCGCTTGCCACAGCGCGTTGTCGCTATACCCACTTCTCGGGTACTGGCGCACGACCTCGTTGTATGCACGGATCGCGTCCCGAAGGTGTGCGAGTGTCGGGGGTGTGTCGGCCGGTGCCCGGAGCGCCCGTTCATCACCTAGTGCCGCGGTGTAGAGATCCTTCGCGCTAGCGGCCAAGAGCGGTAGGGTGGCCCCCAGCGAGACCAAGAGGACCGAGAGAAGACCACAGGCCGTTCGCCCACGGAGCAACCACGTCGCAGTTCGTCGAGTCATAGGCTGAGCTTCCATACTGTATGGACACCGATTCAGCCGCTCTATCGACCGCAGAGATGTAAAGCTGTAGCGCGTTCTGTGAAAAACTGGGAAGGCTTCTGAGCAGGTCAACGCAGCTGCATGTCGATCTGCTCGAAGTAGTCCGCCGCCACGAGCACCTCCCGCACCTTACCGCCGCTGCCGACCGATACGAGACCATCGGCCTCCATCATGTCGACGAGCCGGGCCGCCCGGCTGAAGCCGATTCGCAATCTGCGCTGCAGATACGAGATGGAGGCCTGCCCGGCCGCGACCACCAGCCGGGCGGCTTCGTCATACAGGTCGTCCTTCTCGAACTTGACCGCCTCACCCTGCTTGTCTTCGGCGGTGATCGTGCCGTCATACGCCGGGCGTCCCTGCTTCCGAAGGAAGCCGCACACACGGGCCGTTTCCTGCTCGGAGATATAGGGCCCATGCACCCGGACGAGGCGCGACGAGGCAGGGGGCAGGTACAGCATGTCGCCTCGTCCGAGGAGCTGCTCGGCGCCGTTGCTGTCGAGAATCGTCCGGGAGTCGACTTTTGAGGACACTCGGAACGCGATCCTGGACGGCAGGTTGGCCTTGATCAGTCCGGTGATGACATCGACCGACGGCCGCTGGGTCGCGAGAATCAAGTGAATGCCGACGGCGCGAGCCATTTGCGCCAGGCGAGCAATCGATTCTTCGACCTCGTTCCGAGCAATCATCATCAGATCTGCCAGCTCGTCGATGGCAAGCACGATCGCGGGAAGCGGTCTCGGCGTCTCATCACTCCCGTCGCCCGACGGGGACGCCGCCTTCGCCGTCCGCTTCCTCGGCGAGCGCTCCTGCAGCTGTCGGCGGACATTGCGGTTGTATTGCTCAAGGTTCCGAACCCCCAGCGCCGCCAGCTGTTTGTAGCGCTCCTCCATTTCGTGCACCGCCCAGCGCAACGCATTGGCAGCCAGCTTCGGCTCCACGACCACCGGCGTCAGCAGATGCGGAATATCCTCATACATACCGAGCTCGAGCCGTTTGGGGTCAATCAGGATCAACCGGACCTCATCGGGGGTCGCCCGATACAGAATGCTGGTGAGCATGGCGTTCATCGCCACGCTCTTGCCGGTACCGGTGGCGCCCGCGATCAGCAGATGTGGCATCGTGGCCAGATCACTGGCTACGGGCTCGCCGTGGATCGTCCGGCCCAAGGCCAGCGTCAGTCTGGAGGCCGATCCGCGATAGGAGTCGGACTGGAGCATCTGACGCAAGGAGATCTGTTCTCGGACACGGTTCGGGATCTGGATGCCGACCGTGGACTTACCGGGCAACCGCTCGATGAGCACCGCTTCGGCTTGCATGGCCAGACACAGGTCATCGGACAGCCCGGTCACCCGGCCGTACTTCACGCCGGCGTCCGGCTTGAACTCGAACGTGGTCACCACCGGGCCCGGGTGAATCTGTACGACCGACCCGGCGACGGAAAATTCCCGGCACTTGTCCTCGAGCAGCCGCGCGTTGTCGATCAGCTCCCGCTCGTCGAATTTGTGCTGCGCGTGTGGCGCGTCCAGCAGGGATAGTGGTGGCAGGGTAAACGCGCCTTGCCGGCGCTCGGCAGGTGTCTTGGACACAGGCTCTGTGAGCGGCAACGAGAGGGCCTCGGGTCGCGTGGCCTTGATCGCCGGCCCCGAGGCGGCCCGTGGGGGCCGCGGGGCGCGGGGCCGCCTTCGTTGCTTGCGCGTGGGCGCCTTCGCGAGCACCTCGCTCCGAGCCGACGAGGCCCCGCTCTTGTCCAGATGCTTCCGGAGCACCCCTTGTCGTGCCTGCTCCCGGCGCCGGTTCGCCCACCAGCCGCGAAGAACACGGTTGGCGTGTGCGCCGGTCCTGGCAACGCTGGCCCCCGTCGCGCTGAACACACGCCCGAACGAGAGCTGTGTCATGAGGATCAGTGCCAAGAAGAGCAGCGTCAGGATAACGAGGATCGAGCCGGTTCGGTTGAGATACGCGGCCAGCAGGTCGGCAAGCCATCCGCCGAGATAGCCCCCAGCCCGGAAACTGCGCGCCCCCGGATCGGGCACGCCGACGGCCAGACTCAAGAAGGAGGCCGTGCATCCAATCGTCAGGGCCAAGCCCACGACCTTGGTATAGACCGCGTCGACCTGGCGACACCAAAAACAGTGCCATCCCAGGATCATCAGCCCGACCGGCAGGACAAACGCCGTGAAGCCCACCACCTGAAACGACAACTCGGCCAAGAACGCCCCGACCCGCCCGGCGAAGTTCATCGGCGGCGCGGGTCCACCAGTGTTGAAGAACCACACCGGGTCGGCGGGGTCATAGGTCGCCAGGGCAATCAGCCAGAACAACGCGGTGGCAAACAGCACCACGCCCAGAAACTCACTCGCCCGTCGTGACAACGTCGTTCCAGGCACGTACTCAGACCTCGATAATGACCGGGAGCACCAGCGGTCGCCGACCCACCCGTGTGCGAAACAAGCGCTGCGATTCAACCCGCACACGCTCGGTGAGCCCCCGTCCGTCGGTTCGTTCCTCCGGGCTGGCCTTGGTGATCAGATCTGCCAGCACCTGCGGCAACTGCGCGAGCAGCGTCTCGGTCTGTTCGTCCATGACGAGCCCGCGAGTCCTCACAGTCGGGGTGCCTTCCACGCGGCCCTCCAGACGGTTCATGGCGATGACCGGCACGACCACGCCACCGGTGGCAAGATTCCTCCGGTCACGCAATACGCCATCACTGACCTCGCCCGTCCGGGTCGCGTCGAAGCACACGCGCCCAGTCGCCACCCGCTTCTCGATTCGTCCGTCGCCCGGCGCGAGCCGAATCACATCGCCGTCCTCGGCGAGGAGCACGGTGGTCCGCCCGCCGTTCACCCGTGCCCCGACGCCGGCATGTTCGGCCAAGTAGCGATACTCCCCATGTATCGGCACGAAATAGCGCGGTCTGACCAGGGAGAGCATCAGCTTGAGCTCCTCCGCGCTGCCATGTCCCGACACATGCACTGGCGAGCGCCCCCCGTGAATCACGGTGGCCCCCCGCTGCGCGACGTGATTCATCATCCGGCCGATCGCGCGCCCGTTGCCGGGGATCGCCCGAGCAGACAACACCACGACGTCGTCGGACTCCAGCCGGACGTGGCGATGGTCATCGGTGGCGATCCGAGACAGCGCAGCGCGCGGCTCGCCCTGTGAGCCGGTCACCACACACACCACGTCTCGGGCAGGGTAGTCGCCGACCTCCGTGTCCTGGATCTGCAGACCGGCGGGCAACCGCAGGAGGCCGAGCTGCCGAGCGATCTGCGTGTTCTGAATCACGCCTCGCCCCGCGAACGCCACCTTGCGGTCGGACTGGTCCGCCAGATCGACGACGATCTGAATCCGATGCAGACTCGAGGAGAAGAGGGCGACCACGATCTTTCCGGTGGCGCTGCCAAACACCTGCTCGAGCCCCTCAACCACCGCGACCTCGGACGGAGTGAAGCCGGGCCGCGCGATGTTTGTGCTATCACCGAAGAGCGCCAATACACCGATACGCCCGAGCTCGGCGAACCGAGACAGATCCATCGGCTGGCCATCAAGCGGGGTCTGGTCAAACTTGTAGTCGCCGGTGTGTACGATGACGCCGGCCGGGGTGTGGACCGCCACCGCGACACAGTCCGGCATGCTGTGGGTCACCCTGATGAACTCCAGGGTCATCTCACCGACGGTGACCGTGTCACCAGGCGTGACCTCGCACAACCGGTCTTCCGGCTCTAGGCCACACTCGGCGAGCTTGGGCGCCACCAGCGCCAGCGTGAGCGGGGTACCGTAGACAGGTCCGTCTAGGAGAGGCCAGACATGGGGCAGGGCACCGATGTGGTCCTCGTGCCCATGTGTCAGCACCACTGCCGCAAGGCGACCGACCCGCTCCTGCAGATACGTGAGGTCGGGAACGATGAGGTCCACACCCGGCAGCTGCGGACCGGGGAACATGGCGCCCGCGTCGATGAGAATCCCGGTGTCATCCCAGACAACCAGGAGCATGTTCAGACCGAACTCGCCCAGCCCGCCGAGCGGGATGACGTCGAGCGTCTGACCGGTTACCGCCTCGGTGGCAGGCATCGCACTCATAGTTGTCTACTAGGAAAATGCCGCAACGTGTCGATCCGCCCGGGGAAGCGGAACACGCGGCATCGCCGCTGGAGACCGGCGCCACCGTTCCTTCGGTGTCAGACGCCTGGGGTGCGCCTGGAGGGAGGGCAATACAGCCCGTCTCGACCACCTAGCGTATCCGCCACCGCAGTCGTCAAAACGAACGCGCCTACTGTAGCACAGCCTCACGAGGCTACGCCTCGCGAGACAACTTTCTCACAGCCCCTGCTACGCGGGGATAGCCGTGCTGGGGGGCTTCGCCTCCATCCGTTCAACGGGCTACCAGCGTGCCCGCGAGCGTCGCCAGTTCCTCGAGATCCAGTGTTTCCGGACGCCGGTCGGACGCCAGTCCGGCACGTTCGAGCAGCTCGCGAGACGAGAACCGTGAGACGGCGTTTGCAAACGGTGCGAGGGCATTCAGCAGGGTCTTCCGACGATGGGTGAACAGACTCCTCACCATTCGCTCGAACAGTGCCGGGTCAGTGATCGAGACCGGCGGAGGGCGAAAATCGAGCGTCACGACCGCCGATCGGACCCGCGGCGAGGGCCGGAAGGCGCCAGGCGGCAAGGCCAGGGCCCGCGTCGCGTCGGCCGTCACGCGGGTCAGGATGGCCATCGGGCCGTAGGCCCGGGAGCGCGGAACCGAGACGACCCGATCCGCCACTTCCCGCTGCAGCATCAGCGTCGCGTCGCGGAAACACCGGTGGGTGCACTGGGTGCGCAGAATCTGAAAAAGAATTGGCGATGACAAGTTGTATGGCAGGTTACCGACAACACGGATCAATCGAGGCGACCGGCTGCCGAAGGCCCCGGCAACCAGACCCACGATATCCTGCGCGAGAATGTCGCCGGTCACCACCTGCACCTGCGGTGGCGCAACCCGACGCAAACCGGCCGCCAGGTCGCGGTCCACTTCGACGGCCACGATCTGCGCTCCGGCGGCGGCGATCGGCAACGTGAGCTGGCCGGTACCCGAGCCGATCTCGACAAACAGCTCATCCGGCTCGGGTCGGATCACCGCCAGCAACTTGGCGACCCAGACCGGCTCGAGAAAATGCTGCCCGAACCGCTTTCGGGCCTGCGGTCTAGTCCCGATCCCCGCGCCAGTGATGCGCCTCGATCTCTTCGATCTCTTCTTCACTGAGCCCAAAATAGTGACCAAATTCGTGAATGATCGTCTCGCTGAGAGTCGTAAGGATGTCCGTGTCGTTCTGACTCGCCTCCTCGATCGGCTCCTGAAAGAGGGTGATTCGGTCGGGTAGGATGTTGCCGTGGGTCCAGTCCCGCTCGGGCAGCGGTACCCCTTCATACAACCCGAACAGCGTGTCCGGCGGGTCGACACCCATCTCATCGAGTAGCTCGGGAGCCGGCGTCCCCTCGATGATGACCGCCACGTTGTGAATCGCCGTGCGAAACGTATGCGGCATCGTCTCGAGTGCGTCGGCCACCAGTCGCTCGAACCGCTCGCGTGTCATGAAGTGTCCCGCGCACCGGTTTTTCGGCGCGACCGCCCCCCACCGCGCGCCGCCGGGCGCGCACCCCCGGCGACCGGCTCATAGAGACACAGGGTTCGGGCACGGCAGCGGTCACACAGTGGACGTGGCTTACAGATACGCCGTCCGTGCAAGATCAGCGTGTCCGACGCCAGCGTCCAGCGTGCCTTCGGGAGCGCCGCGCCCAACTGCCGCTCCACAACGACCGGGTCCGCCGAACTGGCGATTCCCAGCCGGTTGGCCACACGGAGCACATGTCGGTCGACCGGGAGTCCCGGCACGCCGAGCGCATGCCCAAGCACCACGTTGGCCGTCTTACGGCCCACACCCGGCAGCCGCACCAGCGCATCGAGATCCGCGGGCACCTCTCCGCCGTGGCGCTCGACGAGGGCCTGTGCCATCCCGACCAGCGACCGGGACTTGACACGAAAGAAACCGGTCGGCTGAATCTGGGGCTCGAGTTCCGCCGGGGTCGCCCGCGCCAAGGCGACAGGCGTTGGATAGCGAGAGAACAGGGCCCCGGTGACCTGGTTCACCCGTTCGTCGGTACACTGCGCGGACAGAATCGTGGCCGCCAGCAGCTCATAGGCGTTCCGAAAAGTCAGCTCCGTAAATGCACCTGGGTGCTGGGCTTCGAGCAGGCGCAGCACCCGACGGGTAACCCCTGGTGAATGCGCCGGCTTCGGAGGCGCGGACACACGTCTGGCAGGCATGGCCCTCATTCTAGACGGGCTTCGCCCCGCAGCCCCGTCTAAGTACTAACAGCCCCGTCTACGGACTAATGCACGGCCGGCTTCCCCCAGCCCTGGCCCCCGCCCGGCTCGGAGCAGGCGCGCAGGTGCTCTTGCAGTGCGTTGATCAGGGTCGGGACGAACCCCATGGGCACGACGATCTGTGCCCGCACTGGAGCTTTCAGGACCCGTTCGGTCGCGGCCTCGCGCACCGCTTTCTCTGTCGGCGGCAGGACCTCACAGAACGTCAACGTGAAGTCGAAAGGCGTGTGCGAGATCGAGCAGAAGTTCGCATACGTGCGCGGCTCGCTCGACGCATCGTCCGGCACGATCGTGAAGTTGATCTGTTTTCGCTCGTTCATCGCGTTCGACTCATCCTTCCAGAATCACTGCGGTCCGGTGCACTGTACCAGGCTTGGCGTCCTGTCCCTGCACGGAAGCTGTCAATGACATTGAGACACCAGGGGCGAAGTAGTTAGAGTCGCGCCAAG
>Ga0310122_10002142_pt1 | contig 12590 bp, 8 predicted proteins | sample CB6_Bottom_1051__FD_203503 | JGI IMG/M metagenome (GOLD analysis project Ga0310122, IMG submission 203503) | Marine microbial communities from Western Arctic Ocean, Canada - CB6_Bottom_1051 | ecosystem: Environmental > Aquatic > Marine > Oceanic | place: Canada: Western Arctic Ocean | collected...
CGCACCACTGCGTTTGCTCGCGCGACCAAGGGTAATATGCGGATGAAACGCCCTTGACTCAGACTCGAAACCGCAGTCGGTGAGCGCCCACTCCAGGTCCTGTTTCAGGCACCTGAGTTCTGGGCTCGCCCTCACTCCCAACCAGATTAGCCTCGGAGATCGAATCGTCGGAAACGCGCCAAACCCCTCAAGGGCAGTCGAAAAGGCTCTGGTCCGGCTCGCAACCTTAGACATTGCTGCCTCGATTGACGTCACCTGCTCAGTAGTCACCTCACCAAGGAATTTCATCGTCACATGGAAGTCGTCCAGATCAATCCAGCGCACCGGAAAATCTTCCTCTTGCAAAATCCGGATGACACGGTGGATCCGCTGGCGCTCCTTCTTGGGAAGGTTCAAGCCTACGAAGAGGCGCATCTGGTTTCGATTTTGTGGTTCAATTAGGAAGGGCTGATTTTCACACCAATAACACCCCACTGGTCCCCCGCTCGATCCATTACTGCTAGCGGGAGCCGATAAAGTAGATACGTGCCCTGGGAGGCGTCGAGATAGCATGATGGATCTAGCGGCCGAGGAAAGCGGAAACAGAACATGGGTTGTGTTGCCTACCACTGCCCCGTAGGATGGGCGCCTCTGCTTGGAGGTACTCATCCAAAAACCGGCCGGAGAGTGTGAATGAGGGTCGCAGTTCTCAAGGAAACCCGTTCCGCTGAACACAGAGTTGCCTTGGTACCTTCAGATGTTAAGGCCCTCGTCAAGCGGGGAGTCACGGTCGCCATTCAAGCGGGTGCAGGCGAGGCGTCAGGCATCTCAGACCTTATGTACCGGGAAGCAGGCGCTGAGATCGCTGATAACGCTCTAGAAGCGGTCAAGGACGCAAAGATCATTCTTGTGGTGAATGCACCGTCTTTTGATGACCTCGCCAATCTGTCAAAGGGCTCAATCCTAGTAGGATTTCTTGACCCATTGTCGGACCTGGACCTAGTGAAGCTACTCGTTAAATCAAAGGTTACGGGAATCTCGATGGAGCTCGTCCCTAGAATTACACGAGCTCAGTCTATGGACGCTCTCTCCTCGCAAGCTACGGTGGCTGGTTACAAAGCGGTGCTGCTCGCTGCGGGTCACCTGCCGAAATTCTTGCCGATGCTCACCACGGCGGCGGGTACGATTCGGCCTGCCAAAGTGCTCATCCTTGGGGCGGGAGTTGCTGGGCTTCAGGCGATCGCTACGGCGCGAAGACTAGGAGCAGTTGTCGAAGCTTTTGATGTACGTCCAGCTGTCAAAGAACAGGTAGAGAGCCTAGGAGCCTCATTTCTCGAATCGGAGGAAGAGGTCACTGCTGAGGGAGAAGGGGGGTATGCGAAAGAGCTCACGGAAGACCAACACAATAAGGAACTAAAGCTGATCGGTGGTGCGCTCACAGATACAGACATTGCCATCACCACTGCTCATATTCCGGGCAGACGAGCTCCGGTGCTCATCACTGGGGAGATGGTTAAGACCATGCAGCCCGGATCAGTGATAGTTGACCTCGCCTCTGAGAGCGGAGGAAATTGCGAGTTGAGCAAGGCGGGAGAGACTATCCTAGCGCATGGAGTCCAAATACTGGGGCCTGTGAACCTACCAGCAAGCATCCCTGTGCATGCTAGCCAGATGTACTCAAAAAACATCGTAACTCTAGTTAGTGAGTTTCTCGGGGACGATGGCCAACTCCAACTGGATTTCCAGAATGATGTAGTGGGACCCTCCACCGTAACGCACGAGGGTGAGGTCCGGAATGAACGTGTTCAGTTGGCACTGCAATCAGCTAGCCTGTGAACTGGGCTGCCAACTCCACTTCTCAGGAGAACTAATGGGTGAGTTCGACTTGATGGCCGGACTTTACGTATTCGTGCTCGCGATGCTCGCAGGTCGTGAGGTGATCACAAAGGTCCCACCAACCCTCCATACCCCGCTCATGTCAGGTGCCAACGCGATTTCTGGAATTGCGATAGTGGGAGCTATCGTCGTCGCATCAAGAGCCGAAGGCACGGCGCAGGTGATCCTTGGTGTCGTGGCCATCGCCATGGCAACGATTAATGTGATCGGTGGATTTATGGTGACCGATCGGATGCTCGCCATGTTCAAGAAGAGGTAGCGGCAATGGACACGGGCATTCAGCTAGCGTATCTGCTTTCAGCAATCCTATTTGTTGTTGGCTTGAAGCGTCTTCAGTCACCCGCGACTGCCCGGAAGGGAAATGGCCTCGCGGCCTTAGCGATGCTCCTCGCTATCATCACTACGGTACTTGACACCCAGATCCTCGACTGGACCTGGATCCTCGTCGGAGTCGCGCTGGGTGGCTTGATCGGTGGAGTAGCAGCTCGTTTCGTTAAGATGACTGCAATGCCTCAACTGGTGGGAATCTTCAACGCCTTCGGTGGTGGGGCTTCTGCACTCGTGGCAATCGCAGAGTTCCTGGCAACCCCTGCGATCGGAGCCAATACCACAGGAGTGACGATCCTGCTGGGTACGTTAATCGGCAGTGTAACATTTTCCGGTTCGTTCATCGCCTTCGCCAAGCTACAGGGCCTCACGACGGGGAATCCGATCACTTTCCCGGGCCAGAATGGAATCAACGCGCTACTATTCCTGGCGGTGATCTTGTTGGGTGCTATGACGCTCGGCGTATTAGGAGGGCAGAATCCTCTAACACTTTTCTACGTCTTCTGTGGTCTCGCTCTTATGATGGGAGTGCTGCTCGTAATTCCGATCGGTGGAGCAGATATGCCGGTCATAATTTCTCTGCTTAACTCCTACTCTGGGCTGGCAGCTAGCGCTGCTGGCTTCGTGATTGGCAACACTGTGCTAATCATCTCAGGTGCGCTTGTCGGGGCCTCTGGGCTCATCCTGACGCAGCTCATGTGCAAGGGGATGAATCGGTCTCTCGCAAATGTCGTATTCGGGGGCTTTGGGGGGAGTGTGGGCGTCGATCAGTCAGAGATTGGCCAGCGGCCAGTGCGGCGCAGTGACGCGGAGGGTGTCGCTGCTGAAATCGGGTACGTTAATTCGGTGGTAATTGTGCCTGGTTACGGACTCGCTGTGGCACAGGCGCAACATGAACTCCGGAAAGTTGGAGACCTGTTGGAGGAACGTGGAGTCGATGTGAAATATGCGATTCATCCTGTCGCGGGACGGATGCCAGGCCACATGAACGTATTGCTGGCAGAAGCTGACGTGAGCTATGACAAACTCTATGATCTCGACGAAATCAACGATGATTTTGGAAATACCGACGCGGTCTTGGTTGTTGGAGCCAATGACGTCGTTAATCCAGCTGCACGAGATCCACAATCTGTCATTACGGGCATGCCAATCCTAGATGTTGATCGAGCGAGAAGGGTCATCGTTATGAAACGCAGCCTTTCACCAGGTTTTGCTGGTATCGACAACGACCTCTTCTACATGGATAAGACGCTTATGTTTTTTGGTGATGCGAAAGAATCCATGTCGGACCTCGTGCGCGAAGTTAGAGAGCTTGCCTAAATCGTGGTGCCCAGCCAAAGCTAGAGCACTAGACATACCGAGGGCCGAGGCCCTTCACGGGTGGATACTACCACCCTCGTATGCGGCCGCTTCCTGAAGCAGTTTCCAAGTATGCCGCACGTGGGCATGTGTCGTCTTGAGGTTTCCGATTGAAACCCTCAGGCAGGTTCGACCACGAACCACCGTATGGGTTAGAAAAGCTTCTCCGCTCTCATTCACACGCTCCATGATTCGATGATTGGCATCGTCCAGAGCAGCGCCGTCCAGTCTCTTAGAAACGAATCGGAAAGCCACGAGAGATAGAGGGGCAGGCGCAACCCGTTCCCACGCGGGTGCAGCATCGATCCAAGCCGCTAGTTCCTGTGCCAACGCTACGTGGCTGCGCAGTCGGTCCACGATACCCTGCCGACCGAAGTAGCGCAGGACAAACCAAAGCTTAAGTGCCCGGAAGCGGCGTCCCAATGGGACTCCGTAGTCCATCAAGTTCCGACCCGCTCCGGTCTCCGGGGTTTTCAGGTATTCCGGAACAATCGAAAAAGCACGGATCAACACCTCAGGACGGCGACAGTAGAGCAGTGAGCAATCCACCGGAGTAAATAGCCACTTATGTGGATTGACCACAATTGAGTCGGCCATCTCCCAACCATCGAAGAGTTCACGGAGTTCAGGTACGATGGCAGCCGGACCACCGTAGGCGGCGTCCACATGAAGCCATAATCCGAACTCTTGAGCCACGTCAGCAACCTCACGCACAGGATCTAGCGCAGCCGTTGATGTGGTACCTAGTGTCGTGACCACAGCCACAGGCTTCAGTCCCAACGTAACATCTTCCTGGATTGCGGATCTTAGGGCAGCGGGGCACATGCTGAGCCGCCCGTCAGTCTTGATCCTCTGGTAGCCAGATCGTCCGAATCCGAGAGTCAGGGCAGCCTTCTCGATTGAGGAGTGAGCTTCCTCAGATGCGTAGATCCGACCAGGATTCTGCTGGAACATTCCTTCATTCCGCACATTCGGATAGGCTTCCTCCCGGGCTGCAGCAAGCGCGTGTAGAGAGGAAGATGATGCTGTATCATTGATCACCCCGTCGAACGATGGGGGCAGACCAAGCAGTTGCCTGAGCCAGTCGGCTACTAGCTCTTCCAACTCGGTACCGGATGGGGAGCTTCGCCAAACCATAGCGTTCACGTTGAGCGCCGCCGTGAGCATCTCAGCTAGGATGCCTGGCCCCGACCCAGTCATTGCGAAGTAACCGAAAAAGGATGGATGATTCCAGTGCGTCAGGCCCGGTACTATCACATCACGGAAGTCACTTAAGACTTCCGTGAGCGACTCACCCTGCAACGGTGGAGTCGCTGGTAGAGCTGACCGAACATCCCCAGGCCGGACACCGGGTAACACCGGTAACGATCCGACACCTCCCAGATAGTCGGCGGCCCAGTCGGCTACTTCGTGGGCAAGTGCTCGGAACTCCTCTACAGGGAGGTCTGAGCCCAAGTCGGTCGAAATGGGAGACGTCATGGTATGAGGGTTAGCGGCTCAAGTTAGAGGTTGGAATAGGCGAGGCCCCAAAAACTCGCAAGATGCCGCATCTGTCGAGGGTTCAGCCAACGTCGGCATCGGGAATCTCACTCCATGGATCAAGCAAAACCGAGACGGTTGTACCCTGACCAATAGCGCTGTCCACTTTGACTGTGCCTCCCCATGACTCCACGATTCGCTTTACGATCGGAAGACCAAGGCCTGTGCCCGTCGACCGTGTTGAAAACTGCGGATCAAAGATCCTCGGCAGCAACTCTTCGGGGATACCGGAACCGTCATCTACGACTGCAAGCACAACTCGGCCGTCTATCTGGTACCCCAGAATTCGCACCACGCCTCCGTTGTTGATCGCAGCCCGAGCGTTCTCGAGGAGGTTGATCAGCACTTCCTTCAACTCGGATGTCCGTGCCCGGACTGGCGGTAGGTCAGGAGCTACTTCTTGCTCGAACAGAGCCGGGGCAGACGATCCCCCTCCATAAAGAGCCATAACGTCGTCGACAATTTCATGAACGCGAACCCGGCTGACCGGGGTATCCCCTTCTCCACCCGGCGCGCCGTATTTCGAGAAGCTCTGCGCAATTCCTGCGAGTCGGTCAATTTCGGCCAGTATGGCATCCACGTTCTTCACGAGTATGTCGTCAAAGTCTGTGCGTCTGTCTTCCCTGGCCCTTCTTATGTGTTGAATACTGAGCTTTATCGGTGTAAGAGGGTTCTTCACTTCATGGGCAACCTGGCGAGCCATCTCCCCCCACGCCAAGACTCGCTCGGTGCGTAACTCATCTGTGATATCGTCCATAGCCACCACAACTCCACGTCCTCCGCCGGAGGTGCCTAAGCGTCGAGCTCGAATCCTGACCCTGCTTTCTCCTGCTTGGATCTCAGTATTGGCTTCTCCCTCAGAACTCTCGAAGAAATGTGTGAGCCACAAGGAAAGGGCCTCCCCGAACGGACCCTTTCTGGGTACGGGTTGTCCGACAACGACTCTAGAACCGAAGAGATCCTCGGCTCTCGGGTTTACCAGGGTCACTCGGCGGTCCGGATCCAAAGCCACCATCCCCACTGCTGCTTCCTCCATGATAGCTTGCGTGCGCCGTGATGTTCGGACCAATTGGCGCCGAGCCCGGCGCACCCGATTCACCATACGATTGAAAGCTCTGAACACTGCCCCAAACTCGTCGCGTCTCTCACCCGGAAGTCTCAAATCCAGGTTTCCCGAACCAACCTCTTCTGACGCGATTTGAAGTGCACGGATGGGGCTCGTGAGTGCTCGGCCCGCCATCCAGGCGAGTACCAGTGAGAGTGCGGCACCTACTAACATCACAAAGCCAAGAAGTTCGATCAGATCCATCCTCTGGATCGCGGTAGCCCCAGCGCTCAGCGGTACTTGAGCACCGAGTATGTCTCCGTCGGGGAGTCGTCGATATGCCGTGACATACGTTAGCCGTCCCAATGATGTCTCTGTGAATTCCCGAACTCCCTCTCGACCATCTAGCAAATAATGCTGTGTGAATGGCATCCAGCCCTCGTAAAGGCCCAACTCCACCAACTCCGCCACGCCACCTCCACCGCGGAGTTCACCATCGCGATACTCCAGAAGCTCCGCTCCGACTTGAGTCGCAAGCTGTTCCATGCGACTACCGGTGCCTGGATCGAGGGAGAGATACCATCCAGCAGCATCTTCTACGACTCTCTCTGCGACTACTCGAGCCGACGTACTAGATGCTTGAGTAAGCGTCCTGTACGCCAGGGTACCGAAGAGAGCGTTCGCCAGGGCGAAGAACCCGAATAGCGCTAGTGTCACTCGGGCCCGAAAGGAGATCACTAGCCCTGAGATCTTAGTCTCCGGTGGGACTACATCGCGCAGCAACCCTCGGCCAAGAACCCAGAACGCTGAGAATACCAAAAGGTTGAGCACTAACAGCAGGGATCCTCGTGCACTCGCAAGAAGCAATCCCGGAAGACTAATAGGAATATGTGCATGGTAGCTCGCATTACTGAATTCAATCGCCATCTCCCCCTGCCACCCCGAGGTCGTCCGCTGCCAGGTAAGAGAGTCAGTGCCCAGTGGGTCACCAGAAAGAATAGGGATCAGCGTAATTGGGTCCGTTTGCGATGGCAGACCACCTCGCACCAGGGAGGCGAGAGGAGAGCGAGCACCCTCAGGGGGCAGCGGCGGTGCGATGGCTGTCAGAACCTGCCCACTGCTCAAAGGAACTGCCATCACGTATCGGGCATCATCACGATGCGGCCGAAGGAATCTGAATTCTCCTGACTCCTGAGCCTCACGGACTATTTCAGCTAGGTCGTCCGAAGGATCGCCGTCGATCCCGATCCTCAGTTCCTGACTATTCTCGCCCGCCTCGTCCCACATCGTGAGCCGCAAAGCAAACAGTTCCTCCGCCAGACCACTCGCCCGCCAAGCCTGGTAAAGAATATCAACGTCACCCCTTCCCGAACCGGCAAGAGAATCCGCTAAGGAACCGAGTCGAACCAATCCAAGCTCAAGATCGGGATCCTCAACCGCTGCAGCTTCGATGAGCTGAAGACCACCCGCGGTGATTCTCGCGTTTACACGGTCGAGCAACGTGTTGGGGACAGCTGCAGTGGTCGCGATCACGATTGCAAGTAACCAACCAACAATAGGCCGTTGCCCATCGGACCACGCTGTCGTTGCCACTGCCGCTGTAGCAGTGGGAATTGCCCACAATGCGATCCAACCCACGGGTAGGAATGCTCCGTTCAGCACTAAGGTGCCACCTATGGCTCCCAGCAGGACGGCGGAGGCCATTGCTACCAAGGTCCAAACCTTATGAGCACTTCTACCGGACCTCGTCAACCAGAGCACAGAAGCCACGGTCAATGTAAGGATAGCGGCCACTGCCGTTTCATAAACGATCCACTCAAAACGATCTGAAGCCAACGAGAGTGGCTGTAGGCCTGACCTGGCCCAAGTGACAACAAGCGGAAATAGGAGCGCCGAGGATAGGGCCGCAGCCCAGATTGGTACCGTGAACTTCGGGCGCGGCAGAACAGCGAATCCAATGAAGCCCGCGATAGCGAGGAGTGCCAGTCGTCCAAGAGACATCTTCAGCACACTCGGCCACGAGGGAAGTGCAAAAAGAGTCTGATCGAAGAGCGGGTCTAGGCCGGCTATCTGTTGAAGAGGAACGAGGGCCGCCAGGAAGAGAAACCCTCCAGCTGCGACAACGCCGGTCGACCGTCTGGGCACACCTCCGACTGCGAGCAACAGCCAAGCTATCAGTAGTCCACTGGATACGAGCCACTGCCAACGGCCCAGGACTTGCGCAGCACGGTCCGCTCTGTCAGGTCGCTCGATCAGAACGTCAAGCAACCTCTCTCCGTTCGGGAGTACAAGACCTGAAAGGCTCTCTGAATTCGGTACAGTCCCGTGGTTGATCCGAATGTGTTCCCCAGTCAGATCAAAGAACTCGGATCCGAAATCGCCTAAGCGAGCCCCGATCTCGAGAGGCAGATCGGTTCGCATTAGTTGGGCGGCAACTGCTACACCACCGTCAGGTGCCAGTGCGGTTATGTACAGGTAGCCGAAGAGCGGTAGATCGAAGTAGGCGTGGCGGTCCCGCCCGGCCTGAACCCCTTCAGGCACCTTCCCGCGGTGTACACCATCCCATATGCGGAGCCTTCCATCAGAATCGTAAAGAGCCAGTGCCGAAACTCCGTGCTCCGCACGAATGTCCTGTATCGTGGGTACATCTTCCAGCCGCTCGAATTCAATTACACCGCGAGCAAGCTGATCAGCAGCAGCTTCACCCGACCTCAATTGGGCTTGGAGTTCCTCCCCGAGTCGTCCACCAACCTCAGCCTCTCTTTCGGCCCAGAATGTATTCCAGTTTGCTGAGAGGTCGCTCACCTGACGGTCCGCAATAGCTCCTACCACGATCCCAATGATGAGGATAACCAACCCGCTAGCCCACACTGCATCGCGTCCACGTAGCCCCCAAAGGGCGCCCGCAATCACACCCGCAGCGGCAAGCACCAACGAGAGGCTACCCGGAAAGGCAACCCAAAAAGATAGAGACACCAGAGAGATCCACGGACCAATCCAACCCAGCGTCTGACGCATGCTATGCCACGGGGTAAGTAGGGGATTCACGTTAGCTTGGTAGGCTGAGGCAGCCACACATCGAACCAGGAATCATACCCGATCCCAAACTAACTCCTCGTGATTGGTGCCATGGAGTAGCACGCACCACATCTCCCGGTCAGGGTCACCGTTCTTAGCATTGAGTGAGTCACATGGGAATCCTCAGATTCCCTCCGAATTCCGTTCTCTCCCACTCCCTACTTACGGATTTTCCTTCAATCAAGGTCCTCTTGCACGTTTTATGGAACTCAGGAGTAGCAAACTCTCTAATGATATCAACACTTGCGAACTTCAACAGTAATGACCCTGGGCTTTCTCGACGAACGCTGTCCAACTCTCGGTGTAGAACTTTGATGAGCTTGTTCCTGCGCACCCTCCGGTCACTCCTCGTGCCGGTTTCTATCACGAGTTTCACAGTCGTCGCACCACTAAGCCTCTCAGCTCAAAGCGTGGTCGTCGACCGGGGTGTATTCGGTCTGAGCATCCATGGTGACCGAATCGGCACAGAAGAGTTCATTATCCGGCGAGCAGGACTCGGTGATGAAGCCGCCTTCATCTCGCGTGGAGTGGTCATGCGCACCTTGGACGGCGGCACAGAAGAGTTTACAACCCTGTTGAGAGTAACCTCGACCGAAGGTACCGCAGTTGGTTACGAATTCAAATCATCCAACCCGGTACCAGTCGAGATTATGCTCAATGTCTCGGGTCCCAGGTACTTCTCAAGGTTCATATCTGGAGAAGGCCAAGAAGAGAGGGAATTTCGTGCAGAGCGCGGCACCCGGATCATCGAACGCCAAGTCGCTCATCATCTTTACTTCCTGAGAAATATCCGGACGGGCTCCGTAGTTCACGTGATCGAGCCGTTATCCAGAACAGATAGGGAATTCCTGGTCGCGAACCAGGAGGATGAAGAGATTCTCCTCGGTCGTAACCGTATTCTAGCTCGACGCGTCATATTCAGGAGTGCTGACGGGGACCGAATCGTTTGGTTCGACAGGCAAGGACGTGTGCTTCGCGTAGAGATCCCCACAACCGGATATCTGGCTGTCCGTGAAGACCTGGTGGGATGATATGGGTATTGCCTGACAACATTCACCTTGGAGTAAGTGTCCCTCTAGTTAGTTTTCCTTCCGTGGTCACCACTACGACTCGAGTGTTCATAGCGGTCGGCGAGCCCAGTTAGGTAATGAAACTCCTCATCAGTCCTGCTCGTAAGGTTAATAATGAAGCCAAGAATTAGAGATATCCCTGCTATACGCCCCAAACGATCTGGAGGCCGGCCAGCCAGCAGCGGACTGCGTTTTCCAAGCGTTTGGACCAAGGAAAACTATATTGTGAGGTGGTCCGTGAAGACCAGGATCTACATATGGGTGCTAGCACTGGTCACCACTAGTTTCACGACACCGCTCGTTGCTCAACAAGTCTCATCCAGGTCTCTGTCGCTCGACGAAGCACTTGATATAGCCCGTGAAAACAACCCCGGCTTCCTGCAGTCGAAGAACGACGAAGCACTTTCAGATTGGGATGTTCGACAAGCTTATGGTGCCCTGCTCCCCAGTGCCTCTGCTGGTTCTGGCGTCTCCTGGCAAGGCCCCGGTGAACAGCAATTCGGGAGTTTGACGCTCGGTGACTTGGGCTTTGCCAACCAGCCCTCGTACTACTTCTCTAACTACAATATTGGGCTCAGTTATGCACTCGACTGGAGAACGCTCAAGGGACCGGCACAGGCAAAAGCCCAGAGGGGTGTTACCCTCGCACAGATAGATCTCGCCGAATCAACGCTAGTCTCTAATGTAACGAACGCATACGTAGAGATACTTCGTCAGCAGGAGGCTCTGCGACTTGCCGAGCAACAGCTCGAGAACAGTCAATTCAACCTCCGACTCGCCCAGGGTCAGCTAGAGGTGGGCTCAGTAACACCGATAGACGTTGGACAGGCCGAGGTCCAAGTTGGTCGCTCTGAAGTGCTCGTACTTCGGACCCGTAACTTGCTGGCTACAAGTAAGATGCGCCTTCTTCAACAATTAGGATTGAGGGTTGATGAAGACGTCGAACTGTCAACGGAGTTCACTCTCTCCGAGCCAGTCTGGAACCTCGAAAACTTGACCGAGATGTCGCTCAATCAAAACCCGACACTTCGGACACGGCGGCGCTCTAAGGAAGTAGCAGACATCGGAATAAGCTCGGCGCGCTCTTCATACTTTCCATCCATATCAATCTCAACCGGATGGAGTGGCTTTACCCGGGAGGCCAGCAGCATGGACTTCCAGTTGGCACAAGCCCGTGCCCAGGTGGCTTCATCAGTGGCCCAGTGTGTGCAAACGAACAATCTGTACTCACGACTCGCCGACCCACTTCCACCCTTTGACTGCTCCAGATTTGCGTTCACAGACGAGCAGAGGCAGGGGATCATCAATGGCAACGAGGCATTCCCATTCAACTTTCAGGGATCTCCTCCTAGTGTCTCTCTCCGACTCCAGATCCCAATTTTTCAAGGGCTCAGCCGAGAACGGAACCTGCAGGCAGCACGCATTCAGAGGGATGACCTCGTGCAGCAGGTACGGGAGCAGGAATTAGCTCTAGAGGCTGATCTGTCGATCGGTATCGCGAACGTGCAGACGGCATATGAGAGTGCTCTCCTAGAGGAACGTAACCGGGAGTTAGCTGATCAGCAGCTACGTCTCGCTCGCGAACGATATCAGTTGGGAGCAATCACCTTCGTTGAACTTGTAGATGCGCAAACCCTGCTGGCGCAAGCAGAGCGGGACCGCATAGCCGCGGTGTTCGCGTACCATGATGCGGTAACCGGTCTTGAGGTGCTTGTGGGGACTTCCCTTCGGAACTGACACTCAACAGATAACCAGAGACACCTTAGCGAAAAACATGCAGAAACGAATCAAGGTTATTATCGGCATCGTCGCAGTCGTTATATTAGCGTCGGCTGCGGTACTCCAAACGACGATAGGCCGCGATCGCGGAGTCGACGTGCGTATGGAGGAGACCCAGCGACGTGACCTCGTCGAGATCGTAACGGCCAGCGGTAACATCCGACCTCGACGTACGGTCAACATTAGTTCCGATGTTTCTGCCAGGGTCGCAGAACTGCTGGTTGATGAAGGCCAGGATGTTGTTCGGGGACAAGTACTCCTTCGGTTAGAGCCGGACCAGTACGAAGCCGCGTTATCGCGTACCCAAGCGTCTCTTGCTCAAGCCGAAGCGCAGCGAACTCAGCAAGAGGCCAACCTCCTACGGACACGGCGTGATCTAGACCGTCTTCTGGCCCTCAGGTCGCGTGATTCTATTCTGGTGAGTCGACAACAGATCGATGATGCACGCACTAATCTGGATGTGTCAGAAGCAACCCTCGCCTCGGCGCGGCACGGAGTGTCTCAGGCTCAGGCCGGAG
>Ga0310122_10002144_pt1 | contig 12589 bp, 15 predicted proteins | sample CB6_Bottom_1051__FD_203503 | JGI IMG/M metagenome (GOLD analysis project Ga0310122, IMG submission 203503) | Marine microbial communities from Western Arctic Ocean, Canada - CB6_Bottom_1051 | ecosystem: Environmental > Aquatic > Marine > Oceanic | place: Canada: Western Arctic Ocean | collected...
CGACCGGCCATTCAAGGTCGGTGACTGGATATTGACCAAGAACGCAGAGGGTGAGGTCATCGAGATCGGCCTGCGCACGACTCTGCTCCGAACCAGCGTGGACACGATCATTACACTTCCAAACGCGAACCTGGTTAGTCAGGCGGTGGAGAATTATGGCAAGCGCCGATGGCGCCGCTACCGGCCGACCTTCCACCTCGACCTCGACAGCAACCCCGCTAAAGTCAAGAAGTTCTGCGGTGGCATCCTTGAAATGATCGCTGAGAACCCGCAGACCCTGAGAGAAAGCTCCTCATGGGCGTGTGTGGAGACACTGGGTCCCCAGAGCATTGACGTCAACGTCAACATGTACTGGGACATCGACTCTGGAAAAACCGAACGGGGGGCACGTGAGGCCTTCTTGCTCTCGGTGATGAAACTTGCCATGAGCCTCGGACTGCACTTCTACGAACCACGCGTGCGCCGTCAACAGCCGGAGTGACCATAAGACACTTCTTTCTGCTGCTGAAATGGCACCCCCCAAGGGATAGGATTTAAACAAGAGCCCCTCATCCGTGGGGTTTTTTGTTCCCACCTCTTTGTAAAAAAGTGGGGATGGGGTAAATTGAATGGATAAGGAGTTTTTGAAATGAGTAATATATTTACAAGTTTATATTATAAATGTAATATTTAAGGAAATTAGTATGTTAGATATAATATTGAAGAATTTTAAAAATCCAGATGAAGTTAGAGTTTTTGAGAAAGGAAAATTTGAATTAGTTAAATTACCAAATATGACAATTGGTAAAGCAACATATAAATCTGGATGGAAATGGTCTCAAGATGTCTCTCCTTTGGCTGGTACTGAATTTTGTGAAGTTGAGCATCTTGGGATGGTACTATCAGGTAGTGCAACTGTAGATTTTAAAGATGGTAAAATTCATAGAGTAACAAAAGGTGATTTATTTTACGTATCATCAAAATCACATGATAGTTGGGTTTTAGGAGATGAAGATTATGTTTCAATTCATTTCTTAGGATCTGAGCAATATGCTCAAAAAAAATAAATTTAAAAATTAACTAACATCATCTTATTTTTTGATTCCTCTGGATAAATTGAAGAGATGATTGTTTGTGATATGATGAATAGATTTAGGTATAAATAGGAGGTTAAAGAAAAATGTTTATAGCAATGAATCGATTTAAGATTGTCCTGAATAAAGAAGAGGACTTTGAGAATATTTGGAAAAATAGAGAAACTCATCTTGATAATGTTACTGGGTTTATCGAATTTCATCTTGTTAAAGGTAAATCTCAGGAAACTCACACATTATATGCTTCCCACAGCACTTGGAATTCCAGAGAAGATTTTGAAGCATGGACAAAATCAGAAGCATTTCGATTGGCACATAAAGAGGGAGGAAAACATAATGAAATATATCTTAGTCATCCTGAATTTGAAGGATTTGAAGTAGTTATTTAAAGGTAATGGATGCATCAATTGATTAAAGTGCTATTGAATTGAAGAGACTTTTATTTATAGCGCTGTTGGTTTAATTAACTAAAAGGAGATGAAAAGAAAAAAACAAAAATATCCACTTGATCAGCAAGTAGTGATAAATGATATAGAATGGAGAATTGCAGAATATAGATTTAAATATGGAAGAGAATGGGTATATGTTCTTCAATATGAAAATGTAGATGGAACATATAAGACAATTGAATTGAATGAAAAAAGTTTGACAGAAATAATAGAAAGCGCAGGTCAATTATCACAGAAAAGTTTGAAATAATCAAACGCAATAATTAAAGCTCACCTTTCATTTCACAACAAATTGATTCCTCTGGGTAAATTTAAAAGAGTATATTTGGAAAAGTAACAGGTCACACTTACAGTTTACGACCTGATGGGCAGGGAAGTCTCTCAATTTGTAAACACTGTTCAGGAGGCAGGCTACAGATCAGTACAGTGGGATGCTACAAATATGCATGGCAAGCCAGTAAGGGCAGGAGTATACCTCTGCCAGATACGTGCTGGTGAGTTTGTGCAGATCAGGAAGATGGTGCTACTAAAGTAATTTATAGGATTTAACATGAAAGGTCAATCAATGCGACTTGCACACACAATGATTCGTATTAGGAATCTTGAGGAGTCTCTTGAATTCTACTGTGGGTTTTTGGGGTTACAGGAAATTCGTCGGAAAGATCTTGGTGATGAGGCTACTTTAGTTTTTTTGACTGATGATAGTCAAAATTATCAAATTGAACTTACATTTAATAAAGATGGGCGTGACTATACAATCGGTGACCAGTTTGGGCACCTCGCATTTCATGTTGATGATTTAGATAGGGTAATTTCTGATGTTAAAGATCGTGGTTGGTGGTTTCGGCAATCAAAACCAACATCTTCATCTCAATATATTTTTATCCATGACCCTGATGGTTATGATGTAGAAATACTCACAGCTTCATCTTTGTAAAAGTATTTTCCTTAAGTTTTTTAATTAAAAGTTGATTCTCCCTGTGATTTATTTGTGGGAGTAAAATATGACCTTAATTTATATTTAAGATGCAGTCAGTCGAATTCTTATATTAATTTCCAACAAGAACCGATTAGTCTATCCAACCAAATTTGAAGAGCAAGCAAAATGAATGAAATACTTAAAGACGTTTATATCTGGTCAGTATTTTCAGAAGAAAAGAAACTCAATTTTAATGGGTATTTTATTCACACAAATCATCCGTTATTTGGGAATGTGGTTATTGATCCACCATCAGTAAGTGACTTGGATCTAGCGCAAATGAAAACTTTAGGGTCTGTCCAACAGATTCTTATTACTAATAGGAATCATATCCGCTGGAGTCGTGAATTGCGGAGGAAATTTGATGCTGAGATTAGAATGAATTCTGCTGATGCACAAAGTGAAGATTTGATCAGCGACCATAACTTTGGTGATGGTGACATGCTTGCAGGTTTTTTAAAAGCGGTCGTTATTCCAGATAACAAATCTCCCGGAGAAACAGCATTATATTGGGAAGAAAGGAAGATTCTTTTTGTAGGTGATGCCCTCATTGGGAAACCGCCAGGTGAGGTTACCCTGTTGCCACCTGAAAAATATGCTGAAATAGAAAAGGCCAGGGCAGGTATTAAGGTCTTGGATGATCTAAATTTTGATAGTTTATTGTTGGGTGATGGTGACCCAATTTCAACTAGAGGTAAAAAGGCTATAGAACGATTTTTAGTTAAGAATTAAAATAATTTGAAATTTAATTTAATAAAAAAGATAATTTATAATATTGCGAAAAGCTGTTATTAATTGACGGAGTCAAAAAATGGCAAAGATAAATATGCGGCAGTATTTTGATTATGAGTCATGCGCATATACCTATTTACTTTTCGATCCATATAATAAAAAATCTGTTATTATTGACCCTGTATTAGAGCAATTCGAGCGGGATATGGAAACGGTAAAGAAACTGAATTTGGAATTAATAGGTATTCTGGAAACTCATGTGCACGCGGATCATATAACTGGAGCTTTTACTATAAGGAAGAAGACCGGAACTCCTATTTATTACGGGTCTGAATCTGGGGTCCAGGGTGCCGATTTTATGTTAAATGATGGAAATTGTATTCACGTAGGTCAATTCGAGATCAAAACCATCCACACTCCCGGGCATACGAAAGGCTGTGTTTCCTACTATACCTGTGGAATGCTATTTACAGGCGATACTTTGTTTATTGGTGGAACAGGTCGCACAGATTTCCAAGATGGTGATCCCGGAACCTTATATGATAGTGTAACCAAAAAATTGTTTCAATATCCTGAAGATACAAAGGTTTTCCCTGCCCATGATTATTCAGGTACAATGCATTCCACGATTGGTGAAGAGAAAAAATGGAATCCAAATGTGGGAGAGAATATTGACAAAGATAAATTTGTCACAACTGAAAAGGGAAAAAACAGGGTTTATCCTAAAAAAATTGATATAGCTGTACCCGCAAATTTGAAATGTGGCGAGGAATGAAATTGTTTGGGCAGGATTTCTTAAATTTCTACCAATCAATATTTTAAAACCTTATGGAGAGAGATTAATATAATCATGGAAAATGAAATGGTTACTTACAAGACTATAAATATAACTGATGCAAGAGACCTCATTAAAACGGGCAAAGTGATTTTAGCTGACATAAGAGACAGGGAATCCTACATGCAGTCTCATATCCCTGATGCGGTACATTTAACTGAGGATAATCTTGAGGAGTTTAAAAAAAATACAGGTCCGGATGAGCTCATAATCATGTATTGCTACCATGGTAATAATAGTGTAGGTGCTGCACAGTATTTCGCAAATATGGGTTATCGAAATGTCTATACCTTAGATGGCGGCTTTTCAGAATATTCAAAACATAAATTTTAATTTGATGCGTGTTTTATCCTTAATTGCAAGTAGTACCGAGATAGTTTATACCCTGGGTTGTGGGGACAAATTAGTTGGACGCTCTCATGAGTGTAATCCCTCCCCCTCTTTGTAAAAAAGTGGGAGAACACTACAAATTGATTCCTCTGGGTAAAAAACTTTTATCAAAAAGGAGATAATTATGAAAAAGATTCTACTAATTATTTTACTTTTACTGCTGATTGTTGGGTGTTCTAAAGAACATATTAACATAGAGACAACACTTGTGGAAAGAGATGGTATTTATTATACCAGGGATACGAATAAACCATATTCAGGACTAGGATTTTCTTTATATGATGATGGAAAAAAGAAAGAGGAAGGGACCTACAAGGATGGAAAAAAAGATGGAAAATGGACTGAATGGCATGCTAATGGACAGATAAAAGGAGAAATAACTTACAAGGATGGGGACATGCTAGATTTAGAAATGTTGCAAAAAGGATGGGAATAAATGGGAGTGTCATACAGGTTTGTGGAGAGGATGTAAATAAACCCCACCTTCTTAGGTAAGCAATACACTCATCTTTCTTCATTTTATTTCTTTATCTCTTCAATTTACCTCGATCAATTTGTAGGCCTGATCAGTTTATAATATTCTTCATCGATTTGTGGTTTATTGATTGAGGTAGAAGACCACGCTAGCTGTAACATTTGCATTATTTGTACTAGTTTCTCTTTGTTCTCTCATGCCGCCAGATTTTATATCACCCCTGCACATAACAGAAAAAAGGTATAGAGATTAAATCATCTAAAATAAGAGTGGTCTCAAAATGGTATGAAGATACTTATAAGAATGGAAAACTAAAAATAATTGTGCTCAATCAAGAAAAAAATGCGAAAAAACAACTACTTTAAAAGAACCATTTTTTGTGTGTTAAAATAATCTCCGATTTGAATTCGGTATAGATAAATACCCCCGCTGACGGGTTTATTTTGAGAATCAAGACCGTTCCATACAACTGATCTATTTAGCCCCCGTTCTTGCCTTGTATAAACCAATTGTTTTATTTGTCTGCCCTTCAAATCGTAAATCATAAGAGAAACATGAGCATCTTTAGATAAATTATAGCTTATAGTGGTTATTGGATTGAATGGATTCGGGTAACACTGATTCAATTGTGGGCTTTTTGGAATGGTTATATTATATCGTGTAGAAAGCATAGCAAGTTCATCCAGAGCAATGGTAAGCTCATCTTGGAAATCAATAAGAAAGTCCGCATCGAGCACGGTGCCGCTCTGGGAATATATCAAACGCATATCATGGCTAATCAAAATATGGTGCGGAGGATTTCCCTCAGTGAATAAAGAACGGATATCTAATTGACTGTCATCAAGAATAGGATAGGTAATACCAAATTCTTCGCCCCAGGCTCTGCAAGAATAGGACCTTTCCCAACTGGCTCCAACACCAACAACAGTGAGTCCTTGATCTTTGTAAAGATTATATAAGGATTCTGTTAATGGGGCCTCAGTTCGGCTGGTGAAGTTATCAGCATCAAAAAGAACCAGCCAGATAATCTGATAGTTTCCTTCGTTATTCTCATTCAAATAATCATAGAGTGACCATTCGTCACCATTTTCCGGGAAGCATTCTTCACCTGAGAAGTCCTCCACAAGGGCACCAACCTCATAGGGGCCAGAAAACATAATACTGAGCATGAATAGACTGGATATCAGTGTCTTTCTCATTTATATTATTCGCAAAGTAAGAGTAATAACCTCATTTCCGTCAACACTTTAGAGAAAAAAAACATAAAAATCCAGTAAAAATATTTTTCATGTGACAAGAATCACATTTGGTGTACATATTATGTTTTTTTATAGAGAAAGATGTATGTGGAAAGTGGATGTAATGCCCAGCATGTGAACCTCCGTAGGAAGTATATTCCCATCGGAGTCAACAAATTTGGTATGACTGATATTTTTTTTATTGAAAAGATTAAAGATAGAAAATCCAAGTTCCCAATGTGAAGAGAAAAGTTCCAGGTGTTTGGTAATGCTGAGATCAATTCTTTGGATTGGATCCAACCTTTCAGTGTTCCGGTTGGCAGAAGAATCCTCCGGGATTATTGAATGTATTAAAACATACCCGGTCCCAGGTTCAATTTTTCTCCCCCTTGGGGTATAAGTTTTTCCAGAGGAAAATATACAGGATAGAGTGATATTCCAGGTTCCAGGAGACGTGATGGCGACAGCTTTGAATTCATGGGTTCGGTCATGGTCAGCGAGGAATGGTTTTCCGTTGTTTAATTCAGGGAATAAATGTTCTATTTTCCCAAAAGTATAGCTCAACCAACCATGGAGGGGACCAGATTTTTTATGTAGAAACAGTTCCAGCCCTTTAGAATTGCCCGAACCCATGAGTAAATTATCTTGATCACTTCCTTCACTCAAAGCTAAGTAAGGATGCATGGGACTCACCAGTCGGGAGAAATCAAGCAAGTTGTTATACTTACGCTGATAGATGCTTACACCTGTGGTCCAATAATCATTCTCATGCTGGAATTCTATATCGAATTGTTGTGAAGTGAGAGGTCTTAATTGTTCGTTGGATTGGATCCAGACGAATTTTTTCCCACCGATCATAAAGTTATTACTGAAACGATGCAAGAACTGTGTATATTGACCAGCTGATCCTTTCAAAGTAAACCAATCTGTAAAAGCGTAAGTGAGGGATGCACGAGGGTTAATATAATAATCACTGGTTAAGTCATAGTTGGAAACCCGGAATCCAATAGTTGCATTAAGAGGTTTGTCTGTATTTAATTTATCTTGGAAATATATTGAACTTAGTATTCCTCTCTCAGGAACTAAGGACCTTTCAATAGCTGAGAACTTGGGTTTGCTAATAAATTTTGTTAAATATCGATTGTAAAAAAAACCAAACTCAAGAGTATGGCTACTATTTAATTTGCTTATATTATTTAATTGAATGGTTATGTCTTCAATTTGATTGTCATCTGTCAATTCTATTGTGGGGAGTGGGGAGGGGTATGCCCATTCACTAAAAGAATAGCTGTTATAGATGGAACTGCTCAAAAGAAAAGATGAATAAGTCATACCTCCCCATACATGGGACCAGTTAACACTTGCACCTGTGTTATTCCACTTAATTCCGTCCTCTATTTTTTCTATGCTATTATTGATTGGAAACACAAACATCCGTGAAATTTCATCTTTTCCGGAAAAGTAACTAAATGAGAGAACATCTTTATTAGTGGGTATAAGAGTAATTTTTCCATTAAAGTCTGAAAAGGATAAATTGGGTGTATATGTGGAATCGGGAATAGATATTGCAGTACTGTTTTCTGATCCTCCTTCATTCGTTAGAAAATTGTAAATATGGTGGTAGAGAGAAGTTTTGTAGTAGTGAGAATAAGAGCCTCGGTAAGCTAGAAATAGGCTTCCTTTTCCAAAGAGAGGTTGTTCATAAGTGAATCCTGTGGTGAGTAAATTGGTGGATATGTTTAGACGTTTGTATTTCGTGCTTCCCTGTTTTCCGGTGATTTCAATGACGCTGGAGGTGCGGCCACCATATTTTGCTGGAAATCCTCCTTTAAATATCTGTATATCCTTAACTGCATCTGAATTAATGGCACTGAAAAAACCGTAATAGTGATCAGTTTGATAAATAGGTATACCGTCCAGCAGGATCAGGTTTTGATCCGGCGTCCCACCGCGAATGTATAGTCCAGCAGAACCAGTATTTCCAATATGAATACCGGGCAGCAGTTGCATGGATCGAAATGCATCTGTTTCCCCCAACTTTGGCAGGGAAGCAATATGTCGAGGAGAAAAGGATATCCGCCCGGATTTAATGGGTTGATCCATAAATTCAAGATTACCTCCAGTGACGGTGACTCTTTTTCCTCTGAGAACTGTGGGGTGAAGTTCAATTAAATAAAATGATATGATATTTTCCATTACTGTAACGATTTTTCTAACCATTTCGTATCCTATATAGGATACTTGAAGCGTATGCTTCCCTCTTGGTGCTTTCAGTAAAAAATATCCATTTTGATTGGTAATACCGCCAGTGGATGTGTTCATGAAGAATACATTGGCGTAAGGAATAGATTCACCGGAAATATAATCTCGAACATATCCATGAATTGTATACATTTCCTCTTTAGAATCTGGTGTGGAGATTATGTACTGATTGCCTACTTTTTCCCAGTTCAGATTATGCTCTGCAAGCAGGGTATCCAAAGCTTCTTCAGTTGTACAGCCTGAACAGCGGGCTGAGGTTTGTTTGTCTTTTAGATGACGGTCTTGATACACAACTACAATGTGGTGTTGATGTATCAGAGAGTTTAGAGCAGATTTTAGAGGAGAATTCTTATAATTAAAAGAGAGACTGTCACTATGGGTTTGGGGAAAAACTGTGTTGGAAAATACTATAAAAAGAGACAGGAAAAGTCCTGTTGTCAGGAGGGGGAAATTAGTAGAACGTATACCTCTTATTGTCAAATTTGTAAGATCGGTTTGTCAGCGAAGAAAGCGTATGCAAGACACGGCTTAGATCTTTAGCATCTATAACTCCAGTGACGGTAATTGTTTCTAATCCATCACTTTCAAGTTCAATATCAACATCAAATTTACGTTCAATTTCTTTGCAAACGACGCTAAGATTTTCCTGATCAAAAATAAATTTATTGTAGATCCAGCCTGGATATTGGTCATGTCCGATTGCTTCCGGAGTTCCAGGAGATTCTTTTTTACTGAAGGAAACAAATTGTCCTTTTCTTATATGAACCGGATTGTCGTTGGTTTGATCATTTGAAATCAGAACTATTCCTTCATTTACGGCAACTTCGAATTCATTCTCAATTGTTCGTACATTGAATTGTGTTCCAATAACCCTGATAGAAACATCTTCGTGTTGAATGATAAAAGGATGTGATCCTGGTTGCACATCAAAATATGCTTCGCCACTTAAGGTAACCAGGCGGGATTTTTCATTAAAGGATGATCGAAAAGTGAGTTTGCTTTCTGAATTCAAACGAATTTTGGAATCATCAGGCAAGTTAAAAGATATCTGTTCACCGCGGTCAGTTATAAATGATTCAGTAGTCAGCCATAAATAAGCGGGCTGACTAAGCAATGTGAAAATGAGTACTGCCGCTATTACATATGCAAAACGTGGTTGAGGTAAAAATTTTCTCCTGGGATAAAACCTTGCAGGTGAAAGCTTCCCCTTCACTTCATTTTGTTCAATCAGCTGTTCCATTTCCATCCAGGCATCATCGGTATTGGGCGGTTCCGGCAAATGTATCTCAGAACTCATTTCCCAGAGCAATTTGAATTCTTTCTTTATTTTTTTGTCAAATGATCTCATAGTATTTCAAAAAATATTCTTTTTCTGTGCATATAACGGATGAAGCCACTTTGTTACTTACAGATAATTCTTTAGTAGTTTCCGTAAAATTTTTAGTGCTCGATAGAGTTGATTTTCAACTGTTCGTTTTGATATATTAAGGAGATCAGAAATTTCCTGATTTGTTTTTCTCTCATTACGACTTAACAAAAAGATTTCACGACATTTATCAGGCAAATGATCATTTACTGCATTCCAGATTGCTTCTTTCATTTCGTTCAGATCGTGATCGGATTCAGGATTATTCTTATTTTTACTATACAATCCCGGTAATTTTTCCTGATGTTGTATTTTGACTTTCTGATGACGAAAGTGATCGTAACAGAGGTTTCTGCTTACTCTGGCAATGAGAGAAAAAAATGACTTATTCGAATCCAAACGAGATCGATTATTCCATATCCGAACAAATGTTTCTTGGACAATATCTTCCGCAATTTCTCTGTCACCAATCCGGTAAACGACGTATCGAAAAAGGACTGGATAATGTATATAATAAAGATCTTTGAAGGCAGTTTTATTGGATTTTTTTATACGGTCTAGTAATATTTTTTCCGGTGTCTGCATATATAAATTAATTTGAGTTTTATAGTTGCACCAAATGTTTATCTCTGAGAAGAAAACAGGTGCCTTGAATCAAAAATTTAAAATATGAAATTATGTAATATGTTAGCATAAATTTTGTTTCTTTTTTAATCAAGGAACCTAAGAAATTTCTTCAATGACTTAGTAATACAGAAAATATCCCTCATTATTTTTTTGAATGGTTACAATAAATTGCACAACAAGAGTTTTTTGTAATACATTTAACCTGTTTAATAAAACAAGTAAGAACAGATGACAAACAATTTTCTTAGCATTTAAATGCTGGTATTCAGTATGAACTGTATTGGGAAAAGTTTTAGATAAAATAAACCAAAAGAAAGGAAAGTGATATCTCATTATGGGAAAGTCAGTTCTTAAAAACACCTTGTTGCTTGTATTTATGTGTTCTTTTTCTTTTCCCCAGGAAGTGAAAGTTATTGGGGAAGGCACGATAAAAAATGGGCCAAAAGTACTGATATTGGATGATGGTACCTGGAAAGAAAAACCAAAAGAAATTTTTAATATCCCCATTGGAAATTCTTATTATGAAGGTCCCACAGATGCTAAAGTCACAATCATAGAATGGATGGATTATCAATGACCCTATTGTGCAAGATCTACCGGTACGGTAGATAGAATTTTAAAAAAATACCCGAAAGATGTGAGAGTTGTATATAAAAATTTTCCTCTTCGTTCCCACAAACAGGCTAATTTAGCCGCATTATATACCTTGGCTGCTGGAAATCAGGGGATGTATAATGAGATGCATAAAAAAATAATGGGTCGTTATACGGAGTTAAAGAATAACGAACATTTACCTTTAGAATTAGCCAGTGAGCTTGGATTAAATATTAATCAGTTAAGATCAGATATTAAAGATCCTGCGCTACAAAATCAGATTAATACTGAAGTGAGTGAACTGAGATCTACCAAACTTCGGCTTGCCGTGCCAAAATTTTTAATAAATGGTGAAGAAACTAATCTTAGAGCACTTCAACAAAAGGTAACTGAAATACTTAGCAAAACAAACTGAATTGTAAATCTACCTTAAGGTACAGCTTTAACTTGTTTGTATCCTTTATGAAATACTTATAAATGATGATCAGATTCATCGAGTTGCAGAAATAACATATAATCTAATTTTTTTTTATAGCAGAAATTAGACCCAAAGTGAATTTTTTATTTGGGAAATTATTGTGATTTTCTTAGACGAAAATCTGCGACTCGATGCCTATTATAAATAAATGGGAATTAAGATATTTTCTCTACGTTCTTTGCTTCTTTTCCTTTATCGGTTGTGGCAACCTCAAATTCCACCTTATCGTTTTCTTTGAGAGTACGATATCCATCACCTGATAGGGAAGAAAAATGACAGAAAATGTCATCGCCTTCTTCGGGGGTTATAAATCCATATCCTTTTGATGAGCTGAACCATTTAACGGTTCCTTGTTCACGTTCAGCCATAAATTTGACCTCTTTCTATGTATGTGTTAATATTTATTATTATTCTTTAAGATAAAACGAACGGAACGAATTCCAAGTTAGATTGGTTAACAGTCTATTAAATAGCAACTCACCATATCTTTTTCGTTTACATTTAAAAAATCATGGACAGAAGATATAAGATTAATTTAATGAAGACAAGAATTTTTAAAATAAAAAAACCGGACATGTAAATTTGAATGCCCGGTTTTACTTATCGATCGTGTTCACTTATTGCTGGTTATTGTGGACAACAATAGAATGTTGGCTCTTTAGAGTGTTCTGATTTTTTTCTTCAGCAAAGTTTTCAGTTTTGTTATCATCTTTTGGTACCCCAGGTGTCATAAGTTGTTCCCGGCTATTTTCTTCTTCCGCATAGGATGTGGAATATTCTGATCCGTTCCAGCTAAAGGCTTTTCCCGACCCGAGCAATGAGCGTGCTTCTGCAAATGCCTCAGAAAATGACTTTATAGGTTCTTCGTCTAGAGTTGATACTGCCTCATTTCCTAAAAAGTCATCAGTTGAATTAACTTCTTTATCCCATTCATCCGGTTCTATTGTGTCTATTATGGGAACAGGAATTTCTTTCACGAATTCCTGCTCCACTATTGAAAAATCATCCATCGTAGATTCTCCGGGGGAAGAAAGATGTTGGTAGACAACAGTTCCCAATATAATGAATCCAAGTACAACAGTGAAGACAAG
>Ga0310122_10002145_pt1 | contig 12589 bp, 11 predicted proteins | sample CB6_Bottom_1051__FD_203503 | JGI IMG/M metagenome (GOLD analysis project Ga0310122, IMG submission 203503) | Marine microbial communities from Western Arctic Ocean, Canada - CB6_Bottom_1051 | ecosystem: Environmental > Aquatic > Marine > Oceanic | place: Canada: Western Arctic Ocean | collected...
CGGCATGCGCACGTAGGGCTGAACCGATTCCGGGAGATAGCTGAAGTTGGCGCCGATCCAGTAGACTTCGTCGGCCTCTCCGCGCCGCACGACCAGCTTCGCGGCTTCCTCCTGGTGCCACTCGAGCGACCCTTCGGAGCCGAAAACGCGCAGCCCGTTGTCATTCTTGTAGCCGATGGCGATCTGAGTGGCGGTAATGATGGCGGTGCCGCCGTTGTCGAGCACGCCGATGACGTTGAAGTCGTCGTCGAGCACCCGACCCTCCACGAAGCTATTGAGACGAGCCGACACGCTCTGGAGACCGAGTCCAGTGGTCCACGTCGCGGCTACAAAAGCGTGGGTGCCGATATCACCGCCGCAGTTGGAGATGCCGGTGCGAGCCGGGTCGGCGCGCCACTCGGCCTGCTGTAATCCCTCATTTTCCAGTGCCGTGGCCAGCCATCCCTGATTGTACCAGGCCTCGACCTTGCGTATGTCGCCCAGATCACCCCGGCGGATGAACTCCTTTGCCATCATCAGCATGGGGTGGCCGGTATAGGTGTGGGCGAGGATGAAAGGGACATCGCCAGAGTCGACCAGCTGCTGCAGCTCCTCGGCTTCGGCCACCGTCATCGTCATCGGCTTCTCGCACAGAACGGGAATGCCGGCCTCTATGAAGGCCTTGGCCGGGGCGAAATGGGCGTGGTTGGGGGTGACGATGGTGACATAGTCGAGTTCCAGAGCGCCATTGGTGCAGGCGTCGATCATCGCCTGATAGCTGGGGAAACCCTCGATGTCGTAATCCTCCGCTGCTTTCATGGCCGCGTCGGGGTCGCTGCGCAGAGCACCGGCCACCAGTTCACGGCTGCCGTCCAGCGAGATGGCGCGTTTGTGCACACCGCCAAAGAAATTACCGGGCCCGCCGCCGCCGATCAGACCAACTCTGAGCTTTGCCATGTTCGTTTTACCGTCCGCGTGTCTTTGGGTGTCCTGGGTATCGCCCATCACCGGCACAAGCTATGCACAGGTGACGGAAAAAGCCAAGGCCCGCCGTTGCGGAGGCGGTTGGCAGGCCGCTGCCAGCCGACGGCGTGCACTACGTGGCGCTGACGGGGCAGGTGGGGGGGATGAGACAGGTCGGGGAGGGAGGGCTGAGGCAGATGGCTCGATGTGCTCGTACGGTCAATTCCAGACAATCACCTCGATGCGACGGTTGAGTTGCTTGTTCTCCGGCGAGTCGTTGGGCACGATAGGGCGTGCTGACCCGTATCCGCGAATATCGACCATTTCCGACGAGATGAAGCTGTATCTGGCGACGAGGAAGTCCCTCACTGTCTTGGCCCGAGACTCCGACAGCAGCATATTGGTTTCGGGGTCGCCGTCGGAATCCGTATGACCTTCGATGATAATCTTTGAAGGGGCAAAGTCCTGCACGAAGTCGGCGACCTTCTGGAATTCGTCCGCGGCCTGCCTGGTCAGCGAGGCCAGTCCCGCACCGAACATCAGGGTCGAGTCGATGACGATGCGCGGGGCCACAATGTCTCCCTTCATGGCTGACTTGCATCTGATCAGCGGATGGGAGATGGTGGCTGCACTCACCTCGAAGATACCCTCCGACAGCCCAGGCTGCGATTCGGTGATCGTCATCCTGCCGATCAGCAAGCGGATGGGATGAGGTTCGTTTCTTATGAGACTCTTCTCCCGATAGACATTCAAGACATCTCCCCGTTCTATGCCGGCTTCTACGCCACTGTCCATATAGTAGCGAAGTTGCTCGGGGTTGTGTGAATCGCTGACCTTGCTCGCAACTCGAGGAGGATCGAATTCTGCCTGCGATGGCGAAGGGACCAGGCTCGGAAGAAGAAGGAGGGCGCAGGCAACAGCCGGCATGGAGATGCCGCCAGCGTAGACGATTCGGATTCGCGGGATTCTGGGGGTGGGCGCATGTGCCGCGGCGCTGTCGCCGGTCTTGAGGCATGAGGTGGTCTGGGCGAACTCGGGCCAGGTCCGGTCTCTGAGAAGCATGGCGTTCCTAATTTGTCATAGACGCTGAAGAGGCTCATCCGAGGTGTCTTTTGGGGCCATGTCTGGTCAACGTCTATCCGGGGTGACCCACGACACGTCCACTGTCAAAGCGATACGCAATCATCATACCAGGACAGTGCGGGCCTTGTAAAACGCAACCTATGCCTTGTATTATCAACAACTTAAATGTCAAATTATTCAAACCTGTAGACCGATCGCCATTACAAATAGGGTTATACGACCCTTGCGTGTGGGGCAATTAGCCAACTGTTGAGTGCCATGGCGTAGATTCGTCAGGTCACGATGCCCGGCGCGTCCCAGTCGACGTCTGGATCCTGGATCTGCTAGGGTTTCGCACAGCCTGTTCCAAGCGTAGTTTGGTCTTCAGGTTCATCGTGGCGATGGCCGCTTTGTGGTGAGTGGTGGTAGGTATGCCGCGGCACAGGGGTACCCGAAACATCAAGCGAGGTCACATAAATGAGCTCTAAGAAGGTCCTGGTTACCGGCGCGGCTGGTCTGGTCGGAGGTATTCTGCGCTCGCACTGGGGCGATCGCCACCAGCTGCGACTGGCGGATATCCGCCCGGTCGAAAATCTGGCTGCGCACGAGGAGTTCGCCGAGACCGACATCACCGCCTACGACCAGGTCTTGAAAGCCTGCGAGGGGGTGGAGGTAATCGTGCACCTGGCAGCCGATCCGAGCATGCACGCGAGGTTCTACGATACCTTGTTGCCGCTGAACGTCATCGGCGCGTATAATGCTTTCGAGGCCGCGCGGGAAGCAGGCTGCGAGCGGATCGTCTTTGCCAGCAGTATCAATGCGGTCCTGGGCCACCGGGGGCAGGCCGATGTCAAATGGGAAGCGCCGGTTTTTCCGCAGAATGTGTACGGGGCGACCAAGTGCTGGGGGGAGGCCCTGGCGCGCGTCTACGCGGACCAGCACAGCCTGTCCTGCATATGCGTCCGCCTCGGTAGCCCGCGATTCGACCAGGCCGGCGATTGGGATGCGGAGGCGATCAACGGGAGCCTCAGCCCCCGCGACTGTGCTCAGCTGTTTGGCCGCTGCGTGGAAGTCGAGGATGTAGACTTCGCCATCGTACACGGCATCTCGAGGCATCGACGCTCGTGGATGGATCTGGAAGTATCGAGGAGCGTGTTGGGATACGAGCCACAGGATGGAACCGCGTATCCCAGGGCCCAGGGGGGTGATCGCGCGCTGTAGCTGGCCAGCGCAGGCGCTCAGATCAAGCCTGGGTAGTGTTCTGAAAAACGAAGTCCTGAATCAGCGACTCGATGATGGCGATGTCGTTGGCGGAAATGTTGGACAGTATTAAGCCGGTATCATAGAAGTCGGGATTGACGTCGTTCTTGCACCATCTGCTCTGTGCATTGAAGACGATTTGCCTGCTTCCCCTGATCTCCTCTGGGAGATCCATTTTCAACTCAAAGGTCTTGCCGGTCTCAATGAACAATGGGGCTATCGCTGATCAGCATGAGGCCCTCAGTCGTGATGTCGACCAAGTTGCCAAGGAGTTCCTCCGTATTGCGGTCAAAGACCCGGAGGTAGTAGATCAGGTATTTTCTATCGTGCTTTCTCTGTTCTGCCATCGCTCTCCACCTCGCTTTAGACAAGGTTGCTACGCCGCTCACATGACATCGACGTATGCCGATGCTCCACCAAGCATTGTATTGGTCCAACACTTACAAGTCAAGTAAACCTGAGTTCGATTGTGCCTGAATTCAACAGCGCTTCTTCGGCGCTCTGGTAGCTGGATTGCTCGCCCTTGGCGGTGGCGATCTTAACCGGATAGATGTTGGGCATCCAGCTTCTCCCGCAATGAGCGCATGGCGCCATAGGTCGCTTTGTAGGTCTCGTAAAACGGACCGTAGGCGGAGTGAGTTGCCGTATTCGGCGAGATTACGCGAGCCACCTTCACCATCCGGTCAGAGGCGGACTGAACGTCCTGGTGAAGGCCGGCCCCGACCGAAGCGAGAACGGCGCATCCGAGCAAGGGCGCGTCCGCGACCTCGGTGAGGGTCAACGGCAGGTTGGAGACATCGGCGTGGATCTGCAACCAGAGGTCGGAGTGAGTGGCGCCGCCCGCCACGACGATGCGGTCAGGCTCGAACCCATTGGTGCGCATGGTTTCGAGAATCAGCTCGCTACCGAAGGCGATGCCTTCAATGGTCGCGCGGAAGAGATGACCCCGCCCGTGCTTGAGTGACAGCCCGTGCATAACGCCCCGAGAGCTCGGGTCTGTGTGCGGCGTGCGGTTGCCCTGAAAGTGCTCCTGAACGATCAGCCCCTCCGATCCAGGAGGCAGTTCAGCGGCACTGCGGTTGAGCTCTTCGTAATCGGCGGCGCCGAAGAGGTTCCTCAGCCAGTTGACTACGGATCCGGTAGACGTCTGCCCCCCTTCGACCACGTGTGACCCCGGAAGCAGCGCATCGCCATAGGTGCCCCAGATGCCCGTGCCGTGAAAGGGGGCGGCACTCAAGCCCAGCTGGAGGTGCGACGAGCCGGTGATGAAGGCGAGGCTGCCGGGGCGTACTACACCGAGACCAATCATGCCCACAAAGGCATCGGCGCCTCCCTGGACGACGGGCAGACCTGCGGGTAAGGCGAGATGCTCAGCTGCCCGCGCCGTCAATCCTCCGACGACCTGACCCAGGTCGAGTATCTCCGCCGGCCACTTCGCCGCCAGGTCGCTCAAGCCGAGTCTCTCCAGCAGTGTTTCGGGAACGCCACCCCGCCCTCGGTCGTAGTGCCAGCGGGCTGAGACGTTGGTGATACTGGCCACCCAACGGCCGGTGAGGTGGTAGTTCATGTAGTCCTGGAACTCGCACACCACGGCTGCACGCTTGAAGATCTCCGGTTCATTCTCCTTGATCCACAACGCCTTCGGCACCATCCACTCGGCGGAGACGGGCCCTCGTCCGTCACTGTTGACCCTCAGGGCGATGTCGCTGGTGGCGACCACCTTCTCGGTCTGAGGGGCGCTGCGCAGGTCCATCCAGATCAGGCATGGCCGCAGTGGCTCACCGTTTCCATCGAGGGCAACGACGCTGCAGCAAGTCGTATCCACCGCCATCGCCGCGATCTGCCCGGGACTGACGCCCGCTTGGTCGACCGCTCGGCGCACCGATTCGCCCAGCGCCCGCCACCAGTCCCGCGGGTCCTGTTCCGCCCATCCGGGATGCGGGAAGCGAGTTTCATATGCGGTCGATGCGAACGCCAAAGGATGGCCCTTGAGATCGAAGACCGCCGCTCTCAGGCTTTCGGTGCCGCCGTCTACGCCGATCAGGTAGGGTTCGTTCATAGTGAAACTGTTCTCGAGCATGAGTCTGCGGGTTCGAGCGGATCAAGGGTTTGAACTAAATCGGTTGGCGCTAGCGGGTCAACTGCGGGGTCGTGGTGGTTGAACAGTGGTTGATAGGTCGCTTTGCCGGCGCATCGTAGCGCGAATGGACTCTATCAACGGGCCGTCAGAAGGCGGCTTGACTGGCTGACAGCCCAATTCGAGTGTATCGTCGTATCGAATCAATTCCCGCCCCCGCTGTTGCGATGCCCATTATCAGAGGAGGTCCAGTGTGTCGTTGAAAAAGGTGCTCATCACCGGTGTGTCTGGTATCGTCGGCAGCTCAGCTTATCTCCAGCTGCGTCGGTCGCCGGAGAAGTACGACCTGTACGGCCTCGGACGCCGGCGGGCGCTATCGGAGCGCGTCGCGGATGCGCGCGACATCGATCTGCCCGAGGATAAGCACTTCGTCTGCGACATCGCCGATTTCGAAGCGGTGCGCAACGCGGTCGAAGGCATGGACGTGGTCGTGCACATGGCGGCGGATCCGGCTGGGGGCGAGTGGGAGAGCGTCCTGCGCAATAACATCGTCGGCGCCTACAATGTCTTTGAGGCCTGCCGACAGGCGCAGGTGGCGCGCCTAGTCGCGGCCAGCACCATCCAGGTATCCACCGGCCACCGCTCCCAGGAGCCGTACTCCGCCGTCAGCCAGGGGAGGCCGCAGGAGTTGCCGCCGGGGACAGCCAGAGTCAGCGCCGCGGTGCCGGCCGAGCCGCGCAACCTCTACGCCAGCAGCAAGGTTTTCAGCGAGTCACTGTGCCGCACCTATGCCTACAGCCACGGCATGTCATGCCTGGCCATCCGCATAGGCTGGGTGGTCGGAGAGGACCGCGTCCCCAATGCCAATGCCGCCGACATCTGGTGCAGCCAGCGCGATATCGCCGGCTTGATCGAGTGCTGCGTCAAGGCACCTGACGAACTGCGGTTCGACATTTTCTACGGCATGTCAGCCAACCAGTTCCTTTGGGTGGATATGGACAATGCCCGCGACAAGCTGGGCTTCGTCCCGCTTGACCGCGCCGAGGACAATCTGCCGGAGCGGTGAAAAATCCCATGATGGCGAGGCGGACGACCAGAGGTTTCGAGGAGTTCAGCCGGGGCACCTGCGGCAACGGGGGGCAGAATCTCTACGTCTCGCGGCAGGGCGTGCTGCAGCGCATCCACCAGTACGACTTCACCGGAGACGGGCACCTGGATCTGGTCTTCTGCAACAGCCAGAACCACTGGGAAATGCCGCCGGTTTATGTGTACAGCTCTCCGTTGGAGAGCACCGAGCGCACGGAGCTTCCCTCAGACGCAGCCCGTTGCGGCCTGGTGGCAGACCTGACGGGCGACGGCTGCGACGACCTGGTTCTGGGTATGGCGCACAACGGCATTCGCCCCGATTCGAACGCCCGCATCTACTTCGGCACTACTGCCGACGGCTGGAGCGAGCGCTACCAGCAACAGCTGCCGGCGCCGATGTGCTCGGCGGTGGCGGCGGGTGACTTCGACGGCGACGGGCGAGTCGATCTGGCCTTTCTCACCCGTGGGAAGCTGAGAGTCTTCTACCAGTCGGAACTGGGGTTCGAGGGCAAGCGCTTCGTCGACCTGGAAATCGATGGCGACCAGATGGCCGCTGAAGATCTGGACGGAGACGGATGCTGCGACCTCGTCCTGCGCGACGAGGCCGGCGAGGTGAGGATCTACTGGGGAAGCGGTGATGGCTTTCGGCCCGATAACTACACGATCGTCCCGGTCGAGGTGGATCTCCCTGAAGAGCGGTCTGATCACTCGCGTTACGCAGAATATGTGCCGGATGCCCGCCCGCTGGTACGGGTCCTCCATCTCCACGACGGGCATCCCTACGTCTTCGTCGCGCGGGCGCAGTCGGCGCACCTCGTACCCGTGCTGCCGGCGCGCCGCTTGGGGACAGCCATCGAGCTGAGCTGTGTCGCCCCGATGGCGGCGGCGGTGGGAGATGTAAACGGGGACGGCCACACCGATCTCGTGCTGGCCTGCCGCGACCCCGGCGAGGAGGGCGAGAGGTCGTGGATCTACTGGGGGAGTGCCAAGGGATATACCCGCTCTCGGCGCACCGAACTGCGAAGCGAGAATGCCTGCGACGTGGCCGTCGCAGACCTGAACGGGAATGGCAGCGCCGACATCGCGCTGTGTCAGAACCGCAGTGAGGATTCCTACACCGTCGAGTCACTCATCTACCTCGGCACTCGCGGCGGCGTCGATCCCCAGCCAAGGAGGTTGCCGTGCGAGGATGCTCGACGGGTCCTACTGGGCCGTCCCAAAGGAGACGGCGAGCGCATGGTGGTGGTGCTGGCCAATCACTACGCCCGCAACGCCCTTGGAAATATTGACGCCTACGTCTATTTCGGCTCCGCTGACGGCTTTTCCGCCGAGCGCCGTCTCGAGGTGCGCGGGTGGGGAGGGATCGAAGCGGTCTGCTGCGACATCGACGACGACGGCCGTGCCGATCTGATCCTCGCCAACGCCGCGGAGAATTCGCCCCAGCGGGATCCGGGCTCCTACGTGCTGCGCAACGGCCCCGACGGGCTGGCGGCGGAGCCAGCCTGGAGGCTGCCGACCACGCGAGCCCACGGTGTCTGCTGCGCCGATCTCGATCGCGACGGCTATCTCGATCTGGTGTTCTGCGGTTTCTTCAACGCGGAAATCCTCGTCTTTCACGGCGGGCCCACCGGATTCGACACCGAGAACCCGGACCGCATCCATCTCGAGTACGACGGTGTGGTGTACGACGAGCCGCGCTGGATTTATCTGGCCGATCTCGACAACGACGGCTGGCTCGACCTGGTCGTACCGCAGATCTCCTACGACCGCAGTTTCGTGCTCTGGGGTGGCCCCGACGGCTTCAGCATGGATCGCTGTCGGGTGCTGCCCGTCTATCACGCCGCCTGCGCCCGCGCCGCTGACCTCAATGGCAACGGCTATCTGGATCTGATCATGGGAGGGCACACGCCCTCGCGGGACGCGCCGCAGGACACGTTCATCACTATTTACTGGAACGGACCCGACGGGCTGCGGGAAGATCGCCGGACGCTACTGCCCGCGTACGGCGTCAACAGCATGGCGATCGCTGATTTCAACGGGGACGGAGCACTCGACATTTTCGCGTGCTCCTATCAGGACGTCCATCACCGCGACATCGATTCGTACATCTACTGGAATCGTCCGGGGCGCGGGTTCGCCTCAGGGGATTTTGCCCGCATGTTCACCCACTCGGCGTCCGGCTGCGTGGCCGATGACTTCGACGAGGACGGCCGCGTCGATTTGGCCATCGCCTACCACAAGGTGTGGGGCGATCACGACGGCCACTCGGCCATCTGGCGAAACGGTCCGGACGGCCTTGCCGAGGATACGCGTTTGCCCACGCAGGGCCCGCATGGCATGGTCGCGGTGGGACCGGGCAATATCGTCGATCGCGGGCCGGAAGAGTATTACGTATCGCAGGCGTTCGAGCTTCCCCAGGGAGTTACGGGAGCGAGGATCAGCTGGGAGGCGGAGTTGCCGCCCAAGAGCTGGGTGCGCGCGCAACTGCGTTCCGCCCAGAGCGAGCGGCAGCTGGCGGCGTCGGCGTGGACCGGGCCAAGGGGAGAGGGTAGCAGTTGGGCAGAAGGCGACGGCGATGAGCTGAGTGGTGGGGGCGAGAGCCGGGATTCAAACCAGGAGGACAGCCGCAATGGCAAGATCACGGCGGCAGCGAGGTGGGCGCAGTACAGACTGGCCCTCGGGGCGCGACATAGCGGCAGCAGTCCCCGGGTGACATCGGTGACTGTGCACTACTACTGAACATCTGGGCGGAAGTCGCCCGCGTGCACGAGGTCTTCCAGCAGCGATTCAGCTACACCCAGCCAGCGTCGGGTCAGCGCCGGCCAGTGGGCGCCAAACCACTTGGGCGCGTTCTCCGGTGTATAAAACCACTCTGGGGATGTGCGGGTGGCGAGGTGGCGGTGCCACTGGTCCCACCAATCCTCTTGATCTGGATCGACGCCAGGCAACGGGGTCGCCAGGCGAAAATCACGGTCGAGCTCGGCCCAATCGAAGCGAGAGGACACGGTTCAGCTCATCTCCCTGAAAGGACTCGCAACGGCAGCCCCACCTGCTTCAGTCGCCGCCGCGCCTGATCGGCTCTCAGCGGCTTCATGTCGGGCCCCCATGGCTGCTGCAAAGTCACCTTCTTCCCCAGAGCGCGGATGCAGTCGGGGAGGTCGAAGTGGTGGAGGACGCCCCGGGGGAAATTGGCCGCTGGCCAGGCGACGAGCGGCACCCGGGTCCAGTCGTCGTAGGAGAGGGGCAAGTTCTTCAATACCACCTGGCGGATCCTGCGGTGGAAAAGGGCGGCGAAGAGGGCGAGCAACGCGCCTTGTCCACGACCGTACAGATGAATGTCGCGAGCGCCCTCACTCACCAGAAGATCCACCGTGGACAGTACGTCGTGAACCCTTCTTCCCAGATAGCTCTCCCCGAAGAGCAGGCCGTAACCGTGGTACATATAGTCCATCCCGTACGGGTAGGTGTAATTGCGCCTCTCTTCCTCAGGCATGAACTCCCCCATTCCCCTGGCGTCGAGGGCGTAGAGGGGATGCTTGCTCTGGGTGGCAAGGGCAAGGGGGTCGGAGACGAGATCCGCCGCGCTCGACACATGGGGGAGGTAGAGGTGCACGGTCTTCTCAACGTCGAGGGAGTAGGTCCGACTCCCGTCTGCCATACGCTTGTGGAGGAGGGCCCGAGCGGGTAGCTCGGTCTCGACCAGGTAACGGGCGACGGCGCGGCCCTCCAGCCGCGCCGGACGCAGAACCCGAAAATGGGGTGGGGACAGTTCTTGACGCTCTGGCAGGTGCAGACAATCGGCCACCAGAGTCTTGAGTTTGCTGGCCGTGAGCGCGGGCCGGCTCTCCCGCAGTTCGCGGGCACGCCCCGCCGTCTGCGTGTAGATGGGAACGGCCCCGGCAGCGACCGTATTGCCCTTCGGGGTTACGTTGACCGAGGCGGTATCGAAGCCGACGATTTTCCCCACCCGCCGCGGCCGTTTCAGCCCCGCCTGCCGACAGAAAAACTCGACCATCGCCTCCTGGTTCTCGCGAAAAAAGCCGTGTCCGCGGGGCCCGATAAAGAGACCGGCGTTCTCGGGCGGCGCTCGGAGTACGTCGTAGAAAGAACGGACCTCCCCGTAGGCCTCCTCCAGACCGCGGCGGTCGAAGAAGCAGTACTGCTGCCCCAGCAACAGCACGGGATCGGGAGCACGGGCGATGATGAAGTCGGCCATTTCCAGACCGGCACCGACGACGCCGGGGGGATACTGCTCGCAGTCGGCGGGCAGCTCATTCTCGAAATTGGCGGCGAAGGTGGTGACGAAGCAACTCGGAGCCGCCATGGTAATGCGTCGTTCGAGTGCCCACATCCAGGTCGTCATGGTGCCACCGCCGGAGTTGCCGGTGAGACCGATGCGGCCGCGGTCGACCTCGGGGCGAGTCAGCAGGTAGTCGAGGGCGCGAATTCCGTCCCAGGCGCGCCAGGCGCCGAACCACTCGCCGACCAGTTCCAGCTGTTTGCCCATCATATTGTGCGCGTGGGTGCAATTGGCGACAGCACTGCGGTCTTTCAGCCTGTGGTACTGATCTCGCTCCCCCTGGTTGAAGGGGTCGTAGATGAGGACGACAAAGCCGGCCCGCGCCAGGCGCTGGCAGAACTCCTGGTAGAGCGGCTCGGCCTTGCCGTCGGGAGAGTGCCCGCAGGACCCGAGAACTGCGGGCGCCGGCCGCTGCAGTCCGGTGGGGATGTATAGGTGGGCGGTCACCAGACAACCCGGGCGGCTCTCGAAGAGGACCTTCTCGAGGGTGAACGCGGCGCGCCGCTCGGTGCCGGTAGTCCTCGCATTCAGCGGCGTGCGAGGGGGGAGGGGACCGATGGCACGGCGGATGGCTCGGCGGACTCGACGCTGGTAGGCGAGAGCGGCAGCGCGCGAGCGAATGGCCCCGAGACGCTCGTGGCGGTCGGCGCGCATCTGGCGCAGCTTCTCCAGATAATACTCGTGAACGGCGTTTTCATGCATGGTAGCCTCCGATCGCGATCGATTGCAGGGTTCAATCTTCCCGGGCTATGCGGTAACCTGTCAGTGCGCGTCGGCGGCGCGCCATGCCGCCAGTCTGCTGCTGACAAACTCGATGACCGCTTGGTGTTCATCCCTGCCGCGTCCCTCGATGTGGATGGGCTCGCCGAAAGCGAAACGCACCGGTTTCGAGATGTCGATTCGGCCGAAGTCCTTGAGCAGGGTACCGTTCCCCCAGGCGTCGGTCAGCAAGGCCAGGGGCACTACGGGCACGCCGGCTTTTCTGGCGAGCTTGAGGCCGATGCTGGTGAATTGAGCCGGATCGAACGAGTGCGTCCTGGTAGTCTGCGGAAAGACGATAATCGAGATTCCTTTTGCCAGTCGCTCGGTCCCACCTTCCAACACCGCCTTCAGGTCGCCGCGCGGGTCCGTTCGGGTAACGGCGATGGGATCGCGCGCGCGCATGATGTGTTTAAACACAGGGTATTCGAGCAGGCTCTGTTTGATGACGTAGGTGACATCGCGCAGCGGCTGGATAATGGCGGGCAGCACAGCGGTCTCGAGCACGCTCATGTGATTGGCGATGAAGACGCAAGGCGCCTCCAGCCGTTCGACGTGCTCGATGCCGGTGATCTCGATGGACACCCCCACGTGCTCGAGCGCCTGGGCGGTCTTCAGGCAGCTCTGGCACCATTCCTCACTGGTATACTGGCCCCGTCTGGCCAGCGCGCTCGCCCGGTACACGATGACCATGAAGCGACTGTACACGGTCAGGCTCGGGAAGAGTCTGGCAGCCAGCGGTACTGTCGTCTTCGCCGTGCGATACACCGAGTCCCGGTAGGACAGCAGGCTCACCAAGGTCGACCTCCGGGCGTGGGGTGAACAGCCGCCGCCACTCCTTTGGCGGCGGGCCGGCGGTTTGCACCTGGTATGTGGTTTCCCATCGGTCTATCTTCTCTCCCCATGCGAGCTTTCTATCTGCACGGCGCCCGAGATCTGCGCCTGTCCGAGGTCGACATCCCCACCATCGAAGCCGACCAGGTGCTGGTGCGGGTCCTGGCTACGGGCATCTGTGGATCCGATCAGCACTACTACGTCCATGGCCGCAACGGCGATTTCATTCCTGAGCGACCCTTTGTTCTCGGCCACGAGTCAGCCGGAGA
>Ga0310122_10002146_pt1 | contig 12588 bp, 10 predicted proteins | sample CB6_Bottom_1051__FD_203503 | JGI IMG/M metagenome (GOLD analysis project Ga0310122, IMG submission 203503) | Marine microbial communities from Western Arctic Ocean, Canada - CB6_Bottom_1051 | ecosystem: Environmental > Aquatic > Marine > Oceanic | place: Canada: Western Arctic Ocean | collected...
CTACTGGCCGACGGCAGCTACATCGCGGTCCCGCGCGACGCGGGCGTTCTGTGCGTCGCTGATCTGCGCCGGGCGGACAAACCGCTGGCGAGCAACGCGTCGGCTTCGCTATGGGACGCGGGCGACGGAATCGCGCTGCTCGAATTCCACAGCAAGCTGAACGCAATTGACCCGCTCGGGCTGGAAATGGTCGCCGAAGCAGTCGAAGTCGTGGAGGGGGGCGACTTCGTGGGTCTGGTGGTCGGCAACGACGGTGAGCACTTTTCGGCTGGCGCCAATATCGGGCTGGCGCTCTTCGTCGCCAACGTCGGCGCGTGGGACGAAATCGGCAAGATGATTAGCGGCGGGCAACTCGCATTCATGACGCTCAAGCACTCCAACTTCCCGGTCGTCGGCGCGCCGAGCGGGCTCGCCATCGGTGGCGGCTGCGAAGTGCTGCTGGCGTGCGACGCGATTCAGGCGCACTCCGAGACCTACACGGGGCTGGTCGAGGTCGGCGTCGGGCTGGTCCCCGCGTGGGGCGGTTGCAAGGAGATGCTGCGCCGCTGGGCCGCGGCCGGGCCGCATGGGCCGATGGCGCCGGTAACGAAGATATTCGAGAACGTCGGCACCGCCAAGGTGGCGACGAGCGCGTTCGAGGCGCGCGACATGCAAATCCTGCGCGACGGCGATGGAATCACGATGAACCGCGACCGCGTGCTGGCCGACGCCAAGACGCGCTGCCTGGAAATGGTCGACGGCTACGAGCCGCCGGAAATGGCGACACATCGCCTGCCGGGGGCGTCAGGCCGCGCGGGGCTCAAGATGGCAGTCGCCGATTTGCGCCGCGCGGGCAAGGCGACGCCGCACGACGAGGTCGTCGCGGGGCAGCTGGCTATCGTGCTGAGCGGCGGCGATACTGACCCGACCGAGGAGCTGGACGATTCAGATATCCTTGATTTGGAGCGCGAAGCGTTCATGACGCTGGTGCGCCTGCCGCCGACGCTGGCGCGGATTGAGCACATGCTCACGACGGGGAAACCGCTGAGGAACTGAAATGAAATACCGCGTGCCAAAACGGGAGTTCGAGTTCGTCCTGCGCGAAGTGCTGGAAGTCGAGCAGCTGACGCAGTTCCCGGTCTTCGAGGAGGCGACCTGGGAAATGGTGCAGATGATTATCGACCAGGTGGCCGAAATCGCCGAGGACGTCTGGTTCCCCAGCAATCAGATCGGCGACCAAGTTGGCGCCAAATTCAAGGATGGCGAGGTGACGCTGCCGCCCGAGTTCCACGACGCCATCGACGCCATCCGCGATACTGGGCTGGTGACGCTCTTTGCCCATCCCGAATATGGAGGGATGGGGTTCCCAACCGCCTTCGAGGTGCTGGGCGACGAGGTGATGTGCGCGACCAACATGTCGCTGGCGACCATGACTGGGCTTACCAAGGGCGCCTACCGCTGCATCCACCAGTATGGCAGCGACGAACTCAAGTCGCTCTACCTGCCGAAGATGGTCAGTGGCGAGTGGTTCGGCACCATGTGCCTGACCGAGGCGCACTGTGGGACCGACCTGGGGCTGCTGCGCACGAAGGCGAAGCCCGATGATGGAGGCAGCTACCGGCTCGACGGCGAGAAGATTTTTATCACCGGCGGCGAGCATGATCTGACCGAGAACATCCTGCACCTGACGCTGGCGCGGCTGCCCGGTGCGCCGCAGGGCGTCAAGGGCATTTCGCTCTTCCTGGTGCCCAAGTTCATCCCCAACGCCGACGGGGCACTGGGCGAGCGCAACGGCATCCGCGCGCTCTCAATTGAGGAGAAGATGGGGTGCAAGGGCTCCCCGACCTGCGTTATCGCGCTCGAGGATGCGCGGGGCTGGCTGATTGGCGAGGAGAATCACGGGCTGCGCGCGATGTTCGCAATGATGAACCACGAGCGACTGGCGGTTGGCATGGAGGGCGTCGGCGTCGCTGAAATCGCCTACCAGAACGGGCTGGCCTATGCACTGGACCGGCTGCAGGGGCGCGACCTAGGAGGGGCCCGGTATCCGGAGCAGGAAGCGGACCCGCTGATAGTGCATCCCGACATCCGGCGAATGCTACTGCGCGCCAAGTCGCTCATCGAGGGGATGCGCTGCCTGGCGGTCTGGACCGGGATTTCGATTGACCGCTCGCTGGCGGACCCCGACGAAGCAATACGCGAGGAGAACGGCGAACTGGTCGAAATCCTGACGCCGATTGTCAAGGCACTCTGCACCGACCTGGGGTGCGAAATCACCAACGACATGCTGCAAATTTATGGCGGCCACGGCTACATCCGCGAGCACGGCATGGAGCAATTCGTACGCGACCTGCGGATTGCCCCCATCTGGGAAGGTGCCAACGGCATCCAGGCGCTCGACCTGGCGGGGCGCAAGCTGCCGCGCGACATGGGGCGGCTACTGCGCCGCTTCTTCCACCCCGCGCTGGAGTTCATCGAGCAGCATCGCGACGACCCCGACCTGAAGGAGTTTGTCGAACCGTTCGCGAAGGGGCTGCGCGGGCTCCAGAAGACCAGCATGTTCCTGGCCCAAAAGGGAATGGGAAACCCGCGCGAAATCGGCGCTGGCGCGACCGACTACCTGCGGCAGTTCGGGCTGGTGGCGCTGGGCTACATGTGGTTACAGATGCTGAAGGTCGCCTTTGCGAAGCGCGGAAGCGACGAGTTCTACGAATACAAACTCATTACGGGCCGCTACTTCTTCGAGCGCGTCTTCCCCGAAACCATCTCGCGTGCGATCGCCATCGCGTCCGGCGCGAAGACCATGATGGCGATGCCGGACGCCGGCTTCACGAGCGAGCACCGTTTCTCGGGCAACTAGTCTGCTATCTGCTTCCCGAGCGTGTAGAACGGGTTGCCCGCCAGCCACTGCCCCCCATCGGCAACTAGGCATTCGCCGGTCACGTAGTCGCTCGCGGCGAGCCAGAGCACCTGCAATGCCATCTCGTCGGCGGTCGCGAGCCGCCCGCGCGGGATGGTGTCAATAATCATCTGCTCCGTTTCGGGCGCCGGGAACAGGTTGGCTTTCGCGCCTTCGGTCGGCACGACGCCGGGGCAGAGTGCGTTGACGCGGATTCCGTGGCTGGCCCACTCGAGCGCCAGCGACCGCGTCAGGTTCAGCACCCCCGCCTTGGCGGCGCCGGAGTGCGCCACGAAGGGAGCGGCACCCCAGGCGTAGTTGGCAACGACGTTTACAACGCTGGCGTCGCGCCCCTTGCAGAGCAGCGGGTGGCACGCGCGCGAGACGCGGAAGGTGCCGTCGAGCACGATATCGACGACCGCACGCCAGGCGTTTTCGCTCATTTCGGCCACCGGCGCGAAGAAGTTCCCGGCGGCGTTGTTGACCAGTATATCAAGCGCGCCCCATTTCGATTCGAGCGTAGCGGCGAGCGCCGCCACGCTCTCGCTATCGCGGACATCGATCACGTGCGTCAGCGCTTCGGCACCGGTGACCTTGGCGATGGCGGCCGCGCCCGCTGCGAGATGCTCGTCGTTGCGCGATGCGATTGCCACTTGCGCGCCGTGCACTGCGAAGGCGGTGGCGAACGCCAACCCCATCCCGGTGCCGCCGCCGGTAACGAGCACGCGGCAGCCGGCGAACAGGTCGTCACGGAAGGGGGATTCGCCCACGCGGGGCCAGTCAAGGGGAGTTAATGAGCGTCCCGCGACAGCGCGCGCTCGACCCGCAGCGCGCCACGTACCGGGCCGGTGTAGGGGCGGCCGTGCAGGTGGTAGCTGAACAGCCCCAACTCGAGCCGGCATTCAGCGCTGGCGCCGGCAGGGTCACTGGCGCGCACCCGCAAGGCGAGCGGCAAGTCCTGCACTTCGTGGCGCGGCTCGAGCCACATCTCTTCGCTATGGGAGTCGCCTGGCAGCATGTGGCTGACGGCGACGCGGTCGAGCCCGTGCGGCCGCAGCTCGCCGTGGTCGTAGAGCAGTCGCAATTCAAGCTGCGAGAGTGGCGCCAAGCCAGTGTTGGTGATGCGCTGCTCGACCAGCAGCTTACCGCGGGTACGGGTCACCCGGGCACTAACCAGTAGCGGACCTTCAGAACTGGTCTCCCAATTCATGGTGTCTACTCCAACTGAGGAAAACGGGTGGTCAGATATAATCCCTTCGCGGGCTGGGAGCACGATGGTCACGCTCGCCGATATCCACGCTGCCGCTGCGCGGCTCGATGGCGTGGCGCTGCGGACGCCGGTCAGGACGTCCGGCGCGCTGGACGAGCTGGCTGGTCGCCAACTGGTCTTCAAGTGCGAAAACCTGCAGAAAGTGGGGGCATTCAAGTTCCGTGGTGCGTGGAACGCAGTCGCGTCGCTCTCCGACTCCGAAGCGACGCGCGGCGTCTGCACCCACAGCAGCGGCAACCACGCACAGGCACTGGCGCTCGCGGCGCAGATGCGCGGCATCGCGGCGCATATCGTAATGCCCCGGAACGTAATGCCGCTAAAGCTGCGCGCGGTCGAGAGCTACGACGCCCAAATCACGCTCTGCGAGCCGACGCTGGCAGCGCGCAAAAGCGCGCTGGCGGAAGTGCAGCGCGAGACCGGCGCGGTGCTGGTGCATCCCTACGATGACGCGCGCGTGATTGCCGGGCAGGGGACCGCCGCGCTGGAGCTGCTGGCGCAGGCCGAGCTCGACGCCATCATCACGCCAATCGGCGGCGGCGGGCTGCTCTCGGGCACCTGCATCGCCGTGCGGGGCACCGCGCCCGCGGTCGCGCTCTACGGCGCTGAACCGGCTGGTGCCGATGACGCGGCGCGGTCGCTGGCCGCCGGGAAGTTCATCCCACAAACCGGACCCGCCACCATCTGCGACGGCCTGCTCTCCAGCCTGGGCGAACTGACCTGGCCCATCCTGCGTGAGCACCTTGCCGCCATTATCACGGTCGACGACGACGGTGTGCGGCGGGCGATGCAACTGCTGCGGGACGAGCTGGGGCTGCTGGTCGAGCCAAGCGGCGCCATCGGCTTCGCGGCGACACTCTCACCCGGCTTCGCGAGCGACGCGCAGCGTGTCGGCGTCATCCTGACCGGCGGCAATGTTGATGCCGCGAAATTCTTCGGCGAGTGAGTGGCGGGCTCACCCGCACGGCCAGCGGCCGTGCGGCGGGGCATGGCGGGCCCGCGGGGATTCGAACCCCGGGTCTCCGGCTTAGAAGGCCGGCGCCTTTCCAGCTAGGCTACGGGCCCCACATGCCGGGAAGTGGGGCGGCTTAAGGGATTTCGCTGTAGCCGCCAAATACCTCCACCGGCACTGTTTCTTTTAAATATCTGTCGTCAGTGAATTCTACTGCCGTTCTCCACTTGCTGGTCAGGCTGGAGCAGGCTCACCAGCTTACCGCTCTCGGCGGCGAGCAGCATCCCTTCCGACTCGACGCCGCGGAACTTGGCGCGTTGCAGGTTGACGAGCACCGCAATCTGCCGCCCCTGTAGCTCGTCGGCCTCGTAGACACCGCGCAGGCCGGTGACGAGCCGGCGCGTGGGTCCGCCGAAATCGACGTCCAGCAGCCACAGCTTGTCGGCGTCCGGGTGCTTCTCCACTCCGACAACGGTGCCGACGCGGATGTCCAGCTTCTTGAAGTCGTCGAAGCTGATTTCTGGCTTTAGCTCTGGTAGCTCGTCTTGGGGCATTTCTTTCTCCAGGACCTGTTTCAGGTCCAGTTTTGCAAACAGCGGTTCGGGCCGCTGCAAGGTAAAATCAGTCGCGCCGTCCAGCGCCGCCTCCCAGCCCACCGCCTGTGGCGTTCCCGGCTGGCCAAGGTAGCGCCAGGCGGTTTCCCCCGTCCGGGGCAGGAACGGCGTCATCATGATTGAGAGCGCGCGGCAGACGTTCAGGAAGCTGACCAGCTGCGCCTCGCACGCGGCGCGGTCCTGCTTCAGCAGCTTCCACGGCGCCGCCGCGTTGAGCGCGGCGTTGGTCGCTTGCGACAGCTCGAGCATCGCCGCCAGCCCGCGCTTGAACTTGCACGCCGCGAGCGCCGCGTCCATTTTCGCGTGCGCGGTCGCGACACGGTCGCGCAGCTCCGGCAGCGCGCACTCGTCGGCGTGGAGCCCGTCGGGGAAGTTCTTCTGCGCGAAGGAGACGACGCGGTGCAGCAGGTTGCCCAAGTTGCCGATGAGTTCGGTATTGACGCGCGTGACGTAATCCTCCCAGGAAAAATTGGCGTCCTTCTGCTCGGGCATGACTGCCGCCAGGTAGTAGCGCAGCGCCTCCGAGTCGTAGCGCTCGAGAAAGTCCAGAATCCAGACCGCGTGGCGGCGCGACTTGGAGAACTGCACCGAGTCGAGCAGCAGGTATTCGTTGGCCGGGACGTCGTGCGGCAATTGCATTCCGCAGCCGAGCAACATCGCCGGCCAGATGATGGTGTGGAACGGGATGTTGTCCTTGGCCATGAAGTAGCGGTGCTCCGCCTCGGGGTCGTCCCACCACTTGCGCCACGCCTCGTCGTCGCCCTGTAGCTGCGCCCAGTGGCGCGACGCCGAGTAGTAGCCCATCACCGCCTCGAACCAGACGTAGATGCGCTTGCTTTCGTAGCCATCGCGCGGAACCGGGACGCCCCACTCCAGGTCGCGCGTGATGGCGCGGTCCACAAGGCCTTCCTCGAGCCAGTTGCGGGTGAATTTGAGCACGTTCGACTTCCAGTGGCCTTTGCCCTCGGAGAGCCACTCTAGCAGCTGCTCGCGGAACGCCGAGAGCCGGAAGAATAGATGTTCGGTCTCGCGGAACTCGAGCGGTACGCCGGGGTTCAGCTTCGGGTGCGGGTCGATGAGTTCATCCGCGTCGAGCGTCTTGCCGCATTCGTCGCACTGGTCGCCCCGCGCGCCGGTCGACTTGCAGTGGGGACAGGTGCCCTCGACGTAGCGGTCGGGCAGGAACTGCCCCGCCTTCGGGTCATACGGCGCAGTGGTAATGCGCGGCTCGATGAAGCCCGCCTCGTCAAGCCGCCCGATGATTTCATGCACCACAGCCTGGTGTTCGGGGGTGTGGGTGTGAGTGAACAGGTCGAACGAAATCCCCATCTGCTCGATGGAGCGCGAGTTGATTTCGTGGTAGCGCAGCGCGACCTCCTCCGGTTTGGCGCCTTCCTGCTGCGCAGTGACCATGATGGGAGTGCCGTGCATGTCGCTGCCGCTGACCATCAGCACCCGGTTGCCCTTCAGCCGGTGGTAGCGCGCGAAGATGTCGGCCGGCAGGTAGCAGCCCGCCATATGGCCCAAATGTAACGGCCCGTTGGCGTATGGCCACGCGACCGCGACGAGGATGTGCTTCACGGTGGCGCATCCCTCCCGATATAAATCAGCCACGGGCGCCGGCGATGGGAGCGACAGCGCTCTTATCCCCGCGCGGCTGCCCGACCGTGTTTCGCATCGAGCGCGACTATACCGTCGAGGCGGCGCGACGGCTGCCGCGGCTGCCCGCCGAGCACCCCTGCCACCGGCTGCACGGCCACCGCTTCACAGTCACACTCGCCATCGAGGGCGACACCGATAACGAGCAGCAGTGGGTCGCCGACTACTACGACGTCGATGCCGCCTACGATGTGGGGGTCGGCAGCCTGATTGACCATAATTACCTTAACGACGTCGCGGGGCTGGAAAACCCAACGACCGAAGTGCTGGCGCGCTGGGTCTTCGAGCGGCTGGAACCAGCGCTACCGGGGCTGGTCGAAGTCATCGTTGCCGAAGAAGGCGATACGCGCTGCACCTACAGGCCCGGCTAGCCGCTGTCGCCCAAGTACGCGGCCAGCGCCGCGAGCGCCCACCCGCGGTGGCTCACCGCGTTCTTCTCCGCCAGCGGCATCTCGGCGAAAGTCCGCTCATCGCCTGCGGGGACGAAGACTGGGTCGTAGCCAAACCCGCCGTCGCCGCGCGGCGCACGAGTAATGCGGCCGCAGCAGCGGCCGCGGAACTGCTGGCGGCCGCCGTCGGGCAGCAGCAAACCGAGCACGCAGCGGAACTCGGCGCTGCGCTCCGCCCCATCGCCGAGCAGCGTCAGCACGCCGGCCGGGCCGATGGTGTCGTAAGCATAGCGGCTGTAGACACCGGGGAAGCCGCCCAGCGCGTCGACAAAGAGCCCCGCGTCGTCGATCAGCAGCGCCTCGCCCGCGTGGCGCTGCGCCAGTCGCTCCAGCCCGAACTCGACCACCTCTGCAAGCGTCACCGCCTGCACCTCCGGGTATTCCAGCGCGCGCTGCGCGACCGTGTGGCCCGCCGACTCCAGCGCCGCCGCCAGCTCGCGCACCTTGTCCGCGTTGGAGGTCACCAGCCCCAGTTCCATGCCCCCGCAGCAGCGGCCGGTTTTAGCCGCTGCCCGTGGTCGGCAAGCGGCTCGGGCGGCGAAGGGGGAACGCCGCCGCAGGCTCTTTAACCGGCGCAGCGTCGCGAACGCTGCGCGAGGATCGCATAGCCTGGCCATTGCGTCGGATTGCTAATCCGATGGGCTTGTCCCACGGGGGTTCAAATCCCCCTCCTCGCGCCATTTTTTGCCATCAGAACTGCATCACCAGCAGCAACCCGCCATACCCGGCTGCCATCAGGAACGGCGTGTCCCAGGTGTGCGGCGAGAACGCCTCGGCGAGGGTCATCGCTAGCGGGACGATGGCGAGCGCGAGCGCGAACTGTAGCCCGCTGAATTGCGACGCGTGCAGCGCGATAATCACGAGCCCCGTCAGCAGGATGAAGCCGCTGCCTTCGAGCGTCCGCACGTAGGTGCGGTCAGTGCCGAGCGCACGCGTGCGGTATTCGTGCCGGCCCCAGCACACGCCAATCGGCTCCGCGAGGCCATCGCCGACGGCGTTAATGAGCAGTGGGATGAGGATCAGCCCCGCGAGGCCGATTTCACCGAAATACCAGATGGCGGGCAGCATGACCATGAAGCCGGCGACGAACTGGCTGAAAATCCAGACCAGCGTGTATGGCCGGTCCTCGGGCCGATCGAAGGCTTCGAACATCAGCTGGTAGGGCGGGAAGCGGCTGCGGATCGGCTCCCAGAAAAATAGCAGCGAGAGTGTCACGATGGCGGAGCTGGTTAGCAGGTATTCTATGTCGGCGAAGGTCGCGACGTTCAGCTGCCGGTCAATCGCCACCGGCAGAAAGAAAATCGCGACGTGGTTCAGCTTGCGCGTGTAGTTGACCCGCACGCCGCGCCGCGCCATCCAGCCCGTGGCGAGCATTATGGTGAGCAGCGCGCCCGCCTTCAGCAGCGTCGATTCAACCTGGGATGACGAGAATTCCATGCGATACCGCGCATGGTGGACCGGGCGAGATTTGAACTCGCGCCCTCCTCCATGCCAAGGAGGCGATCTTCCAGACTGATCTACCGGCCCACGCGGGCGGTCCACGAAGGGAGCGCTTTAAGGATTGCCGCTCGCAGGCCTCAATTTTCGAGGGAGAGCGGCCGGATGGTCCAGCCCACCAGTGCCACACCCGCCAGCATGACCGCCAGCAATTCCAGCCCCAGCAAACTCCCGAGCAGTAGCCCCAGCAGCGCCAGAAGCGCGAGCAACTGCTCGCGCTTCAGCGACAGCGTGCGGGCAGTCGTCGCGACTCCCGCGAGGGCGGCCAGCGCGGGGAAGCTGGCCGCCCCCGCCAGTGCGCCTCCAGTTGCGAAGACCGGTGCCTGCGTGGCGACTGTTTCCTGCTGAAGTTCGTAGTAGCCGCTGACATTGAACTGCTCGCCGTCGACCATGGTCACCTGCCAGCGATACTGGAAGGTACCGGGTTCGGGCTCCGCCACCATGCGCCAGTCGCAGCCGACGCCATCGGCTGCGACTGAGCCCGGCGAGGGCGTTTCGGGCCAGTCGGCGTCGTGGTCGTCGATGGGGCCATGCAGCAGCAGCGTCGCGCCGGCGACGTCGTCGCACGCCCAGGGTGTCGTGAGCGTCAGCGCCAAGCTACCGTCGACCAGCCCCGGCTCGGCGGCCGGCATCCAGTCCTCAAGTGCCATGTGCGCGTCGGCGTCGTTGCGGCCCCAGATGAACTCGGCCGCGCCGACGCCCGAAACCGTCGCAAATACTTCGAGTTCGATAGTCGCGCCGGCGCTGGCGTTGAGCGCGAAGCGGTCCGACTGGAAGGGGATGTTGGTGACGAACGGCTCGTAGAGTTGCACCGAGTCGCCCTCACCGCTGACGACCGTCACGCCGTCGACCATCAGGTTGACCCGAATCGAGATGTCGCCGGCGCTGGTAGGGCCAGTGTACATGACCACGGTCAGCATCGTGTCGTTGATGGCAAGGTCGCTCGCCAGCGGGGGCGTCACCCAGCTGCCAATGCGCGTCTCGCCGCCGCCGGCAATCACCTCGCTGCCGTCCTGCGCCGCAGCGACGCCCTCGCGCAGCAGCTGCCCCGGGTCCTGGTCGTCGGAGAGCCAGAGCATCAGCCCCGAAGTCTCGGGCGGTGGGTCGTGCGCCTGCGTCGCGGGAGCGAGCAGTAGTGCAAGCAGCAGCGAGGCCAGCAACAGGCTCGGGAGCGTCCGGTTCACACCCCCTCGAGAAGTTGAAGCTATTAATCCCTTACTGCTGCCGGTACCGTGCTCCACCGCCTCGCCCGCTGCACAGCGGTATTCCCGCTGCTGCTGCTCCTGCTGCTACCTCTCGTAAGCCCCGGAGTATCCGCGCACGGCGAGACCGACGAGGAAGCGAGTGTGCTCGAGAAACTCCTCGCGTCAGACAAGACGCGCACCGCGACCGCCTTCCTGCACTCGGTGGGCGCTATCCTGCTGACGACGGGGCTGGTGGTGCTGCTGGTTATGCTGCGGCAGCCGTCGCTCGGGTTGGAGGCGAACACGCTGGTGGCGAACCGGCTGGTGCTGGCGGGCATCGTCATGAACCTCGCCGGGGGGCTGATGCGGCTGTTCGAGCCGGGCCACCCCAGCCTGCTGGAGTTCATGGAAAACCGCTGGGTGACGATGCTGGTGACCAAGCACATCCTGCTGCTGATAACCTACGCCGCCTCGATTGTCGCCACCCGCAGCGCGGTCGACCCCGAGCGCCGCCGGCTAGCGGTGCTGGTCGCCATTGGCGGAGTTATCGTCGTCTCAATACTCGGCGCCGCCGCCGACGTCCTCACGCCGGGCGAAGATTGAGCAAGGTATAATTCCCACCAGCGCTGCCGCACCGTGTTCAAAATCCGGCAACGCGACGGGCTGGCACGCATCGGCCGCCTGATGACCCCGCACGGCACGCTCACGACGCCAACGCTGCTGCCGGTGGTCAACCCGCGCAAGCTGACACTGAAACCAGCGGAGATTCGCGACTGCGGGGCGACCGGACTGATTACCAATTCCTACATTATTTCGCGGCACGACGAGCTGCGCGAGCGCGCGCTGGCGGACGGCGTCCACGCGCTGGTCGGGTGGGACGGCCCGCTGATGACCGACAGCGGCACCTTCCAGTCACACGTCTACGGCGACATCGAGATCGAGCCGCAGGCCATCGTCGAGTTCCAGCGCGACATCGGCAGCGACATCGGCACCGTGCTCGACGTCTTCACCGAACCGGAGTTCGACGCCGACCGCGCCGAGGCGGAGCTGGCAGAAACGCAAACGCGCATCGCGGCGGCCGTCCTGCTCAAGGGCGAGATGCTGCTCGCCGCGACGGTGCAGGGCGGCAGCCATCCGGCGCTCCGCGAGCGCGCGGCAGCGCAAGTCTCCACCGTCGACGCCGACATCCACCCCATCGGCGGCGTCGTGCCGCTAATGGAGCAATACCGCTACGCCGAGCTGGCGACGCTGGTGCTCGCCGCGAAGCGCGCGCTGGTGCCGACACGGCCGGTGCACCTGTTCGGCTGCGGCCACCCGTCGCTCTTCGCGCTTGCGGCGCTGCTCGGCTGCGACCTGTTCGACAGCGCCAGCTACGCTAAGTTCGCCGCCGACGGCCGCATGATGTTCAGCTGGGGCACGCGGCGGCTGGCGGAGATGGAGGAGCTGCCATGCGGCTGCGCAGCCTGCTCCACGACGAGCGCTGACGAGCTCAAGGCGCTTCCGGCGGAAGAACGGGAGCGCCAGCTCGCGCGCCACAACCTGCTCGTGAGCTTCGCCGAGCTGCGACGTGTGCGCGAGGCGATTCGCGACGGACTGCTGTGGGAGCTGGTCGTCGCACGCGCCGCCGGGCGGCCTGAGGTGGGCGACGCGCTCGCGGCGCTGGAGCCGCACGGAGACTGGCTCGAGCAGTGGGAGCCCGCCTTCCGGCCGCGGCAGCCGACCGCGAATCGCGAGCCGCTCCTGCGATTTGCGCGCGGCAGGCTGACCCGCACGGCGACCGGCGGTGCGAGCTTCGAGCATCCGCTCTTCGGCGCCGTCCCCGAAACGCTCGCCGACACCGCGCCGCTGCGGCCGCCCGGCAACGTGCGCCAGCGCAGCTGGACCCCCGCACGGGTGCACACCATCGCCGCCTTCCAGTTCGGCGGCGCGGCGGCCGACGCGCTGCTATCGGGTGAACTCGAGTTGGTTACCAGCCGCAATACCGGGCGCTTGCGCAATGTACTGGTTGATGGTGAACATCGCCTGTCGCTTAGTGCACGATACGGACTTTTCACGCTCCGGGCGGCTGGTGCGTGCGTAATCCACGCC
>Ga0310122_10002147_pt1 | contig 12587 bp, 8 predicted proteins | sample CB6_Bottom_1051__FD_203503 | JGI IMG/M metagenome (GOLD analysis project Ga0310122, IMG submission 203503) | Marine microbial communities from Western Arctic Ocean, Canada - CB6_Bottom_1051 | ecosystem: Environmental > Aquatic > Marine > Oceanic | place: Canada: Western Arctic Ocean | collected...
TATTATCCGGGTTATCATGCATATTGCCCCAAATAAAGTTTATTCAGGCAACTTGCCCTGATAAGTTGATAATTACCGGCTAATCAGGCAGTATTAACAGTAAGATCAACTTTTATATAATATTATTACTCCAATATAATAATGTCAACACACCATTCTAATCATACTTTATTAGGAGAAATCAGAGACTTGATGAGTAGGGATCATTATTCTGTGAGTACAGAGCGTACTTATTGCGACTGGATTAAGCAGTATGTCAGGTTTCATGGTATGCAGAATCGTGAATCTTTATTTGGTGAAGCAGAAAACAAGGTGGAAAAATTTCTGACATATTTGGCTACTGAAAGAAATGTCGCTGCATCAACACAAAATCAGGCTTTCAATGCACTGGTATTTCTGTATAAAAGAGTACTTGGATCGCCTTTAGAAAATGTTCGTGCGACACGATCACGAAAAACAACACGCATTCCGGTGGTCATGACTCGTGATGAAGTGAAACCGGTTATTCAATTATTGGATGGAATTCCTGAATTGGTGGTCAAGTTGTTGTATGGTTCCGGTTTGGGCATTACAGAGGCCGTGAGGCTGCGAGTTTAGGATATTGACTTTGGTTTTAAACAGGTGACAGTACGTGACGGCAAAGGGATGAAAGACAGGGTTACTCCATTTCCGGACAACTTGTCAGCTCTGTTCCGAAATCATTTGGAAAAGGTGGAGATGATTCACGAAAAAGATTTAGCAAAAGGATACGGAACTGTCTATTTGCCATATGCTCTGGTTCGTAAGTATCCAAATGCAGAACGTGAATGGAATTGGCAATTTGTGTTTCCGGGGCGGGGACTTTCTAAAGACCCTCGCAGTGAGGTAATCCGTCGACATCATGTCGATCCATCGGCCATCAACAAGGCCATTAAAAAGGTTGTCCGTCAGACAAACATCACCAAAAAAGTGAGTGCACACACTTTCCGGCATAGTTTTGCTACGCATTTGTTGCAAAGAGGAACGGACATTCGCACTATTCAGTCCTTGTTGGGTCACAAGGATTTGGAAACCACCATTATATATACTCATGTGTTGAAACAGGGTGGCGAAGGAGTGGTGAGTCCTCTTGATGATTTATGATTAGTTACCACAACAAGACATTTTGATGAGTGTTTTCTTGGCTTTATGCTGGATCTATAATAAAATTGTCCTCATCACTCTTTGGATTTCCAGACTAAATCCAATTAAACTCTGTCGATATTTATTACAGCCAATATTTTTTTCAAAATATTCCTGATGTTCCAGTACCGTCCTGAGCGCATAATCATAGATCAAGCGGTTTCCGCAGAACCTTTGACAGAGCAAATCTGCGAGCGCTTTCCGGAAGTGCCGAGAACGGTCGTGGAAAATTTCGCCTGGCATCAGGACGAGTCCGGAACAGATCCTCTGCGCAATCCACTCACGCAGGGAAAAAAGACCTTGCATCTCAAGTATTTCAAGGGAACATCGATTAAGGCTTGTCCGGGCTTTTCGAATGAGCTTGTCTGCTGTAATTATTTTACCCTGGATTTAATAGAAAACTGTCCATTTGAGTGTACATACTGTATTCTACAAGCATTCCTGAACAAACCTGTTATTACAGTCCACGCAAATCTGGAAGAAATCCTGGAGCAGGTTCGGTTGCGTACAGCCGCACAGCCTGACACTTTGTTTCGTGTTGGCACAGGTGAGCATTCCGACAGTCTGGCACTCGACCACATCTTGGGCATCAAGGCGCATGTAATCCGTTTTTTTGCAAAACTACCGAACGCCCTTCTTGAGCTGAAAACGAAATCAAGTAATGTTGATCATTTGCTGGACCTGCCGCACGGAGGAAAAACTGTGATATCGTGGTCGGTTAATCCGGAGGCCATCGTTGAGAAGGAAGAACACAAAACAGCACGGCTGAATGAAAGGCTTGAAGCAGCAAAAAAAGTCTCAGACGCAGGATACAAAGTCGCTTTTCATTTTGATCCAATGATCCATTATCCGGACTGGAAAAAAGGTTATCAGGAACTGGTTGAGCAAATACTTGATGCCGTGCCTTCTGATCGTATTGCATGGGTCAGTTTGGGTACTCTGCGCTACATTTCTTCTCTCAAATCAGTTGTGGATGAACGTTTTCCAAACAGCCGGGTTTTTCTTGGAGAGTTTGTCACTGGAGAGGATGGAAAAATGCGTTATTTAAAAAAAATACGTCAGCGTTTGTTCCGCAATGTTCAACAAAAAGTAACTCAACTGGCACCTCAAATTCCAACATATCTTTGTATGGAAAATAGTTCAGTCTGGAAAAATACTATGCCGCATCAACCTCAAACTGCAGTAGATGTTGAAAGTCGGATTGCAGGCAGTCTGCAGCAACGATTTCCAATGGAGGTCTAATGACTACTGTAAAACTGATCGATACTATTCCTTTGTTCCCTCTGCATAAAACGATTTTATTGCCGGGTTCAGTTCTGCCTCTGCATATATTCGAGTCGCGTTACCGACAGATGGTGGAACACGTCCTGGAGCATGAAGACTTGCTGATTGGGATAATCCAGCCTGCGACCCAGGATTCTGAAAAGCTGTGTGAAATCGGCTGTGCAGGAAAAATTGAACAGTCTCAACAATTGCCAAAAGGAAATTATCTAATACAGCTCCACGGCGAATCTCGCTTCAAGATTGTTGAGGAACTGGAAACAGACACTCCCTACAGACAGGCAAAGGTAGAGTATTCATCATTTCCAAATGACACAGAAGATTTGAGGCTTTCTAAGGATTCAGAACTTTTGTATCAAAACTTCAGGGAATATTCTGAAAGAAATAAGCTGAAAATAGAGTGGGAAAAAATAGAAGATATTCCTGCAAACTACCTCGTTAATTTACTCAGCATGAACCTGGATTTTTCCGGAATAGAAAAACAAACACTGTTGGAGTCTCCAGACCTGGACTCCCGTTTGGATGACTTGATCTGTCTGATGGGAATGTCGAACCCCAATGAAATTTTAACCGATTTTTCACCCAACTTTCTAAATTAAATAAGAGATAAATTACATGATAACTGCAAAATTATTCAAGTATCTAATCTCACTCATCCTCATTTTTACCGCTTATTTTACTGCAATTGCACAAACTTCCAGTGCTGCTCCTGCAGGTACAGTCTTTCATCCCAACCCGGTTTTAGGCTTGGTTGATGGAAAACCGGTGACTTTTGAAGATGTGCGCAACAAAAAAGCAAATGACCTTAGTCTGCAGCTGTATCAGCATCTGAGTGTACGGTTGATGGAATATGCTCTGGAAAAATTGGCTGCAAAACATCAGGAAATAATCTTGACTCCAGAAAGAAAAGTGACACTCAAAGATATTATTACTGTTTATGAACAAAATGATCTGCAGGAACGAGGAACCTTGGAACAGATCCGGCCGCAGATTAAAAAGTTTCTGGAGCAGCAGATTAGGAGTCAGCATATGTTGAACCAATACTCACTGGCACTTAAGAAGGGCTGGGTTATTTCAAATTTGGAGGCCCCTTCAGATTTTCTGCTGAAAGGTAATATAAAAACCGGTTATCTCAGGGGCAACAAAAAAGCCTCGGTCATTCTGCTTGAATATTCGGATTACCAGTGTCCTTTTTGCCGTCGTGTACAGAGTACAATCCGTAAACTCCTCGATAAATACCAGGACCGAGTGGCTTTTGGATACCGGCACTTCCCGCTTGCTTTTCATAAAGAAGCCGACGAAGCGGCAATTGCGTCGGAATGTGCCCGGGAACAGGGCAAATTTGAAGAAATTCACAGGATACTCTACTCACGTCAAAAGGCACAAGATAAGGAAGAGCTGAAAAAATATGCCAGAGAAATAAAAGTAAAATACCCTGTTAAATTCGACGAGTGCCTCGATAGCGAGAAATACCGTGGACTGGTTAATCAGGACATGAAAGATGGAGCTAATCTTGGCATTACCGGAACTCCAGGTTTTTTTGTTGGCCTCTTCAATCCAAAGTCCGGAGAAATTCAGGGTGAAGTACTTTCCGGCGCACAACCCTATGATGCTTTCCAACAGGTATTAGAAAAATACTTAAGCCAAAACTAATCATTATGAGCGAAGGAGACCTCCGCCAATCCCTGGAGAAAATAAAATCTCCACGCATCCTCGTTGTAGGAGACCTGATGCTGGACTATTATTCGTGGGGTAAAGTGGATAGAATATCTCCGGAGGCGCCAATTCCTGTAATGCAGGTGCTCCGGGAAGACCGGCGCTTAGGCGGGGCAGGTAATGTAGTGATGAATCTGACCACTTTGGGTGCAGAAGTTCTCGTTTGCGGAGTCACCGGAAAAGATGAAACCGGCGAATGCATCCGTAAACTGCTTGCGGAAAACGGTGTTGATCATTCAGGCGTAATCATTTCTGAAAATTATAAAAGCTGCCTCAAGCACCGTATGATTGCCGGACAAACCCATTTGCTCCGGATGGATATTGATCCGGATCCGGAAAAGCTTGTACCGCAAAAACAGCTAACTGATTATTTGGAACAAACAATTCCAAAAAGCCACGCAGTCATTGTTTCTGATTACGGAAAGGGTTTACTCAGTACTGAAAGTCTAAAAACAATTGCGGCTTGTGGAAAAAAACACGGAGTTCCGATTGTTGGTGATCCTCGACGTACGACAAACTACAGCATCTATCAGGATTTCACACTCATTAAACCAAACCGCAAGGAAACGGAAGCAGCAGTCGGATTTGCTCTTAAAGACCAACATGATGTCCTCAAGGCTGCAGAGCAGTTGAAAGCTGAAGTAAAACTGGAATATCTGGTTATCAGCCTTGATCGGGACGGTTTACTACTTTTCCACAATCCAGAGGATTATAACTTCCTTGAAGCAGAAACTCAGGAAGTTTTTGATGTTGTTGGAGCCGGAGACATGGTCAGCAGCATGCTCACGTTTATGCTTGCCGGACAGGCAAAGATTGAGCAGGCCGCTTATTGGGCTCAACTTGCTGCAGGCATGGAAATACAACATGTAGGTGTCGTTTCATTTACAAAAAATGAATTGCTGCAGCGTTTTGATTACGGAGAAACTTCTGCGAAAATCGTGACTCAGGAAAAACTGTACCGCAACTTGCCCCAGGAAATTCCTGTTGTTTTCACAAATGGATATTTTGACGAAATTTCTGCAGGGCACCTGAAATTCCTGCATCAACTCAATACTCTTAAAGGCTTTAATGTCGTAGCTATCAATAGTGACAGGAGCATCACCAAACAAAAAGGACACCCACCTTTGCTAAATGAAAGGGAGCGCGCCCTGTTGCTCTCCGCTATTGAAGCTGTGGACCGGGTTATTATTTTTGATGATGCGGATGCAAGCAGCTTAATCCGCAATATCCGTCCGACAATTGTTGTAAAAGGTAAACATTTCGAAAAACAACTTCTTCCGGAACAGGAGGCCATTCGTGAGTCTGGTGCCAAACTGGAGTATTTTCCGGAATATTGAGGAATCAGTCTCCCCTTTTTTAATTAATCTTCAAGGAAAAAATGAGTGTAAATATTTCTGATGTCCTGGACATCGTCAACAGCCAGAATCAATGGCGCGGCAAAGAAGCCATCAACCTGATTGCCAGCGAAAATGTTCAGTCGGATGCAGTCAAACAAATAGAGTCCAACGATTTCATGGGACGTTATGCAGAAGGACACCCAAATACTGCACAGCAAGACAACCGATATTACGAAGGTACCCGCTACATCGATCAAATTGAAAGCATGACCACTCGTGAAATCATCCAGCTGGCAAAATGTCTGCAGGCTGATGTTCGCCCGCTCAGTGGAAATGCTGCTAATACCGCTGTGGCTCTTGGTATTTTGCGTGGTGGTGATACTGTGCTTGTAAATTCTATCGACATCGGCGGACATATCAGCCATAACCCGGTTGGCGTGGTGGGAAGAAGAATTCAGGTTCGAGGAAAAGTACTCACTCCGGGACGTGAAAACTCCATCTCATTGCATTTCTGGCCTGCAACTGAAGACGGATATCATCTTGATGTACCAAAATGCGTTGACCTGGTGGAGCAAACTTCTCCGAATATGGTTATTCTTGGCAAAAGCCTGTTCCTCTTTCCGGAACCTGTAAAACAAATTGCAGAAGTCTGCCGGGCAAAAAATATTCCTCTTCTTTATGACGGTGCTCACGTTCTTGGTCTGATTCTCGGTGGTCAATTCCAAAATCCATTTGAGGAAGGCGCGCATTTCATTAACGGAAGTACACATAAAACTTTCCCTGGACCACAGCGTGGAGTAATACTAGGTAATATGTCCAGTGAACAGGAAATGAAATGGTGGACCAGTGTAGACAGGGGCGTAATGCCTGGTTCTTCCAGCAGTCACCATCTGCACACTCTGCCGGGAATGCTGATAGCAATCCGGGAAATGGCTGAGTTCGGCCGGGAATATGCTGCTCAAACAATAACTAATGCCAAAGCTTTAGCGCAGGCTCTGACTGATGAAGGGGTGAATGTGGAAGCCAAAGAATTCGGTTTTACTGAAAGTCACCAGTTGGCAATAAACGTAACCAATTTTGGAATTGCCAAAGAGCTTGCCCGCTCACTCTCTGATAAAAACAACATCATCACCAACTACAACATGCTGCCTGGCGACAAGGATGCAAAAAATCCAACCGGTTTGCGAATTGGTGTGCAGGAAATGACACGCTACGGCATGAAAGAAGATGAAATGGGTGAGCTGGCTGATTTGATGAAAGCCGGACTGCAAGGAAAAATAGTCAAAGATGAAGTTATCAAGCTGCGCAGCCGTTTTACCGACGTACACTTTGCCTGACAATCAGGTTATGAAAGAAAATTCAACCAGCACAATTTTACCAGGGTTTCAGTAAATTTGGAATGGCCAAGGATTTAGCTGTCAGTTTTCAGCTGTCAGTCTGAAAATCAGGCAAAAATACTGATCTTGTATAACTTTTTCAGCTGCGTTTTCCGGGTTTTTTACTGTGAGTAGATTTTTTCTTGCGCCAGATAAAATTCAGGGGAGTACCTTCAAAACCAAAATGAAAGCGGAACTGGTTGGAAACATAGCGCTCGTAAGCAAAGTTTGTTTTTTCGGGATTATTGGTCATGAAGACAAAAGTCGGCGGGGCAACACTGACCTGATTACCATAAAAAACCTTGGTCGGCCGGCCCGATTTTGATGGAGGCGGATGTTGGTTGACAATCAGCTGAAGAATTGTATTCAAATCTGAAGTTTGAATCCGCCGGACGTACTGCTCATGAACCCGCAGAATGTTTTCAAAAATTTGAGGAACGCGCTGTCCAGTCACCGCACTGACAAAAATAACCGGTGCAAAGTTGATAAAACCCAAACTATCGTAAACTTCTTCTTTGACTTCCTTTTGGGTTATGCCGTCTTTTTTGACCAGATCCCATTTGTTCATCACAATCACCAGTGATTTTCTGCGCTCATTGGCATAGCCGGCAATCTTGGTAACTTGCTCTGTTACCCCTTCTTCTGCATCAATAATCAAAAGAGTTACATCCGCACGTTCTATTGATTTGAGTGCAGAAACAATACTGAATGTTTCAATCTTCCGACTGACCTTGCCGCGTCGACGAATTCCTGCAGTATCAACCAGCAAAATATCCCGGCCTTCAAAACTGCACTGACTGTCAACCGGATCACGGGTTGTTCCTGAAACCGGATCCACAATCATCCGCTCCTTCCGGAGAAGTGCATTTACAATCGACGATTTTCCTGCATTTGGTTTACCAATAACCGCAACTGCAATAGGAGCATCAGAGCGGCTTAGATCTTCATTGTAGTCTTCTTTTTCTTTTATTTTCAGTGGAATCAGCTGATCTACTTCTTCCAAAAGTCCTTCTATTCCACGGTTGTGCTCAGCAGAAATTGGATAAATATTTTCTACTCCAAGCTGATGAAACTCAAAACTTTCTTCTTCCAGACGGGGGTTATCGGCTTTGTTGACAACAACAAACAAGGGAGTTTCTGCTTTCACCAATGTCCTGTATATTTCACTGTCTGCCGGAGTCCAGCCTTCCAGTGCATTTACAACAAACAAAACACAATCTGCCTCTTCAACAGCCAGACGTGCCTGTATTGCCATTTTCTGAACCAATGAGCTTTCTGCAACTGTTTCAAATCCACCTGTATCAACTGCAATAAACTGAAAACCGTGATATTTTGAAATTCCGGAATTGCGATCACGTGTTACACCCGGATTCTTTTCTACAATGGCAGAACGTCGCCCGACAAGGCGATTGAATAATGTTGATTTTCCTACATTTGGACGCCCGACTATGGCGACAACGGAATGGGGGCTGGACATGGAGTTGGGGCAATAATTTCAAACATCCAAATTCTTCACTCGAAGTGCGTTTTCCACAATGAAGTTTCGGCGTGGCTCAACTTGATCGCCCATCAGAATGGTGAAAATTCCGTCTGATTCAACAATATCTTCAACTTTCACTTTTTTAAGTGTTCTGATTGTCGGATCAAGTGTTGTCTCCCATAGCTGCTCCGGATTCATTTCACCCAATCCTTTGTAACGCTGAATGTACATGCCTTTCTTGCCAAAACTAACCATAAATTCCAACACCTGAGACCATGTCTGGATAGAGTGACTCTCACCTTCATTTTCTTCAGTCAGTACCACTCCATTTTCTCCAAGTGCCGTCTTGAGGTTCAAATGTTCCTGTAACAATTGGGAATAATCATATGCGCTAAGGTTTTCCAATAAATTCAGAGACAGCTCAATTTGTGTATCATTAACCTGGATTAGAACATTACTTCCTTGTTTTTCCGGATCAACAGTCAGTTTGTAGTCCGGATAGCTATTCTTCAAGTTGTCAATACAGTTGAGGATGTGCTCTGCACCTCCAAGATCAATCTCAATTTCATGCTTGAGCAGGAGATTGATCAAAAGAGTTAGATTGGGGTTAAAGCACAAGCGGCCATAATGGGTTCTGTAAAGCCTGATTTTAAGTGCAGTCTGAAAAAGATCTTCTCCACTGATTGTTGTTCCTTTTTCAGAAGTGAGACTTAGAGTTTCACTGGAAGCGCGCACCAGCCGTTCTGTCAATTCATTTTCATTCTTGGCATAAAAACTGGAACGACCTTTTTTTGCCCTGTACAAAGGCGGCTGTGCAATATAAAGATAGCCATTTTCAATAATTTCAGGCATTTGCCGGTAGAAAAAAGTTAGTATCAAAGTCAAAATGTGGAGGCCATCAACATCTGCATCTGTCATGATAATGATTTTATGGTAACGTATTTTTTCAAGATCAAACTCTTCTTTCCCAATACCTGTTCCCATTGCAGTGATCATGGATTTTATTTCTTCATGGGAAAGCATCTTATCAAAACGGGCCTTTTCCACATTCAATATTTTACCTTTGAGAGGCAGAATAGCCTGGTTTTTGCGGTCACGCCCCTGCTTTGCCGAGCCTCCTGCAGAATCACCCTCAACCAGAAACAATTCACTCAATGCCGGATCAGATTCCTGACAGTCAGCCAGTTTTCCTGGAAGAGTACTGAACTCAAGTACATTTTTTCTGCGGGTAATTTCTCGTGCTTTTTTTGCAGCAAGCCTGGCTCGTTGTGCATCAATGGCTTTGGCAACAATCTTTTTTGCAACAGCAGGATTCTCCTCCAGATGTGCACCCAGATATTCTGAAACCAGGGTTTCAACTTTTCCCTTAATTTCAACATTGGTCAATTTTATTTTTTTCTGCGACTCAAACTGAGGATTGGTAACACGGGTACTTATCACTGCCGCCATTCCTTCCCTGACATCTTCGCCCGTTAAATTCTCTTCTAAATCATTAGTAATTTTATTGGCACTCATGTAGCTGTTCAAAGTGCGGGTAAGAGCTCCTTTAAATCCTGTCAGATGAGTTCCGCCATCCACTGTATTTATATTATTAACAAAAGAATATATTCGCTCGGTATAACTATCGTTGTACTGAAAAGCAACTTCGATCTCAACATCTTCAGATTTCCCGGAGAAATAAACCGGAGATTCATGCAGAACATTTTTATTTTCGTTGATGTGCTCTATGAATGCTGCAATTCCACCTTCATATTTAAATTCCTGAAACCGGTCAGAGCGGTTGTCCCTGATTGAAATTAAAATTCCCTTATTCAAAAAGGCCAATTCCCTGAGACGATGAGCTAATATTTCAAAATTAAAATCTACATTATCAAAAATAGTCTTATCCGGCCAGAACGTAATATGGGTCCCGGTTTTTTTGCTTTCCTCAATTTGTTCAAGGGAACTTGCAGTTATTCCCTGCTGATATTCCTGCTTCCACAGAAATCCTTCGCGGTGTATTTCAGCAATCATTTTACCAGAAAGCGCATTCACAACCGATGCACCAACTCCATTCAGTCCTCCGGAAACCTTGTAGTTGCTGTTATCGAACTTTCCTCCGGAATGAAGACGGGTCAAAATCAGTTCAACTGCCGGAATTCCTTCCTCTTCGTGTATTCCAACAGGAATTCCCCTGCCGTCATCTTCTACTGAAAGACTTCCGTCGGAATTGATTATAACGTGAATCTCAGAACAATAACCTGCTAAAGCTTCATCAACACTGTTATCTACAACTTCAAAAACCAGATGATGAAGTGCTGTACTATCCACTCCTCCAATATACATTCCCGGACGCAGGCGAACGGCTTCCAGGCCCTGCAGTACGGTTATATCAGATTCGTCGTAAGTCGATTTATCCACAGTTTCAATTTCTGGCATTTTGTTCTTTCGTGAAGCAGTCGAAGTCTCAAACTTCAACTGTGTTGTCAAACCAACTCTCCCTTGACAATATTAAATTTTTTTACTGTCAGGGATCCAGATGGTTCAGAGGTAGAGGTAATAAAAATTTGATTCTTAAGTGTTAAAAAATATTGAAAAACATTTTTTATCACCTCATCATCCAATTCTGAAAAAAGATCATCAAAAATCAAAACCGGATAAAATTGATATCCCTCATAGAATAAACGATTTATCGTCATTTTTAAAGACAAATTAGTAATCCTGAACTCTCCCTGCGAAAAAAAATCTCTGTCTTTTTTTCCGTCCATCATCAAATGGTACTCATCCCTGTGCGGACCAAGTACAGCAAAGCCGTACTGCAGGTCTCTTGACAGACTTTTTTCAAGTTGCTGAAGACAATTCTTCTCTTCATAATCAGCTGAATTCAAAGACGGTTTATAAATCAGCTTCAATGTTTCTGTGCGACCGGAAATATCTTTGAAAATATCATTCAAATGTTGATTAACCTGCTCTACATAACTGTTTCTATGCTTCATTAACTGAACTGCAGACTTTGCCAGCATTTCATTCCATAGTTGGATTTGTTCAATTTTTCCCTGTCTCAATAAAGCATTTTTTTGGGAAATAATTTTTGAATATTCCTGAATATTATTAAAATAGAGAGGATCATTGAAAGCCATAATCCTGTTAAAAAACTTGCGGCGCTCCTGTGGAACACTTCGGAAAAGATTAACATCTTCCGGAGTGAAAGACAGTGCCATGAAAGAAAAAATATATTCAGAAACCCGGCGGGAAGGTTTGTGATCTAAAAAAACCTGTCGACCTTTTTTTGTGATATTGACACGAACAAGATGCAGAACTTTTTTTCGTTCTACCTTAGCCTGAAGAACTGCCTCTGACTTTTTTTCCTGCAGCAGCAGAGACGGCTTTGTTGTGCGAAATGATTCTAAGTTACAAAGGTAAAATACTGCCTCAACCAGGTTCGTTTTACCCTGGCCGTTTGCACCGTAAATCCAGTTTATTTCCGGAGAAAGTTTTGTCGTACATCTACCGTAGTTGCGAAATTGAGATACCTCAATGTTGCGGATGATCATGTACAATCATTTGCGGTTGACGGTTGACTGTCGACAGTCAACAAGTGATCAGGAACAGTAAAACGAAAACCGTCCAGCTACCATTCGACTCTCAATGGCATAATTACTGACAAAAATGATTCATCAACAGTGGATTTGATGATGGTGGGACTCATCGAGTTTTTACACTCTAGCTTTATATCTTCACTTTCAATCACAATTAAAACATCCAACAGATATCTGGAGTTAAAACCAATTTGAAAAGGATCACCTTCGTAGCTGATTTCTATTTCATCTACCACTTCTCCATAATCTGCTTTCTCACTTTCCAGTTTCAAAACCCCCTGAGAGATAAGAAGTTTCACTGGTCTTAGTTTTTCTGAACTGATTGAAGAGACAATTCTCAGTGAATTGATAAAACTTTCACGGTTCACAATAATTTCCATTGTGTTGTCTTTGGGAATGATAGGATCGCAGTTTGGAAATTTTCCTTCAATCAACCTTGTCTTGAAACTGATCCTGCCGCCGGTAAACTGCATAACACGTTCATCGAAAGAAATTACCACTGTCTGACCAAAAAGATCTGCTGCCCGGCGCACTTCAGTCAAAGCTTTTCTGGGAACGATAACTTCCTTATCTTCACTAAAATTCAGATCATCGACTGATTTGAGAATTTGTGCTAATCGATGACCGTCAGTGGAAAGCCAGCGGGTTTGCTGGTCAC
>Ga0310122_10002148_pt1 | contig 12583 bp, 19 predicted proteins | sample CB6_Bottom_1051__FD_203503 | JGI IMG/M metagenome (GOLD analysis project Ga0310122, IMG submission 203503) | Marine microbial communities from Western Arctic Ocean, Canada - CB6_Bottom_1051 | ecosystem: Environmental > Aquatic > Marine > Oceanic | place: Canada: Western Arctic Ocean | collected...
CACTTTGTTGGAATAGCAGATGCCATAGCAAAAATGAAGCTAGGAAAAGAGGCTAGAATAGAGGTAATTAAGTGTTTAAATTCTTATCTTTACAGTAGTAACTCTAACTTTGACAAACATAGGTTTGAGAAGTATATAAAGACCTCAATTACAAATTTAAGGAAGGATAAATATAAAATTAACAATCTTAAAAAATCAACAACATGGGATATGTAAAACCAACAGAAACAACAAAACAATTTTTAACACAAGCTCCATTACCTACGCATGGTAAGACTTATACAGTCATACCACACAAGGACGTAATGAGCCATACACAGAGTCTTTTGACTCAAAATGGATTCACTATAGAGCGTGAGCTTTTTAGGGCTAATATGAATGCCCAGGTAGCTCAAGGAATCTATCACATTAAACCAATAGCACAAGTATTTAATATGTACTCTCAAGAAGTTAAAGAGGAAGAAGATCTTGGGATGATGTTTGCTTGGACTAACTCTTATGATAAGAGCACCAAGTTTCAATGTGCAATAGGTGGATATGTGATGTGTTGTGACAATGGCATTGTATCAGGTGATATGGCAACATTTGCTAGAAAGCATACTGGTGATGCAGATACTGAAGTTAATGCACAAATAGCTTCACAGATCAAGCATGCACATAAGTTTTTTAAAAGACTTGTAGATGATAAGAATAATTTAAGGACCATTACCCTTTCTGTAAAAGAACAGTCAGAGTTATTGGGACGTTTGTTCTTTGACAATAAGCTTTTAGATGCAACTCAAATGTCTTGCATAAAATCTGAGATGGATGAACCATCTTATGAATACAAAGCTGATCAGGATAATGCTTGGGCCTTCTATAATCATGTAACGCATGCATTAAAGAAGTGTCATCCACGTACCTGGTTGAGTGATCAACAGAAGTTTCATGACTTCATTGCAGCAGATGTTTTGGGTAAGATGGGAATAACTCCTATAGATAATACCCCAGATCCTGATATCCAGGAAGATACTATCATAGAAGAACCAGTTCAGGCTGCCGTAATAGAGACTTTAGATATAGATGAAACTGTCTCAGAACCATTAGATGCTGAAGGTGAAGGTGAAAACCAACATGCAAATACAGTGCACACTAAGGTACTATTAGAAGATGAAGAACCTGTTAAAGAGGAGTCCCAGTCTGAAGAGGTAAATGATACTGTAGATAACACTGACTCAGAACTATCAACTCCTAAGGAGGATGAAATTGATTGGAATGAGAGTGATGAAGGTAGCTTTTCAATGTAAAGTACCGCAAAATCCTTGCAGCATAATTATTTAGACCTTATCTTTCCACTTAGTTGTGCTTGAGTCACATCTATTTGGAAAGGTAAGGTCTAATTTTTTAAAAAAGTATCAAAAAATGACAGTAATATCAAAAAATGACATATTATGAGTTTTATAATAAAAATACAGATGTATTCCAAATCCTAGCAAATGTCTTCAAAGCAAAAGGACTAAAAATTGATGTTGAACTAGGTGATAGTGATTTACCTAGGATATCTGGATCATTAAGCAATTCCTCACAAGGAATATATATTAGAATCAGACAGTATCATACTTTGTCTGATGAGCAGTATGAGAAGATTAATAGTTTATTTCCTATAAAAATTAAAGAGTATACACTTAGGTTGCATGGAATATCAGATTATGAATATGATGATGATAGAATGTGGGAACCAAGTGTTTCTTTCAGTTTTTATAAGGATAATATCAATGTATTAGACAGATACTCTCTTCCTAAAGAAAGGCATTGGTCTGACAAATCACACTTTAAACAAGTATAATATGGATTATTTTGAATTAGAATGCTGTGTAAGTGCATGGGCTGAAGAAAGAGATATCTTTAAGAAGTCTACACCCATTAAGCAAGCATTAAAGACACAAGAAGAGTTGACTGAGCTTATGAATGCTATAGTCAATGAAGATAAAGCAGAAATAGAAGATGCACTTGGTGATATTATGGTCACTCTATTAATCCAGGCAGATATGCAGGATACTAGCCTTGAAGAATGTCTCACAAAAGCCTACAAAACTATTAGTAGTAGGACAGGCAAGATGATTAATGGACAATTTGTTAAAGATGACCATGGAAGAATTTGATATAAGAGATAGGTATGTTAAAAAAAAGAAGGAAGCAAATAGAAAAACAATATCTGAAATAGTAAAACTCCATAAAAGTGGAAAATGGTTTGCGTTAAAAGCAATACATACAAAAGCATATGGCTTCAGAAAAATACTAAAAAGAAGTAAAAAACTAGGAGACAAATGGTACACAGGATATTCACTAATCTTTACTCAAGCTGTTTCCTCATGCAATAAGTTACATAGTATTAAAGTACCTAGGAGTGGCTGGACTACCCTAAAAATAAAATGTTATAATCACCAGGATTGGTGTAATTATGAAACTATTAAACACCTAAAATAAAATTATGAGTTATTCAAAAAAGATTTATAAGCTGGACTCTAAAAATAGAGTGAGGGTATTACACGTATATACTGAAGAAGCAGATCTTATACAAGAGTCTGGTCTATTAGAGGGGCAATTGGTTAAGCATCAGAGCACCTGTATAGCCAAGAATATTGGTAAAGCTAATGCAACAACCGCAGTGGAGCAAGCAGAACAAGAAGCTCAAAGTAAAATAGAGACTAAGATGAGCACTGGTTACTTTGACTCTATAGAAGATGCTGAAGGAAGTGATGTTATATTACCTATGTTAGCAAAGAGCTATGATAAAGAAGCTCACAAAATAGAATGGCCATGCTTTGCACAGCCTAAGTTAGATGGCATGAGAGCATTGGGTTATAGTGACAAGTTTATATCAAGGAAAGGTAAAGAGATCCTCAATATGGATCATATACTTGAAGATTTAGCTAAAATAAAGTTAAATGCACCATTGGATGGTGAATTATATGCTCATGGAAAGAGTTTCCAAGAGAATATGAGACTTATTAAGAAGTATAGACCAGGGGAAACTGAAGACGTTAAGTATCATGTGTATGATTATGCTGATTCTGACATGTCTTTTCATCAAAGATTGATAGTATTACATAAACTATCAGAGATGTTTGGGCCATTTAAGCATATAGAATTGGTCCCAACTATGGCTATTGTAGATGAAATTCAACTTAAAACACTACACGGAAAGGCATTAAAGATGGGCTATGAAGGAACAATCCTGAGATGGGGAGATGCTGGTTACAAGTCTAAGAGTAGAAGTAGCAATTTACTTAAGTATAAAGACTTCCAGGACCTGGCATGTATCATTGTAGATGTTGTACCTTCTATAAAAAGACCTGAGCAAGGACAATTCATATGTAAGCACAATGGTGTTGAATTTGGGTGTGGTATGAAGTTCTCTCATGAAGAAAGAGAGAAGATACTTATTAATGCATCTGATTATTGTGGTGAGACTGCAGAAATTAGATTCTTTGAATATAGTGAAGATGGTATACCCAGATTCCCTGTATGTGTAGGTATCAGACTAGATAAATAAATTTTTTATGATCAGGCGGGGTAAGGTTAAGTCCTCAACTTAGGGGAGTGAGTGTACCTGCTTGAGAGATAATGTTTTCATTATCTTTATTTAATTATACTCACTCAAATAGTTTTCCCACTATGGAAGGCTTCCAATTGGACTGTTGGATAGTCTTCTATATAGTGGGAATATCATAAATCTTTTTATAAATTTATATAAACATGGTTCTAAACAGACATATATCAAATCCAGATAGATTTTTTCTCTTATTAGAGATTATAGTAAACCAAATGCCAGAGACAGGAGGTCATCCTGATCTAGTATTTACAAATAAATTTAAAGATATAGCTGGTATACTGAGTATATCTGAACAAAAGCAAGTAATGAACAGATACTTACAAGAAATAGTTAAGAATGATTTAGGGGGTGGTCAAAGATGACTATCTCTTCTTCCTAACCTTTTTAAGGTCCTTACTATCAGGATAAAGTGATGTTGAACCGTCCACTACAAGCATGTGCTCACCACCATGTCTTGCTTGTGCTTTTTTACCACCCATCAGGCCCGCTGGGCTAAGAGCCTTAGAAACAGAACCAACCATCTGCGCCATCGCTTGCGTCTTAGCAATTTCTTCTTTTGATTCCCTGTCTTTTCTTTTATTGCTTTTGAGAAATTCTGGCATTTTAAATAACCCCATAGTTATTTCGTTTTAGTCTTGTTGTTATTATACATCATTAATGGTTTCCAACCAGTAGATCCACCTTTCTTGAAGATTCCACCACTCTTCTTTCCCTTCTTCTTCTTCCTCATTGGTGGAGGAATAAAAATGTCTAATAGTCCCATAATATTACGTTTATACTATTAATATACGAATAATTATTCAGAAGTTCAAGCTTTTCTGAATCCTTTTCTCTCAAAAATTTAATCTATTAGCTTAGAAATTGATTTTAAATCATCCATCGTTAAATATCCAAAGATAAATGCCACTACCAGGCCTCCGATAATTACCTTCCCTACGATCTCAACAATCTGATCCTGTTTGCCCTCATTGGCTCCTATCTTTTTGCCTACGTGCTTCTCTATTGAGTTTGATAGGTTATCTCCAATAACAGGAACATAGCTCACAGCTTCCTTCAAGATACCTTTGCCTAAAGTACCAAAAAAATTGCCAACCGCTTTTTTATTAATGTTTAATTTTCCCATTTTATTCACATTTTTTTTCTAAATTACTTAAATATTTATCTCTCCAAAAATAACTCTCTCCTTTCCAATATTCAATCTCCGTTGCCTCCTGAGTGTCCTGCTTCTCATATAGATTTGCAAAGGATGTCTTAGTCTGATCCATAAAACTGTTCAGAAACCAGCCTACTATCATTAAGATGGCACCAACAACATAGATCGCAACCTGCTTAATGTCATCCTTCAACTTTCTAAAGTTACTTTAAAAATCATCTACATTTAGTTAAAGCCATCTTATACCATTATCCACAAAGGTACCATGTACACTACCACCATCTTTCTTCTTCTTTAAAGAAGGGTATTTTCTGTATACACAAGCCTTAATTCCTCCTGGATTAGGTGCGTTATGTGCTAATTTTAAAGCTGACTTTCCTCTAGAAATAGTATCAGTAGGAAAAGAACCCGCTGGTGATCCACCTGCTGGACCACAAAAGGACTTCACGCCTTTGTACTTGCCTACATTAGAACCTCCTGGCTTCTTTCTAGCCTTTCTCACTGATCTACTCAATTTTCCAGCCATAATTATTTACCTATTTCATACCTTATTCCCCAAGCTTTCATCATAGGGTCAATCTTTTTCTTATTAGTCAAGTACGGTAACAGCTTATGTGAAACCACTTTTTTCTTTTTCTTTTTACCACATCCTTCACAGCTCATTATTAGTATTTTATTCTATTCCTATACCGTGAGCCTCCCACGCATCAGATCCAGTTTTTCTAAGTCTAAGTTCTGCAAACTTATCTATAAAACGTAAAGTAGAACCTGCTGGACTATAAAAGTTTACTATCACACCTGTGTGCTCAAATTGTGCTGCACCTGTTATGGAGGCAACATCAGCTATTTGCCATAATATTATTACAGTACCTATAGGGAAGTTAATTATGCTATCTAACTCAATTTCAATATTAGCTGAGACAGGATTGCTTGGATTTGAATCTGTCATCAAAAATTTAATATATTTATTTGTCCATTCACGCTTTAGTTTGAGATTTCCTGCTTGTATATCATGTGTATAATTTACAAATTTAACACCTTGCTCTACTTCTATAGCATCCTCAACATTTTTACGCTGCTGATCTAGATCTTTAAATCTTGTTGGAACTGGCCTATATCCTGGTGTTCTTTTTATAAAAGTCATTGCGTCTGAGTTTCTTTTGTTAATAGTCTATACTATTAATATACAAATAATTAGTGAGAAATTCAAAGATCTTAGTCTCTTCACTTCTTCCACCCCTTATTAAAAATTCTCCGTATGGTATCCACTATGACAATAGTATCCCTTCTATATATAGTGGTGTCTATATATCTTATGTTGTACACTATTGAATCCCTTCTGCGTACAGTGGGTTTCATAAGATCCTCATTTATAGTAAGTTGTTGCTGGTATTGTGACTGGACGTTTTGGTACTCTTGTTGTGTTGAATTATACAAATTTACTTCTTGACTTAGCAAGATTTGTAAACTATCCATGTTTTCACGTTGCTGGAATTGTCTATTCACATAGACTTTCTTTATTTGGTCAGCCAACATTAGTAGTGAGTCAGTAGAGATTCTGTTCTCTAATGTATCCAGTGATTCATCAACATACGCTTCTCGGTGATCTTGAATACAACTACTTAGTAATAGTATTATTAACAACCATCTCATCTTAGATCTGTTGCAAGTTCAACAAACTTATCTGAAAGTCTTTCATAATCAGATTCTAATTTGCCAATTCTTTCATTTTGAAGCTTCTCTCTACCTTCACAGGCATCCATTGCAACATTATGAGCTTTTTGATTATCATAATATAGGTAGCCTACTGCAATCAGTAAACAAAATGATACTGCAGCTATAGGATTCTTTACAAAATCTTTAAATCCAACTGGAAAACTAGGCATTGCTATGTGTTTTTTAGCCGTTCATTCTCTTTCTCTAGAGATCTTACTCTTTCACGTAGAGTAGAAACTTCAGCAGTCAATTGCAAGACTTGCTTTTGCATATCTTCTTTTCCTTGTAAACATTGTACTAAGAGGTCTTCTATCTTCGCAACTCTATCTTTCAAATCTGTAGTATACGCATTTTGATTTGTTAATTTACTTACTTTCTCCTTATGTTTCAACTTCTGTTTTTCTTTGTAGTACTTAAATGCTTCAGAACTACCTAAGACTGTTATAGCAGTCATTACTATAGTAACAATTTGATCAAACATGTGTGTACAAATCAGTTAAAAATAATGCTGGTTTTCATTATCTTTGTAAGAATACTACCCCTACGTATATAATATACAAAAAAAAACACTAAAAATCATTTATTAACTCTTAAAAAACAATATGATAAAAAAAGAAAAAGGAAAATTATCCAATTCCTTCAACATTGAGTTCCTTCCACGGGAACCATTAATAGGATTAAATCTCAGAAATTGTAAGCTTATAGATGATGAAGGAAAAGAAAGGCCTCTCTATGGAATAGAACTAGGTCTTCTGTTTATTAAAATTGGCTACGTAAATGTTGACTACTCTGATTAATTATCCAAGAATTTTATGTATCTTATAGTATGAGATTCCTCACAAGAGATCAACACAAATTTTACTAATATTATAAAAAGACAGATATGGAATTAAGCAATAAAATTCTTAGTGAGATTACTATCTATATGAAGTATGCTCGGTATATTCCTCAACTCAATAGGAGGGAAACGTGGCAAGAACTTGTTACACGTAATAAAAACATGCACATTAAAAAATATCCAGAATTAAAAGATGAAATATTATCAGCTTATAGGTTTGTTTATGCAAAGAGGGTTCTTCCTTCTATGAGAAGTATGCAATTTGGTGGTAAGCCAATTGAAATATCTCCTAATAGAATGTATAACTGTGCTTATATGCCTATAGATCACATTGACTCATTTAGTGAATGTATGTTTCTGCTACTTGGTGGCACTGGAGTAGGATACTCTGTACAAAAACACCATGTAGATCAACTTCCTGGAATAAATAGACCATATGAAAACCGTAAGAAAAGGTTTCTAATTGGTGATTCTATTGAAGGATGGTCTGACGCAGTAAAAGTACTGATGAAATCCTATATGAATGGGAAAGGGTCCTCTGTAGAGTTTGATTACTCTGACATCCGTCCTAAAGGTGCAAGACTTGTAACTTCAGGTGGTAAAGCACCAGGACCACAACCATTAAAGGAATGTATCCTTAAGATTACAGGTATCCTGGATCATAAAGAAGATGGGGAACAGTTGTCTACCTTAGAAGTACATGATATCATATGTTATATTGCTGATGCAGTATTAGCAGGAGGTATCAGAAGAGCTGCATTGATCAGTCTCTTTAGTGCTTATGATGATGAGATGATTAGCTGTAAATCAGGAGACTGGAATGAATTAAATGGTCAACGTGGCCGTGCTAATAACTCTGCAGTTCTCATGAGACATAAGATTAGTAAAGATTTCTTTCTAAAGCTATGGAAGAGAATGGAACTAACTAAGTCTGGAGATCCTGGTATATACTTTAGTAATGATAAGGATTGGGGAACCAACCCTTGTTGTGAAATTGCTTTACGTCCATATCAGTTTTGTAATCTATGTGAGGTGAATGTATCTAACATAAGTGATCAAAATGATCTTAATGAACGTGTAAGAGCTGCTTCATTTATTGGAACACTTCAAGCTGGTTATACTAATTTTCATTATCTAAGAGATGTATGGCGTACAAACACTGAAAAGGATGCCTTGATTGGTGTAAGTATGACTGGAATAGCCAGTGGTAGAGTTCTTGGTTATGATATGACTGCAGCAGCAGAAATAGTAAAGAAAGAGAACAAAAGAGTTGCTAAGTTGATTGGGATTAAGAAATCATCTAGATGTACTACTGTTAAACCTGCTGGTACAACATCATTGACTTTAAGCACCTCTAGCGGAATACATCCTTGGCATAATGATTACTTCATTAGAAGGATCAAACTGGGTAAAAATGAAGCTATCTATGCTTATTTGGTTGAGAATCATCCCGCATTAATAGAAGATGATTTTGAAAGACCTCATGATACTGCCTGGATTTGCTCTCCTCAGAAAGCACCTGAAGGTTCTATCTTTAGAACAGAGTCTTGTTTTGATATGCTTGAAAGAGTAAAACAAGTTGCTACAGAATGGGTTAAGGCTGGTCATAGAACTGGATCAAATACTCATAATGTTTCAGCAACTGTTTCTCTTAAAGATAATGATTGGGATTTAGTAGGTGAGTGGATGTGGGAGAATAGAAAATCTTATAATGGATTAGCTATCTTTCCATTCTGGGGTGGAGACACGTCCCATCCACAGCTACCACTTGAAGATATCACTAAAGAAAAGTATGATGAATTGATAGAGTCACTGACTGAGGTTGATCTGTCTGCAATCAAAGAGATTTCAGATGAAACAACTCTTACTAGTGAACTAGCTTGTGCGGGTGGTATCTGTGAAGTTTAAAATTTGAGTGAGTGAAGTGAAGAAGAAAGGGGAGATGTAATGTCTCCCTTTTCATTCTTTTAATGTGTCACCAATTTTTAAAAAAGCAACTCTATAGCTCACAAGATCATTGACAGTTAAGATGTATTCAGCATCTTCAGCATCTCTTACTATATTTAGAGTATCACTTTTTTGAATAAGTATAACAGGAGAAACTAATTCCTGTATAGGATCTGTTGCTGTAGAATTACAAGCAAGAATAAAGAAGAAAACTAAAAATTTAATTTTTGACATCTTCTATCTTATCAGTTGCTATAATATTTATATCTTTTAATCTATAAAACTCTCCTACTTTTAACTTATCCTCAGTTATAATTAACTTTACATCATTTGTTCCGAGATTATGCAAATGATACAAATTTACATTTACCTCTTGAACAACTTGGTATTTACTCAATGAACAACCTACTAAAAACATACAACAAGATCCTTTAACAATCCAACAAAACAACTTTCTACACTTCTTCGTAAACCAACTCTCTTTCTTTATAACTTTCTTTGTTGTAAATCTTCCTTTGGAATCTCTTCCTTGGTCTAAATAGACTTTTTTGTTTTGGTTTTTTACCATTATTTAATATAAAAACGTTTTTGTCTATCAAAGTTTGTCCATCTTTGGTATCCATATAGTATAGGAACAGCATCTCTCCATTGCTTAGCCATTTTAAGATCACCTTCTTTAGGTTTTCTTTGATATACATAATCAGAGTCTTCTGAAAATTCTTTTCTACTATAATAAAGCCATCCTGTGCCTGTCAATACTGTAGAAGATATAGCCTCACCTATCTCACCAAGTGTTCTTGTTGATGCTATTGGAGACTTCATCATCTGATATATTTGTTTAACTCCACCTGTGCCAGGTATTGGAATAAATTGTATCATCTCTTTATATGCTCTGTCTGCTTGATAAATCATAGCATTTTCAAGTCTCTTTCTTACAACAGATTTATCATCGTCATCATCAAATAGTCCTTCTAATATAACTGCTGTTGCTAATGTTGACATCATTACACCAATTTCTCCTAGAGTTCTATATACATTCAACATTTTCATCTGTGCTCTTTCAGAAAATCCATCCACTAATCTTCCTTGATCATCTGTTTCTGAATATTGTGTTTTGAACTCAGTAGACCACTGGTTTACTTCACCCATATGAGTAGCTGCATATTTCATAAAGCTCATCATAGATAAATACCTTCCCTCAAGCCAACCTACATTCTCATCAAAATATTCTTTTCTGTATCTAGCTTTAATTGCAGGTACAACCCACTTATGAAACTGTGCTGCTAATTGACCTAATGAATATGATTGCATTACCATCCTATCCTCATAGGCATAGTTACCATGAATTTGTTTGTTGACTTCACGGATCTCATTTCTCATATCATATCTTGAATTTTGTTCATCCCACGTCTTACCTGTCTCTTCACCTTTTTTGTCAACCATGGTGTCAAACCCTTCTTGTATAGTAACAGTCCCATCACCATTCTTTTGATATGCATCATATAAACTTAGTGTCTCACCAGTTTTACTATTTTTAATCATTCTTGTCATAAGAATGGCCATACCAACTTTTGTTTGAACATTATATTCAAATGAATCATTCAAAAGATATCCCCAATTTAGTTTTCTTCTGACCCAATTCTGTCTTTCTTCACCTGCTCCTGACTCACGGATATCTGCTTTTTTATCCATCATCCTAAAGTGTTCTACCAATGCTTCCCACTTACTATCAGGTATATACTCTTTGTATTTACCACTTTGCCCCATAAATGCTGTAGCTTTTATAATATCAGGAAGAGCTCTTGCGTTAAACTCATATGTAGCTCTTCTCATTGCAGCTGCATCAAAAAATCTTCCACCTGCAGTCTCTATCATATTATTAATCCGTGCAATAGTGTAGTTATTTATATTACCAAAGACGTTAAATGCAACGTATGAAAGTGATGAATAATCTATTAGGTGTGAGACAGCCTTATCCCATGCACCTCTAGTTTGTTTATCATTATCATAATAAGTCATTTTCATCCACTTCTTGGCTCTTTTATATGTTAAGGAATCTTTACCTGGTTTTCCTACCTTCTGCTTCTTTCCCTTTACATTAGCTACCATAGTTGTATCACCTGGCATATCATAAGTTCTTTGCTCTAATGTATAAATCATGGCTTTAAGTGTGTCTTCTATAGTCCCCATGACTTCATAATTTTCAGCCATTGCACTAAATCTTAAAAGACTATCAGCCATATCTTGGCTTATTTCATCCTTAGTTGGTTGAGTTCTAAGACGTTGAGCTTTTCCTTCAAGTTCAGCCTTTTTTATTTCATATGTTTCTGTTTTTATTTTTCTTTTATTGAAATCAGCCTTTAATGCAACTAACTGATCATATATTTTACCTAATGCTTCTTCACTTCTTGGATTACCTACATAAAACATTGGTAATGTGTCAATAAAATCACCATGCTCATCAACCATCACTCTCTTAAGATGAGATGTCCTGGTAAATCCATTCTTAACCCATCTTTTTGATCTAGCCCATGTACTTGCAACCATATTTGGTTTACTTTTTACTGAGTCATAAAGAGTATCCATAACAAGAGGTGCCTTACCTAACATCTGATCTCTTACAGCCATAGGTAACTTAGTAAGAAGCTCATCTTCAAACTGTTCTTTAAACATGAGATAGAACTCTTTCTGAGCCACTTCAAGTGAATTAGTTGGATTCATTATACTAATCCATTTAACATCCCGCATATCACGTCCATTGGGGTGAGACGTTGTTGCTCTCGTTATCTCTCTTATCTCTTTATTTTTATGCTTGACAACTGACATATCACTCATGTATGTTTGTCCTGTAAACTCTTTTCTGTTGTCATACTTTGCAAAATGAACCTGCTTAGTATCATAGTTTCTTGCAAGATATCTTTGATATGCAACATCTGACACACCCTTCTTTCTTTCCCAGTAACCGTAGGTTCCTTGATTTACCCACACTTCAAACTTAGCTCTTTCATCTTTAAACTCTTTATTATATCTATGATACATTCCATCTCTATAACCACCCTCTTCATCTCTTTCCTCTGCTTGTAAAAATTCCCTATTTTTTCTACGTGCCTTGAATAACTCTTTATTGTAAAGAATATCTTCTTGATTTGCAGTTGCTAGATTTTCTATGTAGACATACTCTTTCCATTTACCTTCTTCATCAAAAAGATCTTGTCTAATTTCCCATCTTTCTCTCCAATAGTCATAACCAATTTTCTGTATGTACCTTCCTGTAAACTTACCATCAGGATCATATTGTAACATAAAACTATAGTCTGCCTTCCCTCCAGGGGAT
>Ga0310122_10002150_pt1 | contig 12580 bp, 11 predicted proteins | sample CB6_Bottom_1051__FD_203503 | JGI IMG/M metagenome (GOLD analysis project Ga0310122, IMG submission 203503) | Marine microbial communities from Western Arctic Ocean, Canada - CB6_Bottom_1051 | ecosystem: Environmental > Aquatic > Marine > Oceanic | place: Canada: Western Arctic Ocean | collected...
GCACAAAGTTTCTACGGCGTTTGTGCGGAAATACAAGCTGAAGGATAAGAAGATGGTGCTTTTTAGCGGGCGTCTTACGTCCGAGAAGGGGGCGAAGTATGTAATAGATGCGGCCAAGGATATTAAGGGTGAGGTGTTTCTTGCGGGCGAGGGGCCGCAGAAGAAATACCTTTCTGAACTTATTGCGCGCAAGGGCTTGAAAAATGTTCACTTGCTTGGGCATTTGCATCCGGATAAGCTTGTTGATTTTTACTACCGAGCTGACGTTCTTGTTGCTCCGTCTGTTGTGGATGAGGCGCTCGGTCTCTCGCTTTTGGAGTCGATGGCGGCGAGTACGCCGGTTGTTGCAACACGGAAGGGCGGTATTCCGCTTCTCTTGAAACATGGGCATAACGGGCTTTTTGTGAAGGCGCGCAATGCGACGAATATTGCGACGGCGTGCAACAGGTTGCTTGCTGATGATGGTTTGCGCGAGAAGATGGGGGGGAATGCGCGCAAGACCGTTGAGACAAAGTTTACGTGGAAGCATGCGGGGAAGAAGCTTGATCGGTTTTATCGGCGTGTTGTGCGGAACGGCAAGAATGGCAAAAACGGAAACGGGAAGCGGTAGGTTTATGTTTTGTATTTCTCCTGCAGGTCATGAAAGAAAAATTATCACATTCTTTTTCGCCGGACGGTTCTGATGTTGAACAGCGAGAGCGGCCGAAGATTGTGCGTATTATTCTTTTGCGTCACGGAGAGACTGATTATAATGCGTTTGAGCGTTTCCAGGGGAATGCCGATATTCCTTTGAATGTTCGAGGAAGAGGGCAGGCGCGCGATGCTCGGGATGCGCTTCGTGAGAAAACGTACGATGCTCTATATTCAGGACCGCTTCAGAGACAGCGCGGCACTGCTGAAATTGCATTGGGAAGGCCAATAGAGGATGAAGAGGTTGATGGACGATTACATGAGATATCCGGTGGTTTCGCTGAAGGAAAGACGAGGGGTGAGTTGCCGCCAGAGGCAGTGCAGGCGATTATTGATAGCGATTTTTTTGACTATTCTTCGGTGGGCGGGGAGCGTCCGGAGGACGTGAAGCGTCGTGTTGATGCTCTTATGAAGGATTTATTTGCTCGGCATGCGGGGGAGACGGTTCTTTTGGTGACCAGTGCCGGTGTGTCGCGATGGATTGCAAAACATTACGGGGATGACCCGAATTTAGTTATTCCCACTGGTGGTATTGCGGAGCTTGAGTTTTCTCAAGACGACATTGAACGCAACGAGCCGCCTTCCTCATAGATACCTCTCTTTCTATGATAGAATGTGTGTATGAAGATTCTTCTCATATCATATCTTGATCGGCCGGTGACCTCTCGGGTGACGGCTGCGCGGCCGCGACTTGTCTATGATATTGCTACTCGTTTGGTGCGTCATGGACATGCGGTGTCGCTCTTGGGTACGGGGGACAGTCGGATACCGGGCGTGAAAGTTATTCCGGTTATTCCCAAAGCCCTGCATCGTATGGGTGCGTTTGAGAATCCATTTTATACGCACACGCTTCTTCTTTCCAAGATGGTGCACATGTTAGAGGGTATTGGGGATCGGTTTGATGTTATTCATAATCACTGCCGTCCGGAGACGCTTAATTTGCTTGCGTCTGATCATATTCGTACGCCCATAGTTACAACACTTCATAACGAGATTACGTCTCGGCGCGATGAGGTGTTTTCGCTTTTTACAAAGGCATATTTTGTTGGGATCTCGAAAGCGCAGAAGCGTCTTGCCGGGAAGACGCGGATTTTTCGTGTCGTGTATAATGGCGTCGATCCTTCGATATTTCGGTATCGTGAGAAGAAGGGCGATTATCTTTTGTGGATTGGCCGTTTGAGTAAGGCGCGCGGTGCGCACGGAGATTTTATGGATCCGAAAGGAGTTCGGTGGGCGATTCGTCTTGCGCGTGAGACTGGATTGCGGCTCGTCTTGTCCGGCAATGTTGAGGATCCGGAGTTTTTCGATAAAGACGTGAAGCCGTTTTTGGGTGCGAAGATTCGATGGGTGGGTCCGGTTGGTCCCGAGCAGCCGCTTTCGAAGCGCGAGGTGGCGGATCTCATGGGGCGCGCGCGGGCATTTCTTATGACTCCGAACTTATTTGAGCCGTTCGGACTTGTGGTTGCAGAGAGTATGAGCTGCGGGACGCCGGTTATCACATTTGATCGGGGCGGACCCTCCGAGATTGTGAAGGATGGTGTGACGGGTTTTGTTGTTTCGCCGCGTGCGGGGGTGCGCGGGCTTGCCGCGGCGTGTGCAAAGATTGATGAGATTGATCCTGCGGCGTGTCGAGCGCGTGTCGAGAAATATTTTACGCTTGACCGAATGGTTGAGGCGTATGAGCGTGTGTATAGAGAGCTCCCGCCAAAATAACGTGGCGCACCTCGCGCCCAGAATACGCTTATCTACGACGTTTCCTTAATCACGAAATCCTTATCGTAGCGATGGCTACGGCTGCGGTTTCGTTCAATCAGAAACGCCGTATCTGGAGCGTATTCTGAACACGATTTGCGCACATTATCTTGGCGAGAGCTTTTAACGCGTGCGTAATTGCGTTTTTTGCGCTATACTGGGTGTATGGTGCGAAAGAAATTGAACGTGGGCCTGGTACTCCCGTCCCTTTTTGTGGCGAGACGGTATGCTAATCGTATTTTTGCCCCCAAAGAGCTGTATTTAGAGCTTGCGAATGCATTGCGTGCCCGCGGACATGCGGTGTATTTGTATTCGGCTTTCGGTGCTGATAAGCGGATGGCTGCGACGGGCGATGCGGCGCTTGAGCGGCATTGTATTGCTTCTGTTCGTGATTTTCATAAAGTGCCTCATGTATGTACAGAGGTTGGGTTGGTTCGTAACGCGTACGAATATGAGGCTGATGTGATGCAGCAGGCAGTCAGTCATGCGAATGCGAAACGGCTTGATATTCTCCACGTCTATATGGGGCAGGTGTCTCATCATTTTGTGCCGTTTGCTGATATGCCCGTGGTGTTTTCTGTCCATGACCCTGTGTGGAATCATAATACGTTGGAGTCGTGGATGTACGACAAGTTTTCTCATCATAATTACATAAATGTTTCAAAATCTCAGGCGATGTATTATAAGCGTACGTTTGGTTTTCAGAATGCGCGTGCGGTGTATCATGGCGTTGATTTGGATGAATTTGATTTTTGCGAAGTGCCGAAGGGTCGGTACATGAGTTTTATGGGGCGCTATTTACCTAAGAAGGGCGGGCATGATGCGATTAAGGTCGCTGAGAAGCTTCACATTGAGTTGCGTATGGCTTCGAGCAAGAATTATCAGCATATTCCATACTACGAGCGTGAGATTGAGCCGCATCTTCCGTCTCCGTACGTTACGAATGTCGGGTTTCTTAATCCTCAGATGCGCAATACATTTTTAAGGAATGCGCGGGTGTTTATTTTCCCTACGTATTTCGCGGAGTCATTTGGTATGGTTGCCGCAGAGGCGATGGCGTGCGGGACACCGGTTGTCGGATATAGCTCAGGAGCAGTTCCAGAGGTGGTGAAGGATGGTGAGACGGGCTTTTTAGTGAATTTGAAGAAAGGGGGGGTAAAGGGGAGCTATACGGTTCAAAAGCGTGGTGTCTTGGGTCTTCGTGAGGCGGTACGCCGAATATACGAAATGCCCGAGAAGGAGTACACAAAGATGCGTCATGCGTGTCGTGCGCGAGTTGAGAAGTATTTTACCATTGGGACGATGGCGGAAAATCACGAGAAGGCGTATCGCTATTTTATTGCGCGCTCGAGGCAATGATTGTGGGTTGTGTCGTGTGGTGCTAGAGTCTTTTTATTATGCGACAATCTGAACTTTTTAGTACAACGCGGAAGGAGGCGCCGAAGGATGAGGTCTCTCGCAATGCCCAGCTTTTGATTCGGGGGGGATATGTCGACAAGCTCATGGCGGGCGTGTATTCGTTTTTGCCGCTGGGGCTGCGCGTGATGAAGAAGATCGAGACGATCATTCGCGAGGAGATGACGAATATCGCCGGGCAGGAGGTGCTCTTGCCGACGCTGCAGCCGAAGTCTCATTGGGAGACGACGGGGCGGTTGGATACGTATGATTCGTTGTTTCGCTTCACGAGCTTTTTTACCAAGAGTGAGTATATTCTCGGACCGACACATGAGGAGGTGATTGCGCCGCTCATGACGAAATTTAATCTTTCGTATAAGAATTTGCCGATCTATATTTTTCAGATTCAGAATAAGTTTCGTGACGAGGCACGAGCGAAGTCGGGGCTTTTGCGCGGGCGGGAGTTTTTTATGAAGGATTTGTATTCGTTTCATGTGCGTGAGGAGAAGTTGGAGGAATATTATGAAAAGGTGAAAGATGCATACAAAACAATTTTTGATCGTGCCGGAATTGGCCATGTGACCTATCTCACCTTTGCTTCAGGCGGGACCTTTTCCAAGTATTCACATGAGTATCAGACGCTTACGATGGCGGGGGAGGATACGATTTATTTGTGCAAAAAATGCGATGTTGCGGTGAATGATGAGATTATTGAGGATCAGAAGCATAGCTGTCCCGAGTGCGGGGAGGGGAATTTGGTCGAAGAGAAAGCGGTTGAGGTCGGGAATATTTTCAAGCTCAAGACGAAATATTCCGAACCCTTCGGTCTTACGTTCCGTGATGAAGACGGAAGCGAGAAGCCGATGCTTATGGGGTGTTATGGAATTGGGCTGAATCGCCTCATGGGGACGATTGTCGAGGTGCATCATGATGATGACGGGATTGTCTGGCCCGAGTCTGTCGCGCCGTTTCGTGTGCATCTTATGCATATTGGGAAGGGTGATGATGTGCGAACGTTTGCGGATGGGGTATATGGTACGCTTACCGAGAAGGGTGTTGAGGTTTTGTATGATGATCGCGTGGACGCGTCTGCCGGAGAGAAGTTTGCGGATGCGGATTTGTTGGGCTTCCCGTGGCGTGTGGTTGTCTCGGAGAAGACGATGGCGAAGGATGGTATTGAGATCAAGCGACGGAGCGAGAAGGATGCAAAGGTTCGTACTGTGAGTGAATTTTTGGGTGAGTTGTGATGTAGTGTGGAACATATTATGGACGTCGGACGTCCATAATATTCGGGCAGCCGCTTTGGAGCGGTTTTTTTGGTATAGTAGTGATATGGATATGAATGATGTTCCTGTGATGATCTACGACGGTGCGTGTCGTTTTTGTAAGGTATGGATCCGGTATTGGAAAGAGCGCACGGGTGATCGGGTTTCGTATGTGCCGTTTCAAGATGGTGACGAGCATCTTTGTGGTGTGTCGCTTAGTGAATGTCGTGAGGCGGTACAGATTATTACGCCCGACGGCACCCGGTATTCGGGTGCGGAGGCCGTGTTTTTTCTCTTATCACTTGACTCCGGCGGAGGTGCATGGTTGCGGCTGTACAATCGTCTGCCGGGATTTGGGTGGATGGCTCGCTTCGTGTATCGGTGGATCGCGCGTCATCGCGGGATTGCGTATTGGTTCACGCGCGTGCTATGGGGGCGGCGCGTGGTTTTTTCGTCCTATCGTTTTGTCTCGTGGCTTTTTGTCCGCGTGTTGGGGGTCATTTACTTTATCGCCTTTGTCTCGCTTTCCGGTCAGCTTATGGGGCTCATTGGGCGTGATGGGATCTCTCCGGCACAGCAATTTTTGGACGCGGCCGGCTCCTCGCTTGGTTCTTTTCCGTTTTTTCAGATGCCGACTTTGTTTTGGCTCGGTGCCGGTGATGGTGCGCTTATGGGTGTGGTGATTGGGGGTGTTATTCTCTCACTGCTCCTTATAGCCGGTGTCCTGCCGCGTCTTGTGCTTGCGGTTGTATGGGTCTTCTATCTTTCGCTTGTCGTTGTCGGGCAGCAGTTTATGTCTTTCCAGTGGGATATTTTGCTTCTCGAGGTTGGATTTTTGGCAATCTTTCTTGCGCCGATGTCTCTTTTCTCGAGACCTCGTAAGGATCGTCCTCCGTCTCGACTCGTCGTATGGCTTTTCCGCGCGCTTCTCTTTCGGCTCGTGTTTTTGTCTGGTGTTGTGAAGCTCGCGAGTGGTGACATCGTATGGCGAAATCTTACGGCGCTCATGTATCATTATGAGACCCAACCTCTTCCCGTTTCATTTGCGTGGTATATGCATCAGTTGCCATTGTGGTTCCACAAAATTTCGGTAGTTTTTATGTTTGGTATTGAGCTTGCGGTGCCGTTTTTATTCTTTGCGCCGCGGCGGATTCGGTTTTTTGGTGCATGGATAGTACTCTTTTTCCAGGGGATTATTATTGTGACCGGGAATTATACGTTCTTTAATTGGCTCACGATTGCACTCGCGCTCTTTCTTTTTGATGATGCATTTTTCAGGGTGCGCATTTTGGATCGAGTAAGGGCAGTACGACCACAAGGAATAGTGCGGCGCGCGGGGCTTATTGTTCTTGCGGTCTGCGTGCTTACCTTGGGGTTTTTGCAGATTGTGCGCAGTTTTGGGCCGCTGCCTCGGGTGGCTGCTGCGCTCGTACGTACGGTTCAGCCTTTTTACCTAGTGAACCATTATGGGCTTTTTGCCGTTATGACGACCGTGCGGCGCGAGATTATACTGCAGGGGAGTCGTGATAATGAAACGTGGAAGACGTATACGCTTCGGTATCAGCCGGGGGATCTGTTACGTGCGCCGCGCTTCGTTGCGCCCCACCAGCCGCGTCTTGATTGGCAGATGTGGTTTGCCGCGCTGGGGACGTATGAACGCAATCCGTGGCTTGTGAATACTGCTGTGCGTTTACTGCAAGGATCATCGTCTGTACTCGCGCTTTTGGATGACAACCCGTTTGGTCCCGCACCGCCGAAGTTTGTGCGCGGACTCATCTACGAGTACCACTTCACCAACTTTGAAGAGCGGCGAGATACGGGAGCGTGGTGGCGCCGCGAACTTTTGGGGTTGTATTTGCCGGTGGTGTCGTTTACCGAAGAATAACGGTATTCGATACCGTTATAATCGCTGGGCCAGTGAAAAAATATGGGTGTCGCGAACTTATATATTAAAAAGACCTGCCTTGGTAGGTGGGTCTCGTATTGTGGTATATCGCACTGATGTTTCATGTACGTCCGTATTATAGGGAACGTTTTTGCAGGTAGTGTATCTCCATTATGTCGATGCTTGCGGGCGCGGTTTTAAGTACGGTTAGTACTCGTGACCCCGCGATACTCGTCGTATGTTGTACATGAAAGACAGACGTAATGTCCTGTACGCGTTTAACGTCTTGTTGATTGTTCCATTCCTCTAGTGTTTCCCATGCTTCCTCTTCGTCTTTTGCTGCGACCTCGATTGTACTCAAGTTTCTCTCATCGTGGAACCAGAAAATTGCATTCATGCTGTTTGTCTCCTTCTTTCGTTCGATGTTTGGGTTGGTTGTGGGGTTTTAGTTTCACACTCTCACTATCTAGTCGCCTAATCCAATTTCTGTCAAATTGTCATTTCGGCGGGGGTGCGGTAGGATGGGGTACGAATATGGCACTCAAAAAAGTAATTGGTATAGATCTTGGAACTGACAATACGCAATTTTATCTCAAGGGGAAGGGGATTGTGGTGGATGAGCCATCGATTGTTGCGTCGAATATGCGGACGAATCGTATTGTTGCGGTGGGCTCGGAGGCGAAGCGCATGATGGCGCGGACACCGGTGCATATTACGGCCGAGCGTCCTATTACCCATGGTATTGTGGGTGATTTTGACTTGGCGCGCGAGATGATCCAGCGGCTTTTGAAGAATAAAAACTTGCCGTGGTCGTGGGTGACGGAGGTGGTGCAGAGTGTGCCGACAGATTTGACCGAGGTTGAGCGTAAGTCGTTTGAAGATTTGGTTCGTGAATCGGGTGCGGGGAAGGTTTATCTTGTTGATCAGCCGCTTTTGGCTGCTTTGGGAAGCGGGTTGGACGTGTATCAGCCCACCGCATATTTGGTTATTGATATCGGTGCGGGGACTGCGGACATGGCCGTGGTGTCTATGAATGGCGTGGTTGTCTCGCGTCGCCTTAAGACTGCGGGTGCGCATCTGAATGATGAAATTATTCGTGCGGTGCGGGATGAGATGAAATTGCATATTGGTGAGCCGACTGCAGAGGCGATCAAGATTGCCGTTGGCTCGGCGATGCCGCAAGAAGAGCAGTTGGCACTCACGATTCGGGGGCGAGATGTGACGACCGGATTGCCGAAGGAGTTGGAGGTTCGCGATGCGCAGGTGCGCTTGTGGTTGGTGCGTCCGCTGCGGTTTATTGCCGAAAACCTGAAAGATCTTATTGAGGAGACGCCTCCCGAGCTTACGGGAGATATACATAAGAATGGGATTTATATGTGTGGCGGAGGAAGTTTGCTGCGCGGCATTGATGATCTTATTGAGCGAGAAATCGGGGTACATGTTAAGGTAGTTGAGGATCCGTTGAACTGTGTTGCGCGCGGCGCGGGGATGGTGACTGATGATCTTATGACATATGCACAGCTTCTGAGTAACTTTTCTCGAGAAGGAGTTGAGAAAGGATAAGTGAAATCCTAAACTCTAAATCCTAAACCCTAAACAAACCCAACATTAGAAATTCAAACGCTCCAAACACGCATGTTTTGAGTTTCGGGTTTGGAGTATTTGGATTTGTTTAGGATTTAGAGTTTCGGGTTTAGAATTTATAATTTGTATGCGTTCTTTCCGTTCATATTTAGGGTTGGGTGTTGTCGCGGTTCTTTTTTTGGTGTTTGTTGTTTTCGCGCGGAGCGGTATGGATGTACTCCAGGATATTCGTGCGGGCTCACGCGGTGCGCGGCTTCGTACGCTTGAACTTGAGAATGCGCTTTTGCGTGATGAGGCTGTGCGGCTTCGCGTGGGGGCGAGTGCGCCCCGCATGGTGCGCGACCTTCCGTATGTTGTTGTTGATGTCTACGCGCAGTATCCGTTTCATGATACGCGAACGCTGGTGATTGATTTTGGGAGTGATGATGGTGCGGAGGAGGGTATGCCCGTTTTGGGTTCGGGGGATGTGCTTGTCGGAAAGATTGTGTCGGTACGCCGTCACCAGAGTGAGGTGATAACTGTGTATGACCCGCGGTGGGCGACGAGTGTGCAAGTGGGGTATGAAGAAGTTCGTGCCGTGTTGCGCGGCGGGTTTCGTCCTCGGCTTGAGCTTGTACCGAAAGGTGCTGTTATTGCCATCAATGATGTGGTGATCAACACGCTTACCGATCTGCCGTATGGTACTCTTCTTGGCACGGTTCGTTCGGTTGAGGCGGGTGATGATGACTTGCTTCCCGAGGCCTACGTGCGCCCCGCGTTTCGTCTTGATGAGGTGAGAGAAGTTTTAGTAATAACCGAATTCCCTTAAAAAGCGATTAGCTGCTAGCTATGAGCTACGAGTGACGACATCGTCTCTCCGTCCCTCGGTAGCTAACAGCTTGTAGCTCATAGCTCTCCTATGGTAATTCCTTTCATCACAAAAGTGTTATCAGTTCTCTTGGTGTTCTACACGATTTTTATTTTTCAGGCGCTTGGATTTTTTTCGGTGTACGGGTTTCAGATCAATGTGTTTTTGCTTGTGATGGTGCTTGCAACGTTTCTTGTAAGTTTTGAGACGTATAGCGTGGCCGCTTTTCTTGCTGTGTGTGGCGGTCTTGTTCTTTTTGTTCTGTACTTTTTTCCTTTTTGGATTATCTCGTTTGGTGTGCTCGCTGTTTTGTGTTTCGGTATTTTGTTCACACAGCGGATACGTACCGGTAGCCATGCGCTCGACTTTACCGTTCTCCTCGCGGTTGTGCTGGTTTTGTTTTATGGTGTTATGGCGTTTGTGGGGGATGGTGTTTTTTCATCCGGCGGCATCGTACTCGCGTTTTTTTTACATATGTTTTTTGGACTGCTTGTGTGGTATGTGTTTCACGTTCTTGATCTTACGCTTCCGGCGTATGTGTAGGGGGTTTTTGTTGTATGGGTGCATCTCAATTTCATTTTGAAGATATCTTGACAGACAAGGGTGTGGCGGACGAGTTTCGTGTTTTGCCGCTCGCGTCACGAACGTTTTTTGCGTTTCGTCTTGCCGCGCTTGTTGTTGGGGCGCTTGTCATCGTCCAGCTTGTTCGTGTTGGGCTCTTTGCGCGTGCGGAATATGTGGCACAATCGCGCGATAATGTCCGCAACACCGGCATACTTCCCGCTCGACGAGGGCGTATTGTTGATCGGTTTGGAGCGGTACTTGCGGGGAATGAGAAGGTGTTTCGTGTCGTGCTTCTTCCGCGAGAGCTTCCGCGTGACGAGGCGGCGCGTCGTCGTGTTATTGATCTTGTGAGTGAGTTGTTTGATCTTGATGCTGATGAGCTCGTGCGTACTGTCGCACGGCGGACGCGATATTTTGATGATCGTGTTGTTGTTGCCTCCGCGATTGATCAAGATGAGTTTGTTTCTTTGCTGCAGTACGGATTGCCCGGTGTGCGGGTCGAGGAGGGGTTTCGCCGTGTGCATGATGTGCCGTTCGCTTTTTCGCATACGCTCGGGTTTACCGGTTTTGCCGACGAAGAAGACCTTGTGCTGCGCCCGACGCTCGCGTTCAGTGATATGATTGGTAAGACGGGCATTGAAGCGTACTATGACGCACATCTTCGTGGACAACATGGCGCGGAGGTGTATTTTCGGGATTCGCGCGGTGCTATTACCGATTCGCGTGTGACGACGCTTGCATCACACGGATCTCATGTTTCGACCTACATCGATAAGGAGTTCCAGGAATATTTCTACTCGCGGATGATGACTGCGCTTGATGGACTTGAGCGGTATGTTGGCGTGGGGATTGCTATGAATCCTTCCAATGGAGAAGTGCTTGCATTGTTTAGTATTCCTTCGTATGATACGTCGCGCGTTGCTGAGTATCTTTCCGGCGAACATCTCCCGCTGTTTAACCGTGCGATTGGGGGGCAGTACTCGCCCGGGTCTACCATTAAGCCGCTCGTTGCGGTTGCCGCGCAAGCGGAGGGGGTGATGACGCCTGAAGACATTGTTTTTTCAGCCGGATATATCGAGATTCCCAACCCATACTTTCCGGATCAGCCGAGCATATTTAAGGATTGGAAGGCACATGGGTGGGTTGATATGCGGTCCGCTTTGGCGCGGTCGAGTAATGTCTACTTTTATGAGGTCGGCGGCGGTTTTGGTGCTCGCGTCGGACTTGGTATTGTGCGCCTTAAAAAGTGGTGGCAGTTGTTTGGTTTGGGGGAGGTGACGGGAATTGATGTTTCTGGTGAGGCGCGCGGGCTCTTGCCTGACCCTGATTGGAAGGAGTCGCGCGTTGGAGATATTTGGCGTGTGGGCGATACGTACAATGCGAGCATCGGACAGGGTGATCTGCTTGTTTCTCCAATCGGGCTTTTGAATTACATTACGAGTATTGCTAATGGCGGTCTGCTGTATACGCCGCGTATCATGAAGACGGTGTATGATGATGCGGGTGCTGTGGTTGCGGCGAGCCGTCCTACGGTATTGCGTGACATGCGTCGTGAAATGTCCGATTTTCTTGTGCCGGTGCAAGAAGGGATGCGTGATGCGGTTATACAGGAATATGGTACGGCACGGCTTTTGCGGGATATTCCTATGCCGGTGTGGGGAAAGACGGGGAGCGCGCAGGTTGCGGGTAATCGGAAGACGAATGCGTTTTTTGTGGGGTATGGGGCGGCACCGTACGGTGCGGATGATCCGCTCGCCGAAGCGGACGACAATGGCGCTAAGCCCGAAATTGCAATTTTAGTTATTGTTGAAGACGCAAAAGAGGGGAGTTTGAATGTGGTGCCGGTGGCACGGGATGTGTTTGAATGGTACTATGAACATAGGATAAAGGTGAAATCCTAAACTCTAAACTCTCAATCCTAAACGCACGTGTTTCGAGTTTTGGATTTAGAGTTTTGAATTTGTTTAGAACTTAGAGTTTTTGTCTGTTATGAAACAATATTTAACCAAAGAAAAATACAGTGAGCTCGTGAAGCAGATCGAAGAGTTTAAGACGAAGGGGCGTCGCGAGGTTGCGGCGCGTTTGCGTCAGGCCAAGTCACTTGGCGATCTTTCGGAAAATGCCGATTATCAAGAGGCGCGGGATCAGCAGTCGACGCTTGAACGACGGATTCATGAGCTTGAGGAGGTTATGCGGCACTCCGAGGTGATTGCAAAAAAGGATGGCGACGCGAAGACGGTTGAGGTTGGATCGAAAGTGCGTTTGAAGCGCGGGAAAGACGAGATGGAATTTATGATTGTAGGATCGCATGAAGCAAAGCCGTCAGATGGTTTGATTTCGAACGAGTCCCCGATCGGGAAGGCACTTTTGGGGAAGAAGGTGAAGGAGAAAGTTGTGCATGAGACGCCGAGAGGAAAGATTACGTATGTGATACTGAGTATTGATTAGTTACGCGGTTTCGAATTTCTCATTGCTCTAATTTCCCTAGGCCGTACGGCGGGCAGGCTCATTGACCTCATCAATGAGCAATGACCAAGCTTCAATCACTCATAGCTAAGAGCTACGAGCTCATAGCTTTTAGCCATTGGTGCTTGGGGT
>Ga0310122_10002151_pt1 | contig 12577 bp, 8 predicted proteins | sample CB6_Bottom_1051__FD_203503 | JGI IMG/M metagenome (GOLD analysis project Ga0310122, IMG submission 203503) | Marine microbial communities from Western Arctic Ocean, Canada - CB6_Bottom_1051 | ecosystem: Environmental > Aquatic > Marine > Oceanic | place: Canada: Western Arctic Ocean | collected...
ACGCACATCTGGTCAGCTAGCTCGACGAGTTCGTGTTCCGTTTCAACCGCCGCCGCTCCCACCGCCGCTCCCGCCGCCGCGGCATGGTGTTCTACCGGGTGCTCGAACTGGCCGTCGGCCACGCGCCCGTGCGCTACCAAGATCTCATCGCCAGCCGGCGCCCCCGGAAGACGCGACCCGTGCCACCGACCCAACGAGGACGGCCGGCAAGCTTAGAACGCCCGACAGCGGACCGGCCATGGAGAAACGGCCACCAAAAGTAGGCCCACTTAAATGGATACCCCAAAAGCTTCTTCCTCCGTGCTGCTCTCTTTCAGCTCGAAGTCGATGGTCTCGTAGTCGTTGGTGAGGAAACGGAGCTCTAGTGAACTCGTACTCCGATCGCCTCTGCGTCGCTCGTTGACGCGATGCCGAGCCTTGGCGTGATCGGCGGGATGGATCAACTCGAAGATGCTGCACCCGATCAGCTCCTTGGGATCGTAGCCGTACTGTCCGATGGCGTCACTGATGAAGACGATATCGCCTTCGGAGTTCAGCCGGTAGACGATATCGGGCAAGGCAGAGACGACGGCTCGCAGCGTATCCGCTAGCGGCGACAGGGCCTCGACATTGCCAATTTCTTTTTGCAGGCTCTGGAAGTTTCGCCGCACATCCGCCAGCTCCCCCATTACCGCATCGGTCGTTTCGAAATCATCAGCCATAAAAGAGTACCCGCCTGGCGTTCTCCTTCCAGTATTTCGGGGCGTTGGCAGGCAGCAGTGCACCGCTCACCACGTCTCGGGAAAAATACAGTCTGTTACGCGCTCTCACAATAGCTTTGCCGCCGGCCCTGGCCGCATGCTGGAAACGGCCCAGCTGGCCTCCTGGTCCTCGACGGCTATCCTGCCCACTCCTTTGGAGAACTGGGATTGAAGATCGAGGTAGCTCTCCTGCATTTCCTCGTCGGGGTAGGCCCACTCATGCAGGTAGCGAACTGAATTCACTCGAGCCTGGAGGAGCTCCTTGGTGCATCCGAAGCAGGGGCGCATGGTGGAGAATACGACCGCCCCCTCGGTAGCGATGCCGAATCTTGCCGCTGACAGGATCGCGTTCTGCTCGGCGTGGACACAGATACACAAATCATAGCCTGTTCCAGAGCTGTATTTCTCGCGGTTCAGACAGCGCTTGCAGCCACCTTCGGTGCAGTTCGTCATCTGCGTCGGCGTGCCGTTGTACCCGGTGGAGATGATGCGGTCATCGAGCACGAGGACAGCACCCACTCTGTTCCCGAGACAATCCGCCCTGGCGCGCACCGCCATGGCGATGCGCATGTAGTACTCGTCGCGGCTGGGGCGCTTTCTCGACACGCAATATACCTCCTGTCAACTTCGGTGACCGAAAAGATTCGAGTAGGGAGTTGGATCCCGCAGGATCCCGCCACTGGCGCGGTAGTAGTCGCCGTCAAGCCGGTAGGCTCCCTCGACGGCCTCCAGCCACCTGGCCCCTGCCAAGGGGTGTTCCTCCCGGATCATCTGGCCCCACCTGCCATAGTTCTCAGGCCCGTTGGATTCCAGAATGCCCCCCCTGACCCCCGGAAATGCGGGCAGACGCGCCGCCACGCTCTTGTTCCACTCCAGCAGCACCGGCACGCAGGCGTTGTCGGCGGCAAAACAGGTCAAACCGCTCTCCAGTGCCGCCACGACCATCTCCAGAGCCAGAGACAGAGTCTTGCCAGCGGCTTTGATGGCCACGGCGCCGTACCCCTGCTGCACTCTCGTGGTCACGTCCTCCACTGCGTGGACGCTCTCGTCGGCCGCCACCCGGACCGGCAGGTCGCCGACCTCCATATTCGCGCCGTCGGCGAATGGCTCCTCTAACAGGGCGACCCTTTCAAGCATGCCTATGGCGTCGGCGTGTTCGAGCAGAGCAACCACCGAATCCAGCGAACCATACCGACCGTTAGCGTCTAAATAGTAAAGAACTCTGCCGCTTTCGGTAAGCGGTGTATCCCGAGTCCCCACGATGGCGTGCACTCGCGTCAAGGCCCTCTGATCCGCCGCCAGCATCTCCGCCTCGGAACCGGGTCTTCCAAGCTTGATCTTCAGCATCGCCGCCCCCGCCTGCAGCAATCCCTGCAGCTCCTGGTCGGGGAGGTTGTAGCCAATGGCCGGAACCAGGAGGACCCGCTCCTGACGGGAAGTGAGCGCCCGGTTCGCCGCCGGCGGCAACATGGCGTCAAACGAAGTCAAACCGCCGCTCCTCGCGTACAGTACCCAGGCGGCGTTGTCCAGCGCCACGAGGGCGTTGGTGACAAAGGTGAATTTCAGGTCGGGCTTGCCGGTTACCGCGCACGCGTATTGATACACCTCTGGCAGGAGGTTCGCCATCAGTTCCGGAGGCGTCGACCACGACAGTTCCCTGGACTGTTGAAGGGCGAACTCCAACACCGCCACCATCAGGGCGTTGCCCCCCACCTCGGTATGAGAGGCAAACAGCTCCGGGTCCGACCACAACACCGCCAATCCGCCCAGCCCGAACGCCTCCGTCCCGTCGCTGTCCATAAGCCGCACGATAGTGTTCCACTTTTCGTGGAAGGCCGACCCCTTGAAGGCAAAAGGCCTCACGAAGGGCTCGCGTTGGATCTCGAGATCCGCGGTCTCTATTGCGGTAGCCATGGTCGCCGCCGTTTGAACATGCCTTGCATTGGGCCCCAAAAATATCGAAACTCTCGCCGAAGAGGAATCTCCGGCCGAACAGCTGCTCTCGCTGGGGGGTCAGGTGAATCGGCATCATCGGTCAAGTGGACCGCCGCATGCAGTCGGGGAGCTTCATTCGACCTGACGGCGGACAACGACCCATTTCTTGCGGCGAGTGGGTACCGCAATCGGTTGTACTGGAGATACATGAAGTGCCTAACTTGCCTGTTTACTTCATCCTTAGCTCTTGCCGGCCTGCAGACCCTGGCAGCCGGGCAGGAGGCGGCTCCTGCCTTGATGCTGGGCGCCTATGCCCACCCCGGGGCGTTCTGGGAGAGAGGAGAGCGCCTCGACGACTTCGGTGTCAACGCGGTCTTCATTCACAGCGGCGGCCTCGACGACGACACCATCCAGCGAGCTCGGGCCGAGGGCTGCCGGGTCTTTGCCGAATTCGCTACGCTCAACGGCCAGTACGGCGACTACGTCCTCGAACATCCCGAGGCTCATCCTATCGACGACAGCGGCGAACCGGTAGCGCCCGCTACCTGGTTCCTGGGAGCCTGCCCCACCGACCCGGGTTTTCGCGCCTTTCGCATGAGCGCCCTGCGAGATCTGCTCACCCGCTTCGACGTGGATGGCGTCTGGATGGACTACCTCCATTGGCACGCTCAGTTCGAGGACCCCTACCCCATCTTCGTAAAGACCTGCTTCAACGAGTCCTGCCTCGGCGGCTTTCAGCAATCGACGGGACTTCATGTGCAAGGCGAGACCGTGGCCCAAAAAGCTCGCTGGATCTTTATGAACGCGGCCTCCCAGTGGGAAGACTGGCGAGTATCGGTCCTGGTGGACTGGGCGCGCGAAATCCACGAACACGGTGAAGGAGCTGCGCCCGAATGCTCTGGTGGGCAATTTCCAGGTGGCCTGGAAGGATGAAGACCTGGGAGGCGTGCGCCGCCGCTGTCTCGGTTTGGACTTTCGCGCGCTTCGACCCTATGTCGATGTTTTCTCTCCCATGATCTACCACGGTCGCTCCGGCAAACCACCAGAATACGTCCGCGAGTACGTCGAGTATTTTAGCGAGCACTTCGACATTCGCACCAAGCCGGGCGACTATCCCCGTCTGTGGCCCATTGTGCAGGCTCACGACGAACCGCGCATTTCCCCTGAGGAGCTGGCCCGCGTCCTGGAATACGGCCTCGGCGCCAAGAGCACGGGTGTCATGATGTTCACCATCGGTAGCGTGGCTGGCCCGACGATGGGAAGATGGCTGCGGTGAAGCGGGTGTACACGAGCCATGCCGGCGGCGATGAGTGAGCCGGTCTCACCCGGAGCCCGGCTGAGCCCCCGGCCCGGTCTTGACATCCACCGCTGGTCTTGTTTCGTTTCCGCCAACGGCATGCAGGCAACCGAAGGAGGCAGTTACGAGCGATAAAGAAAAGTGGATCATGGCCGCCATCATCGGTGCGGGCGCTGTGTACCTGTTTGGATTTAAGGCCCTGTACTTGTTTGCTGTGGCTGGCGTCATATACCTCGTCTCGCGATCGAAAAGCCGCTGATCTCAGCTGATCTGGGTCGTGCCTAGCTATCGTCCCGATCGGGCCCTAGCTATCATCAGGCAGGTGCGAGTCGGTTGACAAGCTGCTCTCCTTGTGTAGGTACTGATCAGGCAACTTAGTGTGGTCGCGTAACTTGCCAAATTCGGGGGATTCGGCTAACCATTGCATGGATCGGCTCCAGAACGGTAAGGTATTTCTGCGACAGCACCTAGGTGCGTGAGAGGCGAATAGCGGATGGTCAGACCCATCGATCTCCAGGACAATTTCTCCAAGGCCCCTCTGGCCGCGCGGGAGCAGAACCTGCAACAGGCCAACTCCGAGATGGGGCAGCGCCACCTTGCCCGGGAGATGAGCGATCAGCACGCGCTGGATCAGGAGCGCCCGGTACCTACCGAAGAGAGCGACGCCGCGCAAAACCGCGTCGACGACGACGGCAAGAACCGGCATGGTTCCAACCAGCAACGCCGACACGCCCAGGACACTGAGTCCGGCGGCGAGTCGAGTGGCGACGAGTCGAAGAGCGATTTCTCCCATCTCATCGACGTCGTTGCCTAGACAAGTTACTGGTACGATTCAGTGCGATCCCCGCCGTTGACATTGAAGTTCTGGCCGGTGATGTAACTCGCCTCGTCCGACACCAGGAAGACGACGGCAGCGGCCACCTCGAGTGCCTCCCCCTCTCTGCCTAGCGGAATGGTGTTGAGGAACTGCTGGCGCGACTCCGGAGCCCGGCGCTCCATGGCGCCCAGTCCCATCCCAGCCGCAATCATCCCCGGCGACACCGCGTTCACCCGGATTCCGTGGCGGGCCTCCTCTTTAGAAAAGACCTTCGTCATCGCCACCACGGCTGATTTCGACGCCGCGTAGGCGGCGCTGCCGCCGGGCAGGGAATTGATGACGTTGGAGGAGATGTTGACCACATTCCCGCCACCGCCCTGGCGCAGGTGAGGGACGGCGGCGCGGCAGGTGTAGAACACGCTGTTGGCGTTGACATCCATCACCCGGGCCCAGTCATCGACCGCGGTATCGGCGATGGTCTGGCCGCCGATGGTAATACCGGCGTTGTTGACGAGGATGTCGAGACCGCCTGGCTTCGAGGTCACCGCCTCCATCAACCCCGCCACCTGGCGCGGATCCGTCAGATTCGCCTGAAACACCTCTGCCCGCCCACCATCGGCCCGGATTGACGCGGCCACATCCTGTGCGGCCTTGGCACCTTGGTTGTAGTGCACGGCGACCATCGCGCCCTCGCGAGCCAGCGCTAGCGAGATCGCCCGACCGATACCCCCCGAAGCGCCGGTGACCAGCGCGACTCGATCCGGCAGCTTCATTGCAGCATCTTCATTTCATGGATCAGAAGGCGGTAGCCGAGACCGCGCCTTTGATCATCTGGAGCGCCGAGCAAACCATGCCGATGAGGGAGACGCCCACGCCGTAACCCACCGCGATTATCATGGCGTAGCGGCGCCACTGCTGCTTGCCGTACTTGGGCCAGAAGTAATACTTGGCGAGAAAGGCACCGATCACTTCGGTGAACATAGTGAAAAACGCGGCCGCTCCCACCGAGGCCACGCCGGCTATGTACCCCCACACGAAGAACATGGGCATACCGAACAGGCCTAGACCCACGTAAAGAGCCAGCGCAAACACGGTACCGGAGACCAGGATGGGCCACTTCTCACCTCCCATTGGCTGGTGGGTGTCCTCATCCACCTCCCCGTCGCCGTCGTCGTCTTTCTGGTTCCAGACCTCCTCGTCCACAACGCCGTCCAGATCGTTATCCCGACCGTCACCGGTGTAGGTGAGGTCTCGCCAGTAGATCTCGAAGAACATGGGGATATCCACCGAGCCCTGGAAGAAGTCGCCTCTGAAGGTCGGGTCCGTGTCGAGCTCGAAGACAACCGCCAGCCTGTCGTCCCACTCCGACGGGATCCGGACCTCCATCAGGATCTCCGGTTCACCTACCACGTCGCCCTCTGCTGGACTCAGCAACTCGATGGGCGGCAGGTGCGTGGCCACCTCCTTGTCGGGACGCAGGCTCAGCCGCACGGGGACATCCCGCTCAATGCCTTTGCCGCGAAAGTCGGTGTAGAAGTGAGCGGGAGTGCTCCACGGGCCGTAGACGCGCTTGTCGGGATTGCGCACCTCCAGCTGGTCCGTTATCCGCACCCGCCAGTAGTAGAGCTTCTTATCCTGGAGATTGGCCGGGCTCCACACCACCTCTCCGGGTTTAACTATTCGATCGTCCTCAACGTCATCATCCCCCGCCCGGTACATGAGGCTGTACTGAGTAGCCGAGAATTGGACCGCTTGTTGGAAGGCCTGCGGCGGCCAGAACATATTGACGTACGGATACCTATCGGAGGGAATGGGCGCCAGTTTCCACAGAAGCCCCCAGTAAAGGAGGCTGGCTCCCAGGACAACGGGCACCATCACCAGTTCCGCCTTCAGTAGACTGGTGAAGCGCATCCCCGTGAGCTCGATGATGCGGAAGGTCTCGGCATTGCCGCCGAAGTCGGCGCCGGCAAGTGGTATGAACCAGATCTCCACGCCGCGGAAGCCGGTGAGGAACACGGTGGCCTGGTGCATGTGGGGTATCTGGATATTCCGGCCGATCAGCCCGTCGAGCCTGGCCGACACGAAGGACATGAGTGGGGCGTAGACGAAGGCGATGAGGAGTATGAAGAGCAGCATTCCCGTGCTCACCAGCACCGGAAACAGGGTCTTGGCCATGATGATGGGGTAGCTCGCGCCAAGGAAGAACAGGGCGATGCACACCCACAGGGGGAAGTCGCCCCGGTTCAGGTGCTTGACGCAATAGCCGCGGATCTGTGCCGGATTCGGGCACTCCGGGTGCTTGCAGTTGCGCGGATCGTGGCCCAGCTTCTCCGCATGCGCCGAGTCCTCCGAGTACTCCCGCCCCGCCCGGATCACCTGCCACAGGCTGATGACGGTGATGGCGAGAGTCACGCCCATGCCGAATGGCTGCCAGAAGTCCACCCCCGCTTGAATCTGGGTCTGCACCGCACTCATGCCCGGCAGCCAGTGTGGCATGTAGCCGTAGCTGTGGAGGATTGGCGAGATAATCATAAAGGACATGACGGCGAAGAACGTCCCCATGATGCCCCAGAACGGAGCCAGCAGCCCGAGGAAAATCGGGCCCAGGTCAAAGCTGATGGCGATGGGCGTCGCTCCGATAAAACGCCCGAGAACAGGGGTCAGATCGACAAAGGGGATGGGCAGAATCTCGACCTTCGTTCCAGCCAGGACCTCGGTCAAGGTCGGGATGCCGACATAGACGAACCCGAAGACCAGCCCGATGGCACCGCCGATGGTGAAGCACGGCCACTTCCAGGTCTCCTCTTCGGAGCCGCTCTCCTCGGCCAGCGCCATGGCGGCCAGGGCCGCCTGGGGCGCGGTGGGAAAGGGGAGGTGCTCGCGGTCCGACACCAGGCGAAAGAGGATGTACCCGGAGGTAAACCACGTTATCTTGCCAACGATGATGGAGAGAACCATCAACAGGATAATCAGGGCCCAGTCGGCGTGGAAGAACGTGCGATCGATGACGGCCGCCGAGTCCGGCGATGGCGAGAACCACCCGTATCCCATGAACTTGAGATCCACCAGCTTCTGCGTCAGACCGAACTGTCGGGCCTCCTGCGAGCCGACGAAATACTGCCTCCAGATGAGCTGCTGGAAGGTGCCCGTGTCGGCCCGGGCGATCAGCTGGGAGGCGACATAGGTCAGCAGGAAAATCTCCTGCCGGCGCAGGGTGGTGAAGGAGCGCTTGGCGATTTCGAGAAAGAGAATAACAGTCACCCACTGCGCGGCCGAACCCAAGCCCATGCCCGCGTAGAGGCCCATGTAGATCTGACCCGGCGTCATGATGAAGGCGATAAAGAATACCCCTATGATCGTCTTCTTCGTGAAGGCCTCCTCAAACTGATCCGGTGTTTCGAGCAGATCCCTATACTCGTTGATCTCCTCGTACTGCCGATCCCGTTTGGATTTTTTACCCTCGTCTGCCATCAATCAGATCATCCGTGTATGACCGCCTCTTGCGGTACCAATGAAGCAGCGAGGTCCCCCGCATCAACCGCCACCTCCCGACAGGTGTTGGTGTGATCCTGCTGAATGTCAGCTTTCAGCGTCTGCCAGACCAGGAACTGCTTCCGCATGTCGAGCATGAAACCGAGATTGAGCCGCTGCCAGAATGCCACCGGCCCGCTGATACGCTCGATATAGAGCTCGATCTCGTAGATGTCCGGGTTCTCCTCCGATGGCACCATGGTGAACTGCAGGTACTGGCTCACACCCATGTCGAAGGGAGCCAGCCACAGGAGAAGCTGTACCGCGAATACCTTCTGCCCCTGGGTCTCCTCGACGATCACGCGGGTCCTCTCGGTGTAGAGCTTGCCCACCGATTCGTGCCCATAGGACAAAAAGAAAGTGTGCAGAAACCCGCTCAGGCTCTCGACGGCGTTGACGTTGACCGTGAAAGGAAAGGGAAACTGCCACTTGTCGTCCTTCGGATCGGGCAGCTGCCACCGCCGCACCACATCGGGGACGGCCATCTGGGCGGCCACCCTCGCCGGATAGATCGTCGACACTAACACCACCAGCATTACCAGCACCGCCGAGGTGATGGCCGAGGTGGAGGAGTAGTTGAGCGAGATCCCCTCCAGAGCGTCCATGACCAGCAAAGCCTTTGCCCCTACCTGCCCCAGCAGGTAGCCGAGAGTCACGCCAAGAACGCCATACACGCAGGCTTCGGCAATGAAGAGGAAAGAGATGTGAATCGGGGCAAGACCCACCGACGAGTACACCCCGATTTCGCGGAAGCGCTCGTATACCGCCCCCATCATGGTATTGAGGACGATGAGGGCGGCAATCAGAAAAGGCACCAGCAACGCTCCGATACCCTCGACACTCGTCACCCCGATCGAGCTGTAGGCGAAGGTCCGCAGAACGCCGTCCTCGTCTTCCATGCCGACGAAAAGCCTGAACGCCGCCCGGGTGAGATAGCTCTGGATGATCTCTTTGGCATCCACGTCCTCGTCGAAAGCCACGGCCACCGAGATCAGGGCGGAGCCCATGCTCTCGAGCTTCTGGTAGGGAAGGATGGCCAGGCGGCCGGCGGGCAGGTGCTCGTAACCAAGGTCGATGTCGTTGTCGAAGCCCAGGTCTCTCATGAACAGCAGCTGATCCATACCGGGCAGGTTAAACTGCTCGAACTTCATCTTGGCCGGTGTCATCGGCTCGCCGTTCAGATCGTACCTGGCCTCAAACTCGCGCGAGTCGAAGATGCCGATGACGCGCCACTGCTGGCCAAAGATGCCGATCTCCGGCCCCCCTCCAGCAGCCACCTCCGCCTCCGACACTCCCAACCCGCTGGCCATGTGATCAGCGAGGATGACACTCTTCTCCTCCTCATCGCTGAACCACGTGCCGACTTTCAGCGTCTGGTCGATACCCGTCACTTTGGGTTCGTCTACGGTGAACCCCAGCACCCCTAACGCGTCGACCTCGAGCCCCCCTCTACGGATGGGGATATAACCCTCTCCTTCGAACCCCTGCGTCACCCACGTCCGGGGAGCCACGGTGCCCGCCGCGCCAAAGTGGGAGAACAGATACTCCAGGTTCGTGGGAGCCCACGACCACCAATGGACGTCGTGCATGAGGATGCCACGGTACGGCGGCTTCCACTCCTTCTCGAAGCCGATGAACTGGATCATCGGTTTGAAGGAGGTGAAGGAGAGCACGGTAAAGGTGAGGATGGTGATGGTGGCCAGGGTCAGGTTGGTCCTGAGCACCCGGCGTCGCATGTTGCTGATACCGAGCATGAAGGCCACGTACGCCGTGCCCGAACGGCTCAAGTCCCCCGTATCGGTTCCGGACTGGCGCTGCCGTAGCTGGGTCATGAAGCCGTTGAAGCGGCTGACCACGAGCGAGATGACAAAAAAGGCCATGATCATGACCATCAGAGCGAGCAGGACGATCACTGGATGCGCCAGGTTGAAGGCGGGGTGCACCTGGGACAGGATCGTCCATATGACGAGCGTGATCAGAGCGAGATAGGCCAGTTGTCGGCGGATGTCCGAGGCGGCAAACAGGAGGCGCTCGGCAAAAAAGGCCGCCGGCACGAGCAGGGCGACGAAGAAGACGAGTCCGACGATGACATCGTTCTGCGTGCCCTTTACGTCCGGATAGGCATTGTACTCGAGCCCGAGGGCCTCCCTGACGTATTTGGCGTACCCACCCCAGTCGAGTTCGTCGGCCGCCCTCTCCGCCCGCTCTATCGACCACAGAGCCTTCTGGTGCAGGGCGTCCAGGCGAGGGTTCTCGATGGCGAACTCCCGCATGCGCTCGAGACGGAGATCATCCAGGCGCCACATGTCGCGAGCAGACTGCAGACTGGTGAGCCGGAGCAGCTTTTGTGCCCCCAGATCGAATCCCACCCCCTGCCCACTGATCTCGTCTGTAGCGCCCTCGTTGTTGAGCAGCATGAGCGAGTCGTCGACCAGGCGGAGGGAGTCACCGGGCATGCTGTACAGCATCATCATCTGCTCGTCGTAGTCGCCCATCACCCAGCCGAACTGGCGGGGCGGCGCGCTGCGCTTGTCGTGCACCTTCATGCCCGCGTTGAAATTGCCCATGGGGAAATGGAAGTGGGCGTGGATGCGCTCGTGGATCTCCATGCTGTGGCACTCGAAGAGAACGGTCGTCCATGCCGTCAACGGCTTGGTCAGGGTCAGCTCGAAGGCATTGATCGCCTGTGCCCTGGCCCCCATGTCGGTGGCGAACTTTATGTCTCCGGATTCGCCGTCGACGACAAACCCCCTCACCCGCGTCCTCCACTTGCGCAACCCCCCGACCTCGTAGTTCCCCTCGTCGTCGGCCAGATGTACGGCGGGCCGCCACATGTCATCCCAAGAGCTGTTGACGACCACGACGATGCCGTTGGGCACCGATTCGTCCGGCGAAGCGCTGCGGCGCGGCAGCAGGCGCAGCTGACCGTCTATCGCCACCCGCGCGTCGAAGATGTTCTTGTCGTGCTTCTGGCGCATTTCCACGGCATCGGGCCCGAACAGATCCGGGGCCGCCAGAGCGCGGTCCAGAACGGCGTTGATAAACTCGCTCTGGCGGGCGATGTTGGCGAAGTTCACCTTGTCCGGGGTGTCCAGGGGACTGTCGAGTCCGAGCCTCGTGTCGGTCGTGGTGACCAGGTTCACCGCCATCACTCCCATGCTCGCGGCGATGGCCCCGTCCTCTTTGAACACATCGCGGTCGAGATAGCTGTCCCACGACAGTCCCTTGATGGGACTGATCAGATTGACGAGCGCACTCGGGTCCCGCCCCAGACCAGGAGCAACGGCTTTGGCGTAGGCGGCGAAGCTCCTGCCCAGGGGCACGAAGAAACGGCGGTGGGCGGGCAGCCGCGCGCTGTGGACGATGCCCACCTGGTCGCTCTTGCTCGACAGATCGATGGCGATAAAGAGGGAGATCGCCACACTGTCGGGCTCCAGTCGAATCCCCAGCGAATCCGCTTTGAGGTAGGATTTCAACTTGAGCTGCGCCTTCAGCTTCACCAAGTCCACCGGGGACGCGAGGACCTGTCGCCCGGTCTCATCTACGCGCAGGTAAATGCCCAGCGAGTCAGGCAACAGCCCGCGGGCCGCGGTCCCTCGAATCAGGCGATCGGTATTGAGCGAATCGGCGATGAAGCGCTGCGGCATCCTCTTCCGGAAGAAGGGGACCTTGCGGGCGTGGTTGTCAAACCACTCGGTCAGCCCCTGGTACCCCAGGAAATGCGATCCGGTCAACAGCAGCGCCACCGTCCGACCCGGCGGGTGATCGCGGAGATGACGCGCCAGCTCGAGCACCGCCGCTGCCCCCGCCGCGCTCTCGGCCGCCGGATTGGCGGCCGGCACCACGGAGATGCCGTCGTAGTAGGTCTGCACCACCACGACCTCGTCTGCCAGCTCCGGATCCGTGCCCGGAACGATTCCCCAGATGTTCCAGGTCGCACGGCTCTTCCAGTCCATGCGGGCGTGCAGCCTGACCCGCATCCGCTCACCGGACTGGAGGCGCGCTCTCAGCGCCAGCGCCTCAGGGCGGCTCAGCCAGAAGCGCGGCACATCTACGGGGACCCAGCTCCACTTGACCCGGGCCTCCCACAGGGTGGTCTCCTCCGGCTCGATGAAGACGATGGCACCGACTCCCAGGGCCGCGGCGTTCTTCCAGTTCTTCAAGGTGTTGAACTCCATGAGGACGACATTGCCCTCGACCTGGAATCCGTTGAAGTCGTAATACTCCCCCTCGCCGCCATAGATCAGCTCGCCATCG
>Ga0310122_10002152_pt1 | contig 12577 bp, 10 predicted proteins | sample CB6_Bottom_1051__FD_203503 | JGI IMG/M metagenome (GOLD analysis project Ga0310122, IMG submission 203503) | Marine microbial communities from Western Arctic Ocean, Canada - CB6_Bottom_1051 | ecosystem: Environmental > Aquatic > Marine > Oceanic | place: Canada: Western Arctic Ocean | collected...
GCCCTTGGCTGCCAGCGTGAGTTCTTGGGCGTCAATCGTGACCTGCCCGGTACGTGTGCGAATCATGGATCCGGTGACGCCCAAGTGGTCGCCAACGTCTAGGTCCTTCAGCATTTCGAATCTGTCGCCCAGGGTGTTCTGACGGACCAGGACTTGAAGGGTGCCGGAAGAGTCTCTGATGTCGAGGAATGCTGCTTTCCCCATGTTACGGACGGAGACGATACGTCCCGCCACCGTCAGGTCTTTGGCGGTTGCTTCGTCCTGGCCGTCGTTTTCAACAGCCTCGAAGAGTCTGACAGCAGATGCGGTATCGCAGCTGCGGTTCAGCCGGGGCGGATAGGGGTCTATGCCCTGTTGGCGAAGCCGGTCCAGTTTGACCTGCCTGCTGCCAAGCAGCGTTTCTTCCCGGTCGGGCATTGTTATTCAGGCTCCAAGTTAAAGCTAAGCTATTAGGCCCTGGCGCCGAATTTCGGCGGCGAGCATCAGCATAACATTTTTGCCGAATTTGGGAGAGGGGGCAGAGGCGCCGGGAGCGGAAATCGCTCAGCCTTTGAGCGTTAGACTTGGACCGGGTATATTACCTGGATCACGTCATTGTCCCGCAGCGTATCGAAATAAGGCTGAGGACTATCGGGGTTCTGGAGCCAGCGACGGGTGAAGTAGGCGCACATGTTGGACAACTGTGTGCCCACGGAATGGTCCGGGCCAACGAAGCAAAAGTTTTCCAATAATGCCGTGGCGTCCATACCATCGTCGGACTTTAGGAACTGGGACATGAGCTTTGGCTCTATTGAACTGCCTTCTGCTGCCACCACCAAGGCGAAATCCTTGACTGGCCACTGGGAGGCCATTACCTGCTCAGAGGTAAGCCCGACCATAACCAGTTCGTCAAGGAGCATGTTTAGGGCCATCAAGAACCGGCTGATTACCGGCTCTGACGGGTACTCCCAGACTGCCGCCGGGCTATCATTGTCGATTTTAGCCTGGGCGAATTTCTGCTTGTCCACATAGGATATTATTACCGGAGTCTTTCGCCTAATCAGAATGTCCATGCAGTTTTGTAGCAACTGATGGCGCTTTTCCACACCCCAAGAAACGTAATGACCGGTGCCCTGGTAAATCTCCGCTGGGCGTAGGTATCTTGGAGTTCCCTCCTCTCCCTGAGCCCGACCAAAGTGTCGGCGGTAGAGGGCGTCGAATTCCCCGCTGATGGAAACGGCCTGACTCTCGTGTATCAGCAGGCCGGTGTTGACGTGGTGAGGCTGAGTTGTATCGTTGACGCTGGTGCCGGTGTTACCCGACTCACCCAAGTACACTAGGTACATGGCGTTATTACTCTACAAAAATCAACAGACACCCGCTTCATGACTAATCTTCCTCGGCCGATGGTGATTCCTCTTCGCCTTCAGCTTCTGCTCCCGCATCACCCTCTGCCGGTTCGAATTCAACCTCTGCCCTAGGCAGTTCGATTCTGATGACCAATTCTTCCGTGTCGGTCAATACCGTGACGTTGGCGCTCAAATTAATGTCGCTAACACGTATGACCCCGTCGGCCTCGGTCAGAACGGACAGGTCGATTTCAATCTGACCAGGCATTTCCAGAGGCAGTGCCTGGACGTCCAATTGGCGCAGTTGATGCACAATGCTGCCGCCCACCGACCGAGCTCCAGCGGATTCGCCGATGAGAACGATGGGAACCTGGGCCGTTACGGGCCGGTTGATGTCGGCGAGGAGAAAATCCACGTGCAGTATTGTGTCGCGCATCGGTTCCCACTGGATTTCCCGGGCGAAGGCCAACTTGCTCCCGGATTCTCCTTGGATGGTGATTTCTATGGCGGTATTTCCACCGGCCAATGACAATACCTGGATTAGCTTTTGGCTCTGGCATTGCAAAGGACGGGAGTCGGAGTCCGGACCGTAAAGATGAACGGGAATTATTCCCGCTCGTCTGAGCCGTTGCACCTTTTTGCCCAGTAAATCCCGGGGTTCCAATTCTAGCTTGATGGCCTGCGTTGTCATGGGTTGCGTTTCTCCTGTCAAACTCGGGCCGATACGGCCCGAAACACATTTCTAGCTGGAAATACAATAAAAGTTAGCCGTCTAATAGTATCATCAGGCCCAAGGAATAGAAACCTGAAAGATACTTGCCAAGCACGATCGTCAGTCCCGATGTTATGTCTTAATGGGTCGGCCCGGTTTCTTGCGGGTCCCGATTTTATTGACAATCAAGGTATTATGAGTTTGAAAAAGGCCCATTCGCCCAACGGCTTAGAGAGGTTTAGAGATGGCATCTTCCCCCGACGTGGGTCACGGCCTATCCCTTTATGATGCTGCCCGCCAGATTGGTGTGCCCTTTACCCAGGAAAACCGGCCCACCGACAAAGATATTCTGGTCCACGGCATGAACTTTCATTACCTGGAGTGGGGCGATTCGGCCAACCCAAAGATTCTCATGCTTCACGGCAATTCTCAACAGTCACACAGCTGGGATTTCATCAGTCTCTCGCTCTCCGACAGATACAACGTTATCGCATTGGACCAGCGGGGGCACGGCGACAGCGATTGGGCGGCAGCGGGGGACTACTCGCTGGAAGCCCAAGTTGGCGACTTGGACGGCTTCGTGAAAGCCCTGGGTTTGGACCAATTCGTGCTCATGGGCCATTCCATGGGAGGTCGAAACAGCTACGTTTGGGCCTCGAGCAACTCGTGGCTTTTGCGCGGATTGGTGATTGTAGACACCGGGCCCGAGACTCAACGAGGTGGACGAAACCGGATAAAGACCTTCCGGGAATTGCCCGACGAATTGGACTCCTTCGAAGAGTTTTCCCAAAGAATCCAAGAATATACCGGTCGCACCCAAGAGCAAGTGGAAGGGGCGCTGAAATACAGCATCCGCCAGCGGCAGGACGGAAAATGGACCTGGAAGTACGATAAAGCCATGCGAGACCCCAGCCGCCAGGAAACGGGATGGGAGCCTGAGCAGCTCTGGGCAAGCTGGAGCCGCATCGATTGCCCCACATTGGTGTTGCGGGGTGACCGGAGCGACCTATTCGACGAACAAACCATGCAAAAGATGCAAGAATCCATCGGCGACTGCGAGACTGTAACGATCGCCAGGGCCGGTCACTTGGTTCAGGGCGACAACCCGGCTGATTTTCTGACGGCGGTGGAAGCCTGGTTCAATAAAAGGCTGGTTCAATAAAAGGCTCAGATAACAACAGGACGAATCACCGTGGGATGAGGTCTACCGGTCCTAGCTGAGCGGCAACGGTTCGACAAGCTCACCACGGGCGCGTCCTCAAGCTCGCTCACCCTGAGCGTCCTCAAGCTCACTACGAGCGCCCTCAAGCTCACCACGAACTGGGTTACCGACGAAGGGGGTTAGCGCCGAACGGGGTTAGCAACGAGCGGGCTTAGCCACGAGCGGTTCTGACTGACCGCCAGAGGGCCTATTGGTGTCTAATGCTGGCGGTTAACTTTACGACACTAGGCGAGGTATTCCGTCGCCCAAGCCGAAACCTATGATGGCCGAAACTGCCCCGATTGCCAAAATCTCCAGGCCCTGTAATACGGGAGAGCGTTGCACCAAGCGGCCTTTCCCCATGCCCAGCACAAATAGCCCCACCAAAGCCGCCGCGATCGAGACCCCGATGGCTGTCCAGCCGTCCAGCACCATGTGGGGCACGATGGGTATGAATGCCCCCAAGACGAATGAAGAACCCATTGCCAGGGCGTCTTTTACCGGATTGGTGGTGTCATCGGGACTGAGCCCCAGTTCTTTTTCCACCAATGTGCGTAGCCACAAATCCTTGTCCTGAGCAATCTCGTCGGCCAAGTGGCGCGCTTCCTCGTAGCTCCTGCCCTCTCGCTGAAAGATGACGGTTAGTTCGGCCAATTCCTCGGCGGGATTGGCCTCAAGCTCTGCGGCTTCTTGAGCGATCTCGGAACGGCGAACGTCCTGTTCCGCCCGGGAGCCCAGATAGGCGCCGGTGGCCATGGAAATCATGCCTGCCAGCGCCCCGGCCAAGCCTGCTACCAAGACCAACGAGGTTTGGTCCACTGCGACTGCCACCGACGTCACCAAGGCCAATGTGCTGAGGATTCCGTCTTGTGCGCCAAAGACCACTTCACGCAGTCGAATAAGCGAAGCCACCCGCCACCGCTCCCGGTCGATTTCCATGGCGGCGCTGACGTAGGTGTCCAACTCGGTGGCTGGGATCGGGCTGGAATACTCCGGCGCTACAGATGGTGAGCCGGCTTCAGGTGAGTCGGGTCCAGTCGACTCAGTAACCCGGGTTGCGGCCAGCACCGGAGGTGACTCTGGGGATAGTGATGCGGGTGCGGCCGCCAAACCGGACTGCTTTGACTCCAGCAATGCCAATGCTTTGTTGAACACCTCAAGGTGGTGACGCTCCCGCTCCAAAGCCAGGTTGAAGGAGTCGGCGGCTCCCTGGTTGCCTTCGTCCAAAGCGTCTTGAATCATGCGGGGGTACATGGTGCTGAACTCTTTAGCTTCCCCGATGGTCACGGTGCGTAGATTCTCAACCGTGGGCTTGATGTCGCCGGACACGCGCAGGTGATTCATTCCGTGGATAGTTTCGGATCCAGCCACCTCCTGGAATACCTGGGCCACTTCGGGCAGACCCTCTTCGAGCGCCTTGTGAGCATAGGCATTGTATTTCAGGTAGGCCAAAGCTTCGGCGACGATGGCGTTCCACAGGTTTCTTTCGGTCTTTGTTAAATTAATGGAGTCGGATGCCATGATAGGTTTCCTTTCAGCTTGCCAATATATACAGGGCATGATGGCCGGATTCAGGGGTATTCCAGGCTCAGGCCAAGACCCATTATCACCCTATATTGTAACAGGCGATGTCGGGGGCGACCGTAGCTTGGCGGAGGTTTGAAAAGGGGCGCTGGTGAAGTGCTATGCTCCGGGGGAGGCGTGGTGGGCAATCATGCGCCATCCTTCAGGTGTGCGCACGAATATGTTGGTGGCCAAGATGCCGAAGTTGCTGGCGGTTCCTTGCAGTACGCTGCTGATGTTTTCCGTGCAGGTGACCCAGCCGCAATCGCCCACCACCACGGCGTTTATGTACCTGATGTTGAAGAGCATCAGGGAGGTGTTTTGGAAGATGCGGTCCCAGCTTTGACGGATCATTTCCCAGTCCATCAAGGCCGGCCAACCGGGATGGACGCACATGGCTTTTTCCGACTGATCCCACACATCGTCCATCATTTCGATGTCCAGTGCGCCAAAGGCGTCGTAGAACCTCTGGTTCGCTGCTTTTAATTCTGTGATTTCCGGGGTATCGGGTTGCTCCGGGGTGTCAGCCTGCATATCTCCTCAGCATCCGGCCCGTCTGGCCCAATATTCCCAAGCACGGTCCCCTGAAAGAGGCCGCACCTGAGTCTGACCCATCAATTCCACCTCGCCGGGAGACAGGTAGGTCACTTCTCCCATGCCCAGGGATTCGCTTAATAGCTTGGCGTTGACTTGAAGGTAAATCGAGGCCATCACCGCCGTCTTGATTGACGACCCCACGACAAGACAGCCGTGGCCTCGCATTAGAGCCACACGGCCGTCAGCCAGGGCTTTGGCCAAGTCGCGGCCTTGGTCCATGGTGGTGACCAGCATATTAGTGTCGCCGAAGGTGTCGCGGATATCCCACACCGGTACCTGTTCTCCAATCACCGCCGCCAAGTGGAAGATGGGCCGCAGGGGTGTGTTGGTGACGCCGTAGGGAATCACGGCCATGGAATGATTGTGAATCACCGCTTGCACATCGGGGCGAGCTTGGTAGACGCCGCCGTGGATGGGCCGCTCCGCATACATGGTGCGGTCCCCCTGGTTTATGGGTTCGCCGTCTAGGTTGTACTCCATCAGGTCCTCGGCGACCACCAGTTCGGGGGCTCGGGAACAAGATAGCCAGTAACGGTCAGGATTGTCAGGGTGGCGAAAACTAACATGGCCGAAGGCGTCAACCACGTCCTCATGGGCCAAGATGCGGTTGGCAATAACTAGGTCCAGTAGGTTGGTGCTGAGGTCTGTCATACAGCCCGGCCCTTGTTGATGTTCAATTTCGCCATCTTTGGGCGGTGAATCGGATGTCTAGTTTGCTAGAAGATTAACTGGGTTGGTGTGTGCGCTGATATGCGTTCTCCCCCACCGCCCATGTTGGGCGACGGGGGAGAAATTGGACTCGGGGGTTTTTTAGGTCCGCCGAATGCCGGTTAGTGCAAGCCGTTTAATGCATGGGTGAAAAAGACGATGGCACCATCAGCTTGTTTTCCTGTTTGACCAGGAATTCTCGGGTGGGGGGAGGCCAGTTGGGGTTCTTGATGGCCTCGGCCCGAACTTCGGACCGCTCATTGAGGTCCTTGTAGGGCCAGATGTGAATCCACTTGTTCAATCCGCCAATCTCGCTGGACATTGCGGCAGCCAGGGGAGAGTATTCTTCCCGATGGGGAATCGCTGCGGCCCAACGGTTGATAACCTCGGGCATGGAGCCGGGTTTGTAAGTGTAAACCCGCATCTCGTAGATATTGCCCAACGCTTGGTCGCCACCCATCTCCCGCATGAAGGGAGCCGGGGTGTAAATCTCCGATTCCATGTTCACCATCAGTTCGGGGTCGAACTTGGGCGGCCAATCCGGGTCTTTGCTGGCTTGGGCGCGGATGTCGGCGCGCTCCTCCACGCTGGCATAGGGCCATACGTGGATTACCTGGTTTAGGGCACCGAATTCGGTGTGCCAGAATGCGCCCAATTTGGAGTATTTCTCCCGGGCGGGCAGACCCTTGGCGAAGGACTCTTCAAACACTGGCACCGAGCCGGGTTTCAGGTTGTAGGTGCGAATTTCGTAAATCATGCCAACTCCTTTCCAACATTTCTTCGTGTTTGCCATGGGCGGGACTGTATTCAAAGACGGGGTTTCCCCCATGAGTCAGTCACCGGGTGCGAATACGCGGTAGTGTAGCAAAAACCGTTATACCGGGCAAACGGGGTTTAATCAATCCGTTCCACCGGCTTAGGCGGGTGCCCCAGAGCTTGCGAGGTAGAGGCGAACTCTGGATTCCGGCCTACGCCGGAATGACGAGGCGGGTTAGAAACAACGCCGCAAAAGTTCAGCCTTCGTTTCCCGAGCGCACCAGGACTTTGTCACAAAGTTTCTTGGCCAGTTCTATGAGTTCCGGGCAGGTCTGATTAGGGTCTCCAAGACAGACTACCAATGGCCACTGTCCGGCTCTGGCCTCCCGGCCCATCCGGGACAAAACTTCTTCGGCATTGTCTGGGTTTAGCGGTAGCTCGATGCCGCGAATGTAAGGCCGGGCCAAATCCAAGGCGGTTGCGTCGCCTGCGATGTAATCGGCGAAGGATAGAATCTCCCGAACGCCTGGCAGAATCTGAGAAGAGTCGCCGTTTCCCAGTCCGCCGTTGCCCAGACCAGTGAAGGTAACTGCCCGGTCCTTGGTGGAGAACTCGGCGACGTACTTTCGGGTCGCATCGATCTGGATTGCGTGGTTTCCTTCGTGTTGAACCACCCGCTCCATCAGATCAATCATCGTCAGACTGGGGAAACTGTTGTGAGGGTTGTAGGGACTGATGGGACGGCTCAATTGCTCGGCTGAAAGCCCAACGAACAAGTTTCGCATGCGAGTCCCGGTGTCCATCAATTTCTGAATGTCCCGTTTGAGGTGAGCGTCCCTGGTGTCGAAGGGGGGCAACATCTCCGGCTCACCGGCCATCAGCCTTTCCAAGGAGTCGACGAAAGCTGGGGCATCCAGATGCTTTAAGACCTCCCAGACCGACCAGCGCGAGCCCAGGAATGCCTCCTCGGGCTCCAGGTCTTCTAGAGACTTGAGTAGCGCTTGGTGACCGGCGTCCATTTTCTCTAGGGCGCGGTCACGGCGTTGCAGCAATTTTTCTTCGTCTTGGGTTGGCATGAATGCTCCCTTTTCGATTTGGGTCGACCATCTACCAATATACGCTATGATATGCGCAGGAACTGAAAATCCAGTCGATAATTACTTATCTAATCAAGAATGGACCAAGCAAGTACAATCTCGGTAAAACCCGGCCAATCCTTTACCCCACGAGCCATGAAGGGGCTTCTGGAGATTTGCGCTCCGGCTGCCGGTGAACCGGCCTCTTCGGTGTATCTCCGGCCTGGGCAGGGACAACAGTTCTTGGAGAGCCAAGAGTCTGACGGCCGGGCGTGGTGGGAACGTTTGTCGGTCTTGGATCGCTCCGTGCTCGCTTCCGACACTGGTCTGGTGGCTCTACGCAGTGGAAACCAAGTGCTGGTTATCTTGCCACCCTTTCCTGTGTTGGGCCTACCTCCGGTGTTGGCTCTCTCTACGGAGTCGGCCCCCTCTACGGAAAAAGAGGGTGTTTCATCGTCTTGGGACACAGAATCCCTCTTGACGCTGCTGGAAACGGAGTACACTATAGGCGTAATTTTGCTGCGGTTGGGCCGTTTTTCGGTGGCGGTATTTCAGGGCCGTGATTTGCTCACCGCAAAGACAGATGCCCGCTACGTGAAAGGCCGCCACGCAGCCGGAGGAACCTCTCAGAAACGTTACCAGCGCATCCGTGAGGGACAGGTAAGAAAGCTCTACGATAAGACCTGTGAGGCGGTGCAGATACAGTTTGGGTCCGTGGCTGACGAACTGGATTACATACTTCTGGGCGGGGACAAATTCACTCTGGAAGGCTTCTTGAAGGTCTGCCCGTATCTGGAAAAACAACGAGGCAGGATTTTGGAGCGGCGGCTGAACATCCGGGACCCCAAACGGGATACTTTGGAGGAGGCCGCGGGCATGCTTGGCGAATGCCGGGTTTATCCCCTGACATGGTGATGGGATTGGTGATTCGGATTCGAATCGGCGATTGTTCTAGCCCACAAGTCTAAAATTAACAAAAAGGCATCAAACGCAGATTGACTGACGGCGCAGAAAAATTTACCCTCGATACCGAGAAGCAAGCGACTCCTCTCGGTTCCTCTCCGGACGGCCTTGAGCCGAAACCCCATTGGCCCAACCCCGGCCCCGTGACTGATTCCCCCTCTCCGGCCCTAGGGCCAATGGGGTTTGAGCAGTCGGTCCGGCTGTTGGAATTCGACCAAGTTAGGCAGCAACTGGCCGAATTTACCCGCACGGTCATCGGTCGGGAGCAGGCATTATCTCTAACCCCCTCGATAGACCTTTTGGAAGTGGCGACCGGTCAGCAAGAGACCACGGAAGCGCGCCAATATTTGGACCACGGAGGAGGGTTGGAGTTCGGGCCGGGGCTCGATTTTCGAGGCTATATAAACCGTGGCCTGTTGGGTGGATTCTTGCGGGGAGAGGAGTTGCATGCGGTGCGGGGGTTGGCAGAGGCGGTGCGGCATAATCGTAGCTCCCTGTCCCGCCACGAAGAACTGCCCCTATTAGCCGGGGTGGCCGACAATCTCCCCGACCTGTCTGGTTTGGCTCGAGCCATAAGTTCGGCCATAAGCCCGGCTGGCGAAGTTTTGGACCATGCCAGCCCAGCATTGCGTCAACTTCGAGAGGAGTCAAAGGCCGTTCACGAGCGCCTCAACAGCGTGATGGAGCGCAACCTTCGCCGGTTGCAGCGCCAAGAGTTGATTCAAGAACCCATCATCACCCAGCGCAACGGGCGTTTGGTGCTGCTCATCCGGGCCGAGATGCGGTATCGTGTGCCGGGCATCGTCCACGATGTGTCGGATAGCGGCGCGACAGTGTTTGTTGAGCCCATGCCAGCCATTGATCTGGGCAACCGGTGGCGAGAAACCCGCTTGGCGGAGGAGCGGGAGGAAGAGCGAATCCTGCGCCATCTTTCCAGCTTGGTGGGCGAGTCGGGTGAAGACCTCCTTCTGGCTCTGGACCTGATGGCCCGGTTGGATTTGGATGTGGCCAAGGGACGTTACTCCGCGGCTACCAGTTCAATCGCGCCTTCGGTGTTCGACCCGTCCGTGGTCGACCCGTCGACAAATGCCTCGCCTGAGGATGAAGGCCAGCCGTCAAGCTCACCGGGCAGTTTGCCAGCCAGCTTGAAATTATCGGGAGCTCGCCATCCACTGCTCACCGGCTCGGTGGTGCCCATCAGCCTGGAGTTGGGCGGAAGCCAGTCGGTGATGTTAATCACCGGTCCCAACGCCGGAGGCAAGACGGTCACGTTGAAGACAGTGGGATTGCTGGCTCTGATGGCTCAATCCGGCCTTCACGTTCCAGTGGACGAAGCCAGATTTCCCATTTTCGACGGCGTTTACGCCGACATTGGCGACCAGCAAAGCATCGAGCAGTCCCTTTCCACCTTTAGCTCCCACATCCGCAACCTGCTAAGGATAATGGAGTCCGCCACCGGAGATTCGCTGGTTTTGGTGGATGAATTGGGCACCAGCACCGACCCGGAAGAGGGCGCGGCATTGGCCAAAGCTATTCTTGGTAATTTTTGGCGTAAGGGAGCGCTCATGGTGGCTACTACTCATCACCGAGGCGTGGCAAATTACGTGCAAGAGCAGCCGGGGATGGTCAACGCCAGCGTGGACCTTCATCCGGAGACGTTGGACCCGACATACCGTGTGACCCTGGGTCTGCCGGGCCGCAGCTACGCCCTAACCATCGCAGCCCGGTTGGGTGTTCCTCAAGACGTATTGGACGAAGCGCGGCAGGCCTTGTCGCCGGAAGAGCAGGCAACAGAAGGCTTGTTAAAAGAGCTGCAAGAAGAACGGGGGCTAGTGGAGGCGCTGCGGAGAGAGGCCGAAGCCGCGTTGTCGCAGGCCAGGGAGAATCAGGCGGAGATGGAATCCAGGCTGGCTTCGGTTGAGATGTCCAAGATTGAGATGGTGGAGCAAGCCCGCCAGGACCTACAGGAGCGGATTGGTGGCATGCTCTCACGACTGCAGCAAGCCGAGCGGGTCATGGAAAGGCCGACAGGCCAACCTGGACCAGGAGACATCTCACGTCCTAGTCTGCCTAGTTTGATTGATGACGTTGGCCAGATACAAAGTGAATTGCGCTCCCAACTGGCGGCAGACCGGCGGGCGGTCAATGCTCCCTCATGGCAACCTATACCGGTCTACCGAGCGTCGTGGCATGAGGAACTAAAGGTTGGAGACAGGGTCTATATCCGGGGGATTGATCGTCCGGTCGAAGTTATAGCTCCTCCCAACCAAGAATCCCAGGTGGAGGTATTGTTGGGGTCCATCAGGGCCACGATTCCGGTATACCAACTTGACCGCCCGGCCGGAGGACCGCGACCCTCCTCTGAGCCCAGAGTGGTTATAAGCCGCACTAACCGGCGCAGTACCAGCCCAGAGATAGACCTGCGAGGCCAGCGGGTTGACGAAGCCGTGGAGAATGTTGAGGGATGGCTGAACGACGCTGCCCTAGATGGTATGAGCCCCGTGAGGATTATTCACGGCAAAGGCACGGGAGCGTTGCGCCGGGCCGTCCGTGAGTTATTAGACGGCCATCCGTTGGTGGAGTCCGCAGCTTCCGGCGAGGGCCCTGGCGGCGACGGCGTCACCGTGGTTGAACTGAAATAGAGTCGATATTAGCCCTAAAAACGAGCTGGCAGTATCGGCGGCGATTGCTATGGCTACGATAATTCTTCCAACAGCGCCTTGGCGTCAATCAAGTCCGGCGTTTCGAACCCCTCTGTGAACCATCCATAGGTCTCTTCCAGCAATTCTCGGGCATCTTTGTTTTTGCCATGCTTCTGCCACAGCCGAGTTAGGCTCATTGCAGCCCTTAACTCCAACGATTTGGCACTCTGGCTCCTGGCTACTTGAATGGCTTGCTTGAAGTATTCCTCAGCCTCGACTTCGTTCCCCTCAGGCAAGAGCAGCAAGTCGCCTTTAATCCGGTACAGCTCCGCTTCCCAATACCGCTCACCAGTTTCCTCCACTAGGGCAAACGCCTCGGTCAGCGCTTCTAAACCAATCTTAGAATTCATCGCGCTTAAATTGGCTTCCGCAAACCATGCCAGAAACTCTGGACGGACTGCTGGAGGGCCCATCTTGGCGTAATCGTCTAAACCCTGACGCATACCAGCAATGCCATCTTGGGCCCGGCCCATCTGCGCCCAACAAGCACCCTGGTTTATGGTGGCCCACACAAGATATAGAGCGAACTGCTGCTCTCGCAAGAGTTCGTGGAAAGACTCTGTAGTATTCATAGCGATTTCAGTTGAACGAGTTTCAATATAAAAAATCACCGCACGGTCCTGAACATAAGCGATGTTAAAGGTGTGCGACACTTCTTGCGCCAAGGCGAGGGCCTCTTGAATCTGGTTAGACGCCTGATCCGGATAGCCTAACAGCCACACGTTCCTGGCGGACCAACACAGGGCGGCACATGTCGGTTCAACATTGTAAATCAGGGCTAAGGACCGGTGTTGTTGAACATCGGAACGGGATATGCCCTGTAGAAAATGCTGCTGTGCGGAAGCGGTCTCCCCCATTTGGAACATAGCAGTGCCCACATTACGTTGGGCTACCAGCATAGGAATCGGGTCTTTGTTGCGTTGGGCTGCGACCAAGCAACGTTCAGCCACTTCAAGTGCCGATTTATAATC
>Ga0310122_10002153_pt1 | contig 12573 bp, 15 predicted proteins | sample CB6_Bottom_1051__FD_203503 | JGI IMG/M metagenome (GOLD analysis project Ga0310122, IMG submission 203503) | Marine microbial communities from Western Arctic Ocean, Canada - CB6_Bottom_1051 | ecosystem: Environmental > Aquatic > Marine > Oceanic | place: Canada: Western Arctic Ocean | collected...
CCAGCACTTTCAGGGTGCCGCTGGAAAGGGTGAACAGCTTTCCCTGGGTCAGGTCCAGGCGCGCCGACTGGAAGGTGGTGTTGGAAAAAACGTTGACGGCGAAGAAAAGAACAACGCCCAGCGCCAACCCCATAACGGCGAGTTTCGAGCGTTCCATGGATTCCAGCCAGCGCATTGGATCAGGCCGCCTTCTTGAGGTCGATGATGATGACATTGGCAAACAGCCAAAACGCAATCAGCGTACCGAAAAAGATCAGGTCCCTGATGTCGATGACCCCCTTTAAGATAGCGCCGAAGTGAGTCAGAAAGCTCATCGAGGCGATGGTCCGCACCAATATTTCCGGCGCCCAGCCGCGGAAGAAGCTCAACACCAATTCCAGGCCGCTCATGGTGAACAGAAAACAAACGGTGGCCGCGACGATGAACGCGATGACCTGATTCTTGGTCAGCGCCGAGATACACGAACCGATGGCTAGAAATGCGCCGGCCATGAAAAAGCTGCCCAGATAGCCGGCCAGGATGACGCCGTTGTCGGGTTCGCCCAGCACGTTGACGGTGATCCACATGGGAAACGTCAACGTCAGGGCGATGCCGGTGAACCCCCATGCGGCCAGGTATTTACCGAGCACCGCTTCGGAGGTGGAAATTGGCAGCGTCATCAAAATTTCGATCGTGCCGGTCTTGCGTTCCTCTGCCCACAATCGCATGGCGATGGCCGGCACCAGCATGAGATATAGCCACGGGTGATACAGGAAGAATGTCGCCAGGCTGGCCTGTTCGCGATTGAAGAAGCCGCCGATGTAAAAGGCGAAGGCGCCGGACATGGCCAGGAATATGACGATGAAGATATACGCCAATGGGGTGGTGAAATAGCCTTTGATTTCACGCTTGGCGATGATCGCAATGTTACGCATTGGTCCCACCTCCAGCAGATTTCCCGTCCTTGGTGATTTTGCGGAAGACGTCATCCAAAGATCCCCGTTCGACGAACATCTCCTGCACCGGAATGTTCTTTGACCGCAATAATTGGCTGACGTCGTCGGCGATCAACTTGCCCTTTTTTGGCCGAATAACCAGGCGTGTGTCACCGTTTGCGGTCTTTTCGGATCTGGTGTTTTTGACGGCATCGAGGCCTTCCAGGGTTTTTTTGACCGCGTCGGATTTGTTGGTATCGACGGTGATCATCACGGCGTTATGGTCGGGCGCACGGGACAGCAATTCCTCGGGCGTGCTGTCGGCCAACAAACGGCCATGGGCGATGATCACGGCGCGCGAACACACGGCTTCGACTTCTTCGAGAATATGGGTGGAAATGATGATTGCCCGGTCGGCGGACATCTCGCGGATTAATTTTCGGACTTGGTGTTTCTGATTGGGATCAAGGCCGTCGGTGGGTTCGTCCATGATCAGGATTTCGGGGTCGTGCAGCATCGCCTGGGCGAGCCCGACGCGGCGCTTGAATCCCTTCGACAGGGTATCAATGGGCTGGCGCATGACGCTGCCGATATCGACTTTTTTGGTGACGGCCTCGATACGGCGGCGAATTTCGGGTCCGTTGAAGCCACGGATTTCGGCGATGAAGCCAAGATAGGATTCCGGCGTCATGTCGCCGTAGGTGGGTGCGCCTTCCGGAAGGTAACCGATCCGGCGTTTAATTTCGACGGGATGGCGGGTGATATCCAGGCCACAGACCTCGGCGGTGCCGGACGTCGGCTCGATGAAGCCGGTCAGCATCCGCATGGTCGTCGATTTCCCGGCGCCGTTGGGGCCCAGGAAACCCAAGACCTCGCCGGTGGCCACGGACAAGGAAATATTGTCAACGGCCAGGATTGGCCCAAACTTTTTGGTCAGGCCGTTAAGAACGATTTTCTCCGCCATTGTCGTGATGCCCAGTGGTTGCCTGTTTATTTTATTGTTTAACCCTGTTGCCGCCTCTTCGTCCGGACGACCGAAGTCAAACATACAATTAATTGTGTTGATTTTATGAACGACGGCGGGAATATAATGGCCTAAAAGGGTTCCGGCAAGCCCGTCGCCGGAAAAATTAATTCTCAAAAGTGATTATTCGGATGGCGGTTATTCGTCCTCTTTCCAGTCCATGGGGGGAAGGTCCTTCGGCGCCACCTGAACCTCAATGCGTTCGATTTTGGGAAGGGCATCGAGATTTAATAGCCTACTCCAGAATCCCTTTTTCGCGGGTGCCGACGGGCCAACACCTTCACCGCCTTGGACCGGGCGCACCTGTGCCGACAGGCCGCTGTCCAAGGGCGCTTTCGCCCCCGCCAGCGTCGTCGTGACCGCCGCCGTTGGCGCATCGTTGGCGAGTTGATCGCCGGCGCCGCGCAGGCGTGCGGCCATTTGGTTCATGATGTCGAGCGCGATTTCCGGTTTTTCCTGAATGCCGGCGAGAAACTCCTTACGGCTGATGGCGCTGACGGTGACCGCGCCGACAGCGGTGGCCGTGGCGCTGCGGATGCCTTAATCGAGGACACCCATCTCGCCGAACATGTCGCCGGGGTTCAGGACCGCCAGGCTGACGGTACCGCCGTCGCCCTGCTTGGAGATTTCGACATTGTCGGAAACGATCTCGAAGGCGGTATCGCTGGGTTCTTCCTCGCGGAAGATGACCTCAACATCGTTGAAGGTTTGTTTGGTTTTCTTTAATCGGGACCCCCGCACATACTTTTGGCGGCTTAAATCAGTCCCGCCACGGCTCGGACATGTTGCCCATGCGAAGGGGAGCGGTCAACGGTTGCGGGCCAAAACCTGAAAACTATTGCCCGGTGTGCTAATAAATGAAATAATTTCAATGGTTTGTGGTGTTAGGGAACGACGTGAAAACCATCGTACTTGTATTGACGGTCGCTACTATCCTGTCGGGGCGCGCCGCCGCCGACAGCCTCGGCACGACCTATGACATGGACAAGATGCTTTCCGAACCGCACCCCATGGCCAACGAATACGGCACCCGATGGCAGCAACCGAGCCCGTCGTTACGGCCACCCACCCCCGGCGCACCGGGAACGCTTTACCGGCCGTTGACGCCGCCGCCCACCGCCGCCGCCCTGCCTCCGGGTTCGCCCTTACCGGTTCCGGGCCAAGCACCGGAACCGGCACCGACCACCTTCGCGCCGCCGGAACCGCCGCCGGTATCATCGACTGCGCCACCGGCGCCAGTGCCCGAACCGGCGTCGGCCAAGTTCCCCGTCACGGCCACGGCGCCGCCGCCACCGATGATGACGCCGCAATTGAGCATTGATTTGAGCGGTATAGACCTCACCCCGGAGCTGGCAGCGCCGAAACAAGTGGACGCGCCGGAACCGGAGGCCGTGCTGCCGCCAAAGATGGAAAAAGAGATGGACCAACCCGGCCCCAGGCCGCCACAGCCGCCCGGGTAGCGGGTTTGCTTTTAGTTGTCGGCGGCCTTGGTGCTTGCGGCCAGTCCGGTCAGCGACCGGCGCAGGTTTTCGAATACCGTCGTCCAGTCGCCGGGGGCGGGTTGGCGGAACAGGCGCAGCGTCGGGTACCAGGGGCTGTCTTCGCGTCCCAACATCCAGCGCCTGCCACGTGGCGACCTGTTCCGCCGTTGGTGTTTGCGGGGCCGGGGCCGGCGCAGGCGCGGGTGTGTCGGAGACCGGCGTCAGGGTGGCGCTGAGGGTGCGCTTGGGTTTATTGGACGCTTGATCGTCAGCCTTAGTCTCTCCCAGGGGCGGGCTCCTCTCTCTCTTTGTTCAAGGAACCCGGCGCATACAAGAATATTAGCCCATAGTGAATTGATGGCCTCAGAACGTCAACGGCGGCCTTGTTTTCCTTCAGCTTTTCATCAGGTTTCCGCAAGCGTTTAAAGAATCTCGTCGATGCTTTCCGGTGGCCGGCCCAACGCCGCCTTGCCATTGTTGATGACAATGGGGCGCTCGATGACGATGGGGTTGGCGACCATGGCCTTGATAAGCGCCGCGTCGTCGAGGCCGGGATCGTCGAGGCCGGCTTCCTTGGCGTCTTTCTTACGCAGGAGATCGCGGGGGCCAAGGCCCAACATGGCCAAGATGTTGGTCAATTCCTCAATGCTGGGCGGCGTCACCAGGTATTCGATAATGTCCGGTTCAATGCCGCGTTCGTCCAACAACGCCAGCGTCTGGCGGGATTTTGAGCATCGTGGATTGTGATAAATAGTGGCCAAATTCAATCTCCCTGTCGCGGCATAGCCGCTCCTCGCCTTTTGTTAATCTCCCCGAAGATTTTTTAATCTGAAGTCCAACCTAATCGGCTAGGACGGTTGTTCAAGGTCTTCTTCGCTTTCCGCGTCAATAACCCGCCGGGCGATGTCATAGGAAAACCCGGCCCGGGCCAGCGCCGCCAAGTGCTTTTCGCGTGTTTCCTCGGTCGTTTTTTGGGTCGCGAAAGGGCCCAGGCGCCGGCGTTTGGCGACCATGACGGCGGCGGCCCATTCGGGATCGTGATCTTCCTCGCTCAGCGCCTGGAGGGCGCCGGCAATGTCATCGTTGCCGACGCCCTTTTGCCTGAGCTTTCCAGTTATCACCCGCGCGGAATTGCCCCATCGGTGCAGGCTGGCTGCCCTGGCTTTGGCATAGGCCCCGTCATCGAGCAGGCCGGAGTCTAAATACCGCGCGATCATAGCCTCAAGCAGGGCGATGCCGTCCTCAACGTCGGTGCCGTGGTGGTTGGCCGAGCGGTGTATCTTGCGCATCATCACGCGGCGTAGGTTTTCCGCCGATGTGGCATACCGGGACAGGTAATACAGCGCCGCGTTGTCCAGATATTTCGGCGTCACCTTGCGGGGGTTGCGTTTTTTCCGCTTCTCGATTTTATTTTCTTCGCGATCCTTCATGGTTGGATATTGTCACGCGCCGGGCGTATATATCCAGGCATCATGACTGATCAGAAGATATCTCCCCCAACCATCACCCCCATGGGCGCGGTCAACTGGATCGGGCTGTGGACCCTTTACCTGCGCGAGGTCCGGCGCTTCGTGAAGGTCTATACGCAGACCTTGATGGCGCCGGTGGTGACGACGCTGCTATTTCTGGCGGTATTCACGCTGGCGCTAGGCGGCACGGTCAGGACCGTCGCCGGCATTCCGTTCATGGAATTCCTGGCGCCGGGGCTGATCGTCATGTCCATTGTCCAGAATGCCTTCGCCAACACGTCGTCATCGATCATGATTTCCAAAATTCAGGGCAACATCATCGATACCCTGATGCCGCCGTTCACCGCCCATGAGTTGGTTTTCGGTATTACCATGGGCGGCGTTTCCAGAGGCATTTCGGTGGGCGTTGTCGTTGCCGTGGCGATGAGCTTTTTCGTCGACATCGATATCCAGCACTGGGGCTTCGTTTTCTACCACGGCTTCATGGCGTCGCTGATGTTGGCGTTACTGGGCACGATCGGCGGCATCTGGTCGGAAAAATTCGATCACATCGCGGCGGTCACCAATTTTATTATTACGCCGCTGTCGTTCCTGTCGGGCACCTTTTATTCCATCCAGCGGTTGCCCGAGAAGGCCCAACTCGCCGCCCATTTCAATCCTTTCTTTTATATGATCGACGGGATGCGCTATGGCTTCACCGGCCACGCCGACGGCAACATCATGGCCGGTCTTGTCATCATGGCCGGTGTAAATGCCTGTCTTTGGGCGCTGTGCACCTGGATGTTCAAGTCCGGGTACCGGCTAAAGGCGTAAACCCGACGCGACACCTTATAGAGGCGGGCGTTGACAGGTTAAGTCCGGATAAAGATACTTGGCCGCTTTCCTTGGACCCGGGCCTGTTTCGGCGGGCCGCCACAGCGATTGGAGAGCAGTTCCGATGATTTCACCCGTTATGGCCAATTACGCCAGGGCCGATATTGCTTTCGAAAAAGGCGAGGGGGTGTACCTGTATGCTTCCGACGGCACCCGCTATCTGGACTTCGGCGGCGGTATCGCGGTGACCTGCCTGGGCCACTGCCACCCGCACCTGGTCGAGGCGCTGACCCGCCAAGCCGGGCAGCTTTGGCATTGCTCCAACCTGTATCAGATTCCGGAACAGACGCGTCTGGCCGAACGGCTGGTCGCGGCATCGTTTGCCGATAGTGTGGTGTTCATCAATTCCGGCGCCGAGGCGGTGGAAACCTCGGTCAAGATGGCGCGCAAATACCAAAGCGACCAGGGCCACCCGGAACGCTTCCGGGTGATCACCTGCGAGGGCGCTTTCCACGGCCGCACGCTGGCGATGATCGCCGCCGGCGGCCAGGAAAAACACTTGGCCGGGTTCGGCCCAGTGGTCGACGGCTTCGACCAAGTCGCCTTCGACAACCTCAACGAGATGCGCGCCGCGGTCGGTCCCGAGACCGCCGCCCTGTTGATCGAACCGGTCCAGGGCGAAGGCGGCATCCGGGCGCTGTCCAAGGACTACCTGAAAGGGGCGCGCGCCCTCGCCGATGAATTTGGGGTGCTGTTGATCTTGGACGAGGTTCAAACCGGCATCGGGCGGACCGGCAAGCTGTTTGCCCATGAATGGGCCGGGATCGAACCCGATATTCTGGCTTCGGCCAAGGGACTGGGCGGCGGCTTTCCGATCGGCGCCTGCCTTGCCAAGGAAGGCCCGGCGTCGGCGCTTACCGCGGGCAGCCACGGGTCCACCTTTGGCGGCAACCCGCTGGCCATGGCGGTCGGCAATGCGGTCCTCGACGTGGTTCTGGAAACAGGATTTCTGGACAAGGCCAACGCCATCGCCAAGCGGCTATGGCAGCGCCTGGAAGAGATCGCCGTCAATCACCCAACGGTGTTCGAGGGCATCAGCGGTTCGGGGCTGATGGTGGGGCTGAAATGCGTTCCCACCAATATGGATGTTGTTGCCAAGCTGACCGAAGGCGGGCTGCTGACGGTGGCGGCGGGCGAAAACGTCGTTCGTTTGGTGCCGCCGTTGATTATCGAGGACAGCCACGTCGATGAAGCCATCGCCATCATCGACAAGGCGGCAGGCGAATTGGACGCGTAATGACGGCCGTGAAGCATTTTCTCGACCTTGACCGCTTCGATACCAAGACCTTGCGGGACATTCTGGATTTGGCCGGCAGCCTTAAGCGCGCGCATGCAGACGGTGTCTCAAAACCGGTATTCGCCGGCAAGACCCTGGTGATGATCTTCGAGAAGCCGTCGACTCGGACCCGGGTGTCGTTTCAAGTCGGCATGCAGCACCTGGGCGGCCAGGTGGTGGTGATGAGCGACGCCGAATCGCAATTGGGCCGCGGCGAATCCATTGCCGATACCGCCCGCGTGCTATCCCGGTACGCTGACGCCATCATGATCCGCACCGATGATCCGAAAAAACTGGAAGACCTGGAAGCCTATGCCACGGTGCCGGTCATCAATGGGCTGACGAATTATTCGCATCCGTGCCAAATCATGGCCGACGTGATGACCTATGAAGAACATCGTGGCCCCATTAAGGGCCGGGTCGTGGCCTGGTCCGGAGACGGTAACAATGTCGCCAACAGCTGGATCCACGCCGCCGTCCGGTTCGGGTTTACGTTGCGCCTCGCGTGCCCCGATTCGCTCAAGCCTGCCCCCGAAATTTTGCAATGGGCTGTGAGCGAAGGCGGCGACATTACCGTCACCGATGATGCCGCCGCCGCCGTCGATGGCGCCGATCTGGTCAACGCCGACACCTGGGTGTCCATGGGCGATGCCGACGCCGATGCGCGGATGAAGTTGCTGGAACCTTTCCGGGTCGATCAGGCGCTGATGGCGGGTGCCAAGGCGGACGCGCTGTTCATGCATTGCCTGCCGGCGCACCGGGGTGAGGAAGTCACCGACGAGGTCATGGACGGCCCCCAATCGGTAATCTGGGACGAGGCCGAAAACCGGCTGCATGCACAGAAGGGTATTCTTGCCTGGTGTTTGGGGTAGAATAGGGGATGATTCGATTCCACCGTATATTCGCGCCGCTGATATTGGCGTTCCTGCCATTGGGGCTGTTGGGCTGTGAAACGCTCGTTCATGTAGAGACCTTTCCTGACTTAACCTTCGCGCACCTAAAGCCAATCAAGCTGAACGTTGCTAAGTTCGAGGTCGTCTCCCAATACCAGGCGCCCTTGAGGCCGCCCAACGTCGAACATCTTTTCCCGACGCCGCCCGTCAAGGCGCTGAAGCAATGGGCCAAGGACAGGTTCAGGACCGTCGGCCGTTCCGGCACGGCACGGCTGGTTATCCTCAACGCGACCGCCATTGAAGTGCAACTTCAAAGAAAGACCGGCCTCACCGCCACCTTCACCAAGCAGCAATCGCAGCGCTACGACATGACCGTCCAGGCCCGCCTGGAGGTTACCAATGGCGAGGCTAGCGGCCACACCATTGCGCAAGCGACCCGGTTTTCAACCATTCGCGAGGACGCCTCCATCAACAAGCGCGAACGCCTTTGGTTCGAGTTGACCGATGCCTTGGTGCGGGATTTCGACAAGGTAATGGAAGAGAATATTCGCAAACACTTGGTCGCCTGGCTGCGCTAGGGGTAGTTTAACCCCAATTTCGTCGTCGCAAATGAGGCCACTTGCTCGGGTTTTGCTCTACCCCCGCCAGAACGAGCGGCTGAACAAAACAATTACCGTAAACAGTTCCAACCGGCCCAACAGCATGCCGCCCGCCAACAACCATTTGGCGGCGTCGGGCAGCACCTGGAAGGTGCCCGATGGCCCGACGATGGGGCCCAAGGCAGGGCCAACGTTGGAAATGGAGGTCGCGGCGGCGGAAAAGGCGGTTAGGAAATCCAGCCCCAGCATCCCCAACCCCAGCGCTAACAAGCCGAACGACATGAACCACATAAAGAAGAAGCTCAACACCGAAACGATGACTTCATCTGAAATGGGACGCCGGTTGTATTGGGGGACGAAAACCCCGTGCGGCTGCAACAGGTGGTGAATCTGGCTGCGCGCTGCGGCGTATAATACCTGGAACCGGAAAATCTTGATCCCGCAGGTGGTCGACCCGGCACAGCCGCCGATGAACATGATGAAAAAGAAAATCGGCAACGCGAAGCTGCCCCACAGGCTAAAATCGGAAGTGGTGTAGCCGGTGCCGGTGATAATGGAAACAATATTAAAGGTCGCAAAACGCAGCGCCAAAATGGGGCCGAGACCGTTTTTAAGCCACAACCACCCGGCCGCCATGATCACCACCACGCTGACCAATGACAGGAACATTTGCACCTGGGTGTCGGAAAAAAGCGCCCGGAAATCGCCTTGCAGGGTCTTCAGGTACAAGATGAACGGTAACGAGCCGATGATCATGCCGACAACGGCAATGGTGTCGATGGTGGCATTGTTAAAATGCCCGATCGAGGCGTTGACGGTGGAAAATCCGCCCGTGGCGATGGTGGTCATGGCGTGCGCGAAGGCATCGAAGCCGGACATGCCGGCCAGCCAATAGGCGCCGGCGCAGGCACCGGATAGCAGTAAATAAATGACGCCGATGGCCGTCGCGACCTGGGCGGCGCGGGGCAGGGCTTTTTCCGATTGATCGGAACTTTCCATGCGGAATAACTGCATGCCGCCAACCTTCAGCATCGGTAAAACGGCAATGGCCATGACGATAATACCGATGCCGCCCAGCCATTGCAGCAACGCCCGCCAAAGCAAAATCCCCTTAGGCGCATTATCAAGATCGGTGATCACGGTTGATCCGGTGGTGGTGATCCCCGACATGGCCTCGAAAAAGGCATCGGTGAAGTTCAGACCCAGGCTTGAATAAATGAACGGCAGCGAGGCAAAAAAGGTCATCGTCAGCCAGCTTAGCGTGGTCATGGCAAAAGCTTGGCGGATGGTCAGGCGCATGGCCCCGGCGCGGCTGGTCAGCGCCATGGCAACGCCGACGAACAAAGTCACGCCGGACGAAATGGCGAATACCTCCCAATCGGAGTGGCCGGTAAAGGCATCGACCAAGGCCGGGATTAACATCACCAACGCCAGCGTCGCCAGCAGAATGCCGATAACCAGGAAGATAGGCCGGAAATCCATATGTGTCCCCCAGTTCAGTAAACCCTTAGAGGATTCAGGGTCAAGTGAGGATAAAGTGGGGTTTCGGGTTTTGCCGGTGTCGGTTCAGCCGAAGGAGGTCCCGTCCGTGGACGGATTACCGATCATCGATAAAAACTCCCGCCGCGTCGAGGGGTCGTCCCGGAAGGCGCCGAGCATGCGGCTGGTGACCATGGTTGCCCCCGGTTTATGGATGCCCCGGGTGGTCATGCAATGATGCGCCGCCTCGATCACCACGGCAACACCGCGGGGCTCTAAAACGCCATTGATGGTGTTGGCGATCTGAGCCGTCATTTTTTCCTGGATCTGAAGGCGCTTGGCGAAAATTTCGACCAACCGGGCCAGCTTGGAAATACCGACGACCCGGTGCCGCGGCAAATAGGCGACATGGGCTTTACCGACAATCGGCGCCATGTGGTGTTCGCAATGGGATTCGAAACGGATGTCGCGCAACAAAACGATTTCGTCATAGCCGTCGGTTTCATCGAAGGTGCGGGTCAGAATGGTTCTTGGGCACGACTCATAGCCGTCGAAAAATTCCTCATAGGATCGCACCACGCGGGCGGGAGTGTCCAAAAGCCCCGCGCGTTCGGGATCGTCGCCGGCCCACTTGATCAGGGTTCGAATGGCGTCCTCGGCCTCCTCCCGGCTGGGTTTGTCGGCGACGGGTTCGATCGGTCCGCAGTCGTCGTCGAGGGTGATATCCGGGGTGAGACTTGCGTCGGTCTCGCCATCCACTACTTTCAGTGGCTTGTTCGTAGAAATGGGCTTGTTCATGGGATCATTCCGTCGCGATTAATGGATCTGCCCGGCCTGATGGGGACTATCAAGGGAAAAGGCGGGAATAATGACTTCAAAACATTTGCCCCGGTTGGTTTCCATCTGATAGGTACCGGCCATAATCCCCGACGGCGTGTTCAAGGGCGTGCCGGAGGTGTATTCAAAGGACTCGCCGGGCGGCAGAACCGGTTGCTCCCCGATCACGCCGTCGCCGCGAACCTCCTGGACGTTGCCCAGCGAATCAGTGATCCGCCAGTGCCGCGTCATCAATTGCACCGTTTCCTGACCGTTGTTTTCAATGCGGACGTGATAGGCCCACACAAAATGGCCTTCCGACGGCTCGGACTGTTCATCCAGGTAAAACGGCTCGACGGTGATGGTGATGGCGCTGGTAGTTTCAGCGTAGGTGTATGGCTCGGTCATTCCAACTCTTCCCGGTGGCTTTAGATTGGCTGTTTCGGCGGCAACAAATTCACCGCCTGGAGCCCCCTATACTTATGCCTAGCAGGGTATTTTTCCAGCCCCATTCGGAAAAACCGTAAAACTGTATAAATTTCAAAGGAATACCATGCGTTATTGGAGTTATTCAGCGGCTACGGTAAGTCGATTTGGCCAGTGCACCGGTGGGGGCTCGAGGGCAAGGCCCTGAAGGCCGTGTTCCGTTTCGGGCAATACCGCCATGTTCGGCCACAATCCGTCTTCCAGGGTTTGGGCATAGGGCAGGCCCGGGGTGACGGCCCGGATCGCCAGGGCGGCGGCATGATGGTCGTAGACCAAACCATGAAGCGTAATATCAATTCCGTCATCGCTGCCGGTAAGGATGGAATACCAACCCCGCGGGGTACCGTCGTTGGCGGGCATGCCGATAGCGCCGGCGTTATGCCAAAGTCGGGGCCCCAGAACCTGCGTGAACGGCAGCCCCGAATGGCCGCCGATGACGGCGTCGGCATCAAGGCGGTCCAAAATAACGGCCTTGGCCACATCGGGGGTTGAGGCGAAGACATAATCTGAGATGTTTTGATCGCCGCCATGGATGACGGCGATCTTGCGCCCGGCCAGGAAGAACCGCAATTGGCGGGGCAGGCATCGCATCCACGCCAACGCGTCACCATCCAGAACCGAAGCCGCATGGGTGAACCAATCGGCGGACCACGCCGCGCAGTCGCTGTCTTTTTCGAACCCGCAATTGCAATCGTCGGCGTTAAATCCCAGCGATTCCTCGCAATTTCCCATTACCATTTGGATACCGGCATTACGGACAAGATCGACGCAGGCTTGCGGGTCGCCGCCATAGGCGACGACGTCGCCAGTGCAAATCACCCGATCAGGCGGAATGCCCCGGGTGCGGGCTTCCACCAACAAGGCCTCGGTCGCCTGGGCGTTGGAATACGGGCCGCCGAAACACAGCACCGGGCCGTCCAGCCGGCCAAGGTCGCGCACGGCAGACTCCATCATTCGGGGCTGCACGAGGCGCCGCCGAGGACGCAGAACTTGGCGCAATGGGGGTGATTGAGCTGCACTGTTTTCGCCGCCTGGGTCAGATCATGGCCGAGCTCGAACGCGGTGTCATAGGGCAGCAGCGTACATGGCACCACCGAGGCCCTGTCCTGGCCACGGTGTTTGACGATCATGCGGGACGTGGCGCACATCATGGTTTCCGGTGCGACGCCAAGAATATCCCAGCAATGGGTGGTGATTTCGGGGACATCGGCGGCGGAGTCCATTTCCGGGAACAGAACCAGAGCCGCCGGGTCATCGGCATCG
>Ga0310122_10002154_pt1 | contig 12571 bp, 10 predicted proteins | sample CB6_Bottom_1051__FD_203503 | JGI IMG/M metagenome (GOLD analysis project Ga0310122, IMG submission 203503) | Marine microbial communities from Western Arctic Ocean, Canada - CB6_Bottom_1051 | ecosystem: Environmental > Aquatic > Marine > Oceanic | place: Canada: Western Arctic Ocean | collected...
ATGGCGGAAACGGAAACAGGCAATTCTTGGCGAGACCTCATGAAGAAATATCTTTTCGGACCTCTGAAGATGGAATCCGCTGGATTCGGCCCGCCGGCGACCAAAAATCAGCCCGATCAGCCGTGGGGACATTACCGCAAGGGAAAGAAATGGCTCCCGACTGAAATCGACAATCCGCCGGTGCTCGGACCAGCCGGGCGTGTTCACTGCACGCTGGCCGATTGGGGTCGATTCGGCGCATTGCACTTGGGACATTCGCCTTCCACGACCGCCACGTCGAAGGACACTGAATCGAAAACAGCCTCGACGACCGGTGCCGACACGATCAAGTTTTTGCATCGTCCGGCAAAGGGCAACAATTACACGTTCGGCTGGATTGTGACCCAGCGTCCTTGGGCCGGCGGGACAGCACTGGCTCATTCGGGAAGCAACACGGTCTGGTTCGCTACGATCTGGATTGCTCCGAAGAAGGATCGGGCCTATCTTGTCGCAACCAACACAGGCCAGAAAAGTGCGAGAAAAGCATGCGACGACGCCGTCGTTCAGATGATTCAACTAACGGCGTCCGAAAAGTAAACAATCGAGAATGCACCGATGAGACTCTTACGAATCGCCAGCGGCTTTGTATTGCTACTTCTTGATTCGGCGGGCTATGCCGCGGAGTTTACGGGCGTGATCGTAGACGCCAAGACGGACAAACCGCTGCCGGCCCGTGTTTATGTCCAAGCGTCCGGCGGCGAATGGCTGTTTGTGAAATCGGCAGTGCCCAAGGGATCCGCTCTGGCATATCGCGAACAATGGGTGCCGATGCCGAATTCCGTCGAACGGCACACAACCGTTTCGGCCCATCCTTTTCAGATCGAGTTGGAACCGGGCGACTACGCCGTCACGATCGAACGTGGCAAAGAATACTTTCCGCTGACACGAAAACTGACGATCACCGGGAAACCGCAACGCCAAACATTTCGACTGCGGCGTTGGATCAATCTTGCAGAACGCGGCTGGTATTCCGGTGAGACGCATGTGCATCGACGAATTTCCGAACTCTCAAACGTGATGCTGGCCGAGGACTTGAATGTCGCTTTCCCAGTGACTTTCTGGACGATCAATGCCTTCGCGGCACCGGGACTGGAACCTTCAACACTTCGACGGCAAGGACCTTCCCCATTCGGTCCGCGCGAGGATCGCGGACACGCATTGATCGCCGTCGATGACACACACGTTATGTTTCCGAGAAACACCGAATACGAAATCTTTTCGGTCGGCAAGCAGCGACATATACTCGGTGCGGTTTTCGTATTGAATCACCGGACGGTCTTTCAAGACGGCATGCCACCCGTCGCCGAGATTGCCCGCCAGGCACACAAAGAGGGGGCTCTGCTGGATCTCGACAAGCACAGTTGGCCCTGGTCGATGATGTTGGTGCCGGTCGCGAAAGTCGATCTCTATGAACTTTCCAACAACAGCGTTTGGCGGACCAAATTTGGGTTCCGTCGCTCTTCGGTCAAACCGGCCAATTACATGGAAATCGAGCAGGACAAGTCCGGCTTCACGGAATGGGGCTGGTTGCAATTCGGTTTCGAGAACTATTACACGTTGCTGAACTGTGGATTCCGGCTTCAACCGACCGCCGGGACGGCGTCCGGCGTGCATCCCGTTCCGTTGGGATACAGCCGCGTCTACGTCCAATTGGATCAATTCAGCGGGCAGACGTGGATCGATGGCCTCAAAGCCGGACGGAGTTTTGTCACAACGGGCCCCATGTTATTCGCGACCGTCAACGGGCAGCATCCAGGCCATGTGTTTCGGCAGAACCAAGAAACAGCGCAGGAGTACCAAATCGACATTGAGGCCATCAGCGAGAGACAACTCGATCGGATCGAAATTGTCAGTCATGGCAAGGTCGTGCGGATTCTGCGTCCCGGCCATGATTACAAGAGCCAGCACACGCCCGGCGGAGCTTTCCGTGCCAGAGCCTCTGTGACGATTCCTTTCGAAGAATCGTCTTGGATCGCCGTGCGATGTATTCAGCCACAGGACGACGGGCGATTGCGATTCGCACACACGTCGCCATGGCACATCGAAGTTGCCGATCAGCCAATCAAACCACGTCGCGAGGAAGTCGAGTACTTGATTGGCCGGATTCAAGGGGAAATTGAACGAAATCGAGAGATACTGCCACCGTCAGCAATACGCGAATACGAACAGGCATTGAATGCTTACAAAGTAATCGCGGAACGGGCGCGCTGATTCCATCTGGACGCAAATTACCGTTCAGATTATGAATGCCGCCAGAGTCGCCTTTCGCTCCGCGAAAGTGCGCGTGCTTTCGCGGAGCGAAAGACGACACTACAGTGTGCCCAGGATTCAGCCTCAGCGATGTCAGCGCATCATGGACATGACCATCACCACGGTCACCGAAACTCGGCGAACAAGAAACGGCTTGCGCTGACGTTCTTTCTCGCCGCGACGTATCTGATCGCCGAGGTGGTTGGCGGCTTGCTTACAAATTCGCTGGCGCTGCTGGCCGATGCCGGTCACATGCTATCGGATGTCGCGGCATTGGCGCTCAGTTATTTCGCGATTTGGATGGCCGACCGGCCGTCGCCGTCTCACAAGACTTACGGATATCATCGCGCGGAAATCCTGGCCGCTCTGGCCAACGGCGCCGCGTTGGTGGCGATTTCAATTTACATTTTTATCGAAGCCTTCCAGCGGTTTCGCGAGCCACCCGAAGTTCTCGGCGCGACGATGATGTGGATCGCCGTCGGTGGATTGTTGGTCAACATCCTATGCTTGTGGATTCTGCACAGCGGACGTCACGAAAGCCTGAATATCCGCGGTGCGTGGTGGCACGTGTTGACCGACGCGTTGGGCAGTATCGGTGCGATCGTTGCCGGAATTCTGATCTGGCAGTTCGGATGGAATTGGGCCGACCCGGCAGCGTCGGTGGTCATTGGAATTCTGGTCGTCTTTTCGTCCTGGCGTTTGTTGGCCGAGTCGGTGTCGGTGCTGATGGAGAGTGCTCCGAAAGGCATGAATGTCGATGAAGTTCACGCGGCCATGTTCGAGACACCCGGCGTGTCCGGTGTGCATAGCTTACACGTATGGACCATCACCAGTGGATTGGATTCGTTGTCCGCTCACGTCGTCGCCGCAGAAGGCCAACAACACCGCGAGTTGTTGCAGCAATTACGAACGATGCTCCATGACCGCTTCGGTATCGACCACATCACCATCCAAATCGAACCCGAAGGCTTCGAAGAAGCGGTTGTGACGTTTTGATTTCGCTGTAACTTAGCTCGTTTTTCCGTCATTCCCGCAACAGTGGGAATCCAGTCAAGAACGATCCGCCGCCGGAATCCTCGCTTGCACGTCGAATCCAGGACACCACCACAATCAACTGCCACGTCTGGCTCGCAGTTTCCAATCGGTACGCGACACGGCTAGTTTGAATCACCGATAACTGTAGCGGCTTTCGAGTGCTTCAACTCGGCGTTCATAGGCTCTGAGACGCTAAGCTTAAAACTAGTCTGGACTAACGTTCCGAAAGCCGTGGTATCCATGAAGGTCGCGCGAGCCGAGTGGGACTTCAGCACACGCCATTTTGAGACATCCTGATGGTCTCGCTCGGCTCGCAAGACTTACGTTACGGCACAACCGCAGACGAAAACGCTAGAGCGCGTCGTCCCCGCAAAGGCGGGGATCCTGCGGAATTTCCCTATTTCTAGATTCCCACGTTCGCGGGAATGACGGACGGTGGCAGTGTCGCTGCTCAAAAGGTCCTTATCGACCAGAAGCCACTAATTCGACCGAGCGAGCGGGAATCGAGGAACATTATTAACGTCAATTCCTTGCTCCTCGGCCCACTCGACAACCTTCCAAATGCTCCCGTTGAACTTCTTTCCTGATTTCTTTTCCAACGCGAGTAGTACTTCGTCTCGCGGCTTGCCGAGGCAAACGACGGACTTCAGCACCGAGACGGCGTCCTTTGGTTTCAATATGCGCGCGAGACTGCCCAACACGCGACTTAATTCGCCCAACACGCCTCCGGAAAAAGAGAACGCTATACGCGCACCGGTCATCATTTTCATCGCAGCCACAATTTGCCCTGCCCCGACCGCGGCTTGCTCGGGAGGCAGCTTGTCACTCAGACCGCCCAACGCTCCGCACAGAGAAAACAAGGCGAACGCATCCGTCGTCTTTTCCATGGCGGCCACGATTCTCTGGGCCCCGATCGCGGCTTGCTCGGGAGGCAGCTTGTCACTCAGGCCGCCCAACGCTCTGGACAGAGTAAACAAGGCGTTCGCATCGGTCGTCTTTTCCATGGCGGCCAGGATGCGACCGGCCCCGACCGCGGCTTGCTCGGGAGACAGCTTTTCACCGAAGCTGCCCAACGCGATTCCTAGAGAAGACACGGCGCGATACTCGGTTGTCTTTTCCATGGCGGCCAGGATTTCACCAGCCACGTCCGCCGCCTGCTCGGTAGGCAGCATCTCACCCAGGCTGCCCAACGCGATTCGCAGAGAAGACACGGCGCGATACTCGGTTGTCTTTTCCATGGCGGCCACGATTCTCTGGGCCCCGACCGCGGCTTGTTCGGGAGGCAGCTTTTCACCCAGGCTGCCCAACGCGCTGCCCAGAGAAGACAAGGCGATCACATTCGTCGTCCTTTCCATGGCGGCCACGATTCTCTGGGCCCCGACCGCAGCTTGCTCGGGAGGCAGCTTTTCACCGAAGCTGCCCAACGCGCGGCCCAGAGAGGACAAGGCGCGATAATTCGTTGTCTTTTCCATGGCGGCCACGATTTGCCCAGCCAAGACCGCCGCCGGCTCGGCAGGTAGCTTTTTACCGAAGTTGACCAACGCGCTCCCCAGAGAAGACAAGGCATCGGGATCGGTCGTCTTTGTCACCGCGGCTACATAGTTCGCAACGACGATGCTGTTGAAGGACGGATCGTCGATGTCGAGGGATGCTCCCAGATCCGCGCAAGCTCTATTGAGATCGACATCATCGGCCGGAGTCGTGGCGTGGGTTTTCAAAACGTCCTGAACGCGGTCTCGCAAGCTAGTATTCAGACCAACGACTGCATGCAGAACATACGGCAGCCGGCGCTGCAGTCGCTTCGCCTGCTCCTTGGTCTCCAGGATCTCTATGATTGCACTCAATCGCACGTCTTCTTCAGTTTCCGCCAATCGCTGCAGTGCCTTGAACTCGTTGGGCGATGGATCGTCCTCATTGTCCCGCAGTTCCGCAAGAATTGCACGGGCTTCGTTCCGTGCTTCGTTGGCTCTCTGCAGTCGTTGGAATTGCAAAACTCCAAGAGTGATTGCCATTATCACGACGATGTGCGGCAACGTCCGGACTGTACTCAGCAGTGCGAATTGACGTGATTCGCCATAGCGAAAACGTCCACGAAGCCGCTCGACCAGCAATCGTAATTGTTGCCACAGTGTCAGCATCGCGTTCCAGCGGCGCCACAGGTGACCTTGCGAGTCTTCAAATGCCTTTTGTGCCTCGCGGATGACGGCTGGCCAGCGTTCGGCGCGCCGCTCGGCTTCCAACACCGCGCGGCTCAGATAGTCGTGGTACAATTGATAAACTTCGCGCCCGGTGTCCGGATCGTTCCGCGTCCGCAGGACTCCTTCCTCTTCCAAATGTTCAACGACGGCCTGCACGGATTCCAGTGGTAGCGGTCGGCGCTCATTCGTAGTTCGTTCCGTGGCAGTCTCGACTGCAATCGACGGGACTGTGGCAGCGTCTGAATCTTCATCCGGTTCTTCGGCAGCGACTCGCTGTTCGACGGAAGACTGCGTCAATACTTCCTGTGTTGTGATACCAATGTCGTTTGGTGCCATCTCAACCTCGGGTCGCTGCGATCCCGAATCAGGTGGCTGGGGTCGAACATCGTGAGCCCCCAGCAGTATCTTCTCTGGGGGTTCGCTGCGCTCAACCCCAGTCGGAATGTCGGAGACGCTCGCTTCGATCGCCTTCAGGTTTGTATCCGGCTCGGGTGGTGTCGATACACTGGCCTGTTGCTTGGCCGTCTTTACTTTTGTAGCTTGCTTCGGCTTCTTCTTCTTCGTCGTCGATGTCCGTTTGCCGGTGGATTTCTTGCGTTTGGCAGGCTTTTTCTTGACGGCTTTGCTCTTCGTCGACTTCTTCTTGACGACCTTTTTCTTCGCGGTCTTCGTCGTCGAGGGTTTCTTGGCAGGCTTCTTGCGCACCGATTTCGTCTTAACAGCCGTCTTCTTTGTCGATGTTTTCTTCTTCGCCATCGACTAGTCCAGACTAGTTCTAAGTGTAGCGTCTCGGAGCCCATGAACGCCGATTTGAAGCACTCGAAAGCCGCTACAGTTATCGGTGATTCGCACTAACCCACCTGTAATTCCGCGACCGTTTTGCCTTTAGTCTTCAGGCCCTCGCGGTCAACCAGTGATAACAACAATCCGAGGACCTGTTTGTCGTCCAGGTCCGACGCTTCGGCACGACGCACGGTGCTCTTGATCTTCGACTCGATGAATCCGGCTTCCAAACCGGCACATCCTCCCGCGCGTTCGTAGGCTCCCACCGTCAGCATCTTAAGTTGGCTCAACCCTTGCAGCACGACTCGCAGTCGCACCGGCAAGACCATTCCGTCCTCGGCCAAGTCCCGTTCAATCCGGCCCTTCAAGCGATTCCATCCGTGGTCGGGATTTCGCACGACCTCAGATTCCTCTTCGCCCGCTGTTGTCAGAGTCGTCAGCAATTGGTTCACAATGTTGACTTCTGGCCGATCCAGCGGAAAGACCTGCGGCTTGATGAACCGTACCGATTCCAGTCCCGCCGCCGTGTCCGCTCGTGTCACAAACAAACAACGCACCTTGCGGTCCTGCAATAAGTCATTGATTTCTTTCCAGAACGAGTTGGCCTGCAGCAATTCGTCCGTCGACAACACCGTTTGCCGTTCGGTGACGATGAATCGTTCTCGGTGACGTGCCTGGTAATCGTCGAACTGATCGAAGATCAACAAGGGCGTCCGCCCCAAGTCGGTGCCGAGCTGCTGTAACACTCGGCTAATTTCGTCAGGTTCAGGCCGAGTTTCTATTGGTCGTTGGTCCGGCTCTAGCTCGCTGATGGATTTCCAGATCCCATTGGCCAATGCGGTGCGCGGGCCTTGTTCCCAATCTTGCCCCCACGCATCCAATTCGACGGGCAGTAATGTCGCATCGGCCTTCAGCTTGGGAATCAATCCCGATCGTACCAACGCACTCTTCCCCGCGCCAGACTCACCAACCAGATGCACTAGGAACGCATCCCGACACCGATCCTCAAGTTTCTTCACTGCCTCATCGCGCCCAATCAGATGGTCAGGATTGTCAGGTTCAATCCGCAGAGCATCAACTTTCAACAGTCGCGAGACTTTGCTGAAGCGAAGATAGAGGCCCACTACGACCAAAAGGATCCCCACCGGCAAACAAACTAAAACGACTAAACCGGTCAGTTTCTCCGAAATGGTCCCTTTTGCCGTAGCAAAGTTCGTCGCAGCTGTCAGCAAGGCGGTGATTGCCGCGAGCATGATCGCTTCGCCAACCCGATGCTGTCGCTTTTCCAACTTTGCGGACGAATCGTTCGACATACAACCGCCTTTAACAAATAGGACTGAACGTGATTCCAATCTACCCGGGCCAACCTACTGCCGCAACGTTCACATTGACGACCGGGGCCGCACGATCCAAAGATTGCCTTTCACTGCTCATTGCGAACAGCTTCAATACTCTGGCCCCGTCTGCTGAATCCGTCGGTTATCGTGACGCATTATGTTCGGTGAGAACGAACAGTCTGACAAGGCTTACCAATCAAGGATTACACTGTGAAACATTCCAACAAGATGACTCGCCGAGAGACGCTGCGGTGTCTTTCGGCCGCCACACTTTACGGTGCGATGCCGATTACGAGCAAAGCCTCGGCGTCGGTTCGACCCAAATCGATTGCTGCTGTCGTGACGGCCTATCGGAAAGGGCTGCATGCCGATGTCTTGATCGGAAAGATTCTGGAAGGGTGGAAGCAAGACGGTGGACCGGGGCCGGCATTGAAAGTGGCGTCCATGTATGTCGATCAATTCGACGGTCAACATTATTCCGGCGGTAAAGTCGTCAAGGACATTTCTCGCGCGATGTCGAAGAAGTATGGGTTTCCAATCTTTGATTCGATCGAAGAGGCGGTCACGGTCGGCAGTCAGCGAATCCCAGTTGACGGTGTGATTAGCGTCGCAGAACACGGCAGATATCCGTCGAATAAGAAGGGGCAGCACCTCTATCCACGCCGTCGATTCTTTGCAGCCATCGCCGCCACGTTTCAGAAGTACGGTCGCGTCGTACCGGTCTTTAGCGACAAGCATCTCGGGCCGGTTTGGGAGGACGCCAAGTGGATGTACGATCGCTCCCGCGAGCTGAAGATTCCATTCATGGCAGGGTCGTCGCTGCCGGTCAGCTTTCGAAAGCCCGAGATCAATGTCCCAATGGGTTGTGAAATCGAAGCGGCGGTGGGTGTTGGCTATTCCGGACTGGACATCTACGGCAGCCACACGCTTGACAGCTTTCAGAGTCTCGTCGAACGGCGTCGCGGTGCTGAAACTGGAGTGAAGTGGGTGCAATGCTTGCAAGGTGACGCGCTGTGGAAGGCGGTTGACCGAGGTGTCGTTCGCAAGGATTTGTTGCACGCGGCGCTGGCGGTGGTCCCGACTGCCAAAGACGGCAACATGCGCGACAACGAGCGAGCGGCCTTGTTCTTGTTTCAGTACGCCGACGGGCTCATGGGAACGGTGCTGATGTTGCCGGGGTATGCCGGCGGGATTTCCACGGCCTTGAAACTCAAAGGTAACCAAGAAGTCTTGGCGACCAGATTCGAAGAACGAATCGAACCAAGTTATCCGCATTTCGCTTATCTATTGAAAGCGATTGAACGCATGATGCACACAGGTCGCCCAACTTATCCGGTTGAACGGACATTGCTAACCAGCGGCATTCTGGATCGAGCACTGACGTCACGATTTCAAGGTCACAAGAAGCTGCAAACTCCAGAGCTAGCTATTCAATACAAACCGGCCGACTACCCCCACGCTCCGGAGCCGGACTTGTTCTCGAACCCGTCCGAGATGTGAGATTCCACGCCACTCGTCGAACTGCCCATTTCACTCGCCGCGGTTCGTACGCGGAGTGCTTAAAGGTGGTTCCATAGTGCATGCGTTGTGTGTTGCCATCGATGAGAATCCGCCGGTTGTCATTCCCGCGAAGGCGGGAACCTATTTGATGGTGCGACGAGCTGGTTACTGGATTCCCGCGTTCGCGGGAATGACGGGTCCGGGGTCGCCTTCCAGTTAACGGTGCAATCGATGGGGATTACTCCACCGCCCAGCAGGACACTCGGTATCCCTCGTCTTTTTGCTTCAACGTCGGCATCTCGGCCGAGCAGCGTGTTTCGGCGATGGGGCAGCGGGTTACGAATGGGCAGCCGCTGGGAGGATTGCGGGGACTCGGCACATCGCCTTCCAACAGCACCAACTCACGGCGCTCATCAGGATCGCTGACCGGGTTCGATTTCAACAACGCTTGTGTGTAAGGATGCCGGGCCTTTTCCAAAATGTCGTCGCACGGCAACTCTTCGACAACGTGGCCGAGATACATGACGAGCATGCGATCACAGAAGTGTTCGATGACTTTCAAATCGTGCGAAATGAACAGCAATGTCAGTGAGAACTCTTCTTTCAAGTCCATCAACAGATTCAGGATTTGTGCTTGAATGGAAACGTCCAGCGCCGAGACAGGTTCGTCGGCAACGATGAATTCCGGCTTGACGGCCAGAGCGCGGGCGATATTGAGCCGCTGACGCTGGCCACCGGAAAATTCGTGCGGAAACTTCTTCTTCGCATCGGCACTCATGCCAACTTTGCCAAGCAGCGAGTCGATATACGATTCCACCTGATCGGCCGGTACGACTTTGTGAAACCGAATGACCTCGCGCAACATTCCACCGGCCGTCATGCGCGGATTCAGCGCCGAGTAGGGATCTTGGAAAATAAATTGCATTTCCCGACGCAAGGGCATCAATTCGGAGTGGCTCATATGTGTAATCTCTTCGCTCTGATATCGAATCGTCCCCGACGTCGCTTCGATCAGCCGCACCAGCGTCTTCCCCAGAGTCGATTTGCCGCAACCGGATTCTCCGACGATTCCGACCGTTTCACCTCGTTCGATCTCGAAGCTGACACCGTTCAGCGCGTGGACGTTGGCGACGACGCGGTTCAGGATGCCCCCGCGAACCGGAAAGTGCTTGACCAGATTGTCGACCTGAATCATCGCCATTACGAGGTCTCGTTCAGTGGAAAGTGGCAGCGCACGTCGCGGTTGTCATGCGGAGTCGTCAGTTGCGGCATTTCGTCTCGGCAACGGTCCTCGGCCAATTGACACCGGTCGTGAAACCGGCATCCGACTGGAAGATCGAACAAGCTGGGAACGATGCCTTCGATGGTCGGCAACCGCTTGCCGTGTTCCTGTTTGCCGGATTTCGGGATCGATTCCAGCAAAGCCTTTGTGTAGGGATGCTGCGGACGATGAAAAATGTCGTGTACCGATGCGGTTTCGACGATCTGTCCCGCGTACATCACCACGACCCGGTCGCAGACCTGAGCGATCACGCCCAGATCGTGCGTGATCAGCATGATGGCGGTGCCGAGTTTCTTTTTCAGCTCGTCCATCAGCCGCAGAATCTGTGCCTGAATCGTCACGTCGAGTGCCGTTGTCGGTTCGTCGGCGATCAAAATGTCGGGTTCGCAGCACAAAGCAATTGCAATCACGACGCGCTGACGCATGCCTCCGGAGAGCTGGTGCGGATACTCGTTGACGCGTTGATCGGGATTGGGAATCTCGACCAAACGCAGCATCTCGATCGCCCGTTCGCGACGTTGATTCCTAGAAAGCTTCGTGTGGTATTTCAGAGCTTCCTCGATCTGCCATCCGATCTTGAAGACGGGATTCAACGCCGTCATCGGCTCTTGAAAGATCATGGCAATCCGGTTGCCGCGCACTTCGCGCATCGCGCGCTCGCCGAGGGCCAACAGATTGGCGTTGTCAAATTCAATGCGGCTTTCCGGTTTGAACCGAGTGATGTGCTCGGGCAGCAATCGCATGATCGACTTGCTGGTCACCGTCTTCCCGCAACCGCTCTCGCCGACAATTCCCAGCGATTCACCAGAGAAAAGTTCAAACGACACGTTGTCAACGGCCGTGACTTCGCCCTGGTCGGTGCGAAAACACGTACTTAGTTGTGTGACTTTGAGAATCGGTTGCGGCTGGTCCATGACAGAATTCTTGATGTCTCACAAATGCTTTGGATCGAACGCATCCTGCAGCGCATCCGACAGAATGTTAAACGCCAAGACGAGGATAAACATTACGACCGTGGCTGTCCCAATTTGCCAAAAGAAACCGTTAATTACCTCTGACCGCGATTGAGTGATCATGATTCCCAAACTCGGCCCACTTTTTACGCCGAGTCCCAGAAACGTCAAAATGACTTCCGATTTGATGGCTCCAATGAACAACAACGAGAAGTTAATCAATATCAAGTGCACCGCGTTGGGCAAGATATGTCGAAACAGGATGTAGCCTCGCCCAAATCCAATCGCGGTCGCTGCCTGAACGTATTCCAACTCCTTGAGCTTCAGCGTTTCACCGCGGATTACTCGGCAGGGCCCGATCCAAAATGTGCAGGAGAACGCGATGTAGACAGGCACTAGGGTCCCGTCAAACACGGTCCCCGCAAACATATACGCCAGCAACACCAGCAATACGAGATTGGGAATCGACGAAAACGTGGTGAAGAGCCACGTGACCAGGTGATCGACCCAACCGCCGAAAAACCCGGCCGCGGTCCCCAGAACGCTTCCCAGCGCCACCGCGATCACCGCAGTGACCATACCAATCTGAAAGGCCACTTTAATCGAGTAGATCGCTCGGAAAGAAATCGAACGGCCAGCTCGATCGGTGCCCAGGCACATCTGGAGTTTGTAGATGAATCCATCCCAGCCCGTTGGTATCGGAAACAGTTCTGCGACGACCGATTGAAGCTCGCCAAGCCGCGGCAATGTTCCGGGGGCCTCATTCAAGTCGTCGATTTCGGCCAACTCGTCGTAAATCTTCCAGCCCTGGTCGACAATCTCCCGAATGTCGTCGACCGGTTTGTCGATCAAGTCCAGGCGGCCGAATCGGATTGCCGCGAGCGCTTCCTCGGGATCACGTTTTCCGAGCGCCCGGTCGACGATGTCAAGGAAATACTCGCAGTCATTCATCCGCTTCTCAGCGCGTTGTTCGGCGAAAAAACCTGGGACGTTCTTCATCCCGACGCGCTCTCCGGTCTCATCCAGCGTGATCAAACCGAATAACAAGACGCTGGCGCCCACGAGCAGGTAGAACGCAATCACCACGAAGGCTGCGACCGCCAAGCGATTGCGGCGGAATTTGCGCGCCGCTCGAGAATTCCACATTTGACGAATCATGAGAGCCGAACCCGGGGATCAACCAGCGCGTACAAC
>Ga0310122_10002155_pt1 | contig 12571 bp, 28 predicted proteins | sample CB6_Bottom_1051__FD_203503 | JGI IMG/M metagenome (GOLD analysis project Ga0310122, IMG submission 203503) | Marine microbial communities from Western Arctic Ocean, Canada - CB6_Bottom_1051 | ecosystem: Environmental > Aquatic > Marine > Oceanic | place: Canada: Western Arctic Ocean | collected...
ACAATAATACTTCACCTTTCGAAATTTCCTCATCATTATATAAAGGTTTGTTTCGAATACTTCGTGCCTTTTCATCTTGATAAGCGATCCAGGCTGGTAATGCTGTGTTGCTATTGTCATCGTCAACGTTATGAACTTTGATATTATTCATTAAAAGTCTCCTTTGCTAGGACATATAAATCGGGATATACTTCCATAACTTCTACTTCATTCCCGCACTCACGGCACCATGCCGCATCACCTACTTCTAATTCGCGCCGTGTACCGGCACAAATTATTGAATCTTGTTCTTTACAAATTGGGCAGGCCATTAAAAGTCTCCCTTATATAACTTCAATTGCAGTTGTTTTAATCATTTCTGCAACCAAATCTATATCGTAAATGCACCGTGCCTTAAAAGGGATCATATTCCCAAACCCATTCATCCACTTGCCTTCACGAGTTAAAATTACACGATGTGTAAACTCTGATGTGGAATCAAAATTCTCGTATACAGCCATACCATTGCCTGCAAGCCAATTAAAATCAACTTCAGAAGGATATTTGGCTTGTTTTTTAACATCACGCATACATTCACCACCCATTGCTGTCCCATAACCTTCTAGAATTTCTCCTGTTGTTTTTACAACAGGTTCAGCAGTGGCTACTGTTTTTGAACTATTTGACTCTTCGGGTCCAACAATAGCGCCAATAACAAAAAGTGTTGCTAATGTACCTAAAGTTATCTTTATACCTTTTTTCACTTAAAAGTCTCCTTTATCGACTTGAAAAACTCGAAGGCCATTTTGCCTCCACATATCTACAACTCTGTCTCTGTCGTCAAATGCCATCGTAGGATTGAATCCTAACTTCTCCATATCCACGAGCATATTTTCTTTGATATCGGAATCGGCCGTGTATTTCTCCCACATTCCTCGAAACAATGCCAGGCTGTATTTAACGCCAGCATCTTTCAATTGCTTGAGCGTTAACTCTTTGTCGTCCTCAAGACGCCCTGTAGCAATGATAATACGGTGCCCTGCCTGTTGAAGCAGTTTGGCCATCATCACAACATCCTTGTTGGGGGTGTCGTAGATCATGTCCTTACGAAAGGCTTTCCAGTCTTTCGGCCTCTGCTCAACGTGATGGCGTCGATGGTCAATGTTCATTAACGTACCATCCACATCAAAAATTACGTCTGCCATCATTAAACTTTCTCCACAGTTGATCCGGGACAACGCCATGTGCCAAAGCCACCACAGTCAACAACGACGCGAGTTCGTTTCACTTCTACTACCTTGCCCGCCATTTCTTTCGGAATACGGCCACGGTTGGTTTTACGTCCACTTTTTACCAAAACACGGTCACCTGGACGAAGTGTACCAATTCGTTCTTTGCCCTTGCGCCGCCGTGCTTCTGTAATCAGAGTGCTTAACTTCTTCAACTGCTCAATACTCATTGCGTCAAGGTCCATTCTGTATACAGCATTGATGTCTTCGTTGATTTTTGTGTTTTCTGGTCCTATCATATCAATATCCTGTCAATATCTTGAGGTTAATTTCGTTGGCGTCACACATCTCAATTATGTCGTCGTTAGTCATCCACTTCGCAACCATCGTTACAAAATAATCAGGATCTAGTAAGCCTTCCTGTACCGCCTCACAAAGACGCTCACGTGCATCTCGATCGATTGGCTGCCGGTATTTTGGTGGTGCCAAAACGTAATCAGATACCATTAGAAGTACCTCACTCGCGTATTGTCGGTGCCATCAAACTTTTCCTCATCACCGCGATCCCGCCGTATGCCGGGCTCACAACCTGTGGGAACCTCGTCTATGGCAAGGTAGCGATAGCCTTTATAATTGTCCGTATCCATCAACACGGCTTCAATCATTGCCATTACGCCCTTACGGAATTCAGCGTCGATACCCTCGAAACTTTCTTTCTGTCGTTCGTAGCGGATGGAACACGCTAATTGATTATTAGCGAAATTCTTAAGATCTTCAACGTTCATCGTTTTACGTCTAGCCATTATATCTTTCCTGTGCGGATTGAGGTTAAAAAGTCTTCCCAAACAGGTTTAGCGGCTGTATTCTTGCAACCATAACGCCTGCTATCCTGCCATAAATTCCAGTAGTATTTGTCACATAAAGGATCAATGCCCTGAAACTGATAAGCCATTACACCTTTAAAATCTTCAAATGTCATGTTATTCGGATCTACCAATATCTACTCCAATTAATTACTTTCATACCACTATTATAGCATATTCCGACAGGAAGTATACCTTTTAGTCGCTATAAATGCTTGATTTCGTTGGGTTTTTCAGATTTTTGTAAGTGCTTGATTTTAAAGGCTTTTATAAATCGCTAGAATAAGCGATTTTTGCATTATTCAAGTATTTTCCTAGATTATAATCACTGAGATGTAAGGTCATTGCCAGTTTTTCATCAAATATTGATATATGCATTAATTTTCGCAATTTTCCTCTTCTTTCAGTATGTATATAATAAGGGTTTGGCATGAATTTATCTAAATCTAAATATAGCCTAGATTTTCCTTTTATATCACCTACAGATACGTTAAATTTATACTCTTTAAGATCTAGTTCTTTTGTTATGGTTAAATATCCAGGTTTTGTAAGCCGCAACCCGCTGGATCCTCTGACATTATACCACCAAAAAAGATTATATTTTTTAATATTTTCTTCTGTTGGTGGTGTGTCTAAAAGTTCTAAAAATTTTAATGTGTATTCTTGTTTTGTTAATCGATTACTCACCTTTCTCTACTTTCTTACCTTGTGAAAGTAAGAAAACTTCAAATTTATTTGTTCTGAACTGTATGTTCAATTTTTTCGCTAGGTTATGTGCGTGTCCTGGATTACCAAAAACAACTCGCTTGTATTTTGGCCCAGGATAATTGACTAGTAGATTACTAGTTTTTAAATTAATTGGCTGACCATTATAAAATACAGCCCAAATACCTTCTACTTTTAGTATTTGGTCAGATTTATATGTGTCTTTGTTTGTGTGCTCTAATATTACTTCAGGTTTAGGCCTGCTCATTAGTTTAATTCGCTCCTATATAATTATATACGTATATAACTATTATATTTATCGGCGATCTAAACTATTCCTGCTCAAACGTGCCCGCATCAAACTCTACTTCTATTACTTGGTCCTGTATGATTTGGTCTTGCAATTGTATGATTTGCTCTTGACAAGTAGCTACGTGTGTCAACAAGACAGCCAAACAATGCTCTAAATCAGTACAATGTTGCTTACCTATTCTTAATTCACTTTGTCCACTGTGCTTTAACCCAGCAATTTGTTGTAATAGATTTTCTATAGGTCGTAAATTAAGTTGTGGACTTGACATATTTTAAAGCTTCCTTTACATCTACTGGTGTTCTATATGGTCCTCTAAATTCATATCTATCTAATGTAATTAATTTTGGACAATATGCCGTAGTCCAACCAATTTTATTAAAGTTGATAATATAATGACCAGCACAAAACCAACATTTACTGTCTATTCGTTTAGTAAACATTGGTAATTTTCTATTTAAATCAAAAATAGTATTATATCCATTAATTGAATTAATAGGATAATTGTATACTTCCTTATCTACTGCTGTTGTACTTTTTATATCTGTACCAAATTTAATAAACCGCATAGGGTATTTTTTTAATAAATTGTTTTTATTCTGAAAAGAGATCTTGCGTCCTTCTTCTGTAACAACATAGTTGTTTTCGCCTAACTTATTAAGTATACCTACACTTTTTCCATTTTTAGAAAGAATCCAAAAACGATCTTCTATTAGTGGTTTTGCTATTGTGTCTTCTGTCATTTTTTTATTCCATTATTGCTTTTGTTTCTGCATCACCATAATATTCGTAAATGTCTGGCTCAACTTCTTTCCAATCTTCGGTATCAGTCATTATTGAAATAGTTTTTAAGTCCCTACTTGTTTCATATAATTCACTCTTTGCATCGAAATTATAAACATCTTCGTCATTCCAATCAAAATTATCAGCGGCTTCATCACATGCTTCTTCTATAGTTTCTCCGGAGAAATATGCTATAAATTCTCCTTCTAAGTTTTCACTTTCATCTTCGTAATAACCATGCTGATCCCAAATAAATTGTAGTGTAACCATCTAGCTTTCTCCTTATTCTTTAAACCAATTTAAATATATCATATATGGTACAAACCAAGGCCATACTAAATGCTCTAGTAGTTCATAAAAAACAGCAACAGTTAATAGTATTGCCCACCACTTGGAAGTTTTTGCCTTTTCAGCAAGAAAACCAAAAACCCTAGTATGAACCTTTTGAACTTTTGACATAAATCTTTGCATTTTAATATTCTCCTTTATCTTCCTATATCTTTGATACAATCTTTACTAATCACTTGATACGCACCTTTGTTATATGCTGGCGCAATAATGTGATTAGACTTATATGCTTTACGTTTTGGTAATGCACCTAATATTCGTGTGTCTAATGAAGGTATATCCTTCATCCGACAATCTTCCGTTCTCTTTATACCCATATCCATACGATGAGAACCATATCTAAAACTAATCATTAATGCCAAAGATCCAAATAGTGTTTGCCAAACAATGCAAATCCTTCTTGGGCATCGTCCCAACGTTCGTCAGTCCAATATTCAATGCCAGTATTCTCATCATGAATAACATTTTCAAAAGAATCTATCATTTTGTTAAGTGCTTCAACCCACTCTTCAAATGTCTCAAAATGATTCTTTGGCCAACTATGCATAGTATCACGTAATTGCTCTAACGCAGGAATAGTTATTAATGCCAACGTATAATCTAATGCCCAAGTATCCCACGGTTGAATATTAACATCTATATCTTGATAACCATCTTCTCGCGGTTCAGTTATATTAACTTTCATATCTTTCTCGGCTTGCCGTCATGATCCAATGCAACATTTACAAAATCACCACATGCCACTTTTGCACCTCTGTTTGGGTCGTCCATATTTTCATATACATCAACATGAACTGTAACTGAAGTTGTTCCTGTTTTTGTAACATAACCATAGCAGGAAACTAAATCACCAACTTGCACTGCTTGAAGAAACTCGATATTATTAACAGCACGGGTAGCACTTTTACCTTTTGGTGCAATGTGTGCGGATGCTAAATCCATAAGACCCATAACCCAGCCACCAAAAATGTCGCCCCGAGCATTAGTATCGCGTGGCATTGCTGACACTTGCATAATCAACTTACCTTTCATAATAAATCTAATATACGTTTTGCTAAGTATGCGGCATTAACTGCACCATGCTTTCCAATAGCCATACATGCTACAGGAACACCTCTAGGCATTTGTGATATACTTAATAAACTATCCATACCATTTAACTCTGACGTCATTGGTACCCCAATGACTGGTAAGTCTGTATAAGCGGCAACAACGCCTGGTAAAGCGGCCGCCATTCCTGCGGCGGCTATAATAACTTTATTTCCGCGACTCCATGCATTGTCAACCCACATTTTAACTTTATCTGGATCACGATGAGCAGATGCTACAACTATATCAAATTCTATATTGTTTTCTTCTAAAACTGTAGTACAATAATTCATTGTAGCACTATCGGATGCACTTCCCATTATAATTCCTACTAATCCTGCCATGCTTGTAACCTCCTCTTAACTTCTTTATACCCGGCAAGTAAGTCACCGGTGTCAAACCTAAACAAATCTTTGTCAAAGGACTTCATTGTGTTAATATCCCATAAACGCATTGTGTCAGGACAAATTTCATCTGCTAAGACAATGTCACCTTGTGCGTTAGTTCCAAATTCTAACTTAAAGTCTACTAACACTAACCCTAACGTATAAAAAATTGCTCTAAGATATTTGTTAACATTTTCTGTCATTGCTGTCATTACTGTTAAATCGTCTTCTACTTGTGGATCTAATGCTGTAATTGCTTGCCATGCTATAGGAGGATCACTTAAATCATCATCTTTAACACAGTACTCTATAATAGAATGATTAAGTTTAGTTCCATTTTCTAAACCATAACGTTTGCAAAAGGTTCCTGCGGCAATGTTACGCACAATTACCTCTATAGGAATTATTTTTACGTGCTGAGCAACTATTTCTCTGTCACTAATCTTTGCTACGTAGTGAGTTGGTATGCCTAAGTGTTCCATTGCACGTAAAAGTACGTCACTAATCCAACAATTAAGTTCACCTTTGCCTTCAAACTGACTTTTCTTTTCCGCATTAAACGCCGTGGCGTCATCTTTAAAGTACATAATACACTGATTACGGAATTGTAACCCTTCTATTGAGTATATCTTCTTTGCTTTACCTTCGTATAGCATTTCATTCTTAACGTATTTCATTTATTTCTCCCGTATTTGTCTTGAAACTTACCTACACGCCCTTCTGCTCGTAATTGAGATTGCTTACCTGTATAAAAGGGATGGCATTCAGAACATACCTCTACCATTAAGTCCTTACACAATGTAGATTTAGTTTCAAACATATTCCCACAATGGCATGTTACAGTAATTTTTTCATATTTTGGATGTATATCTTTCTTCATGTTACCCTCCTTCTATCATTGGCATAATACAAACCTTTTCATCTTCTTTAATTACTCTAGACCAATCACCAGCATACATTGTGTGGTTTAATGCTACCATAGCAGTACCCCATTTGCCACAGGGATATTTTTCTTCCATTGCATTAAGCAATTTTCTAATAGTGCGGGGGTGAGATTCTAAAGTAATTTCACTACTACCTACTATATGCCGCCACTCTCCCATTAATAATACCTTCATTTACAAACTCTCCATAATAGGGAGTAAATCAAAAGCAAGCACCGTGTCATCGGTGTCTTTCTCCAAGGTATCCATCAAGTTCTGACGGTCAGATTCGCTCATGTCTTCCAGTTGGTCTTTGATAAACTCGTTGACGATCCAAAATAACTGTTCGGCATTCATAATACTTTCATTTTTTTAATAATTCTTTAATTACATTAGGATATAATTTGTGTTCAATTTTATGTATTTTTTTCTCTAATGTTTGTAATGTATCACGTTTTGATATTCTGCATTCCTGCTGTGCAATAATTTTTCCCGTGTCCATTCCTTTATCTACATAATGTATGGTTACTCCAGTCATTCTACAACCATAGTCATATGCTCGATTAATAGCACCCGCCCCCTTAAATGCCGGAAGTAAAGATGGATGAATGTTTATTATATGTGATTCCCAGCGTCGTACGAAACCAGCACTTAAGAGTTTCATAAAGCCGGCGAGTACTATTAAATCTACTTTATTTGCTTTTGCCAATTTAGTTACTGATTTTTCTAATAACTTAATATTGGGTTGTGATAATGTTGGTATTTTTTCCTTTTGTGCCCGTTCTAATCCAAAAGCCTTAGGATTATCTGATATAACATATTTTACATCTATTTTGTCAGCACCAGTATATGGATGTTTGGCATTTAATATTGCTTGTAAATTAGTGCCAGATCCAGATAGTAATACAACTATTCCTGACATTATAGAAATACGTGCATTGCTAATACAAGCATAATTAAACATAATGCTTCCATACTACACCTCCAAGTAACTTGAGTTTAAAATTTCACTAAATCGTTGGGCATCATCACCTAATTTCTGTAGGTTATGCCTGCCACAAAACTTCATAAAATGAATCCCTACACTAGTATTTTTCTTTGATGTAATACCGTTTATAGTTTCATTCATTTGTTCTCTAATTTCGTTTGGTTGTTCTGTTAAGTCAATCAACTGTCTATTACGCTCATAATCATCTTTTACTTTATGCTCTGTATTAGTATGATCAACCCAACGTTGCAACATCATATTATTCCATTGGAATCCTTTGTTGTGCCTATCATTGAATGCTTCTTTTAAATTTGTTTTGCGAACACGAGGGAATGCACTAAAAACGTTATCGCTTGTATCACCTCGCATACATTTTTCAAACAACAACCATTCAGGGTCGGGTATTTCTTTAGGTTCTTTGGTCTTCTTATCAATGACCATATGGCCTTTTTTGTCAAAAATACCGCATGTGGTTATAAGTTGATCTGTAATGCCATTGTACTGCTTGACATTATCTCTAATTAATTGATAAAAATCACTGTCACTACTTATAATATAATGTTCATCAAACGGGTGATTTTGAATAAACCCCGCAATTAAATCATCCGCTTCCAATACTTCATTTTGTATTACTGTACAATTTGTTTTATTATCTAAAAATGATATAAAGTCACTAAACACTTCCCAAAATAATTCGTCTTCTTCTTCTTCTTTTGCAGTACGTGCTTGTCGCGCCGCCACCCTATTCTTTTTATATGGCTCGTAAAAATCCTTACGCCAACTTCTACCCTCTAAACAAAAGATAACATGGTCAGCATCAAAGTCGCGCCATACTTTAGCAACAGAATTTAATGTTATGTGTACAGCAAGGCTTAGTTTTGTATCAGCATCAACACTTTTACTAACTACATGCCTTGCCCGAAAAAACATATTGGCAGTATCAATTAAAAGATATTTCATAATAGAACTTGTAGAAGATACGGTCACCCCAGGTGGTGACCGATTTCTTCGTATTGGTGTGTTTTAATTCTTAGTAAATAGCCAATATAGGACACCGGCCGCTACTAGACCAACAACACCGTTGCTACCTAGTGAACTAACGAGCCCAATTATATTGCCTACAACATCACCTGGCAAGAATGCCACGTTTGGTCCAAAAAGGACCTGTAGGATTACAGCGAGCGCAAGCAGAGTAATACCTACCTCTGATAGCTTCCTTCCCCACGCCAATGCTGTGTCTAAAATTGTAGCCATATCATACCTCCTAAGGTTTATTGAAGATGCATCTATAATTGATGACATCGGTTACAATTAACTCACGTGTGAGTTTATCTTCTATAATTGCCTTATTGCAACTATACAGATAATAATAGTATAACAAATTATACTATTTGTGTCAATCTTTTTAACAGAACACGAGCCCATCGCTTGTGAGCATCAGGACCATAGTATACTGTCCCCGGATTGAAAAAGAAATTCTGTTTTGTCAGTTGAGAAACCATAGTTTCTTGCTGATCATATGGACCAATATATGAATTTCCAAAGTCGTATTGATCACTTTCTACTAATTGTAAACAACACACAGTATTAAACATAATATGTTTTGTTTTAATACTGTTTAATTGCTCATGTAATTGTATTACATCTTTTAGTAGACTTTCATGACCGCGCAGTAATCCTGCCCAGTCTTCAAAACCTATTACTGCTATAACATCTTCTGGATGCGGTTTATTATTTACATACCGCATAGTTTCCATTATAATAGTTTCATTATTCCAAGATGCTTTTGATATATTAAAACTTCCTATTGCCATCACTGGAGTTATATGTATTTGATAAGCATTCTTTTTGTTATCTGGATGTGGGACATCACCAAAATGCGCCCACTGCGGATCTTCATGTGCATATGAATAATCGTTAACGCATTTTGCACCGGCAGTATGAGCACCGCCCACACATATAATACTACTCATTTTTTATTAAACCATTTCCATGCGTGTGCGTCTATCCATTTCTTACCAATGTAAACTAATGCTATTAGTATTAATACTATAAATGCATCACCGTACCACGGCAAGTCTGTGTTTAGATTCACCCCACCCACAGTTAATCCAGCATCGGGTGCAACTTGTTCTACTGTTACAGAAGAAACACCTCCAGTAGAATTAGTATCTATTGTTATAGTTTTACCTGCTTGTTCGCTCATTATAATAGTATTTATTGGATGAACATATCAAGGATTTTATAACCGTCTTGTGAGCAATGATAATCTTCAAATGCTCTTTCAGGATGTGGCATCATTCCTAATACATTACCTTTTTTATTAAATATTCCTGCTATATCATTTATTGAACCGTTAGGATTATCCTTATAAGTGAATGCAACATTAACACTCGTTGGTTTAGAATGATAATAATTACCTTCGCCATGTGCAATAGGAATTAGATAATCATGCGGTTCAAGTAATACAGGCTTACAAATAAAATTTCTGTATATAGTTGCAATTGGTATTATAGGACCTTTTGTTTTGTTATCATTAATTCTTAATGTGCCTGGTAATAGTTTTGTTTCACATAAAATTTGAAACCCATTACATACTCCTAAAACTTTATTACCTTTCTTTGCTTTCTTTTTAATTGCTTCCATTACAGGACTTATACTTGCAAGTGCTCCTGCTCTTAAATAATCACCGTAACTAAACCCTCCAGGTAATACATATAGATCTGCTTCGGGCACTTCGGTATCCTTATGCCAAATCATTGCAGGCGCTTGTTTAAAATAAGAATCTAAAAACCTTTCCATCTCAGCAACACAGTTACTTCCAGGAAAAACAACTATTGCACTATGCATGAGTAATCCTCTATTAATCCTATGCCACCTATAACTGGTGTTGGTGCAATATTTCTACCTGATGTTTCATTATAAAAACTAACGTTACCACTTACAACAGGAAAGTTTAACCTGTTACAAACTTCTTTCATTCCTTCTATAGTTTCTACAAACTCATACATAACACCTTTGTTCTCAGGGTTACCAAAATTTAAACAATTTGTTATAGCAAGTGGTGTTGCATCTACAGATTTAAGTTTAGTGTAGCATTCTGTTACAATTTCTACAGCACCTTGTCTAGGATCTGTTAAGCATAATGCCGCATTACTTGTTGTAGTCATTGCTATAGCCTTCCTACTATTTGGTATTCGTACAATAGCAGGGTCATGTTCTAAACCTTTTATTGTATTACCCATTACTTCCGAATCGTATTGTTCCCATAACCAATCCATTTTTAGATTTATATCTGCTGGCCATATATCTCGAGGCTCTGGCTTTTCAAATTTTCTTTTTAACTCTGGAGGATCCAATGCTTCTAATGGTATATTACAATATATCTTATTCCATCCATATACAAGAAACTTACCATGATTTGTAAGTTCTCCTATTTCTATACAATCTAAATCCCATTTATCAAAAATAGCAAATACGCTTTTTTGATCAAAATTATAATCAAGAACAAATAACATTCTTTCTTGACTTTCACTTAATAAAATTTCCCAAGGTTCCATTCCTTCTTCTCGTAATGGAACTTTGCTAATATCAATTGTTATACCATAATTACCTTTGAGTGCCACTTCAGTAGTTGACGAAGTTAATCCAGCCGCTCCCATATCCTGTGCGGCAATTACTGCACCTGTTTCAAACAATTCTAACGATGCTTCTAACAATATTTTTTCATAAAAAGGATCTCCTACTTGTACAGTAGGACGTAAGTTTTGATCTTGTTCAAACTTTTCACTTGCCATAACTGCGCCGCCTATACCATCACGGCCAGTCTTTGCACCCACATAATATACCTTTCCTTTCTTTGTTGGTATGCTAGTAAATATTTTACCGTTAGTATATCCAACTGTCATTGCATTAACTAAAGGATTATCTCTATAGCAAGTATAGAAATGACACTTGCTACTAACAGTAGGAACGCCTATACAGTTACCATAGTCAGCAATTCCTTTAACTACATCACTTGCACTCCAATACCTACCAAAGTGAAGTGAGTTTAAATTAGCAATAGGTCTTGCACCCATTGTAAAAATGTCACGCATTATGCCACCAACACCTGTTGCGGCACCTTGGTAAGGTTCTATATAACTAGGATGGTTATGACTTTCTATTTTAAAAACAATCTTGTCATTATCACCTATGTCTACAACTCCAGCATTTTCACCAGGGCCACATATAACATGAGGTGCTTTATTTGGTAATTGCTTTAACCAATACTTAGAACTTTTATATGAACAATGCTCACTCCACATTGCATTAAAAACGTGCAGTTCACACTCATTGGGTTCACGATTTAGTCTTTTTTTAATTAACTGGATTTCTTTCTGTGACAACATAATCGTATAATAAATCATTAACGAGAACATCTTTACATACTTTATCAATGTCAACGTCGTCTTCTACTTCCAAAAAGAATGCTTGCCCTACTTTAACTCCGCGTACTTCATACCTAGTTGTATGTAATTTTTGCAGTATAGCATCACCTTCAATGTCTTTTATACCTTTTTTTAGATAAGTAATTATTTGAATATATTTCATTATTCATCCTCTGTTGGAGGTATTGTTATTTGTATTCTCTCTTACCATCTTCATTTAGTGTTGGTTGTTGTTTTTTAGATTCTTCAAATACATCTTCTTCATATGAATTCAATGCTATTTGTTTACATAAGTCTTGAAACCATTGATCGATGACATCTTCGTCTGTATCACCAATTAACCCATGCTTACGTAACATCTCAACAAATGGTTTATTCCAATCTAATTCAAAAGAACCATTGCGTGGGTTGTCAGGATCTAATTCTATATCTATAACAGTAAACCATGGCTCACCCTTTTTAGTTGCTTTTTCTTTTGGTGTTAATTTTTCCTTCTTTTCTGACTTTTCTGAATCAGATGCTAATTCTTCCTCTTCGT
>Ga0310122_10002156_pt1 | contig 12563 bp, 12 predicted proteins | sample CB6_Bottom_1051__FD_203503 | JGI IMG/M metagenome (GOLD analysis project Ga0310122, IMG submission 203503) | Marine microbial communities from Western Arctic Ocean, Canada - CB6_Bottom_1051 | ecosystem: Environmental > Aquatic > Marine > Oceanic | place: Canada: Western Arctic Ocean | collected...
GGCACAGTTTTTGCAGTCATTGAAAGTATGTCTGGGGTATTGTATTATGCACGGGCTTATATAGATGTACTCTGTTTACCCTGTATGGCACAAGGGAAATAAGGTCACCTCTAATAACCCTATACATTCATAATGGGTTTTGCAAATGTGAGATTTTGCAAGAGACTTTCAAGTCCTAGCCAAAGCTAAGATGAAGTAAGTATCTTGTGAAAGATTGCGTTTGCAAAGCCCACCCTTCGGGCATCACTAGCTTTCGCCCATGCGTTGTTACTCTTTTTTGACTTAGCTATGGCTAGGACTTCAAAAGAGTGCCTAGCCTAGACAAAAGCTAGTGATGCTATGAACGTATAGAGTTATTAGAGGTGACCTAAGCTATACTACTCTATAAGAAAAACAAGAGAAAGATTAAGGGCTAGAAAATGGGGGATAAAAAATGACAAATATTGTAATCACAGGATGTTCTACGGGTATAGGTTTGGCAACGGCTAAATATCTGCAAGACAAGTTTGTAAAGGTCTACCCCACTGCACGTAAACAAAAAGATGTAGAGATGCTTAAGTCTTTAGGCTTTGAAAATGCTATGTATTTAGATGTCACCAAGCCTGAGAGCATACAGTATGTGATAGAAGCTGTGCGTAAACAAGATGGTACCCTTGATGTCTGGTTTAACAATGCAGGGTTTGGTCAAGCAGGTGCAGTGGAAGACATAAGTACAAAAGTACTCAAAGAGCAGTTTGAAACCAATGTTTTAGGTTTACATGAGTGTACCATTCAAGTCATCCCTGTGATGCGTGCACAAGGTTATGGAAAAATCATACAGCACTCTTCTGTGCTTGGTATTGTCTCTTTATTTGGAAGGGGGGCATACAATGCAAGTAAATATGCCATTGAAGGTTTAACCGATACCCTAAGACTCGAACTAAAAGATACAGGCATTTATCCTGTACTCCTTAACACGGGGCCTATTACTTCTGATTTTCGTAAAACTGCCATGAAAAAGCTTCAACAAAATGTAGACATTGAAAACTCGGTTCACCGTTTAGTCTATAAAAAAAGTCTAGAGGGAAAGCATAAAAAAGTACCTTTTAACGAAGAAGCCACGTCTGTAGCAGCCGTGATACATAGAATTATTTTAGCTGATAAACCAAAACCACGTTATTATATTACCACAGCCACTTACATCTTGGGTTATCTCAAAAGGCTTTTAAGTACTTCTTTACTTGACAAAGTCCTGCATAAACTTGGATAAGATTTGCTATAATCTCAAAAATCATACTAGGGTTTTCTTACCCTAACACATAGGACAAAAAATGGATAAAATTAAAATAGGTGTAATTACCACAAGTGACAGAGCATCTCAAGGGATTTATGAAGATATTTCTGGTGTTGCCATTATGGATACAATGAAAGAGTACTTGTTAAACGAGTGTGAATACGTTTATAGATGTATTCCTGATGAACAACCGTTGATTGAAACCACCCTCATAGAGCTTTCTCGTGATGAAAACTGTGACATTGTTGTAACCACAGGGGGTACAGGACCCTCAGCTAGAGATGTAACCACTGAAGCTACGGAGAATGTTTGTCAAAAACTGCTTCCTGGTTTTGGAGAGCAGATGAGGGCGGTGAGTCTTAAGTTTGTACCTACAGCCATTCTTTCACGTCAAACAGCAGGTATTTGTAATGGAACACTCATCATCAACCTTCCTGGTAAACCAAAGTCAATTAGAGAGTGTTTAGATGCGGTTTTCCCTGCTGTACCTTACTGTATAGACTTGATTGGTGGGGCTTTTATGGAAGCAAACCCTGATGTGATTAAAATTTTTAGACCCAAAGCAAAGTAGTAGGATATTAAATAATATGAATATAGATTTTATAGAGAGTAAAGTAAATGAGATTATTAAAGAACTTGAAAAAGAAGTCATGACTGTACTTATGGATGAAGGATTAGACAGAAAACAGACCAATCTTCGCATGAAACCACTAACTTCTACCAAGAAAATACTCACCAATGCGCTAGAGAGCATTAAAATGGTCGAGAAATTGGGAAACGAAAGTCTAGAATAATTTAAATATTTTATCAGTTTAATTGACAGTAATACCTAGTTTTTATCTAAATAAGTAATAAAGTGGGGATTTTAGCCCTTTTTTCTACTGACCTTAACTTTCAATATACTATACTTATACAGATTTTGCATTTTGTATTTTGCATGTAAGGAAAAATAATGAAAACAATAAAAACTATATTGAGTACGGCTGTTGCGCTTACACTCTTGACATCTGCTGCTTTAGCCAATGAAGATAAACGTGCTTGGGGATATACAGGACATGATACACCAGAAACTTGGGGTGCACTTTCACCTAAGTACCATGCTTGTAGTGATGGATTAAACCAATCACCTATTAACATCACACACTCTATTGTAGATTCGCATCACTTACCTTTAAACCTAGACTATAAAAAAGGTTCCAATGAAGTGATTAACAATGGTCATACCATTCAAGTTAATGTCGATGCTGGTGATAGACTGGTACTTGATGGCTTAACGTTTGAACTTAAACAGTTTCACTTTCATTCACCAAGCGAAAACCACATTAACGGGAAAGCATTTCCTTTAGAGATGCACTTTGTACACTTAGATAAAAAAGGTGACATTGCTGTGGTTTCTGTGATGTTTGAAGAGGGTACTGAGAATGCTGACTTGGCTAAAATTTGGAAAGTGATGCCTAAAAAAGTTGGAGGAAAAAGCCCTTTAAAAGTAGCAGACATTGCAGCAAACCTCATACCTGAGAAACAACACTACTATAGATTTAATGGATCACTTACAACACCACCTTGTACTGAGGGTGTAAGATGGGTGGTTTTAGAAAAGACACTGACTGTGTCTAAAGCACAGATTGAAGCATTCCAAGATGTGATGCAAAACCCAAACAACAGACCTATTCAACCACTTGATGCGAGAATCATCATAGAAGAATAATCCTCTTTTAGACTACTACTTTCGGGTAGTAGTCATGCCTGCTCCTAGCCAGTTTTGCATACCTCCACGGTACCAGCTTATCTTCTCTGCTGGATAGCCAAGCGCTAAAAGCGCTTTAATCATTGCCACAGACTGTGAACACCAAGGTCCATTACAAAAGATAGTCAGTGTTTTGGCTTTTTTAAAGTTATAGCTCTTGTCCTCATCCATCGTCACGCCTAAAATCGACAATGCAGTGTCAAACTCAAACTCAAAAGCATCTTTCTCTTTTAAATGATGAAAAGGGATATGAATCGCACCTGGTATGGTTCTATAGTTAAACCAAGACTCTTTACGACCGTCTATGAGTAAAAGTGACGTATCTTTTTGCATATGTTTCATGAAAGCTAAGACTTCTAGTTCTCCATAGGTATCGATATCTTCATGAAGTTGTACAGGGAGTAGATGTCCTGTGGTATGTACATAGGTAGATTTACAGGCTTCAGGCACCTTTGCATTGGCATAATTGCCTGTCCAAACCATGTCGTTGTTAATAGGTACGTTTTTACAAACCTCAGGAATCTCTCTTTTAACAAGGATATGAGAAACTTTACCTTGGGCATCCGTCATTTTGACATTAACGCCAGTGTATTCGAGGCCTTTATCTGCTCCAAAGGCCAATAAGGTGATAAATAGGGGGATAATAATTAATTTTTTTAACATAATAGATCCTTTATTCTTCATCATAACATAAACAGACAAAGAATAAAAGACAAAAGATGTCCTCTTTAAGCCAAACTAGACGTTACTGGCTACTTTGTAGGTAGGATCATCTTCTTCATAGGTACAAAATGGACCGGCTGAATGTAAGGTTTTTTTACAATCTTCAGAGAGGTGTCTCAAGGTGAGTTTTTTACCTGCTTGTTTGTATTTGTCAGTTACTCCATCAATGGCTTCTGCACCAGAACTGTCCATGACACGTGCATTCTTAAAGTCAATGACTACTTCTGAAGGGTCATTCTTTACATCAAACTGTTCATTAAAAGAGGTAACTGAACCAAAGAAGAGTGGACCTTCAAGTTCATAGACTTTTCTTCCATACTTGTCTTTTGTAAGACGTGCATGAATTTTGGCATGTTCCCAAGCAAAGACAAGCGCTGAGATGATAATACCTGCTATCACAGCCACAGCTAAGTCTTCAAGCACTGTAATGATGGTGACTACTACCAATACAAAAGCATCTGCCTTAGGCATATGTTTGATACGTTGAAGTGAAGAGAATTCAAAGGTACCAATACTTACCATAAACATGATCCCTACAAGTACAGCTACAGGAATGGCTGCAATGACATCTGAAAAGCTCACTACCAAGATGATGAGAAGCACTGCTGCAGTAAACGATGAGAGACGCCCTAAGCCACCCGAAGTGAAGTTAATGACTGATTGACCAATCATCGCACACCCTGCCATACCACCAAAAAGTCCAGAAGTAGTGTTTCCTAAACCTAGCGCTATACACTCTTTGTTTCCTGAACCACGTTTACCACCCATTTCATCGAGTACTGAAAGTGTAAGTAAAGACTCAATGAGCCCAACCAGTGCCACAATGAGTGCTACTGGTAAAATGATGGCCATAGACTGCATGCTAAAGAGTTCAGCCAGAGGCAGAACAAAAGAGGGCATAGAAACATTTGAAAGGTTAGCTAAATCACCTACCGTTTTGGTTTCAACCTGACCAAAGTAAACCACTAATGTCACAAGAACAATCGCCACAAGCCCTGCTGGTACAGCCTTAGATAGCTTAGGCAGAAACTGCATGGTTGCCATGGTAATCACAATAATGATATACATCATGTAGTTTTCTGAAAAAGAAGCTTGAACAATATCGAGCCAGTGACCTTCATATTGTGCTATGTTACTAGGAGAGAGAAAGGTGAGTTGTGCCAAGGCAATCACTATGGCCAAACCATTCACGAAACCAAAGAGTGCTGGTTGTGGGACTAAACGGATAAACTTACCCATTTTCATAAGCCCTATAGCCAGTTGTATGAGTCCGGCAATGATGGAGGTAAGCAAGATGTAGTTGAGTATCATCATGGAGAGTGCCTCAGCATCCAGTGTAGGGTAAAGTCCTTTAACAGAGAGACCAAGACCCACAAAAACCACAGCCACAGAACCTGTAGCCCCTGAAATCATACCTGGTTTACCACCCATCAGTGCGGTAATAAGCCCAATAATAAATGCGCCATAAAGACCCACCATAGGGGAAACCCCTGCAATAAATGAAAAAGCAATCGCTTCAGGTACCAGTGCAACGGCTACCAATGCCCCTGAAAGTACATCATTTTTAATGTTTTGTTTTGAATAGTTTTGAATGTTAAACAAGCGTGTTCCTTACGGTGATCTCTAATATATGCACGGAATTTTACCATAATTCTTTGAGAGCAAGCGCAGCGTTACTGCACTTTATTACTAATGTAAATTGCCCAAGGTATTTGTACGATGTAGGCAAACATGATGGGCAGTAACATTGAAACACCAAAGGTGCTCACAGAGAAGGTTGAAATAACCAAGGCAAGGGTGATGTATCGTGTGACAGAGTGCCAAAATGCTGCTTTTTCTTGAGGGTTGTCTAAGTTATAGATAAACATTGAAAGGAGAAAAACCAATAAGTAAAAGACAAATACCGCAGCAAAAGCAATAGGGAAGAACTCTGGGTTAAAGTCCCATACCTCTTCAATCAGTGCTTGAGAACTTTGCAAACCAAAAAGGTAAAATAAAATAATAAAAAGGCTGATGTTGGAAATGACTTTTTTATATTTACTTATCACTGTCTTCAGTGGTCCTATCAAAAGTATTACACGACTTGTAATAAAGGGAATGACAATTAAGAGGGTCACTACTTCTTTGGTAAAACGACTAATGCTTATTTCCGAAGAGTAAGACAAATCAAAATAGCTTGAAGCATAACCTGCAAAGATATGTAACATAAATAAAGAGAGAGAAATACCTAGTAAATTAATAAACAGCAGTAAAAAACCAAAGGAGTTGTCTGCATTTGAACGGTTAATCCAATGCATCACCATCCCACCACCACTTAACACTGAAAGTAAAAAAAGACCAGATAAAATACCAAAATCACCCGTCATAAATCCTAGTCCTATAGCAATGGCTGGCAGAAGAAGATAATTGACCAAGAGGCCTTTAAGCATGATAGCCTTGTATGTCCAAATGAGTTTTATGTCATTCATTTTAAACTCAAACAGTGAAGGCATAATGAGGGCTAACCCTGCAAAAAGACAAATGTTTGTTGAAAAGATGAAGCCATCGGTGTAAGTCCCATAAGTAAATCCTAAAATAGTCCCAAGTATGACTATGGCTATAAGTTGCATCTTTTCTCCTTTAAACTTTAGTTTTTCTCTTTGTCTTTCAGTACCATCACTGAAGCAGTGAGTCCGAATCTTAGTTTTACATTTTCAGGCAAAGTATCCAATTTTATTCTGACAGGTATTCTTTGAGCCAATCTGATCCATTGAAAGACAGGTTTTACTGAAGGAAGCAGGTTGTTTCCAGGGTTTCCATCTGAATGTGCAATTCCCCATCCTATAGACTCAACTTTACCTGAAAGAGGGGTGTCTAGGTAGGCTAAAAGAGTAACTCTTGCGTCATCTCCAACATTCACTTTTGGAATGGCATCTTCTCTAAAAAAGCCAAAGACCCAGTAAGCATTTTCATCTACTAGCGCTAAAATTGGTTTATTTGCAGACGCTTGTGAACCAATTTGGAAGTTTATGTTAGAGACGTAACCATCCACTGCAGCATACACTTTAGTGAAAGAGAGGTTAAGCTTAGCTGTATTGACCGCTTCAACTGAAGAGTCAATGTCTGCTAATGATTTGTAGTAGTTGGTTTCGTTTCTTACCAAATCTTTTTGAGAGACAGCCCCTTTGTCTTTTTTATAAATATTTGTCACACGATCGTACTCAATTTTGGTACCTTTGGCTGCTTCACGGGTGCGCTGTAGTCTGGCTTCGGCTTGGTTGAGTTTAATCTGATACGGTGAAGGGTCAATTTCAAATAAAAGATCTTTTGTATTCACGTGTTGATTGTCTACAATATGGATTTTAATAACCATACCATTAACACGTGGCGTAACTTGTATCACCTGTGTACGTACCTGTCCATCGCGGGTCCATGGGTTGTCTATATATGCTTGGTATTTGTTATATGCAAACCATACAGCAATACCTACAATGGCAAGCGTAAGTAGTATTTTTATTATTTTCTTCATATTTAACCTTTAAAATTTAATCCAAAATGCATCAATGGCCACCACATAAAGTGCCACAAGTGCAATAAACACGTAAGCAGGGGCTGCAAGATAACGTGTAAGTTTGAGTTTGTTTAGTAACAACACTGTAAAAAGTGCTGCTAAAAATGCAAGTAAAGCAACCAATATCAAAGGTGAATAATAGACATCACCAAGAGAGAGTTCATGGGGAAAAGGGTTTTTCATTGTTTTATCTCCTGCATTATTCCATCCCCTCAGGTAAGCGTGTCATCTCCGGATCTAAATATTTACCCCAGTCTACACGTTTTTTCATTTTTTTAGCCGTCTCTTCAGAGAGGTAAGAATGACCTTTAGAGATTTGCCATCCTCCACCTAATGCTTTGTAGAGTAAAACGGCTTGTGTTGCTAAATTCCCCTGTATGCTTGCATATCTATCTTGGGTGGAAGTCAGTTTTTCAACGGTAGTTAAAAGACGCTGATAAGATACCAATCCATCATTGTACTGAATCACGGAAATATTAAAGGCACGTACAGTTGCATCCACAGCTTTTCTGTTTTCTACTTGCTGTTTTCTAGTTAAGATATAACCACTCAATGCGTCTGAGACTTCTGCTACTGCTGAGAGTACTTGTTTGTTATAGTTAACCAAAGACTCTTCAAACACAGCATCCTGCAAACGGATCTGGTTTTTGATACGCCCATACTGTAAAATATTCCAAGAGAATGCCGGTCCTACTGTCACACCTAAAGCATCTGAGCCCGAAAGCCATGAACCCGAAGCATTGTGACTGTTGTAACCTATGTTTCCAAATAGTGAAAAGCTAGGATAAAGTTCTGCAATCGTTGAACCTATCAATGCATTGTTAGATCGGACACGATACTCAGCTACTTTAAGGTCTGGTCTACGGGTAATGAGGTCTGCATCAATTTTATTATAAGGGTTGAGATGTGCTTGTGGAATCATAGCAACGTTAAGAAGATCTGAGCTACTGTCTTTGAGTTGGAGTATGCCGTCTTTCTCTTTACCTATATATTTAGCACTGCTATCACGCTGTCTTTTAGAGCCGGAGGCTAAAAGCTGATTGATATCTTTTTCACCAGTTGCAAGTAAAAGGGCCAGGGCATTACGCGCTTTAATACGTGAAAGCTCAATACCTGGAATGGCTGAGCGTGTGTTGTAGAGTTGTGAACGTGACTGTTGCATGTCTAGTTCAGAGACATTTCCTGAGTTAAACTGTATCTCTGTCATGCGTGTCACACGCTCCTGAATGCGCACGTTTCGTCTTGCGTACGCCAAACGTTCTTCTGCCGTTCTATAATTGATGTAATTACGTGCCACTTCAGCGATGACGGAAACCATAATGTCATTATAAGAAGCAATACTAGCATAAAGGTTCGCTTGGGAAGACTCTACGCCTCTTGCGTATTTACCCCAAATGTCAAGTTCCCAGCCTATGTCGAAGTTGAGTCCTGCAGTAGCGATGTCAGATGCATTGGTATGTGAAGAGCTTGCAGATCCAGAGAGAGTCTGTGCCTGAGGGAAGAGAAGGCCTTCAGAGATGCCATACACTGCGCGTGCCTGCGCAATACGAAGTCCCGCACTTTTAATGTCAAGGTTTTGCGCATACGTTCTTTGCACTAAAGTGTTTAGAGTAGGGTCATGGAAGGTTTTCCACCATTGTGCAATGGCTTTGTTGTCACGTTTGGCAGTATGTTGCCACTTTTCTGGTATGGGAGGTTGTCCTACACCCATAAAGTCCGGTCCAAGCTTCACACACCCACTCAACATCACTAAAGTAAGTGCGCTGAGTCCTAGTTTTGGTAATTGTTTAATCATTTTTCCCTTGTCCTTTTAAAATCTACTCGTCTCTAATGTCTTAAAGTCTATCTGTTCCATAATCTTTTGACAGGTAAAGAGTGAAAGCCATACATTTCTACGCAAAGAGATACTTTCATAAAACACAACCATATCTTCTTCACTGTAAGTATTGTAGTTAATTCCCCGTAGAAAGGTTTTTAATTTTTCTTCAATTTTGGCCACTATCGCTGCTTCATCTCTCCAAATAGGATCAACCTCATGCACTGCTTTTCCTTCAGCATACTCAGCCAAAAGGTTTACCAAGTTTACTTCACTTTTTTCGTCTCTAAATGCTTTAAGTAAAGGATTGTCCATAGTCTTCATGTCTCGTTGGTGCATCATTTCTAAGAGGTAAACAAAGGTTTCACTCTCTTTTGTAAACTCTTGAAGCAATGTTTTATCGATAGTATCGAAGTACTTTTCATCTATTTTACTTGCCCAAAGTTGCATCTTTTTTACGGTAGGAAGAAGATGTATCATACTGTATTTTTCTCTTAACCCACCCATGAACGTAGCTTGATTAGTATGTATGTTGTTAGATCTTTCTAAAAGTATTTTAGAAAGTGTAAAAAATCTTTTTTTCATCACTAAAAAAAGATGTTCTGGCTTGGTAGAAAAAGGCACATAATAAAAGAGTAAAAGTAAAAACAAAAAAGCATAAAACATAAATAAAATAATGAGAAAAACATCAAAATTGTAAGCCATAGTGTTGTTAATACCTAAAGTCATACTTCCAAGCAGAAAGAAAATAGCCAACATTGGGTTAATAAAATAAAAGCCAATAAAAGCATAGATAAAAATAAAAAGTCCCAATTCCCAAGCATAATGGAGTTGGGGCAGTACAAAGATATACATTAAAGTCGCAAAAATAAAAGAGAAGGTAAAAATGATAATCAGTAAAGAGGGCTTTAACGGAGAGTAGGTGGTTAATATACTTAAAGCAGTAGCTAAAACCACAATCATAAAGCCTCCAGGAGGATTAACCGTAATCCAAAGTATGGTTGCTGCCCAAAAGACCATAAAGGTAATCAAAGAGCCTTTTAAGTCTTCCATATCAAACCATAAGAAAGAAGATGGTTTAGATATTTTCGTTAAGGTAAAGAGTGTGGGTAGAGGGCTAATGAGACTGTTGAGTTTTTCTGCAAGTCTGCAAAGATCCTCATGAAGTTGAGACATATCTGAAACAGTTGAAGAGAGCTCTGCACGTTCCAAAGTAGAAAGTGTTTCCATCTTTTCCAAATGGTAGTCATAGGCTATACTTTTAGGAATAGTAATCTCTTTTTGTTCACTCCATGCTAAAGGTATAGTATCTAACAGGTCCACAATTTCACGGTCAATATTTTTGTAATTACTCACATAGTCTGACATGTTTTCAGCATAAGAGGTTTTATCGTGGTATGAGAGCAGGGTAAGAAGTTCGGCAATCTTTTTATAGCTGTGTACAATGTCATACCATTGTGTTGTTGAGAAGTTCATTGCCATAGAAGTACTGTCTGTATCTATGATAGAGGTACCCAAAAGCTGTTCTTGTGTAATCATCTTTTGATGTTGGGTCTTACGTTCTTCTTCGTTCGCATCTCTAAGTGTATACATTTGGCTTTGTAAATGAGACAGAGCCAAAGCATTTTCTACGCTGCTATCTTTAATGTTGACAGGCCAAAGGAAAACACCCACAAAAGTATAGACCATAATACCAAAAATGGTCATATAGGTTTTGTCTATACCAAAAATAAATACATCATCCACTTCACCATTTTGAAACATCATAAGTAGAGTAACAGCACTCAACATAAAAACAGTCATATCCCCTTTATATGCCCGTGCCAAATAGAGAAAAAAGACCGCTACTAAAGAAACAACAACAAGGTAAACTTCTCTGTCTTGAGGGAAGAGGCCTATGAGTAACATACCAATAGCTGCCCCAATGACGGTCCCTGCAACACGCATAGCACCTTTCATGACAGAATCACCCACGGCACCCATTGCTGCGATGAGCATCACAGTAGTAGCTGCAGTACTGGCTTGTTCCCAACCTTGAGAAAAAGGTATAAGGTACGCCAATGCCATACTAAGAGAAGCTTTTATGGCGTATTTTAATTTATCCGAAAGGGTGAAAGAGAGTAGCGTATCTATGATTTGAATCAGCGTTTTTTTACGCTCTTTTCTAGCAGTCTGCAATTACTTACCTTTTTTCTTTTCTTGATTTGCTGTTAAATGCAAAGACAATAAACTTGAAACAATGATTGCCATATAGAAAACACCTATGATCGCTTCCATGTAAACAAAGAACTCTGCAATATGATTGGTAGGAAGTATGTCACCGTATCCCAAAGTAGTAAGCGTTACAAAAGAGTAATAAGCCACACGGGAAAAACCTTGTTGCCAGTTCGATGCTTCAATACCAGAAAAAGATTGAGGATCCATGGCAAGAAGAAGCAGATAAATCACTGCCCAAATGAGACCTAGTAAAATATAGAGTGTTAACGAACCGATGATTTTATTGGCATCAATATCACCCACAAAAAGTACTTGTTTGGCTGCAATGATAAAAACACGTATAAAGAAAACCAGTAAAAGCACTAAAATAAAGTAAATAGTGGCTTGATGTGGGAAAAGTTTAGCAAGAATGGTTAAGAGTACAAAAGAGATGATGATTGTATAGGCTGTCACTTTCCATGTAGCGTCAGTATGCAGACTTTTAAGACTCACAAGGAGCATTGAAAGTATTATAAAAGAAAAGATATCGTCACCTATAGTTCCTGGGAATTCTACAAGAACTGCTGCAGAAAAGAGTAAGACGATGAGAGAGAAAAAAAGATAAACAAAGTTATTTTGTTTAGTAAGTTGTTTCATATATTTTCCATTATAATAATTTCTTGGTTAAAGGAAAGCTTGAGGGCTTTCCTTTGTGTTGTTAAGCTTCTACAGTCTCAGATTCTTCTTCTACTTCAGCGATCCAAAGTCCAAAAAGTTTATAGGCTAAAGCAAAGACAACTGCACCAATAAAGAGTCCAATCATCCCCATAAGCATCATCCCGCCAATGGCACCAATAAGGATAACAAGCATAGGTATATCAACACCTCTTCCCATAAGCATTGGTTTCAATACACCATCACTTGCCCCTACAAGAAGCATATAAACGGCAAAGACAATTTCAGCTGTACCTGAACCTTGAGAAAATACATAAGCAATCATTGGTGCAATTACAAGTAGCGCAGGTACTTGGATAATTGTCAAAAACATAATAATTACACCCCATACAATGGCTAAAGGTATACCCATAAGTACCATACCAATAAGTGCAAAAAATGCTTGTATAATAGCCACACCGAGTACACCCATAACCACTGAACGAACGGTTAAAGCAGAAAGGTTTGCCCACTCTTCACCTTTGTCACCTACAATACGACGTAAAATTTTCTGATAGAGTTTGACAGAACCTTCAGATCCAAT
>Ga0310122_10002159_pt1 | contig 12555 bp, 14 predicted proteins | sample CB6_Bottom_1051__FD_203503 | JGI IMG/M metagenome (GOLD analysis project Ga0310122, IMG submission 203503) | Marine microbial communities from Western Arctic Ocean, Canada - CB6_Bottom_1051 | ecosystem: Environmental > Aquatic > Marine > Oceanic | place: Canada: Western Arctic Ocean | collected...
GTTGGATCATGTTCCCGAGCGCATGGGTGCAACTCAAGCTCTACGAAGTGGGACCGTACTACACGATGATCGGCTTTGGCTCGATTACCTGGCATGGCTTGACGATCAACCTGGATAGCTGGAACAAACTCCCGACGGATGTTCAGGCCATCATGCTCGAGGTCGCCGCGGATTTCGAGGAACTCACCGGCTCCAATAATCTGGAACGATATGGGGACGATGTCGAAACCCTGAGAGAAATCATCACGGTTAAGGAACTCGATCCCCAAGTGCGAACGGATTGGGCCGTATCGCTCGCGGACTGGCCGAAGGAAATGGTGGCCGAACTCGAGGCCAAGGGCCTGCCGGCGACTCTGGTGCTGGAGACCGTCTTGGAATCTGCCGAACGGCACGGCTATACGTGGCCGGTTCGCTACGAACTAGAATAACAAAGGACGTTGCTCCGGCGTTCGGCCGGCGTTGAACTCGAGCCTCTCAGCCGGCGTTTTGTGCCCGTAATTTTAACTATAGAACGGGATAGTATTGTCCATCGTCAATCTTAACGATCGCCTCACCAAGTTTCTGCTGGTACTCGCGGCGGGATGGGCGTTCATGCTGACGTTCTTCATCGTCGCGGACATTATCGGCCGTAGTGTGTTCGACGCACCGGTCTACGGCGTGCGCGAGGTTGTGATGAACTCCATCGTCATGATCGTATTTCTCCAAGCTGGCTATGCGATTCGCAGCCGTTCCATGTTACGAGCGGACTTTCTCGCGCAGAATTTTTCGCCGTTGTTCAGACGTATCACGCTGGCGATCGGCTATTTGCTCGGCGCGGCGTTCTTTCTAATGATCTTGGTCGGCGGCTGGGATATGGCCGTCCACTCTTGGGTCGCCGGCGAATACGAAGGCGAAGGCGCGTTACGCGTACCTGCCTGGCCCACTCGATTCACGATCCTTTTCGGTAGCGCGATCGCCTGCTTCAATTACCTGCTGATGTTTTATCTGGATATCTGCCGACCCGAAGAACTGGACGCTGAAGTCGATCCCGAAGCGGCGTTTCATGGCTAGACCAACGGCAATCTGAGCCATACGCCTTGTTCGAAGCCAATATCGCAATTGTCTTGATCGTCAGCTTGCTGCTGATGGTCGCTCTGGGCGTGCATATCGCAATCGCGCTTGGCATGACTAGCGCCCTGGGCGTCTATCTCGTCACCGGCGGAAATTTCGATGTCGTATTGAAGATGCTCGCCAGCACAGCATACGAGTCGTTGCGTTCCTACGAGTTCGCGGTGATACCGTTGTTCATGCTGATGGGCGAGTTCATCGGCAAGTCGGGGGCCGTCGGTGATGTCTACCAAGCCATACATCGAGGTCTTCGACGTATTCCTGGGCGCCTGGCCGTCGCGACGTTGTTGGGCAACGCCATTTTCTCTTTTGTGACCGGCGTGAGCATCGCATCCGCGGCAGCTTTCTCACGCATCGCCTATCCGGAGATGAAGCGCTTCGGCTATCACCACGGCTTCGCGCTCGGTGCGATCGCCGGCTCGAGCTGTCTCGGTATGCTGATCCCGCCGAGCGTGCTAATGATAGTTTGGGGATTACTGACCGAGAGATCGATCGGTCAGATATTTCTCGCCGGAATACTACCCGGACTGTTACTACTCAGTCTGTTCATAACTTACGTGCTCGCCATGGCGCTGCTACGCCCGAGTCTCGTCGGCGGAGGTAAGGATACCGCTGTCGCAGAAGTCGACCCGGATGACACCGATTCAACGCCGGACGTCAGCCCTTGGCAGGTCTGGGGCAGTGCGCTCGGCATCGTCTCCGTCATCGTCGCGGTACTGGGCGGCATCTGGTTCGGTGTGTTTACGCCTACCGAAGGCGCCGGTGCGGGCGCATTTATCGGTTTGGTAATGGCCATCGCCAAGGGCATGCGCTACCGCGGCATAATCGACGCGATCCTGTCCGTCGGCCGGACCTCCGCACCGATATTGCTGCTATTGGTCTCCGCGTCACTTTACTCCCGGACGCTCGCCATGACAGGCGTCTCCAACGCGATCCAAGACATCTTTCTCAACACCGACATGCTGCCGTGGATGATTCTCGCAGTCATGGTTGGGATCTGGTTCCTACTGGGGATGGTGATCGATTCCATCTCGATCATGTTACTGACTGTAACTATATTCGAGCCTATCGCCGTAAATCTCGGCTACGACCCGATTGCGTTCGCGATCGTCGGCATCCTCGCAATCGAGGCCGGCTTACTGACTCCACCTTTTGGCTTATTAGTCTACACGGTGAAGGCAGCGATTCGGGACGAGGACGATGACATATCCATCATGCAGATCTTCAAGAGTTCTACGCCATACTGGTTCATTATGCTGATCGGCATGATTGCAATCGCCAACTTCCCGCAGATCGCGACCTATTTACCGAGTCTGGTGTTCTAGAACTCGAAGGAGAAGAATGATGTCCCGGCGGCGATTCCTCAAAACCTCCGCACTGCTCGGCGCAAGCATCGCGACCGGCGCTCCCAGTTTCTTCGGCGCCAGGGCCCAGCCCGCGGGCGCAACACGAATCATAATGGCAGGCTACGGGCCATCGACGACGAGCTTCAGTCGCGGACTCGATCTAATCGGCGCTCGCCTCGAGACCAGGTTCGGCGATGCGGTCGACCTCCGGTATATCTACAACATCTACGACGTCGGCTATGGCGGCGCGGGAGATCTGCGTTGGCTCGTCGACTCCGGCTTGCTGACGCTCGCCTACGCGACGATGTCCACGGGGATTCCCGAGCTCGAGGTCGCTGCACTACCATTTCTGTTCTCTGATACTGCTGCCGCACGCGCGGTGATGGACGGACCGCTCGGCGAAGCCGCAAGTGCAAGAATCGAAGCGGAAACTAACTACCGCATCCTGGGTTTCTTTGAGAACGGCTTTCGCCACGTCTCGAACGACATCCGGCCCGTACATACACCCGCCGACCTGGTCGGTCTCAGCATTCGCCTCTTGAGAATACAGTCCCGCACTTTCGAACTTCTGGGCGCCGAGCCGGTAACAATGAATCTAGCGACCGCCATTCCGCTCCTCGAAGACGGCACGATCGACGGCCAGGAGAACCCGTTCGAGAATACGGTTAGCTACGGTCCGTACCTCCACCAGCGCTATCACACGGCAACTTTCCATTCTTATCTGTCCAGACCGATCTTCGTCCACCGCCCCACGTTCGATGCTTGGCCTGAAGACCTGCAGATTGAAATGCGCGCGGCCGTCCAGGAAGCCGTGGTCTATCAGCGCGGACTCCACGATCAGGCGGAGGTCGATTCTCAGGCGATTATCCGCGAGGCCGGCGGCGAGATCGTGGAACTCTCGCCGGCGCAGCGTGCCGAGTTCGTCGCAGCCGTCGCCCCGATCTATGCCGACGCTAAGAATCGGTACAGCCGCGAACTCTTGGAGCTAGTAGACCTCTAGCACGCACCTTTACCCCTCGAGGCCGCGAAGCACGGCGTACCGAGTGTCCGCCGACGATATAGCCGAACCGCATAGGCGTGCTAAAGCCTGCTAGTCCCCGCGTTGCTCGTTAATAACCCCACCGGAACCAGGCTCGCATGACGCCATTCGCGTGGCGCGGCGCGCGGCTAAGAAACTCGTTATCGCGGGCATCGTGCAGAACCAGGAATACTTCGAGACGCAGGTGCAACCCTATATCGACGGCGTGAACGTCGAGTATCTCGGTGCAATCGGCGTCGAACAACGGCCGGCCGTCCTTGTAAGCGGCCGCCCGCGTCCTCATCCATGCGCGAGACGAGCGGCGTGATCGGCTCTTAAAGCCTACTGGATCTGTTTCTCGTCCCCGTTCGGCATCGTAACCGTCAACAGCCGCATCAGCGGGCGCCCGTCCCGAGCGGGATGACCAGTGGCGGATATCGTCTGACCCGGTTGCACGTTAGCCGGTGTCAGCCCCTTGCGGATGAGCATTCCGGGCGGATAGGTCTCAATCTGCCAGTTGACCCGCTCACCCGCACCATCGACAACGTCCATCAGAATATAGGCGTGGGGTGAGATGAATTGGAACCCCGTGACCTCCCCCGACACTGTGACCGTACTTCCGGTATCGAATAACGCAGGCATTGAGTGATGCGCGGCGGACGTTAGGGCGACGGTGGATAATAGTGCGGCGAGGCTGAGTTCAGTCGAGATTCGCATACCGAATGCTCCTAAAAGCGGCTGTCCGCGGGGTCGCACGGCGCGTCGAAAATCATGCCGTCGGGATCCAGCTCCCAGGTGAAATGCCGAGTCCACGGCGCGACGAACGTCTCAGGAGCGGTAATCGTGACTTCCGCTTCCAAAATCTGGCCGTCGTCGCTCAGACTATAGCGCTCGAGTACCGAGACGTCGCCGTATTGTGCGATGCCGCCACCGCTCAGCAGGCCCGACTCGACATGGGTCGTATCGACGACAAGTTGGTCCTGTTCCCAATGGCCCACAGAGTATCCCGTGCGCGCCGGCGGCAGATAGTCCGGCGGCGGCCCACCTTCTATTCGAATACGGCGCACCATGCCGAAGACCTCATAGAGAAACACCACCAGGTCCTCGGTCTGCACGATCTCGAACGGGTAGATCACCAGGCCCGTACGCGGAAACCCGGGTGGAACGCAGCGAATGACCGGGTCGGACAACGGATCGAACGCGCCGAGGTCCGCCCGCGCCCGCGGCGTTAGCTCCGGCTGGTTCGCTCCGATACCACTGCGGGGCGTGGTGGCTAACCAGACGCCGGTGAAATCGGCGGCAGGCGCCGCGCTCGGTGCCGAGAGAAAGCCCGCGCAGATCAGCGGTCCGAGCGTCGAGCCGATCACGCTGCGATTTATCCTCGACGATATCTTCTGCATGAATCTCTCCCGCCTATGATCGCGGCCAGGCGGCCGCTCCCACAATAAGCCTATCGATACTTTGTAGGAGCGACGGCCTCGTCGCGATTCTGCCGCGCCTACAACAAATTTCCATCGGCATCGAGTTGCAGGCCGGTCGCCCTGGCCCGCTCAAGCACATCGTCAGGCCAATCGGCTCGGCCGGCGTCTGTGCCGCCAACAATCGTCATGATATGGGCATGCTGGTCGCCGATATTGCGAAAATAGCGCATGACTCCGGCCGGGACGGACACCATATCGAACGGGTCGAGTTCGATCTGCTGATCGCCCCGATCTCCCCAGACAATACTCCAGCGGCCCGTCATCGCGTAGAAAACCTCCACCGTATCGTGGGAATGCAGCGAACAACCTTTACCGGGATCCGCGCCGATGTAAGTCACGTTGAAGCCCTCGACCGCTTCTATCGCCGGCGCGAGCGACTCGTCCTCGGTCACACCACTGCCTATCACGGTAAAGACATTGCGCTCGCAACCGGGGATGCGGCTGTCAACGAACGCCTGGTCGCTCGGTATCAGCTCCTTGAAGCGCGCGGTACGGCGAAAAGCATCTCCTCCATCGAAGCTTCCCGTGTGATCATCTCTGCCATCCCATCGCCACGACGCGCGTCACCGCGTGACGTAATCCCAGATTACACCGGCCTGCGCAAGAATCTCGGGAAGATCTTGATCCAGGAGATAACCCTGGCCGATCAGCGTCATCGCCTCCGCGGCGACCAAGCCCAAGTACTCGGCTCTGCTTTCGTAGCGTTCCTCAATCGAAAGTCGCGGATCGTTTCGAGCCTCGCGCTCCATGCTGTCTTTTGGGAACGGTAAAAACGAACCGGACATATGCGAAACGATATGCGTCGGACCGTACTCAGCGTTATAGAGATTCCATCCTGTATAGGTCGCCAGCGGCACGACGACTCCAGGAGTTCGGAGCCCGCCAAGTTCGTTACCGTCTGTATCGACTTGCGGCACAAGAATCGTATACGCGGCACCGACTTCGGGCGGCTCATTGGTAATGATGCCGTCGGACGCGAACTGCGGACCATAATCGACAGGATAGGCTTTATGCGTAATCGTCGGGAAATTGATGCCCGGCAGGTCGGGAAAATTAACATCCGCCGGCGCGACCAGGGTTCCATCGTCCAGCAGCGGATAGCGGCTCGGTGGCGGCGGCGTACCGTCGGTTACCCAGTCGTTCATCTTTAGCAGCAGAGCGCGCATGAGCCAGGAAAAATCGTTCGGGTTGTTAACGTTTTGACCGTTCTCCTGATGCGGCGGGAATTCGGCCGGCAGATGTTGCGAACCGGCGAGATGGTAGACGCGAGCATGCTCGTCCATCATCGGAATATGTTCTTTGCCGTCGAGCGTCGTCGTCAATAAAGACGCTACCCGTCCCCAGTATTCGTACGACGTATTGACGTTGTAGACCTTGGGCATGAATTCCTCGGGAATATGCGAAAGCATTCCCCCGGTTTCCCCGGTCGCCGGGTTGGTCAACTCGACATCGGCGAACGGAAATATGTCCGTCGGGTAGAAAAAGTTCAGATACGGATGCGCATCGCGAGAAGCCTGCCCGAAACGCAGATTAAAGCTGCCGCGCGCCGCGCCACCGATCTGGGCGATGATGCCGTCCAACGCCTTGCGGTGCTGCTCGTCCTCGTTGAATCCCATGTACACAAGTGTGCGCAACGTCCGGCCAGGCTGAGACATGCCGTAACCGACCACCTGTTCGATAGCGCCAGCGGGCAGATTCAAATCGTCCAAAGAGCTGTACTTGAACAATGATGCCGCGTCGCGCAGCCCTGCCAGCCCTAAACCGATGATCTCGGGGTTCTCGGCTTTGTAGATGACTTCGTAGATCAGGTGTGGCTCGAAGCCCGTCTCGAGATAGACACGCGTCGTATCGGGGATGACGCGCTCGTTTTCTACGCGTGCGAACTGCCACAGGTTCCGTGAAATAACCTGACGATTTCCCTCTACGGAACTACGCACGGTCAGGACGTTCTCGGGCGCAGCGGGATCGGAGACTGGGTAGGGAACGTGATTGCGATCCGCAAGCGTGCGGTCGAAGACGCGCTGCCTGACGACGAAGTCGCTACGAACCAAGCCCTCGATCGGTTCGTCGGGCTCGACACGCGGCACATAAACGCGCGATCCTGCTTCACGACTCACGGGCACATCGAACTGCCAGCCGACCCAGAGCAATGTAAAGCCCTGCTCCATCAGAAAGCCGTCACCGAAGTTATCTGCCGTCGTCGGATTATCCGCGTCCCATTGGCTGTCATCCGATCGCGCATGATTGAAAAACGTCAACATCCGCCGCGTGCCGCGATTCGCAACGCCGAGCAACATCGTGCCGTTGCCGCGCGTGACATCCTTCGGCTGGATGAGGGTAAATGTCGCGGAAAACTCGACGAGTCCTTCGGCATTCGTCGGCGCGTGCTCGATGTCGACGATGATCTCGTTCGCCGAGTTGCTCGGATCCACGGCGAAATGCATGGTGCCGATGAATTTCTCGTACGGGCCCGCGAGCCCGTACGATTTGCCGCCGAGTACGTCCTCATGGACGTCGATGTCTACGCCGACGACCTCAGCCGATGCGCTCGAGACAACAAAGAGAGTCGCAAATAGAACGCTGCATGCCTTGCTCATAATCTACTCCCAGGCAGAATAGGTGACCGTACCGACCAGATAATCCGGATTCGCGCCCTCTCGCGGGGTGAACTTCTGCACACCACCCTTGTTGTCGACCTGCGCCAGGTAGAGATTGCCCTCCTGATCCACGCTCATGCCGTGCACACCCGCGATGCCGCCGGGATACTCCCCGTAAGCTCCCCAGGAATACAGGAAATTACCTTCGAGGTCGTACTTGAGTATCTTGTGGGTACCGCGATCAGCCGCCCAGAGATGCCCGTCGGCCGTGATGATGAACATATGCACATTGGCCGGCCGGTCGCCGACGCTCCACTCGTACAGATACTCACCGTTCTCATCGAAAACGTGAATACGACGATTACCGCGATCGTTAACGAACACCCGGCTCGTCGCCGGATCGACGGCGATGCCGTGCACGTTATTCCAGTGAGCAGGCCGCGTCTCGTAATCGTTGGTGCCCTCTTCCCCCCAGGAAATCAGGTAATTACCGTCGACGTCGAATTTCACGACGCGCGTGCCGTTATAACCATCGGCGACAACAAAACTACTGTCGGGAAACCAGGACATAAATGTCGGCCGGTTGAAATGCGTCTCGTCAGCGCCGGGAACTCCATAGGTGCCGATAGACTGGACGAGCGTCTTTCCGTCGTTCGTGAACTTGTGGATCATGTGCTTGTGGTCGTCGATGATCCAAACATGTTTCTCCGGGTCGTAGGGATTGATTGCGACATAGTGCGGTCGCTGCAGCATCGAATCCCACTGCGTCCACGCCTCGATGACATTACCCTCACGATCGAAGACCAGGATGCAGTGCTCCCAGCGAGCGTCCACGCCCAGGCGGCCGCCACGTTCGATCCAAGAGCTTACGCCCTCCTCGGCACTGCCGCCGGTCCCACCGTTCGCCGGCAGGCTGGCTCGGGTCGCGTTTCGCCACACGCCGGTCGGCGGGTACATGGCGCTCGGCCCGAGATCGGGCAGCGTCGTAAGCGCCGGCGCATCTACGTTAGGTAACTCGCCACGCTGCAAGTAGAAAACCCGGTCGGGACTCTCAGCGAAGACGCTCTGCCCCGCACCAAAAGTCCAGTCTCCGTGTCCCGGCAGATCGGCGACGTCTTTGGGCCAACCGACCTGGACATCGTAAGCGCCGAACGCGTCCTGACCGCCGTTCTGGCCAGGAACCGCCGCGTAACTTACGGACGCCGAGTCCTGCGCGAACGCGTTGCCGAAAACAAAAACCGTCATCAAGCCCAAAGCCCGCAAGCCGAGCGTAAGGATTCGTGTAGACATTGTTGCTCCTCCCATCGTTCTTTGCGTGTTCTGCTTTGTAATTCGTTTAACTCACTGTTCCCAGGTAGTCATTCTCCTGACTATCTTCCGGGTGACCGGGAACTCTTATGGGGCCGATTTTAGCAGGACCCGGGACGGGTAGCACGGCTAAAACATTACGTGTCGGACACCCTGCGGATACGGGACGAATACGGGCGCATACTCGCCGGTGGAAATCGCGCAATTCCTGGAGGGGAACATGCCGTTCAGACATCCAAGCCTTGCGGCCGCTCTGCTGCTCACGCTGCCGGTGCCCGGCTGGGCGCATCATTCCCACAGCAATTATCTGACTTCCGAGTACACCGTGCTCAAGGGCACGGTCACCGAGTTTCACTGGATGAATCCGCATACCTGGATCTTTATCGAAGTTGAAGACGATGCCGGACAGACAATCCTGTGGTCGCTCGAAGGCGCCAGCCCGACCGAACTCATTCGTGACGGCTGGTCGCGCGACGATGTCGAAGTCGGCAACACAATCTCGGTGCGCTGCCATCAACTCAAAGATCGCTCCAACGGCTGTTTGCTGGGATTCCTGACTCCCGAGAGCGGTGCCGAGAAAGAATGGGATTAAGGGAAAAATTATGCGGTATTTTCTACGACCTATTGTAGCGCTGTTTCTGATCGCATCCGCGACTGCGTCGGCGCAGGGCTGGGTCGAGTACATCAACAAGACCGATTTGTTTATCGTCAATTTTCCGGGCGAGCCCGTGATCACCGAGACGACTCATCACTCGGCTTATGACGCGAATTTTCCGGCGCGTGTCTACACCGTCGACAACGAACGTGGCCGCTACCAGATTGCCGTCGTCGACTACAGGGAAACTGAAGCCATTCATTTGGCCCGGACCAACAGGACCGAAGCAAATAGCAGCTCATCCGTCTGGATAACCGACGTGCGGGCGTCGATCGCGAACGCGGCGCAGATGTTCCGTGCCCGTGGCGGTGAAGTGACCTACGACGCATGGGCGGATATCGACAAGATCGAAGGTCACCAACTACAGATCACCAATCCCGATCAAACGCGGAGTTTCGTCTCGATCCACCTGCACGACAGCCGCCTGTACATTCTCGAGGGCACAGTGCCAGCCGGTGCGCCCGCTCCCGGAATTTTCCAGCAGTCGCTGGGGATTCTCGACGAGGAAGGACGGCGAATCCGCTACATTATGGACGTGGACGGAAATCTGACACGCATGGAAGTCATGCACGAATGGATCGGCGTCGATCCTGACCTCGCGGGAGATCAACTAATACAGTAACCCGAAATACGACGCGTCACTGAGTCGCTATCGGTGGCACGATCCGAATGTCGAGCGCGAGCAGGTCGTCTGTGCTGTCACCGTACGCGTCAACAACAATGCTAACGCCTATCTCCAGCTGTGCCGCAGCTACGGTCTTCGTATCCCGCGTTATCAGTGTTTGCCTGTCCAGCCTGATCGACGTCATCGTGCCATCCCTGCTCTGGACCTCGATACTCGAATCCTGATGCGACATGACGATACCGATCACTCGAAAGTCTTCGTGGGCAAACGCGTGGCCGGCCCCGAGTGCCAGCGCCGACACGGCAACCACTCTCATCATCATATTCTGCATTACGTTCACCCCGTCTAGTCGCGGCGTGTCTCAATCGTGCCCAGTCCGCGAACTTCGCGCGACTGACGCGTGCCATCGTAGTGAAATTCGTGTGCGCCAGTATAGAAGCCCGCCGTCGTCACGCGAACCGTAATCGTCGTTCCTCCCGGATTCTCCCAGAACCAGCCATGGATACCCGAGAAAGGTGCCGTGAAACTACCGTCTGCCTGGCGCCTCGGCTGTCGGTCATACGAGACGGCCGCGTTCGCCGGGGCTCCGTCGCGATCGCCGTGAAAATCGTGCATAACTTCGCTGCTGGCAACCCACGAAAAGAGCATGACCGCGTTTTCAACAAGCTGATATTTATACTCCAAGTATTCGTATGGCCCCAGGACGAATTCCCGGGAGTCGTATCGATACTCGCCCGGGTACAACGCCACGGCGCCGTCCTGGACCGGCGCGAGTGTGTCTCCCTGCGGCGGCGGCACCGGCGCGAGCGGCTGCGAGAGCGTCGAGAGGCCCAGCGCCCCGCCAACACCAAGCGGATCGACCCCGTACTCAGCCGGCAGAACCACCGTCAGCAGCAAGATCGCAGCGACAACCACGGAGAATATAGTCGCCTTCGCGAGTCCTCCCGGCGACGGAACGGGAGGCGCACGAAGATCGGTCTCTTCAGTCATCGCGCTCGTTACTTACTGCGTCCTGGGGGCTAGTTGAGTCACGGCGGTTGGGCGAATGCCGTTCGGTCCGTTGGTCCAGTCGGTTACCGTACCGTCGGCGAAGTTCTGCCGCAGTATCCAGACGATCTCCGAGCCCTGACGCGGATTGCGTGCGACGAAACCGACTTCGAGGAACTCGCCCAGTTGGATGTCGGCGCGCCAGGTAATACTCACGATGCGATCGTCCGCACGCTCGACATCGTATTCCCAGCTAACCGGCACCTGGAGACTCTCGACGATCACGCCTTCGGGTACATCGAGCTCGGCGCCCGTGGTCGCGACGTCACCTTCGGTAGGAATCCGGACCGTGTACTTGACCGTTGCGCCGTGCGTCGACTGCCGCGGCGAAATCGTCGTGTGCGACTGAGCGATCGCAGGAATGGTCAACGCGAGCGCGGCAGCAACAGCCCAGCCGCGCTTCGGTCTCATCGATTGCATAGTTATCTCCTACTGACTAACTCTCCACGGGGACAGGTTTCTCCACTCGCTTAAGGCTGCGGCCGCCGACTCGTTGCTGAACTCCGCGTGGCAGGTCGTGCATGCGTTCGGAATACCGTACTTCTCCGTGTCTGATGGCGGTATAAACCGGAATGTGTGGCTGCGAACGTTTACGTTCGAGATCGTCCGGGCGATCTGCGGCATATGGCAATCGACACACTGAGCACTTTCCGGGTTGTGGTGACTATGCTGAATGTAGTCTCCACGCGGGCCGGCCGGCGAATCCTGGCCGTGGCATGTTAAGCAAACGGAGTTGGCAGGCTTAATCAGATCTGCGCTCTGCTCCGTGCCGTGCACGTCGTGACAGTCCCAGCAGCCGACGCCTTCCGTGTACATCGAGCTGGTTACATAGTCGTTGCCCTGCATGCGGTTCTTATGCGCCGAACCCTCAGGCCAGTGGGTGAAACTTTCTTCCCCTAAATGATGTTCTTCGAGCTGCCAGAAGTCGCTGAGGTAATCACCCGGCTGATAGCCCACGGGCCAGTCGTAGTGCCTGTCGCCAAACGGATTCTCCAGCGGTTGCCCCTGGGAGTGGCACTGGATGCAGACGTCCGTGCCGCGGACGAAGTCGAGCTTAGCAGGGTTGACGATATTGTAGTTCGACGGCGCGTTAACATGTTCCGCGCCGGCCCCATGACATTTTTCGCAGCCTACATTCCACTCGGTGACTTGATTCGTCTCAATGTCGTAGTTCGTTGAATGGCAGCCGTCGCAGAGAGGGCCCGTCGGACGCTGCATCTGGTCGGCAGGATAGTGCTCGACCCACCAGTCCGTGCCCGCTTCGACGTAGTATCTTCGCCACGTCTCATTGAGTACATCCCACTGAGCCGGATACACGAAATAGTCGTCGCCGATCTGAGTGAAGTAGCGTTGCTTCCACTGGCTACCATA
>Ga0310122_10002160_pt1 | contig 12553 bp, 5 predicted proteins | sample CB6_Bottom_1051__FD_203503 | JGI IMG/M metagenome (GOLD analysis project Ga0310122, IMG submission 203503) | Marine microbial communities from Western Arctic Ocean, Canada - CB6_Bottom_1051 | ecosystem: Environmental > Aquatic > Marine > Oceanic | place: Canada: Western Arctic Ocean | collected...
GTTCCTACCAGCGACGCGGAGCGGTTCCCTACGGGGTGCGGGCCCGGTTCACCAGGGACCTGGGCAAGACCTGGAGCGTGGAGGTCGTGTTGCGGGACGACGTACCGATTTCCAACGCGTTGGCCGAAGCGAACACGGTGCAGTTCTCCGACGGGACACTCTTCACCGCCTTCCAGGCCGTCAAGCGCGACGACCGCGGTCGCGTGCAGCCGTTCATCGCCGGCTGTCACTGGACCCGAGACTTCCGCGGCCCGTTCACTCCCCGGCTGCCGGTTCCGCCACGCCAGAAGAAGATCAACTCGAAGTGAACCCCGGCGTAGGGGTCGAGCCATGTTGGGTCGATCGGCTGCCGGTGATCGTGACCGAGGGAGACCCTGGTGCAAGGTGGTGGCCGAGGTCGCTGGCAACTGCCGGCGCGTTTGCGTGTGTTGCTGCGGGCAGATAGTGTGATCGTGAGCTTCAGAGACTAGGTCGAGGTGTCGTGTTGGGAGGAGCGAGCATGCTGAAGTGTCTTGCGAGTTCGGTGGTGGGCCTGGCCCTGGTTGTCGGCTCGGGGGAATCCCTCGAAGCCGCGACGAAGATCCGGCTGAAGGTCGAGGCCGGTGAGGTGGATCGGCGGCAGACACCTCTGGTCAGCGGGGTTCCGTTGCCCGCCAGCCGGATTGTGACTTCGGAAGTCATCCTGACCGATGCTGCCGGGAGGATTGTCGCCGCTCAATTGGCCCCCTCCCGGTTGCTCAACAGCAAGAACGTCTACGCCGAATTGCACTGGGTGTTGCCCGAGTTGAAGGCGGGCGAGTCGACTCATTTCATCGCCACGATTCGTGACAAGGGACAGGGCGGTGACCAGGTCGCGGATTTGTCGTGGAAGGACACGCCGGGTCGCCATGCCGACATCCTGCGAGGCGATCGGCCTGTCGTGAGGTACATGTACAAGGCGTACGAGAACGATCCGGCCAAGCGGGATCTCAACAACAAGCCGTTTCATCACGTGTTCGACCCGGACGGCAACCGGCTGCTGACCAAGGGGACCGGCGGCCTGTATACGCACCACCAGGGGCTCTACTACGGATTCACCCGTTGCAACTGGGAGGGGGGCAGTTGCAACACGTGGTACTGTCACGAGGGTGAGCACGAGCTGCACCGCGAGGTGCTGGCCCAGGAACAGGGGCCGGTGATGGCCCGGCACCGTACGTCGATCGACTGGAACGACCGGCAGGGGAAGACGTTTTGTCGCGAGCACCGCGAGCTGACCGTTTTTGCGGTCCGAGGCGGGACGCTGATCGAGTGGAGTTCGCGGCTGTGGAGTGTCCGCGGCACGGTGACGCTGGATGGAGACGCCCAACATGCCGGATTCCAGTTCCGTGCCGATGACGAAGTGGCGAAGCGGCAGGACGAGAAGCTGGTCTACTACCTGCGGCCCGATGGCAAGGACAAGCCGGGAGCGACCCGCAACCCGGTCAAGGGCAAGGGGCCTGATTTCACAGCCAACAAGCCGATGGTCAACATGCCCTGGAACGTGATGTCGTTTGTGCTGGGGCCACAACGGTATTCGGCGGTTTACATCGACAGCCCAAAGAATCCCAGGCCGAGTTTTGCTTCCGAGCGAGCCTACGGCCGATTCGGTGGCTGGTTCGGCAAGCAGACTCTGGCCGAGGGCAAGCAGTCGATCGACCTGGTCTACCGCATCTGGGTGCAGCGTGGCGAAATGACTGCCAAAGGTGCCAACAGCCTCTCGGCCGACTTCGCCACCCCCCCCAAGATCTCAGTGACCCGATTGAACGAACCCGGCCGATTGGGGTCAGAGCTTGAATAGTGAATAGTGGCAATAGACTGGTGGGAACAGGGGGAATGGGGGCAATGCTATTCACTATTCAAGCTCTGACCCCAATTCCGAAGCGAAGGGGAGACGAGGTATGAGGATGCGAATTCTGGTCGTTGCCTGGCTGCTGGTCACGGTGTCGCTCTCCGGTCCCGCTGCCGCTCAACAGACGGCGGCCAAGAAGAAGAACAAGCGCCAGGCCAAGAACTCGCCGCTGAAGCAGATCACCGATGACCCGACTCTGCCACGAGTGCTGCTGATCGGCGATTCGATTTCGATCGGTTACACGTTGCCGTTGCGGCAAGCGTTGAAAGGAAAGGCCAATGTTCACCGACCGGCGACCAACTGCGGTCCGACGACTCGAGGCCTGAAGCAGATCGATGCCTGGTTGGGCACGGGCGCCTGGGATGTGATTCACTTCAACTGGGGCCTGCACGATCTGAAGTACCTGGGCGCGGATGGCAAGTCGCTGGGTGATCCGAAGAAACCGGGCAATCGTCAGCAGGTGCCGATCAAGGCCTACGAGGCGAACCTGCGTCGATTGGTGACGCGGCTTCAGAAGACCGGAGCCACCCTGATCTGGCGTCAGACGACTCCGGTGCCCGAGGGATCCCGTGGCCGCGTGGCCGGGGACGCCGTGAAGTACAACGCGGTGGCGGTTGGGGTGATGAAGGAGCACGGGATCGCGTTTGACGACATGTTCGCCTTTGCCAAGCCGAGGTTGAAGCAGATCCAGCGTGCGGCCAACGTCCATTTCACTGCGGCAGGCTCGAAAGCTCTGGCAGAGCACTCGGCTCCGATCATCGCCCAGGCCATCGATCCGCGGTCGGGGTTGCGGTCGAGTATCGCCGAGGTGGCTCGCCTGCTGGAGAAGAAGGACTACGTCGCTGCGCTCAACACGAGTGTGCCGCCGAAGACTCTCGTACGGATCCTCAAGGGTGCGACGGTGGAACAACTGGCCGAGAAGTTCTCGCAGAAGAAGGCCGGGGTGTTGCTGGAGGTCTTGAAGTCGATTGGCGACGTGGAGCCGAGTGTCGAGGCCACAGGACGCGTCGCGACGTTCGCCCTCGAAAAGGCAATCGCGAACAAGACGAAGATCACCTTCGAGAAGGTCGGTCGCTATTGGTACATCCGAAACTGACCCGCTGCCCGGTCACTCGACCCCCCCCCCGGACACGAGGCAATGGGCGAGCACGGGCATGGCGATCCTCTGAGGAGAACAGGATGAACGGTCGATCGGTCACGGTTGCGCGGTTGGCATCGGTCGTGGCTCTGCAGCTGGCATTGCTGACGGCGGCAACCGGTGAAGCGGCCCCGAAGCCTGCCCCGAAGCCTGCCCAGGTGGGCCCGGCGACCGAGAAGCGGTTCCCGCCGCTGGTGGTTCCCGACGGGTTCGTCTCGACGTTGTTCGCCTGCGATCCCCTGGTCGAGTATCCCTCGGTCATCTCGATCGGCCCCCGCCCCGGCACTCTGCTGGTGGCTCACGACTATGTCACCGGGCTGGGCGTGAAGATTGTCCGGCGTGACGAGGTTCGGCTGATCGCCGACACCGATGGTGACGGCTACGCCGATACCTCGACCGTTTACGCCAAGGGGTTCAATTCGATCCAGGGCCTGGCCTGGTCTGACGGCGCGGTCTACGTGATGCACGCACCGTTGTTGACGTCGTTACGAGACACCGATGGTGACGGCGTGGCCGACACACGGCGTGACCTGTTGCGGGGCCTCGGGCTGGAGCCGGAAAAGAACAACTCGCGGCTGCATTGTGCCAACGGAGTGGTGGTGGGTTACGACGGCTGGTTGTACCTGTCGATGGGTGACAACGGCACGGATGTGAAGCGACCCGAGGGGGACCGGTTGCTGTTTCGGCAGGGAGGCATCCTGAGGTGCCGGCTTGACGGCAGCGACCTGCACGTATTTTCCGGAGGCCTCCGCAACATCTACGACCTCGCACTCGATGACGATCTCAACGTCTTTGTCCGCGACAACGAAAACGACGGCGGCGACTACATGATCCGGGTGTACCACAGCATCCACGGAGCCGATCACGGGTACCCGTATCATTATCGCGAGCGACGCGAGTTGGCCCTGGGCCCACTGGCGGACATGGGACGCGGTTCGTCGGCCGGTGGGGTGTACTACGGTGAGACGAGTTTTCCCGAGTCGTACCGGGGCGGTCTGTTCTTCTGCGAGTGGGGCAGTTCGGTGGTCTTCTATCCGCGGCACGCACAGGGTGCGGGATTCGCTCCGATGCGCGAACAGGTCTTCGCCAGCGGGGCTGCGACCGATCCCTACGGTTTCAAGCCGACCGATGTCGTGGTGGGCCGCGACGGGGCGCTGTACATCTCCGACTGGGCCGACGGCCAGCGACCGAAACGCGGCCGGGCCCGCATCTACCGGGTCGTAGCCCAGGGAGCCCCCGCGGCTCGCTCGGCAAGCGACAAGCAACCGGAAGCCTCGAGCGTGCAGGCGCTGTTCGGGCGATTGAGGTCGACGAGTCGGCTGCAGCGTGAGGCGTCAGCTGCGGAGCTGTTGCGGTTGCCTCGGAAACGCTGGCAGGCACCTCTGCAATTCGTGCTGAGATCTGGCAAGAACAAGACCGGCCCGGCCCAGGTGCGGGCTCGGATGCACCTGGTCTGGCTGTTGGCGGCCGGTGGCGAGGAGTCCGTTGATGAGTTGCTCGAGGTTGCCGAACAGGACTCGAGCACCCGGGTCCGGGTCCAGGCCGTCCGTGCCATCGCCGACCTGGTTGATCCGGTGCTGGTTGGCAACACGCTCGACAGCGGTCCCGGTGACACTGCCATCGCCGTTCGGCTGGCCGACCTGGGTGGGTCGCAGGCAGAGACCGCAGCGGAGGTTCATCGCGAGGTGATCGTTGCGCTGGGTCGGTTGAAGTGGCCGGGTCTGCCGAAGTGGCTTGCCGGGCACAAGGTGACGTCGCTGGATGCGGTTCGGTTGCATGCCGGACAGCAGGCACTGCGGCGAGTCGCCAACTGGTCAGAGACTCTCAAACTGCTCGACTTGCCCACGGCTCATCCGGCTCGGACGATGGCGCTTCGAGCCGTGGCCGACCGGTACGACGGCGAGGTCGTCGAGTGGTTGATCGAGAAGTTGAAGTCCGATTCTCGGCCCGAGGGGCGGCGCGAGTACGCCGAGTGGTTGACTCGGGTCTGGCGCAAACCGGCGGCCTGGAAGTATTGGGGCTACCGCCCGGCACCACGTCCGGTCAATCCAGCGGATTGGCAGCATACAGCGGCGATCGCGACGGCACTGGGCGTGTCGCTGGGAGACAAGGACCGACGGGTCCGAGTGACGGCATTGAGGACGATGCGGCGGCAGGGCGTGCCGGTTGCGTCGAAGGTGCTTTCCGAGTGGCTGGTTTCGGAGCGGGATGACAAGGCGGTGGCCGAGTTGCTGGAAGCGATGAAAGCCGAGGTCTCGGACGCATCGACGTCGGCGTTACTGGGCGTGGTGTCCGCAGCGGCCTATTCGCCGGCCAATCGCCTCTCGGCCCTGGCGGTTCTCGATCAGCGTTTCAAAGGGGCAGCCGGCAGCCGACTCGTCACTCTCGGCGGGAAGCTCGAACAGGGTCCAGTCCTGGCCGAGTTGCTCGAGCGGCTGGGCCGCCGCGAGGGACTGAACTCCGGCGGGTTGTTCGAAGCGGGAATCGGTTCCACCGACGCCTCGGTCCGTGCCGCGGCGATCACCGCGTCGGCCCAACGCGGCGACAAACGGCTGGCCGAGAGGCTGGGCAGGCTGCTGGGCGACAAGGCGGCGACGGTGCGGCGGGCGGCGGCGGTGGCGGTCGGGCGGCTGAAGGTGAAGAAACTGGCCGCGGAGCTCTCACGCACGGTCACCGATCCCGAGGCACCGGTGCGGTCCGCCGGCTTGGCCGCACTGGTGACACTCGAACATCCCGGATCGCTGGGGGCGGCCCGGGTGGCACTCGATGACCCGATCACGCTGGAGTCGGGGCTGGCGTACCTGGGCCGCTTTGGCGAGGCGAAGGACCTGGGACGGATCCAGCTGCTGGCCAGGACCTACCGTTCGACGTCGATCCAGGTCCGCGTGTTCGGGACGCTGGATCGTCTCGAAGCCCGCAAGGTGGTCTCGGCAGAGGCGGTGGCACGTGCGCGAGCCGACCTGCAGGGCGACGGTGGGCTGTTGCTGAGGTGGCGGGCGAGTGGCGTGTTGAGTGTTGATGAGGCGATGAAGGTGCTGGCAGGTGTCGGGCCGGCCGGGTCAACCGGTGGTGATCGCCTGGGCAAGGTGGTGATGGCCGAGGGGGCCGATCCGACCGTCGTTTTGCCACGAGGCAAGGTCGATGCCGAGAAGACCGTGCGGGTGGCGTGGACCGACGTGAGCTCACCGGCGAAGAAGCGGATCGAGTTCCTGGCTGCCGCCGGCGGGAGGTTGCGAGTCACGATCAACGGGACACAGGTATATCGGCGTGATGGGGTGCGGGGCTTCCAGCCCGACAGCGACCGGTTTCATGCCACGCTCGAGAAGGGAGTCAACCGGCTGGTGGCGTGGGTCGACTGGGATCGCCCCAGCCGGCTGCAGGTGCGGTTTCGGGATCGGACGCTGGAGGGTGTGCTGGAGACGTACGCTCAGAGGGCGCTGAAGGAGAAGGGAGACGCGGTGCTGGGACAGCGGGTCTTCCTCGACATCAAGCAGCGGGGATTGTGTGCCCGCTGTCACCGGATCGGGAATGAGGGAGCCCGGATCGGACCGGACCTGACGGGGGTGGGCCGGAGGTTTTCTCGGATCCACCTGATCGAGGCGGTGCTCGAGCCGAGCCGGGCGATTGCTCCCAGCTACCAGACCCGCGTGGTGGTGCTCGAGAGTGGACGCGTCGTGACCGGGGTGCGAGTCACCGAGACGCCGACGGAGCTGACGCTGGGGGACAAGGAGGGGAAGCTGCACAAGATCGTCAAGTCGGAAATCGAAGAGCAGTCGGTTCAGCGGATCAGCACGATGCCCGATGGGGTCGACAAGCGGCTGACCGAGCAGGAGTTCATCGACCTGATCGCGTTCCTGGTGTCTCAGAAGTAGGCTTGCAGACTTGGCCGAACGTCTCGATCGTGTCTTACCAGGGGAGGGCTGACTCATGTTGATGCGAATCGGGCTGGTGGCGTTCCTGTGTGTGCCCGTGGCGGCCGAGTCGAGTGCCTCGGCGGTGTCGATGCCCGCACGCGGCATCTGTGCCCATCGCGGTGCCAGTGAGACTCATCCGGAAAACACGATTCTTGCCTTCCGCGAGGCGATTCGCCTCGGGGCGGTGATGATCGAGTTCGACGTGGCACTGTCGCGCGACGGCAAGCTGGTGTTGATGCACGACTCGACCGTCGACCGCACGACCAATGGCAAGGGGCCTGTCTCGGGACTCACTCTCGAGGAACTCAAGAAGCTCGACGCGGGCGGCTGGAAGGCGAAGCACTTTGCCGGGGCGAGGGTGCCGACGTTGGACGAGGCGCTGGCGATGATGCCCGAGAACATCTGGTTGAACGTGCACCTGAAGGAGAACCCGGCGACGCGCGAGAAGCTGGCTGCGGACGTGACCGCCCGCATCGCCGCCCACCGGCGTCTGCACCAGGCGTTCTTGGCCTGTGGAGCTGTTGCGGCCCAGGCGGCGCGTGCAGCCAACCCGCGGGTCCAGATCTGCAACATGCAGCGGCAGGCCAACAGCCGCAAGTATGTCGACGAGACGATTGCGGCGGGGTCGTCATTCATCCAGTTGCTGGGTGGAGAGACGGTCGACGCCGCACACACGAAACTGTTGAAGCAGCAGAAGGTGCGGATCAACTACTGCTGTGCGAACGAGGCCGGAAAGGTCGCGGGCCTGTTTGCAGCCGGGGTCGAGTTTCCTCTGGTCGATCGGGTCGCTGCGATGATCCGGGTGGCCGACGGGCTGGGGATCGCCCGCTTGAGGCCGGTGTATCGCTCGAGGCTGACTCGCAAGGGGCTGAAGACTCCGCTGGCCACGCAGCTCGAGCAAAAGTCACTGGCCGGGGGAGCGGCCACCCAGGGCTTGGCCCTGGGCAAGACTCACAACTTTGCATCCAACGCCCGCACGATCTGCCGGTTCGACAAGAACTGGAAGTTGATCGAGCAGAAGACGATCCGCATCGAGGGGGTCAACCACTTCGGAGCGATCGACTACCACGACGGCTTCCTCTGGGCCGGCATGTTGCATGGTCCCGAAGGAGGCAAGTACGACAAGGCGCTGGATCGCGGGAAGGTGGTCAAGATCCGGGCCAGCGATCTTTCAGTGGTCAAGACCTGGGACATCACCAGGGATCTCACCTGGATTGACCCGGTCTGCTTCGATGGCACGCATCTGTGGATCGGGGATCTGCGCGACCTGGGAATACACCGCTACAGGTTCGACGGGGACCGGATCGTGCGTGACGGAGTGTTTCGCTATCCCGGCGCGATGCACTTCTCACAGGGGGTCCGCATCGTCGGCAACAAGCTGTACTCGATCCACACCTTCGGCAGCATGGATGGGCTGTTCGAGTTCGACTTGCCCAAGACCCTGGACGCGAGCATTCAGCAGCCGACGCGAGTCTGGGAGATTGCCGAGACGCGGATGCACCTGGAGGGCTTCGATTTTGTGCCCGGTCATCCCGACCAGATCTGGCATTCGCAGGGGGGGCAGGTCGATCGCTACCGGCTGTCGGGGATCAAGTCGCTGGCCGGTGGCCGACCGAAGAGTTCGCTGGTCCCGGTGCTGTTCCAGCAACCGGCCCGGCCGCGGGTCCGGGTCAGCGATATGGGTGCGGTGGCCGATGGCAAGACGGATTGCCTTGAGGCGATCCACAAGGCGATTGCCAGGGTGGTGGCTGTCGGAGGCGGCACGGTGGTGTTTCCTGCGGCCAGGTTGCCCTACGTGGTCGGCGGTACGATCGTCATCCGCTCGAGCGATGTGACACTCTCGGGCAAGGGGGCCACGATCAAGCTGGCCGACGGTGCCGCCAACGGGACGAAAACCGGGCGGAGCACCGAGAGCCAGGTGCACGTCGTGAGGATCGCCGGGACCGCGGCTGCTTCGGTCAAGCGGGTTGAGATTCGAGGCCTGACGATCGATGCGAACATCTATCGCCAACAGGACTATTACAATCCTCGAGCGATCGTGATCGAGCACGGTCACCGGGTGCTGATTCGTAACGTGACGATCCTGCGTCCGTTTGTCGGGCTCGACATCGGGGCCGGGTCGAGCGACTGTGAGGCGCGGGGGTGCGTGGTCGAGGATTGGCTCGAGGATGGCTTCGATGCCAGCGGGGATGCCGACAAGGGGTCCGGGGCGATCACGACCAATATCCGCTTCATCGATTGCCACGCACGACGTGCTCCGAATTCGACGGGCAACGCGTGGGAGATCGAGGACGGGGTGAGGCACATCCGGGTCGTCGATTGCTCGGTGACCGATGTGCCCCGCGGCAACGCATTCGGGATCCGCAACCACTGGAAGGCCGGGCCGGTGGATATCTCGCGAGACATCCAATTGAGACGGGTTCGGATCGAGCGGGTGGGAGGCAAGTACGGCATCTACAGCCACAGTGCTCCGCTCGACAAGTTCCCGCAGAATCGCGTCAACGACATCAGTCTCTACGACGTCCACTGCCTGGCACCTGTGCTGCTGGCCGGGCCGCTTCAGAGTGTGCGGATCGTCGGAGGCCGTTTTGGGATGATCCACCTCGGCTGGGAATACGGCTCGAAAGCCAGCCGGGACCCCGGCGGTCCCCTGCCACTTGCCGGGACCCGCGTCTCGTTGCGGAATGTTCAGGTCCAGGGTTTGAACATCAACGCCCAGGCCGGCCGGTTCTCTCTGAGCAACGTGCTCGTCGATGCCTCGGGCAAGCCCTCGCTGCCCTATGCGGTGAGGATCGTCGGAGGCAAGGACCGGGTGCGGATTTCCAATTGCACGATCACCGGTGCCGGCAAAGTTGGCGTGGTACTCGAGAAGAATGCGGCTCCGCAGGTGGTCGATTCGATCATCTGGGGCAACCCACTCGCCGTGAAACTCGGCACGGGGCAACCCACGTTTGCACATTGCTGCCTGCAGGGTGGGGTGCCCGAGGGCGGAGCAGATGGAGGGGGCAACAGGACGTCGGATCCTCGCTTCCGTGAGGTCGCAGGTCGCCGGTTTCTGCTGAGTGACACTGCGGTGGGGGATGTCGCAGCCAGTCGGTGTATCGATGCCGGTTCGCGGTTGGCGGCCGCAGGAGGACTCGATGAACGGACCACTCGACCCGATCGGATCCGTGACACCGGCCCGGTGGACCTGGGGTTTCACTACCCGCTGAAGTCGGCGGATTGAGTCGGTTGCTTGCCTGTGGTGTTTGGTGGCGAGGCGATTGAGAGGTGGCTAGAGTCACTCGGTGTGTCGGTGACGGCCTGCATCGACGAACCGGGAAGAACCCAGACGAACACGGAGAGGCGTGATGTCGAGTTGTTCACTGAGAGGGATGTCGTTGGTGGCGGCGTGCGTGTCCATGCTGGCCATCCCGTCCCCACGAATCGACGCGGCCCAGAAGGCGACGTTGCCAGGCATCGAGTATGTCCCGGCTGAAGCGGTGGCGGCTGCGGTTCTCAATTTCAAGAAGCTGAAGCGTGCGCCGAGTCTCGAGTTGATGCCCTGGGAGATTCTCACGGCGGGCGGAATCGAGGAGTTGGGATTTGATCCGCTGAAGATCGAGCAGGTTCTGGTGACGGGGGCACTTCTGAATCGGGCTCCAGGCTTCAGTCTCGGAGCCGTCGTCTCGCTGTCATCCCCGGTGACGTTGAAACAGGAATTCCTCTCACGGGCCGAGCCGATTCTGGTGGCTGGGCACAAGGCGTTTCGGTTTCCGATCAATCCACCGGTGGAGCTGGTGCAGGTCAACGGAAAAACACTGGTGATGGGGACTCCGGGTTTCCTGGAATCGATGCTCAAGTCGGCCACCGACAAGACGGAGGCCGCGGCCAGGTCGCCGTTGAGACGGTTGATTGGCACCCAGGCACCCACGGACGACATCGCGGTGTTCCTGGCCGTGGAGCCGTTGCGGCCGATGTTGAACGCCAACCTGCAGAACGTGCCTCCCCTGCCTCCCCCGCTGCAGTTTCTGCTGAAGTTGCCCGACCAATTGCATTCGCTGCGTCTGAATCTGAACCTCGATACCGGCAAGCAGGTGCAGCTGGTGGCAACGGCGACCGATGCCGAGGCGGCGACAGCGATCGACCTGGGTGTGCGTGGCAGCCTGGGGATGATCAAGAGTATGTTCCTGGCTTCGACGCTGGCGGTGGCTGCCGGCGACGGCCCGGTCGAGCAGGCAAAGAGGTCCTACTTCGCACGACTGGCCAATACGCTCGAGAAGCGAATGCAGCCCAAGCTTGACGGGTCGACGGTGACCCTGGAAGCCGGGATGGACTCGACTGCCAGCCTGGGCAGCGTGGCGACCCTGGTGGCACTGCTCTTGCCGGCGGTGCAGCAGGCTCGCGAGGCGGCTCGGCGCAGTGCGTCACGGAACAACATGAAGCAGGTGTTACTGGCCTTCCACAACTACCACGAGACGTTCGGCCGCTTTCCGGCTCGCGCCAACTATGACGCCGACGGCAAGCCGCTGTTGAGCTGGCGGGTCCACATCCTGCCCTACCTTGATCAGCAGGAACTCTACAAACGATTCAAGCTGGATGAGCCCTGGGATAGCCCACACAACAAGCCACTGATTCGGCTGATGCCCGCCGTGCTTGCGAATCCCAACCTGCCGGCGGGCACTGTGACCAATTACCTGGCGGTGGTTGGAGCCGATGCGATGATGACCAAGACGGGTGTCAAAGCCCACGACGTTCCTGATGGGATGGCGCTGACGATGATGTTGCTCGAGGTGGATGCCGACGGGGCGGTGCCATGGACCAAGCCGGTTGACCACGAGATCAAGACGGCGAATCCCAAGGCGGGCCTCGGCGGACTGCGGCCCGGCGGGTTCAATGTCGGCATGGGTGATGGCAGCGTGCGATTCTTGCCAATCTCGATCGACCCCAAGACGCTGCGGGGTCTGGCGACTAAGTCGGGCCGGGAGGCAGTTGAATTGCCATGACGAGACGGGGCCTGTTGCTGGGAAACACTCCGGCTGTTGCCGCTGCGCTGGCTCTGGTTGCCGCCGGGTGGTCAGCCGCCCCGGCCCGGGCTCAGCACGACCCTCAACGGAATGCCACGCGGCTGATCGCCAAGGGCGATTTTGCTGCGGCCGGTGTGGAGTTGGGCAAGGGTGAGCCCGGGGTGCCCGAGACGCACTTCGTGGCAATGATGGCGGCGGCAAAGCAGGGAAGGATCGACGAGGCGGTCCGGCGGATGCAGCAGGCGGTGGCGGCGGGGCTGCCGTTTGAGCGTTTGGTGGCCGGACCCCGAGATCTGCTGCGGCCGTTGTACTCGAGTGACGCGTATCGGAAACTGGCCGCTCAGCAGCGACCCGCAGACCTGCTGCACGGCCCGATGCTCGGTGATCTCACCGATACCGAAGCCTCCGTCTGGCTCCGCTCTGCCGTGGCCTCGCGGATCGTGATCCTGGTCCGCGATGCAGCCAGTCGGGCGATCGTGCTCGAAGCGTTCGGGCGGACGCTGCCGGAGACGGATTTTACGGTGGTCGTGAGGCTGAAGGGACTGAAGCCGGGCACGGAGTATCGCTACGAGGTGCTGATCGACGGCCGGCCGCAGAAGACAGAAAACGCCCGCTTGCGGACGACGGC